>Ga0070697_100002994_pt1 | contig 12970 bp, 13 predicted proteins | sample KBSK1501metaG_FD_65475 | JGI IMG/M metagenome (GOLD analysis project Ga0070697, IMG submission 65475) | Corn, switchgrass and miscanthus rhizosphere microbial communities from Kellogg Biological Station, Michigan, USA - KBS K1-50-1 metaG | ecosystem: Host-associated > Plants > Roots >... | reverse complement strand
CAGCAAAACTCCAGCGCTCGCCAGTGGGTTACGACGAAGAAGCGGCAGCCAAGTGCGCGCGGCGGGTTGTGGACTTGGAGTGGTCACTGCCGAATCCTGGGATTGGCGAACGAATACGCCACATCCGTCAGAAAGTTTACGGCCACGTAGGTCAATCCAATTGCCAGCACGCAGCCCTGCACGAGGTAGTAGTCGCGGTTAGAGATGGCTTGCACGGTCAGGCGGCCGATACCGGGCCAGGAAAAAATTGTCTCGGTCACGATCGCGCCGGCCAGCAGCGCTCCGAACTGCAACCCAATTACGGTCAGCACCGGCACCAGCGCATTACGTAGCGCATGCCGGTACACCACTGCCTGCTCGGGCAGGCCTTTAGCGCGGGCAGTGCGGATGTAGTCCTGTCCCAGTTCCTCCAGCATCGAGGTTCTCACCATGCGGGTGAGGATTGCCGCCAGCGCACCGCCCAAGGTGATCGCGGGCAGCACCAGGTGCAGCCAGCCCTCCGATCCGGAGACGGGCAGGAGCCCCAAGTGAATCGCAAAGAACAAAATCAAGATAGGGCCCAGCGCGAAGTTCGGAAACGAGAGTCCCAACAGGCTGACGAAGCTGAGCAGACGATCGTCCCAGCGGTTGCGCCGACGGGCGGAGCGCACCCCGGCGGGTATAGCCAGCGCTAGCGCCACCGCCAGCGCGGCCAGCGTGAGCTTCAGAGTTTCAGGATAACGTTGCGCCACCAGGCTGGTAACACTCTGATCAAAACGGATCGAGCGGCCCAGATCGAGATGACGCACAATGCCCCACCAGTAATTGCCGTATTGCTTCCAGATGGGCACATCAAGCCCGTAAGCCCGGCGCGCCGATTCAATGTCGGCGCTGGCCGCACCCTCACCCAGCATTTGCTGGATAGGATCGCCGGGAACAATGTGAATAAGCAGGAAGACTACGGAGACCACCAGCCAGATGACCGGCAGAGTGTAGAGGAGGCGCTTGAAGACGTAACGGAGCATTGGTAATTGGGTAATTGAGAAATTGAGAAATTGAGGAGTCGAATTCCAATTGCACAATTACCCAATTGCCCGATTACCCAATCGATCTCAGTCTCCCGCCTGCTCCAGCACCGGCTGGCCTTCCACCTTGACGCGCGCGATGCGGTGCCCTTCCATCTGCAGCACTGTATAGCGACGTCCCAGGAACTCGAAAGAGTCGCCGGGCTGCGGGATTTTCTGCAGGCGCGAAAGTACGAAACCGGCGAGGGTCTCGAAGCCCTGATCGCGGGGCAGCTGCAGGTGGAACTGGCTTTCCAGGTCGCGAATGTTTTCGGCGCCGTCAAGCACTAGCGCGCCACTGGCCGCAACCAAAGGCGTAGGCTCGGAGACGTCAAACTCATCTTCAATCTCGCCCACGATTTGCTCCAGTACGTCTTCAACCGTCACCACGCCCGCGGTCGAGCCAAATTCGTCTACCACCACCGCCAGGTGCCTGCGGCGCTGCTTGAATTCGGCCAGCAGATCGGTAACTGCTTTGGTGTCCGGCACTAGCAGCACATCGCGCATGATGTGGCGAACTTGTAGTGGCTCGCCGCGGCCGCCAGCAGCGCCGCGCAAGCGCACATGCATCAGCCGTGAGACATCTTTCGAGTACAACACTCCGATGATGTATTCGGGGCCACGCTGCGGATCATATACCGGGACGCGGGAATGCTGTTCTTCTACGACCAACGTAGTAGCTTCTTCGAGCGTCATGTCCGCAGGCAAGGCGAAAATGTCGGGCCGCGGGACCATGATCTCGCGCACTGTCACGTTTCCCAACTCAAGCACGCGGTGCATCATGTCTTCCTGGACTTCGGGCAGCAATCCCACGCGCGTGCTGGCGGTAACGATCAGTTTCAGCTCTTCCGGGGAATGCACGCCGCCTTCGCGCATTTGCCGTGCGCCCAGCAGCCGGAGTACCAGCCGTGAGGAGGCATTCATGACCCACAAAAATGGCCGGGCGAGGGCCATGAACACGTCCATGGGCCCGGCGACGGCCAGGGCTACACGTTCGGCGCGCTGCAACGCCAGTGACTTGGGGACGACTTCTCCCAGGATCACGTGCATGAACGTAATCAGGGCAAAGGCTACGATCACCGCGATGGTATGGGCATACGCAGCAGCGTGGGGAATGGCGCCGAGCGCCGGCTGAATGATGCCGGCTAATGCAGGTTCGCCCGCCCAGCCTAAGCCCAGGCTGGCCAGGGTGATGCCAAACTGCACGCCGTTAAGGACTTCGTCGAGGCGCTGGTGTAAGCGCTGGACGGTGCGAGCGCCAATACGGCGGGCGTCTATGAGCTGTTGGATACGGGTATCGCGAATGCTGACCAGGGCGAACTCAGCCGCAACAAAGAAAGCATTCAGCCCCACCAGCAGGAAGACTGCTAGTACCCGCAAGACTAGAGCTAGCATGTGACCGGTGATTGTATCATTCTAAAAAGTCCCTGCCCTCCGCGCTCAGTAGGCTGCAAACGACGTGTTTTTCGACATCGGGCGCTTACTTTTGCCGTGTGCGGTGGTCTAATGACACCAGTGTAGTGAGGGCCGAACTGACGTCCCCGGGGTGCGAAAATCTTTCCTGCTGTTTTGAGGAACTTTTCTTGTAGCCCCGCCGTAATTCTCATTGGAAGGCAACCAGGTTCAAAATCCACCCAAGCCCAGCCGCTTGGAGGCAGCATCTATGGCGAATGGAAACGGCAAGAAGAAGCGCAAGAAGTACTACATAATCGGCGGCGTCTTAGCCGGCGTTATTATTCTCGCAGTTATTCTGGGATTCACCAGCGGCAGCACCAAGATCGATCCCACCAAGCTGGCCAAAGTTGAGAAAGGCGATCTCGCCAAAAGTGTGGTGGCCACCGGCAAGGTGGAGCCGATTACCAAGGCGGAGATTAAGTCCAAGGCCAGCGGCATCGTGAAGCGCATCCTGGTAGATGCCGGCGACCGCGTCAAGCAAGGACAAGTTCTGGTGGAGCTCGACAAGGAAGAGATCCAGGCGCGGGTGCGCGCCTCGCGAGCGCAACTCGAGGGGGCTGTAGCCAGCTTCCGGGCCGCCGAAGCCGATCTGGAACGCGCCAAAGTGGATGCCGAAGGCCCAGACGTTCCACTCCTTAAGCGTGCTTACGAGCGGGCGCAAGGAATGGAGAAGGAAGGCGTGGTTTCGCCGCAGCAGTTGGATGAAGCCCAGAAGAACTATGAACTCGCGGTAAACAAACAGAATATTGCACGCGCCAACCTTATCGTGGCCAAGTCCAAAGTAGCCCAAGCAAACGCCTCGGTTGCGCAGTCTCGGGCCAACCTTCAGCAGGCAGAGGAAGAATTTCGCAACTCAACCATCGTCGCTCCCATTGAAGGAGTCGTGCTCTCGCGCAACGTGGAGGTCGGTGATGCTGTCAGTTCCATTCTGGTACTCGGTTCGCAGGCTACGGACGTGATGACGGTTGGAGATGTCCACCAGGTCTACGTGAAGGGCAAGGTGGATGAGAGCGACGTCGGCAAGATTGATATTCAACGCCAGGCTCGCATCAAGGTCGAGTCGTTTAAAGACAAGACCTTCAACGGCAAAGTCACCCGGATCTCGCCCATGGGCACAGAAAAAGATAATGTGACTACCTTCGAGGTGCGGGTTTCCATCGATAACGCCACCGGCGAACTCAAAGCCAACATGACGGCCAACGCTGAAATCATTCTGGAAGAGCACAAGCAGGTGCTACAGATTCCCGAGGGCGCCATCATGTACGACAACGACAAGAAAGCCTCGGTGGAGCTTGCCGATGCCAAAGCCAAAGAGGGCAAGCGCAAGATTCCCATCACTGTGGGAATCTCAAATGGCGCCAAAACTGAGGTGCTCAGCGGCCTGAATGAAGGGCAGCAGGTGGTGTTGCAGTAGATTCCCATCGCTGAGGCTACTCTATGAGGCGACAGGCCAGGGGCTGCGGCTGCTTTCGCCTCATACTTTTCCCGTCAGCCGCCGCGTTTTGCGCGCACCACAAGCAACCAGATCACCGCAATTTCCGCGCAAATCCTCGCAAACTTTTTTGCCGTTCCACAGTCAAACTGTTGGTGTTAGTGCTCGAAATCTGCGCGCCAGTAAAGCGTAACCCGTCGCGCCCGCAGTACAACTTAGCCACATGAATCTAAGGGAAGTACTTCGCCAGACTCTGGGCGCAATTCGGGCGCACAAGATGCGCAGCTTTCTCACCATGTTCGGCATCGTGTGGGGCATCGCGTCGGTGATCCTGCTGGTGGGCCTGGGCCAGGGGTTCAGCAAAGACCAGAAGGACCGCATGAAGGCCTTGGGCACCGATCTGGCCATTATCTGGGGAGGCCGCACCAGCAGCCAGGCCGGCGGCTATGCTGCCGGGCGTGAAATACGGCTCAGCATCGATGACGTTCGCCGGATCAAGGAAGAGTGTTACCTGATCAAGAGCGTGAGTCCGGAGCTGCGGCGCAACGTTCCCGAGGTAAGCCACTACAACTCAGCCAATCGTGCGGTGCGCGGAGTGTGGCCGGAGTTTCAGCGCTTTCGCTCACTGAAAGTCAGCGAAGGCCGGCTGATGACGGAAGACGATGAGCGCGAGGCCCGCCGCGTGGTAGTGCTGGGTTATGAATCTGCGCAGCAGTTGTATCCAGGAAAGCCCGCGATTGGGGCCACGCTTTCTATGAAGGGTGTCCCTTACACCGTGATCGGTGTGATGGAAAAGAAGAAACAGAACAGCAGCTATGGCAGCGGTCCCGACAACACGCAGTTGTTCGTGCCCTACTCCTCCATGGCCCGTGATTTTCCTCCTCCCGATAAACCCGGGATTACGCGCGGCTGGCTTAACAACATCGTGGTCGAAGTTGCCAATCCCGAGCAGCATGAAGAAGCCATGAAGCAGATCTATCGCTCCCTCGGACGCGTGCATCATTTCGAGGCCGACGACAAAGATGCGCTTTTTATTTGGGACACCATGCAAGGCGCCAAGCTGCTGCAGAGAATCTTTAACGTCATGACAATATTCTTCGGCACCGTAGCCATCGTCACCCTATGCCTGGGCGGAATTGGCGTGATGAACATCATGCTGGTTTCGGTGACCGAGCGAACCCGTGAGATCGGCGTGCGCAAAGCCATGGGCGCCACACGCGGCGACATCCTGCGCCAGTTCTTCGCCGAGTCAGCCATGCTCACCGCGATTAGCGGAACGCTGGGGCTCAGCGCCGGAATCGGCATTTGCCTGGGCATGGCTAAACTGCCTCTGCCCGAGTATGTTCCCGCGCCGCTCATCTCGCCGATTGCCCTGGTTGCGTCAGTGTTGACGCTCTCCCTCATTACCATTACCGCCGGTATGTATCCCGCGCAGCGCGCGTCGGAACTGCAGCCGGTGGAGTGCCTGCGCTATGAATAAGCTCATCACATTTCAACTGCTGGCATGCACGGCGCTCATGTTTGCTGCCGACGCGCCATACGCCTCCCCAAAGCCGCTTTCCCAGCCTGTGGTATTCGCACCGGGCGTAATTTCGACCGGAGACTACGAGAGCCATCCTGCGTTCACGCCCGACGGCAACACCTTGTACTTCCTGAAAAATACGCCAACCTTCTCTTTCTGGACCATTGTCGAATCCCACTTTCGGAACCGCCGCTGGAGCGAGCCTGAAGTCGCGAGCTTTTCCGGTCAGTACAGCGATGCGGACCCGTTCATCACAGCTGACGGTTCGAAGCTCTTCTTCATCTCCAATCGCCCAGTGAAGGCCGGCGAGGAGGCCAAGGAAGACATGGACATTTGGGTGATGGAAAAAACCGGCAGTGGCTGGGGTGAGCCCCGGAACCTGGGTGAAACGGTGAACAGCAGTGGCAGCGAGTGGTACCCCACGCTGGCCAGTGATGGCACGCTCTACTTCGGCTCTGACCGGCCCGGTGGAAAAGGGAAGACTGACCTCTATCGCTCCCGTTTCAAGGACGGTGCTTACCAGCAACCCGAGAACCTGGGGGCACCGGTCAACACGGAATTTCAGGAGTACGAGCCGTTTGTATCTCCAGATCAGAGCTTCATCATCTTCATGTCGCTGCGTCCCAAGGGGCACGGCCAGAGTGACCTCTATATCACTTACAACCGCAATGGCGTGTGGATTGAGCCGGCGAATCTGGGAGACAGAATCAATTCGCCGGGTAGCGAGTACTCTCCCAAGATCTCGCCTGATGGCAGGTACTTTTTTTATTCCAGCACCAAGGCAACAGTGGGCCAAGAACCGTTTGAGCGTCGCCAGAATTACCGAGAACTTGTAGAAAAGCTGCGCAGCCCAGGAAACGGCCTGGGAGACATCTACCAGGTTGATTTGAGCGCAGTGGGGATTCAGACAAATGCGAAATAATTTATTGGTGGAAACCTGCCGTCAGGGTTGGCAAGCACTGGAGCGCAATCGCCTGCGCTCCACGCTGACCATGCTGGGGATTGTGTGGGGTATCGCATCCGTCGTTATCTTGCTGGCATACGGACAGGGCTTGGGCTCCAGCATCATGTCGGCATTCATGGGCATTGGCAACAACGTAGTGATGTTGTGGCCGGGGCAGACCAGCATGCAGGCTGGCGGCCAGCGCGCCGGCCGCCGCGTGAAATATGAGTACGCCGACATTGAAGCCATCCGCGAGCAGGTGCCGATTATCAAGGGCGTGAGCGCGGAATCGGACGACAGCCTCGGCTTCAAAGTCGGTACCCGCGTGATTTCGGTAATGACCAAAGCCATCGAGATGCCTTACGGCGCCATGCGGCGGCTCGACGTGGAACAGGGCCGCTTCTTCGAAGAGAGTGATTTCGTCGAGGGCCGGCGCGTGATCATCATGGGGCCGGAGGCCGCCAAGAAGGTCTTCAACGGCGCGCAGGCGCTGGGACAAAGTGTGGGAATCAACGGCATGCAGTTCGAAGTGGTAGGGCTGCTGCGCAAAAAAATCCAGGACTCTTCGAATAATTGCCAGGACAACAACTGTGCCTTCATGCCCTTTCCGGTCTTCAACTATGTCACTAATCAGCGCGACCCTGACATGATCGTCTTCGCGCCGATATCGCCGGAGCAGAACAAGATGGCATTGGCCGCAGTGCGCGAGGTAATTGCGCGCCGCCATAACTTCGATCCCAAAGACGAAAAAGCTACTCCTGCGTGGGATACCGTTGAGGACGGAGTGGAGATGCGCACTTTCACCATGGCCTTGAATATCATCCTGGGGCTTATTGGTGCGCTCACGTTGGGCGTAGGCGGAGTGGGCGTGATGAACATCATGCTGGTTTCCGTCACCGAGCGCACGCGGGAGATCGGCCTGCGCAAGGCATTAGGCGCGCGTCCGCGGCACATCCTGACGCAATTTCTGGCCGAGGCACTGGTACTCACTTTTATCGGAGGAATTATCGGCATGCTGCTTGCTGTGGCGATCGGCTACGCCATCCCGCCCATGCCGCTCTACAGCGAGTTCTACGAGACCGCCAACAACGAAGGCGATATCTTCCTGCGTGCCTCCGGCGTGGTAATGGCAATCTCGTTCCTGATACTAAGTGTGGTCGGCATATTTTCTGGTTTTTGGCCGGCGCTCAAGGCCGCGCGATTGAACCCGATTGAGGCGCTGCGCTACGAGTGAGTTCGCAAAGACAAAAGCCCTCGTGCGGTCGGCTTATGCGCAGATCGCGACGAGGGCTTTGGATCTTAACTAAGCTACCTGGTGCTCCGAATGTTCCCGGCGATACTGCTGCTCAATGACCTCCATCAGGTCCTTGAGGCGTAGCTTCTGCTTCTTCAGCCGAATCTCTTCAAGTTTTTCGTCGTCTGTGAGGAATCGTTTGTGGATGAGGTTATCGAGGCGTTGCGCGTAGTGAGTGTGTTCCTGGGCCAGCCTACGAAACTCTTCGTGGCTGGCCAAAAGCTGATCACGAACCTGCATTGGCCAGACCTCCTACCGGAAGAACGTCTGTACCCATTACGCTAGCACAGGTAAATAGCACCTTCAATCATTTTTGCTGGCCCTGTGGAAAACTAAAACGGTAAACAAGTGCATCTTCTTGCGGATTCTTGTAGTACGCCTTTCTGCGCCCGCTGGGCTCGAAGGCCCACTTCTCATATAGCGCGCGGGCGGAATGGTTCGATTCCCGGACTTCGAGGAAAATCTGCTCAGCGCCAGCCCTCCGCGCGCGCTCCATCAGCTCGCCCATAAGGCGGGTTGCGAGGCCGCGCCTGCGAGCAGCACCAGCGACCGCGATGTTCAGTACCTCCCACTCCCGGTCGAGCATGCGCGCCACCACAAAACCAACCACTTCGGCCTGGTCTTCGATGACCAGGCACAGATGATGACCGGCGGCGGAAAAGGTGGCGACATATTGCTGCTCGCTCCAGTTGGCAGCCGTGGCTGCGTGAGCCGCAAAAGCCATCACCGTGGGGACGTCGGATAGAGCGGCGGAACGGACACGTATGCCGCGGTTGTTCATTAGGCCTTACGGGCGTCCTGAGCTCGCACAGTGGTCATCGCAATTTCGGGAGCGAAAAGATCTCCGCGTCGGATCGGCGGATGTAGTTGGCGTCAAGTTCTTCGACAGAAACGGTTTCGCCGCGGGCAATCTTGTCCAATCCAATCCGCGCAACCGATTCGCTGCCGGGACGCTCGCGGACCGTGACCGGCACGCCGTTCTGGGTGAGCAATTTTTCGACTGCCGCATCGGGCGTGACCAGGCGAAGGTTCTTGTCTTTTCGTACACGGGCCAGCAACTCTCCCTGCGTCAACAGAGCCTCTTCACCCTTTGTAGCTCTGCCAGACGCTACTCTGTATGTGCCCAGAAAGACTTCTTCGCGCGAGGCATCTAGCAGGGCAGTGACCGCTCCGTCGTGCCCATCTGCGATGGCCAGGGCTTCCAGCATGGAAACCGCTGCGATGGGTTTGGACAGGATTTCGGCGAGCGCCTTGACTGCTGTGAGTCCGATTCGCAGGCCGGTGAAGGATCCGGGACCGACAGCGACGGCGAAGCCCTCGAGATCGCGCTTGGTCAAGCGAAGACGCGCCAGCATCTCGGCCAACTGGGGAATCAGTTGCGCCGAAAAAGTTCCGCCCGCAATGGGCTGCACCTCAAGCGTGTTTACGCGACCATTCGCTTCGCGGACCAGCGCGATGCTGCCCTGTTTCCACGATGTATCCACGCCGAGAATCAGCATGGCTCAGACGCCCTGCGGCGGATCTTCACAAAGCTCCAGCAGCACGCCGCCGGTGCTTGAAGGATGAACGAAGACGTACAAGTGGCCGCCGGCGCCGATTTTGATCTCATCGGAGATCAGGCGCGTCCCGGCAGCTTTGAGCTGCTCAACTACGCCCGACAAGTCGTCCACCTGCAGGGCAACGTGGTGTAGACCCTCGCCCCGCTTGGCGATGAAGCGGGCTACGGGCGAATCCTCGGCCGTCGCCTCCAGCAGTTCCAGGCGGCTCTCTCCCACCGGCAGCATGGCAACGCGGACCTTTTCATGAGGCACTTCTTCCTCGCCGACGACGCGAAGTCCAAGCCGTTCGTAAAAGGCGCGCGCGGCGGCCAGCGACTTTACCGCAATGCCGAGATGGTCGATGGTGAACATCAGTTTATTTTCCCACCTTACTCACAATTTCTTCCACGAGCGAATAAGGATCGCGACGATGTTCGCTCACCTGTTGCGCCCAGCGGCTGATTTGGTCGTCTTTCATCTGCTCGCGCAGTACGCGCTCCAGCAGGGATTCACGCAGCATTTCCACCAGGCGCTCACGCCAGTTAGAAATTTTCTTCTGCTGCGCCAGCGCGTTCTTCTCGAGATAGCTCTGATATTGCTCAACGGCCGCCAGCAGTTCGGGGGTGCCTTTTGCATCAGTGGCGATCGTCTTCACGATAGGTGGAGTCCAGTTGTCCTTGCGGATGGCCAGGCTCTGCATGGCGCGAATTTCGCGCTCCACTCGCTCCGCGCCGTCACGGTCGCTTTTGTTGATCACGAAGACGTCCGCGATCTCCATGATGCCGGCCTTGATGGTTTGCACGTCGTCGCCCATGCCGGGCACAAGTATGACCACAGTCACATCCGCGAGGCGGACGATGTCAATCTCGTCCTGGCCAACGCCTACGGTCTCGATCAGGATGGCATCCTTGCCGCTGGCGTCGAGCACGGTAGCCACGTCCGCAGTTGCGCGGGCCAGACCTCCCAGAAAGCCGCGCGTGGCCATGCTGCGAATGTAGATGCCGCTATCAGCATGATGGGTCTGCATGCGGATGCGATCGCCCAGAATCGCGCCTCCGGTGTAAGGGCTGGTGGGGTCAACGGCAATAATCCCGACAGTCTTCGCCTGCTTGCGATACTCGCGTGCGACTTGATCAACCAGCGTGCTCTTGCCCGAGCCGGGTGCTCCGGTCAGGCCGATGACTTGAGCCTTGCCGCTATGCGGGAATAGGGCTTTGAGAAGTGCGACGGATTCGGGCTGACCATCTTCGATGGCGCTGATCACGCGCGCCAGTGCGCGCACGTCGCCCGCGCGCACGCGCTCCACCCAGTCTTGTGTCTTCGCAGCCAAATCTGGAGTTTAGAGCAGCGCTGGGTGGGGGGCAAATAGCGTGGAGCTTATTTGTTGTCATTCCGAGCGCAGCGAGGAATCCCTACTGCGAACTGACAAAAGGTCTACTTTCCGACCGCCTTCCCATCTTCTCTCCCAAACTTTGCCATTACCGCTTTGCGGAGCAAGTTCGGTGGCAGCAGGCCCTGGGACAGGATGTAATCATGGAATTGTTGCTGGTTGAACTTGTTGCCCTGGGCCTTCTCCACATCAGCCCGTAACTCCATGAGACGTATGTAGCCGTAGAAGTACGCGGTCGCCTGCCCGGGAGAGCGGAAGGTGTAGCGCTCGACCTCCTGGTTGGCCATGGCGTCAGAGAGCACCACATCCTGCGTGAGCACGCGCTTGGCTTCTGACGGCGTGACTTTACCCGACTGAAGTTCCGGATCGAGAAACGCCCGCGCGGCGCGCTGCAGCCTGGCCTGCAATGAAATGAGCTGACCATCCGGCGGCATGTAGGGCTTTGATATGGCCTCGGCGTATAAGCCCCAGCCTTCGACGTTGGTGCTGTTGAAGGCATAGACCGCACGCGCGTCAGAGACGCCGTGCTCGATCATGGAGGCAAACTGCAGCTCGTGTCCCGGGCGGGCCTCGTGGGCGGTCAGAGTCCACGAAGCAGCCGTATGGGTGAAGTCATCAAGCTTCTGCGTAGCTTCTTTCGATCCCGGCGGCGCCGGGATATTCAGGGGAAGAATAAATTCCCCCTGCTCGCCGGTGTTGCCCACCAGGCGCGGCGGGCGCATGTTAGGGGCCGGTGTGGAGGCGCTCTCAGCCTCTGAAGCCACGCGGATACGGGCCTCGCGTGCCGGCAGAGTTACCAAGTGCTCGCGCGCGATGATCTGCTCGAGTTCCTTGAGCCGGGCCTTGTAGTGCGGCAGAATGGCGTCGCCTACCAGTTGATCCTTCTTGAGTTCGCGGATCACGTCGCGATAATCGGTGTAATTCCAGCCCTTTCCCTTGGCCACCTGCGCCGCCAGCGTTTTCATCTCTTCCTGAATCTGATTGAAGGCTGCGTGTGCGCGTGCGGCTAACTCTGCGGCAGGAATGTCAACGCCATATTGCTCGAGAGTGAAGGCATAATCCTCTGGCGGCAGGCGGAAGTCGCTGCGCGCTCGCGGCGTAACTTCTTTGCGAACGAACGCCTGATACCCGGCGAGTTGTTCTTTCAGCTTTGCGTAAGGTTCCTGGTAGCCCTCGATCTTGTATTTCTCGAACAGCTTTCCGATACCGTCGATAAAGAAGGCGTGAGTGGTAAGGTCCTTATCAACCTCGATCTTCGCCGGTCCAAGAAGTCCAGGGCGATTCAGGCGCTCGCGGGTGCGATCTTCCGCCAGCTTGGCGATGGGAGTGTAGCCGGGCTCGAGGCCCGCGTACTTTCGCAAACGCACCAGCGCGGCTTTGCGGCGCTCTGCCGGAACCTGGTCGTCAAGCAAGCTGCGGAAGCCGAAGTACAGAGCCCGCGGCACATTGAAATAGGGAATGTAATATTTGTCGTTGATCAGTGAACCGCGGACGTTGTCGTCGGCGGCCTTGATCAGAATCTCCAAATCCTGCCGCACCAATGGATCTTTTTCCGCCTTCAGCCGCTGACGCAGCTTTGTTGCGGCATCTTGGTTGGCCTTCCGCGTACGTTCGGTCACGTTCGGCTTGAGGTCGAAGATTTGTTCGTCCACACCTTCGAAGCCGGACTGCCCGGCTCTCTCCGGGCTGAACTTTGCCTGGACCTCCAGCAGAATCCTCGTGTTTTCGTTGCTACGCGCCACCCAGTCCTTACCACTGGCCGCGGGCTGCGTTTGCTGAGCAAGCAGAACAAGTGCCAGCAGGAAGAACGCGAGAAAGACGGCAGTTCGAGAAAGCTTCATTTCGCCCTCACTTAGCTGAATTAATATTAGACGTTGACCAACCGCCGGGGAGAGCAGCGGTTGTAACAGAGTTGGAACACATCATCGCTTCATGAAGGCACTTATCTCCGCGGAAGGCGTGGCTTGTTCCAGGAAGCTGAAGGTGCCATGCTGGTTGATCTCGCGGGCAGCGCGCAAGAATGCCCCTAATGCCACGCGCGAGAGCACGCTGCCCACGCTAATGCGCCGTGCTCCGGATCGAGCCAGTTCTTCCACTGTAAAGCCACTCTTCCACGCCAGCACGTTGACCGGCTTTGACACGGCAGAACAGACTCTCCTTATCGTGGCAATATCTGCCAGGCCCGGAGCGTAAAGCACGTCTGCGCCAGCCTCTTCGAAGGCTTGTAGCCGGCGGATGGTGTCATCAATATCAGGCCTTCCGTGCAAGTAATTCTCCGCCCGGGCGGTAAGCGTAAACGGAAAAGGCAGAGCGTGCGCTGCCTCGGCGGCCGCACGAACCCGCTCTACGGCGT
>Ga0070697_100002992_pt1 | contig 12977 bp, 8 predicted proteins | sample KBSK1501metaG_FD_65475 | JGI IMG/M metagenome (GOLD analysis project Ga0070697, IMG submission 65475) | Corn, switchgrass and miscanthus rhizosphere microbial communities from Kellogg Biological Station, Michigan, USA - KBS K1-50-1 metaG | ecosystem: Host-associated > Plants > Roots >... | reverse complement strand
CGAACTCGAAATATCTAAACGCCATTTCGGCTTACTGTATCAAGGAGTTGAAAGATCGAGCTAAGAAGAATAAGGACGAGATGCTGACTGACGACACGATCCAAACAGGAGCCTCACCGCACGCAGACAATTACCGGGCCGTGGCGATTACCAGGAAGGGATTATGGGTAACCTTTGATCCTTACCAAGTGGCGCCGTATGCGGCCGGCCCGCAATATGTGATGGTTACATATTCAGCCTTGAAAGAGATAACCAGACCAGACGGTCCCATCGGGAGTCTCGCGAAGTGAATTATTCTTCGACTCCGTGGTGAATAGCATTTGGATTACAGCGATTCACGTGATTATTTTCTCTACCTATGCCAGGAGCAATCCGGGGTTTGTTCAAAGCGCGCCGCCCGGATGGAACCCGAGACTAATGATGATAATTTTCGGACCGCTTTTCGGACTTCTGTTTCGTCTCGCGGCTCGACTGTTCGCGTCTATCGCGTCCGAAATCGTGAGCAAGAGAGCGGCGATCTGAGGCATCTTGATGAATCGTTTTATCGGCGTGGCAGTAATTATCGTCGGCCTGTGCGTGGTTTTCGCGGGCCTGCTCATCTATGCGGGTTGGCTTTCCTGGTTCGGCCGCCTTCCGGGCGATATCCGTTACGAAACTGAGCGGGTGCAGGTTTATGTGCCGATAGTTTCCATGTTGCTGCTGTCGGTTGGTCTGAGCTTGCTGTTTTATCTTTTGCGACGATTCTTTTGAGCAACCATCAGCCGATAAGCTTCCGCACGCTTCAATCCCAGCTCACGCGCCGCTGTCTTCAAAGCATCCTTCGAATTCAAACCTTGCTGCTCGAAATTCCGGACGCGTTCGATTAATTGAGTGACTGTGTCCGTTGACGGTGTGGTGGGTCCTTTATCCTGTTCGCGGCCCCTAATCATTAATACTATCTCGCCACGCACCGTTGTCTTGTCAGAAAAATGTTTTGCCAGTTCGCTTAACAGTCCCCGAGCGAACTCTTCATGGAGTTTTGTCAGTTCGCGCCCGACGGCGGCCTCGCGATCACCGAGCACATTCAGCGCATCTTGCAAAGTCTTCGCAATGCGGTGCGGCGCTTCGTAGAAGACCAGCGTTCCCGGAATTGCGCGCAGCTGTTCCAGCTTCGCTCGTCGCGCGTTATCACGAGAGGGCAAAAATCCGCCAAAAAAGAACTCATCAGTCGCGAGACCCGAGGCAGCCAGCGCAGTCGCGAAAGCCGTCGGTCCGGGAATCGACACGATTCGCACGTTTCGTTCGATCGCTGTTCTTACCAATCGAAATCCGGGGTCGCTGATTAGGGGCGTTCCCGCATCTGAAACCAACGCCACGTTCTTGCCGCCTTCGAGCAGGTTGCAAAGTTCTGGCGCGCGTTCGCGCTCGTTATGCTCGTGATAGCTGATTGTTTTTGTATTAATGCCGAAGTGACTTAACAACTTGCGCGTGTGTCGTGTGTCCTCGCAGCCTATAAGATCGACTTCACCCAGAATACGCAACGCGCGCTGCGTGATGTCTTCGAGATTACCGATTGGAGTCGCAACGATGTAAAGCGTGCCGGTCATCTGGCTGGCATTTTGACATTGCGAGCCGTGGGAGCGAAAGGCATTTCACCCTCTCCCTTTGGGAAAAGGGCTGGGGGTAAGGGGGCGCAGCTTACAAGGACAAAATTAGATTTGTTCCAATTCGCTAAGCCCTCACCCTAACCCTCTCCCAGTGGGAGAGGGAACGAACAAAAGCCCCGCACGCTGGAACAGCGCACAGGGCCTTTGCGCAACTTCATCAACTATGTCCGAGTTAATAAGGCATCTCCAGACCGTAAGCATCCGCAATTATGTGCAGACTTGATCTGATGTCACTTAGATCAGCATCGACCCTCGTACTGCCAGAACGCAACCGCAAGTAGCGATCCAGCTGGACGCCCCGATTCAGGACGATTTGCGCCTCCTCGAAAGTGTTGTTAAGAGCTCGTCCGTTATCCGAATTGATTCTCAACTGTCTGACGGCGCCTCGAAAATCCCGCACCTGAGCAATCGCGCTCGTGTCAATAGTCCTGAATTGGAAGATACCTAACACCCTACGTCCCGGCGTGAACCTGAGATCATCCTCCAATCGGGCGCTCGAATTGTCGAGACGAGCGAGCGCGTTTCGCACCTCACGCGTATCGGTTCGGTCGTATTGATCGCGGTTGTAGTCGCGGTTGTAGTATCGATCACGATAGAACTGTGCTGACGTGACCACCGGAATCGCCAGGACCAGCAGCGCTGTCGCCATCAGTAATCGCAAAATCTTTGTGTTCCTCATCTTTTACCTCCTCGTTTGAATTATTGATAAATGGCCCATTGATGCGATGAATATGACGCAAGCTGAGTGCCTGCCGCTGGAAAAGGCGCAGACATCACAACAGAGTCGTAAGCCGAAAAGAAGAGAGTGCGGGGCCCTACACTTCGCCCAATAAAATTGAAATGTGCCCGCGGAGGTGGTTTTCCGTAAGCGAGATTTGGGAGCCACTCTTCTCGATAACGAGCCATTGCGGCGCGCCATTCGACGAACGCTCCAGGAGAAGCTCAGTATCGGATTGTTTGCGGCCAAAGTGCTTGAGGTTCGCGCGCGCCAGACCACCACCGCGAATAAATCCGTCGCGCGGTGTGCGCGGCCATCCGCTTTCAATTGTCAATGCGCGCACGCCGCAGCGCAGGATCAACTTGTTTCCGACCATAGTTGCATGACCGAGCATAAATCTATGCTCGTGCTGCGTTTCAATCTGAATGGCGGCACCCTGACGATTCGCGTCGCCAGCGATCGTAGTGAACGTGTTTGTCAACCATTCAGTTGCGGTACGACGCAGCAGATCGTTCCGGCGGCGCAAATCGAGATAATCCTCGATATCTCTACGACCAGCTGCGCGCGCGCGCTGTTTCGCATCCGCGAGTGCCCGTTCCCACGCGTCTCCCAGTTCCGTCAAGGCTTTTCTGTTCCGTGCTCGGCCGATGTTATCATGCTGGACGATTTGTCTCCGCCCAATTCATAAGCTGATACATACCGGTTTGTATAATCGATTCGTAATAAGACGGACCCGGAACGTTGCTCGGCTGCTTTCACTCGTTCTTTTTTTCCTGCCGGCAGCAAACTCAATAGCACAACGTCCGCAACCATTACGTCGTTCGCGTGCTGCCCCCACGAAAGCCAAAGAAACGACCCAGCAGCCGCGATTAGTCCTGCTGATTATCGTCGACCAGTTTCGTTACGACTATCTCACTCGATTCGGAGACTTATTCGGAACGCGCGGAATTGGACGCCTGATGCGCGAAGGCGCTTCGTGGACCAACGCGAATTTCGATCATATGCCGACGTTTACAGCGCCCGGCCACGCAGTTTTCCTGACCGGAGCCTGGCCGTCGCAAACTGGAATAATTGCCAACGAATGGTACGAGCGTGACACCGGAAAAAAAGTGAAATCGATTACCGACGACAGCACCCTCATGTTGGCCGGCAAACAGAGTGAGAAAGGCAAGAGTCCGCGGCGCTTGCTTTGCTCGACCGTCGGGGACGAGTTGCGTCTGGCCGACAACGATCGATCCAGGGTGATTGGGGTTTCAGCGAAGGACCGATCTGCGATCCTGCCTGCCGGTCGACGAGCCAACGCGGCTTACTGGTTCAGTACAGATACGGGAAATATTGTTTCCAGCACTTACTATTTTAGTCAATTGCCGGATTGGGTCGCTCGTTTCAACAGTCGGCACATGGCTGACGCGTGGTTCGGCGCGCACTGGAGTCGTCTGCTACCGGAATCCGAATATCTGAAGCGCGCCGGAAAAGACGACGTGCCTTGGGAAAATCTGGACAAATCATCAAACGACACAAACTTTTTTCCGCACGTAATCACAGGCGGCCAAACTTCACCGAGTCCATTCTTTTACAAAGCATTGGATTACACGCCGTTCTCGAATGATCTGCTGGTCGCTTTTGCTGAAGAAACCATCACGAATGAAAAACTGGGCGCAGGCGGTGATACCGATATTTTATCTCTCAGCTTTTCGGCAAACGATTACGTGGGTCACCGTTTCGGTATTTACAGTCAGGAAGAGATGGATATCACTCTCCGCGTCGACCAGCAAATCGGCGCGTTGCTGGATTACATTGACGAACATGTCGGATTGCAAAATATCCTGGTTATCTTCACCGCTGATCACGGAGCGTCACCGGTGCCCGAACAAGCTGCATTGATGGGTCTGCCAGGACGCAGATACGAAAAAGCGGACCTGCTGCAACTAGTCCAGGATGGCTTGAAAGCTCGCTATGGCCGCAAAGATCGACCGGCAACAGATTACATCGAGACATTTGGCAATAAGGGGGAGATTGAGACTGGATATATCAATAGCAACTTCTATCTGAATCGCGCGGCCTTAGAGCGCGACGGAATTGACTTTGATGACTGCGCCCGCGCCGTTGGTGAAATCGCGCTGAAACTGCCCGGCGTGGCGCGCTACTTCACTCGCTCGCAACTCGAAAGCAAGGCTGCTTCGGAGTCTGATTCGGTTGCGCGGCGAGTTCTTCACGGCTTTTATCCTCGGCGGAGCGGCGACGTCATCGTTGTTTACGAACCGTATGTTATTCAATTCGAAGTACCCGACGATCCCACTGATCCCCGTTCCACGGCAACACACGGCTCGCCTTATGACTATGATACTCACGTGCCATTGATTATTATGGGACGAGGATTCGCAAAAGGTAGTTACAAACAAGCCGCGACACCGGCAGATATCGCAACGACGCTTTCCGATGTGCTGGGCATTCCGCTGCCGAGCTGCGCCGGCGGTCGGGTCCTGGCGGAAGCATTTCAAAGAAATACTCGTTGATTTTCCAGACCCGAGGAATTGATACTTGATTCGGTAAGGACACAGCAATGAAATTTTTTATGAGCAATGGGCGAGTGACAGTTTTTGCATTCCTGTTCGCAGTCATCTGTTTTTCTACAGTTATTCTGCGCAGTCGTGCGCAAGAAACTCAAATTCCAAAACCTTCCGCACACCTGAACGATTTTGATGAAGTCATCGAAGCGACAACCAGGCAGCGTCTGGAAAAGGTGCTCGAAAACCTCGAACAGAAAACCGGAGTCAACCTGGTAGTGGCGATCGTGAAAAGCACAGGCACGTCAGATTTCTACGACTATTCACTGAAGCTGGCGAATGATTGGAACGTCGGCGCACCGGCCAGCCCCAGCAACAGCGTGTTGTTAGTCATCGCTGCGGACAATGGAAAATTCTTTACCCAGGCGAGTAAATCGGCGCGAGCGGAATTGCCGGACGGACTTATCGGCGAAATGAGCCAGCGCATGCGCGCGAAACTGGAAACTAACGCTTACACCGAAGGTTTGCTCCTTGGCGTGCAGGCTTTCGTGAACGGAATTGGTGAACGTAATAATTTCAGGTTTGAAGCGCTCGACACATATTCAGCGGACAGTCCAATTGCGCAGACACGACCGCGAACTGTCGCAGCCGTGAATAGGCCACGCGAGTCTGCTAATGCGTCGCCAGGCGAAAGTCCATCACCAGAAATTACAACGAGTCCGTCGCCGGTTGTGTCCGAGTCGCCTTCGCCAGCGCCGACTGTGACGCCTCCACCGGAAGTGCCGCCGACCGAAACCCCTAGTCCCTCGCCGACTCCGTCAGGATCGCCTTCACCGACCGCAACGCCGACCCCGGAACCCAGTCCGAGCCGGACACCTTCGCCCTCTCCAACTCAAACGGCTACTCCGGAACCAGGGCCGACACCGCCCGATGTTACGCCGAGCCCGACTCCAACGCCGGCTGCATCCGAAGCACCGCAACCGTTGCCGACCCAGTCGTCAACGCCTTCGCCTGAATCGCAGGAAGTGAAAAATCCCAGCCCGATATCCTCACCGACCGGGGCGACCGAAGTTGCGGAAAATAAATCGCCGCGACCGAGTCGATCGCCTTCAACGAATCGGAAAGGCAACCCCGTTGCTTCAGATCCTGAGGATGAAAAAGAGGAAGTTGAGCTGACTTTGACGTTACCGGTCGACAAGCGGATCGACGCCTTGAAGAAGTTTATCGCCGCTCATCCGAAATCCATCGCGGTGCCGAGGGCAAATGAATTGATCTTGTTGGCGCATGCGACGCTTGGCGACCAAAAGCTAAAAGCCGGTGATGAAGAAGCTGGACTGCGGGAGTTTCGGCTGGCGCTCTCTGACGCACCGCCTGACCTGTCTGATCGCGCCTTTATCGACATAATTGCGCAAATCCCCTTGAATCTTTTTTTGCGCGGCCAGCGCGAGGCAGCAATGCAGGCGGCGCGACAGGCGGAAGCTTTGGCCCAGTTGAATGCGCGAAGACTAGTCGCACTGACTCAGTTTTATGTAACGATCGAAGATGCTAACGAAGCGAATAGACTCGCCGAGCTGGCGGTACAAACCGCTTCAGAGTCGGCAGTAGCGCACCAGGTATTGGGCGCCGCGCGTCATATCGCGCTGCGTCTTGATGACGCCGAAAAGGAATACGCGCGCGCCGTCGAACTTGATCCAAAATTAATGCCGGCAAAATTATCGCTCGCTGATTTGAAACGGGCGGGCAGCAAATTCGAAGAAGCGTTGCCTTTGTACCGCGACGTTCTGCAGGCAGATGCGACAAACAAATCCGCGCGCGCCGGACTGATTGTGTCATTGCTCGAGCTGGGCAAGAAAGACGAGGCGGAGCAACAGCTAACGAGTGCGCTTAGTGACAAAGACCAGGGAAAGAATCTCGCGTTGTTGACGGGCACGGCTTATTGGTTTTTGGCGCACAATGATCCAAAGCGCGGGCTCGAGCTGGCGCAGAAGGCCGTAGAAGTTGAACCTCGATATTCATGGGCACAAATGGCATTCGCGCGTGCGCTAATCGCGGACGGACGTGTTTTGCAGGCTGAACGCAGCTTGCGATTCGCGCGCCAATACGCGCAATTTCCAACTTTGGATTACGAACTGGCGAACATGCTGGCGTCAGTTGGCTTGTACGACGAGGCAGCGCAGGAACTCGCGCGCTCGTTTACGGTGAAGGATGGACAGATCGAAACCAAACTCGCCGGTCGCAACGCCGCGCACGCGGCAAGTTTCGTTGAGCTATTAGCGCCGGAACGGCTCGCTGCGATCTTTCAACCGGCGGCCGCCGAGACGGAAGCAAACGCGAAGTTGCTGAAGGCGCTGCTAATGTTCAGAACTGCGCTGAACGCTGAGTCAGTCAACGAAGATGACGTTGCTGCGAAAGCGCAGGAGTTTGTTTCCGGGGATGATCCAATGCGCTCGTATCGTGCCGTATATGCGGGCGGAAAACTGCTGCGCCAAAGGGTTGGTCTATCAACTGTGATCGATTTGATGGATCAGGCGACCATTGGAGTCGAAGCCGCTTTGAATGTTCCGGCAGCAACTGTTGCCGTACAACCGGAAGAATTGAGTGACGTGCGCGCTCGCGCGCTGGCGCAAGGCGGCACTCCCACAGTTCCGGAAGCGCCGCGTTACGCGCTGTCGGCACTGCTGCGGGCGAAGATCGAAGACCTCCAGGGCATGGCGTTTTTCAATCTGGACAAGCCAAACGAAGCTGTCGCGCGCTTGCGTCTCGCCGTGAGCGCGGCTCCTGACGGCACACCGTTGAAGGTAACCTCAATGTGGCATCTCGCTTCTGCTTTGGAAGCGAGCGGGAAAGCTGATCAAGCGCTGCTTTATTACATTAAGAGTTATCTGGCCGGCGTTCCCGATCCTGCGCGGCGCGCCGTGATTGAAAACGTGTACAAGAAAGTGAACGGCACGCTTGATGGCCTCGATGACAAGATTGGCCCTGCGTTTACGACGGCAACAGCGACCCCTGCGGCATCACCCAACGCCAGCCCGGCGGCGACACCAACCCCTCAACCGTAGGTAGAAGAGCACACACCTCTGGAGCAAAAGGAAGCACCCGCAGGCTCGTTTGAACCGGCGGGTGCTTTTGCGGTGCCACGGTTGGATACTTTACTTCAGTTTCCTGCACGGCGCCGTACTTTGCCAGGATACTTCGGGTCTTGCTCGCGTCGCCGACGGCAACGATTTGCAGGTGGTTCATGTCTATGTATTTCTGGGCAATGCGCTAAACATCATTGGCGAACGTCAGCCAAGCCTGTCAAGGGCGCATGAAACGGTGTGCTTTGCCGTCATTTCCTTATACTGCCGCGGCAACCGCCGAAATGTTCCGGCCATCCAAGACACGCCCCAGCATTAGCAGCAGCAGCGGTAGCCGCACGGCACGCATCGAACTATAATGAGTTTTATAAAACCTGCATTAAATATGTTCAGATCAAACTTTCTCTCCGGCACCGGCGTGCTCGCGGTCCTGGTGCTTTCGGTTTTCTGTGCGACCGCGTTGGCGCAACAGCAACCCGCCGCAGGCTCGCGATTCGACGTAACTAACTATCGCATCGAAGTTCAGTTGACTCCTGATGAACATACGTTGAGGGCCGGCGCGGATATCACTTTTACGCCGCTCGAAGCGACCCGTTCCGTTGTTTTTGAGCTAAACGGATCGCTGCATGTCGACAATATTGAAAAAGACGGGCATGCGCTGACTGGATTTGTCCAGGATGCGGTCGGAGCTGGGGCGCTGGGCCCAAATGTGCGCATTGATCTGGGCCAGGTCGTTCCGGCGAATCAGCCCGTGACCATTCGAATGCGTTGGAGTGGTGCGCTGACCTCGCCGGAAGGAGGACCGCTGGCCAACAAACGTTTGGCTTATGTGGGGCCCGAAGGGTCTTATTTGATGTACGCCTCGCGTTGGTTTCCCTTCCATGATTACGCCGCAGATCGCGCCACTGCGGACATTACGGTGATCGTGCCGACCGGCGTTCAGGTTGGCGGTATTAGTGATGAACCAGTCGCACCTCAAGTCGATAAGACCGGCACTACTCGCTTCCGTTTTGTCAACAAACAGCCGGTCCTGATTGGCAACTTCATCGCCGGTCAGTACGTAACGAAGTCGCTGCGCTTTGGAAAGTATGAGCTTCAGTTCTTCGTTAAGCCGGGAAGCGAAAACCGCATCGGCAGTTATGCAGAGTTGATGGGACGCGCGCTTGAGTTCTACACGAACCAGTATGGTGCGCCTTCTTTCGGATCGCGGTTTATTGTCGCGCAGACTGATGATGAAGCGATGGAAGCTTACTCCGGCCCTGGTATTCTGTTTTTGGCGTCAAGATTTTTCGACGCAGCCCGGGCGGCTCCCGACGAGCGTTTGCAACGCGAAGTCGCTTATCAGTGGTGGGGTCAAACGGTCGGATTAAAATCTTTCGATGACGCGTGGATTTCGCAAGGACTCGCCGAGTGGAGCGCGTTCGCGTTGCGTGAAGCTTCACTGACCGGTGCGCAACTGGATTCAGTACAACGCGAAGAACAGGAGCGCGCTCTGACCTTCGAGCAGACTTCATCAATTGCCCGCGCACCGGCGGCGCTTGACGATCAGTCGGCAGCATATCAATCGATTGTTTTCTACAAAGGCGCGATGGTATTCCGAATGTTGCGCGAAACACTGGGCAAGGATCAATTCAATCAGATATTGCGCCGCTTTCTGGATCAAAACCGAAACAAGAATGCTTCGATCGATGATTTTGAGCGTCTGACATCGCAAGTTGCCGGCAGGAACATGCGTTACTTTTTTGCCCAATGGGTCGAAGGCACGGGCGTTCCCGAGTTCAGTGTTGATTACCAAATCATCCGCACGCGCTCAGCAAAGTTTCGCACGCGTGGCACGGTTCGCCAGAATTTCGAAAATTTGCACATGCCGGTTGAGATCACCTTGCATTCCGAAGGTGCCGACTCGCAAACCAAAGTCCTCTACCTCGATGGCAAGAGCGAGGATTTCGACTTTGAATCAACCGGTCAGCCGATTAGCGCGGAAGTCGATCCCAACGACAAGATCCTGCGCATGTCGGACGATCTGAAGATAGCCATCGTCGCGCGTCGGGGAATTGAGTTGTTTAAGGAAGGACAGTACGCCGAAGCGCAACAACAGCTCGAGTCCGCACTCAAGCTCGATCGCAACAATGCCTGGGTTTATTACAATTTGGGATTGGTGTATCTCGAGCAGAAGAACTGGCAATTGGCACTCGATAATTTCCAGGCGGCACTGGATGCAGCCAGCAGCAAAGCCGAATGGATCGATACCTGGGCCCACATCAAACGCGGCAACGCCTATGACGCGAAGGGCGACCGTCAGCGCGCGGTGGCTGAATACAACAAAGCTTTACAGAGCGGTAGCAACTACGACAACGCGCAAAGCGTCGCGAAGAAATTCATCAACACGCCTTTCGATCCAAAGGCTCCCGCAGAGCAGGCCCAGAATGGGTCGGGCGAGTATTAGATGTCTCGTGCCCTAAAAAGCCGACTTCAGTCTTTAAGGCGTCGCTGATCCAGGATTGCGCTCGCTTCGCCGCTTCACCCTGGCTACCTTCTTCCGCCTGCTGCGCAGGCTCATTGCTGCTTGACTCCCGCACCTCGGTTAAGGCAAAGGTAGTTCTGTCCTGACCATGAAGCTCGTTAACGATCTAAACTCACGTCAGCTCAAACCGGAACAGGCTACCGCTGCGCGCACACTGAATTGCCACGTCTCAGTCACCGCTGGACCAGGCGCAGGCAAGACCGTCGTCCTTGTCGAGCGTTACCTCGAAATCCTTCGGACCCAGAAAGTCTCTGTCGATAACATCGTGGCGATCACCTTTACGAATCGCGCCGCGAACGAGATGCGGGACCGCGTTCGAAAACAAATTGAGGATCTCCTTCGCCAGAGTGAGGGTGAAGAACGGCGGCGCTGGCTACGACACAAGCGGGCGCTGGAAGGTGCGGTCATCACTACCATTCATGGTTTCTGTTCGCGCCTGCTGCATGAGTTTCCCGTTGAGGCGAACATCGATCCACAGTTCGTACTGCTCGACGAACACCAGGCAGCGATCCTGCTTGACACCATCGTTGAGCAGTCTCTCGCCGATGCCATTCATCATGGCCAGGAAAAAATAGTTCAGTTGGCGCAGGCTGGAGGACGCGCCGCGCTGGCCAATACCCTGGCCGAACTTTATCAGCGGTATCGCGGACAAGGATTGTCCCTGGAAACGATCGAGAGATTGACTGCGGCCAACCACGCTTTGCGCAAGAGCTACGACGCCGTGCTGAAGGAGCTGGACGCGCGCATGGCGGACTTACTTTCGGCCGGAAGACTGTCGAAAGCTGCAGAGGAAAAACGGTCTCGTGCCGCACAAGAGTGGCCGGCACTACGCGCGATCCTCGCGCAGCCACCCGCGGAAAACACCATCGCGGCCTATTGCCAGGCGGTTGAAGATTTTTGGGAAGCCCGCCCCAACAAGAACAGTCACCCCGTCATCGAGCAACTCGACACTCTGCTTTGGGGCAAAGATTCGAAGCCGGGTGAGCGGGTAGGCGGCAAGGTGCCGTGCGCAGGTTTTGATTTACTAGCGAGGAATTATTCGTTGGCCCTTGTCAATTTACTTCGCGAGATTGATCGGCGGCTCGACGCTGAGAAACAACGCTTGTCGGTCCTGGACTTTGATGATTTACAACTCCGCGCACTTCAACTTTTGGAACGGCCTGAGGTGCTAACACGCATATCTGAACGGTATCGATTCTTTCTGGTCGATGAGTTTCAGGATACCAACGGTTTGCAGCGTGACTTAATGACCAGGCTGGGGCTGGTACGTGGCGCAAATCTTTTCATTGTTGGCGATCGCAAACAATCAGTCTACGGCTTTCGGGGCGCGGATGTTGATGTATTCAGCGAGATGACGGCCGCGATCGAAGATGCTGGAGGATCGCAGCATCCGCTGGATCTGAATTTCCGCAGCCAGCAGCCGCTGATCCATTGCTTCAATTTCCTTTTTTCAAAAATCTTTCGAGCACGTGCCGAAGTGCCCATGGACGCATTGAGTCAACTCGGTTACGTCAGTCACGATCCGAGTAAGCCGCAGCGCGGGATTGAACACGAACCACCACTGGTTGAATTGTTAGTGAGCGCCGCGCGCAATGGCGAAGAATCTTCCGGCGATGATGCTGAGGAAACCTCACAACATCGTGCATGGATGGCGCAAGAGCGGGATGCCGCCCAAGTCGCCGAGCGCATTCGATTGCTGGTGAGTGACACCGGCGCAGATATGACGTCTCCAGACCGAAAGAGCAGAGAGGATGCCTGTGCTCCCAGGTTCAATTATTGTGATATTGCGATTCTGCTGCGCGCTTTCACCGGCCTGGCGAGTTACGAAAACGCTCTGCGACGGGCCGGCATTCCTTACTTAACGGTCCAGGGAAAGGGCTTTTATCAACGTGAAGAGATTTCTGATCTGGTTCAACTCCTGCGATTTCTCGACAACGTGACGGATGAGCTGGCGTTGGCGGCGGTGCTGCGTTCGCCGCTGGCCGGAATTTCTGATGATGCACTGCTGGCATTGCGCTCCGCCCCGTGGATTGATGAAGACAGCGAGCCGGCTCGGTTGCATCGTCGGAATCTGTTGCGGGCCCTGCGTCGTCATCGTGAGATTCAATTCATCGATGAAGCCGAGCGCACGGCTCTGGACCGCGCGGCGACGCTGCTCGAGTCGTTGATTAAGAAGCGCAATCGTTATGGCATCACCGATCTATTGAGATATGCGGTCGCTACTTCCGAGTTCATGACTGTAATCGCCGGAAACTTCGATGGAGCTCAACGCGTGGCGAATGTCGCAAAACTTTTTCGTCTGGCTGAGCAATTTGAAAAATCAGGCCACCTGATTCGTGACTTCGTTCACTATGTTGAAGAATTTGAGGCTATTGGCGGACGTGAAGGCGAAGGTCAGATGGACGAGTTGGCGAACGTGGTCCGCTTGATGACAATTCATCAGGCGAAAGGCCTCGAATTCCCGGTCGTGATCATTCCAGATCTGCATCGTGAATCGTTTACTCG
>Ga0070697_100002991_pt1 | contig 12979 bp, 9 predicted proteins | sample KBSK1501metaG_FD_65475 | JGI IMG/M metagenome (GOLD analysis project Ga0070697, IMG submission 65475) | Corn, switchgrass and miscanthus rhizosphere microbial communities from Kellogg Biological Station, Michigan, USA - KBS K1-50-1 metaG | ecosystem: Host-associated > Plants > Roots >... | reverse complement strand
GCGCCGGCGTGACTGGTCACCGTGGGAGTTCGAGCGCCAGGTGCGCAACCTCGCCCACAAGCTCGGCGCGACGGTCCGGCGTGTCGCGACGGGTCCGGTCGAGGAGCGCTCCCCCGAAACGGCGGCGAGATGAAGGTCACCGGCGCCCAGGCGATGTTCAAGGCCCTCGAGGGCGAGGGCGTGGACATCGTGTTCGGCATCCCGGGCGGCGCGATCCTGCCCGCCTACGACCCGCTGCTGGACTCCTCGATCCGCCACGTGCTGTGCCGGCACGAGCAAGGCGCCGGCCACGCCGCCGAGGGCTACGCCTGGGCGACGGGCAAGGTCGGGGTTGCGATCGCCACGTCGGGCCCGGGTGGATGCAACCTGGTCACCGCGCTCGCCGACGCGAAGATGGACTCGGTGCCGATGGTGGCCATCACCGGCCAGGTCCCGACGCCGGTCGTCGGCAACGACGCTTTCCAGGAGGCCGACATCACCGGCATCACGATGCCGGTCACGAAGCACAACATGCTCGTGCGCACACCCGGCGAGGTCGCGGAAGCGATCCGAGAGGCGTTCCACATCGCCTCGACCGGCCGCCCCGGTCCGGTGCTCGTCGACCTGCCGAAGGACGTGCTGATCGCCGAGACCACCTGGGAGTGGCCCGAGAACGTCGACCTGCCCGGCTACAAGCCCACGATGAAGGGCAACCTGCGGCAGGTGCGCTCGGCGGCCCGGATGATCCTCGAGGCCAAGCGCCCGGTGCTGTACGTCGGCGGCGGCGTGATCAAGGCGAACGCCACCAAGGAGCTGTTCAAGCTCGCCACCGACGGTCACCTGCCGGTCGTCACCACGCTGATGGCCCGCGGCGCGTTCCCCGACTCGCACGAGCTCGCGCTCGGGATGCCCGGGATGCACGGCGGCTATGCGGCGGTCACCGCGATGCAGAAGGCCGACCTGCTCGTCGCGCTCGGCTCGCGGTTCGACGACCGCGTGACCGGCAAGCTCGACGCCTTCGCGCCTGGCGCGAAGATCATCCATGTCGACATCGACCCCGCGGAGATCGGCAAGAACCGGCAGGCCGACATCCCGATCGTCGGTGACGCGAAGGACGTGATCGCCAAGCTCCACGCGGAGCTGAAGCGTCTCCAGGAGGAGGCCGACGGGGTCCCGGACCGCCGCGAGTGGCACGCCACCCTGAAGGATTGGCAGGAGCGGTTCCCGTACCGGTACGACCAGCAGGACGACGGGCCCCTGAAGCCGCAGTTCTGCATCGAGCGCCTGTACGAGCACGCCCAGGACGCGATCGTGGTCTCGGGCGTCGGCCAGCATCAGATGTGGGCCTCGCAGTTCTGGCGGTTCGAGAAGCCGCGCACGTGGATCAACTCGGGGGGACTGGGGACGATGGGGTTCGCCGTTCCGGCGGCACTCGGGGCGGCGGCCGGCAAGCCCGATGAACGGGTCATCGCCATCGACGGTGACGGGTGCTTCCAGATGACGGCGCAGGAGCTGGCGACCTCGACCACCGAGAGCATCCCGTTCGTCACCGCGATCATCAACAACGCGCACCTCGGGATGGTGCGGCAGTGGCAGGAGCTGTTCTACGAGGAGCGCTACTCGCAGGTGTACCTGTCCTACGACGTGCCCGACTACGTGAAGCTCGCCGAGGCGTACGGAGCCGTCGGCCTGCGCGCCGAGCACCCCGAGGAGGTCGACGCCGTGATCGAGAAGGCGCTGTCGATCACCGACCGCAGCGTCGTGATCGACTTCCGCGTGGATGCGAAGGAGATGTGCTTCCCCATGGTGCCCGCGGGCGCGAGCAACGACGACATCATCACCGGCCCCGAGGGCCTGCGCCCGGTCAACGATCCCGCGGAGGCACCGGTCGCATGAACCTGCACACGATCTCGGTGCTCGTCGAGGACAAGCCCGGCGTGCTCACGCGGGTGGCGGGGCTGTTCGCCGCGCGTGGGTTCAACATCGACTCGCTGGCGGTGGGTCCCACGAACGACGACGGGCTGTCTCGCATGACGGTCGTCGTCCAGGTCGACCGCAAGCCGCTCGAGCAGGTGACGAAGCAGCTCAACAAGCTCATCAACGTGATCAAGATCCTCGAGCACGAGCCCGGCGAGGCCGTCGAGCGCGAGCTGATGCTCGTGAAGGTGAAGGCGGGTGGCGACGACCGCCAGCGCGTCATGGAGATCGCCACCGTCTTCCGCGTGAACGTCGTCGACGTGACGCGCAACATCGTCACGCTCGAGGCCACGGGGAAGCCGGAGAAGCTCGAGGCGCTCCTCGAGCTCCTGCGGGACTTCGGCGTGGTCGAGCTCGCGCGCACGGGCCGGATCGCCTTGGCGCGAGGCGACAAGGGCATCCGGGAGCGATCGATGAAGCGGGCCGCCGGCGCCGAGCAGGTCGAGCACTGGTCCGGCGGCAGCGTCTAGCGCACCACCAACCCCGAAGGAGGAACAGGTGGCGACGATCTACTACGAGAAGGACGCGGAGCGCTCCGCCCTGGAGGGCCAGAAGGTGGCCGTCCTCGGTTTCGGGAGCCAGGGCCATGCCCATGCGCTGAACCTCAAGGATTCGGGCCACGACGTCCGCGTCGGTCTCCGCGAGGGGTCGAAGAGCTGGCCCAAGGCCGAGGCGGCCGGCCTCCGGGTCCTGCCGACGGCCGACGCCGTCGCCGAGGCCGACGTGGTGATGATCCTGCTGCCCGACACATCGCAGGCCAAGGTGTACGAGACCGACGTCGCCCCGAACCTGAAGGACGGCGACATGCTGATGTTCGCGCACGGGTTCAACATCCATTTCGGGACGATCAGCCCGCCGGCCGGCATCGACGTCACGATGATCGCGCCGAAGGGACCCGGGCATCTCGTGCGCCGGACGTACGAGCAGGGCATCGGGACGCCGGCGCTCGTTGCGGTGCACCAGGATGCGACCGGCACGGCGCTCGCTCGGGCGCTGGCGTACGCGGACGGTATCGGCGTCGCCCGAGCCGGGGTCATCGAGACCACGTTCAAGGAGGAGACCGAGACCGACCTGTTCGGCGAGCAGGTCGTGCTGTGCGGCGGGACGACCGCGCTCGTGAAGTCGAGCTTCGACACGCTCGTCGCGGCCGGCTACCAGCCCGAGATCGCGTACTTCGAGTGCCTGCACGAGCTGAAGCTCATCGTCGACCTGATGTACGAGGGCGGGATGAGCTGGATGCGGTACTCGATCTCGGACACGGCCGAGTACGGCGACTACACACGCGGACCGCGTGTGGTGAACGACGAGACCCGCGAGGAGATGCGACGCATCCTGGACGAGATCCAGAGCGGCCAGTTCGCGAAAGAGTGGATCGCGGAGGCCGACGGCGGGTTCGGCACATTCCTGCGGCTCCGCAAGGAGGCACGCACGTCGCAGCTCGAGGACGTGGGCACGGGCCTGCGCGGCATGATGCCCTGGCTGGAGTCGGAGACGAAGGTCGTCCCCGATGAGTGACTCGACCCCCGGCGAGGTAGCCGCCGGCACCGCGAACGTCGTCCGCATCTTCGACACCACGCTGCGCGACGGCGAACAGGCCCCCGGCATCGCGCTCACCAAGGCCGAGAAGGTCGAGATCGCCGAGCAACTCGCCCGGCTGAACGTCGACATCATCGAGGCCGGGTTCCCCATCAGCTCCGAGGGCGAGTTCGACGCCGTCCGCGAGATCGCGACCAGCGTGCGCGGCCCGGTCATCGCGGCGCTCGCGCGCGTGACCTCCGGCGACATCGAGCGCGCCGCGGAGGCCCTGAAGGGCGCCGAGCGCTGGCGCATCCACACGTTCATCTCGACGAGCGACATCCACATGCAGGACATGCTGCGCATGAGCCACGGCCAGGTCCTGGACTCGATCCGCGAGGGCGTGAAGCTCGCCGTCGGCTACACGGAGGACGTCGAGTTCAGCGCGCAGGACGCCACTCGCACCGAGCTCGAGTTCCTGCTCGAGTGCTTCAAGGTGGCCGTCGACGCCGGCGCGACCACGATCAACGTGCCCGACACCGTCGGCTACGCCATGCCGCACGAGTTCGGCGAGCTGGTCGGCACCGTGCGCGAGGCGGTGCCCGACCACATCGTGATCTCGACGCACTGCCACAACGATCTCGGCCTGGCGGTGGCGAACTCGCTGGCGGGCATCGTGCACGGGGCTCGGCAGGTCGAGGTCGCCGTGAACGGCATCGGCGAGCGCGCGGGGAACTGCTCGCTCGAAGAGATCGCGATGATCGTGCGCACGCGGAGCCAGGCGCTCGGCGTCACCCATGGGCTCAACACGAAGGAGATCACGCGCACCTCGCGGCTGGTCTCGATGACGACCGGCTACAGCGTGCAGCCGAACAAGGCCGTCGTGGGCTCGAGCGCGTTCGCGCACGAGAGCGGGATCCATCAGCACGGCGTCCTCAGCAACCGGGCCACGTACGAGATCATGGACCCGGTCGCGATCGGCCTGGAGGGCAACCGGATCGTCCTCGGCAAGCACTCGGGGCGGCACGCGTTCGCCGACGCGCTCGCGAAGATCGGCATCGAGCTCGACCAGGAGCACCTCGATCGCGCGTTCGCGCGGTTCAAGGACCTCGCGGACCGCAAGATCCAGCTCACCGATCAGGACCTCGAGGCGATCGTGTCCGAGGAGCTGGGCGCGGCCGACGGCGACCTGCTGGTGCTCGAGTCCCTGCAGATGGGCGGGGGAACCCACCTGTCACCGACCGCCTCCGTGCGCCTTCGCCGCGGCGAGGAGACCATCGAGGAGTCGGCGATGGGCGACGGGATGATCGACGCGGCGTGCGGCGCGATCCAGCGCGCGGCCGGGGTCGAGGCAACGCTCATCACGTTCAACGTGTCGAGCGTGACCGGCGGCTCGGACGCGCTCGGCGACGTGGTCGTGCAGCTCGAGATCGATGGCCGGCGCGTGACCGGCCGCGGCGTGGCGACCGACGTCGTCGAGGCGAGCGCCCGTGCGTACCTCGCGGCGATCAACCGCAGCTTGCAGGTCGGGAGCACCGAGCAGGTCACCCCGTGACGGGTCGCTCGTTCCGGATCGGCGTCCTGCCCGGCGACGGCACCGGTCCCGAGGTCGTGCGCGAGGGCCTGAGGGTCCTCGAGGCCGTGCGCCGGCTCGAGGGGTTCGAGGCCGAGCTCGTCGAGTTCGACCTCGGCGGCGAGCGGTACCTGCGGACCGGCGACGTCCTGCCCGATGACGAGCTCGCGCGCCTGGCGGAGATGGACGTCCTGTACCTCGGCGCGGTGGGCGATCCTCGGATCAAACCGGGGATCTTGGAGCGCGACCTGCTGCTGCGCATCCGGTTCGAGCTCGATCAGTACGTGAACCTGCGGCCGATCATCCGCTACCCCGGCGTGCAGACCCTCGTGCCGAGCCACTCCGAGGACGACGTGAACATGGTCGTCGTGCGCGAGAACTCCGAGGGTCTCTACTCGGGCGCCGGAGGCTTCCACCGCAAGGGGACCGAGCACGAGGTGGCCGTGCAGGAGTCGATCAACACCCGCCACGGGGTGGAGCGCATCGTGCGGTACGCGTTCGAGCTCGCGATGCAGCCGGGTCGGCGGCGCAAGGTGACGCTGGTCCACAAGACGAACGTGCTGAACTTCGCCGGCGACCTGTACCAGCGCGTCGTGAACGAGGTGGCGACGGACTTCCCCGACGTGGAGACCGACTACGCCCATGTCGACGCCGCATGCATCTACTTCTTGGACCAGCCGAGCCGGTTCGACGTGATCGTCACCGACAACATGTTCGGCGACATCCTGACGGACCTCGGCGCGATGATCCAGGGTGGCATGGGCATCGCCGCGGGCGGCAACATCAACCCGCAGGGCGTGAGCATGTTCGAGCCGATCGGCGGCACCGCTCCCGACCACACCGGCAAGGGAACGATCAACCCGCTCGCAGCGATCGGGGCGCTTCAGTTGCTCCTCGTGCAGCTCGGCGAGGTGGAGGCCGCTCGCCGTGTGACCGCGGGTGTGCGGTTCGCCTGCTCGAAGATGCACTCGATGCGTGCCGGCCAGATGGGGTACTCGACCGGGGAGGTCGGCGAACTCGCCGTGGAGGGGGCGACGTCGTGACCGGGGATCGTCCGACCGTCGAGCTGTACGACACGACGCTGCGGGACGGCGCCCAGGGACCGGGCATCTCGTACTCGATCGAGGACCGCCTGCGGATCCTGCACAAGCTCGACCAGCTCGGCGTGCCGTACGTGGAGGGAGGGTGGCCGGGAGCCAACCCCCGCGACACCGAGTTCTTCCGGCTCGCCACGAAGGAGCCGCTCGAGCACGCCACCCTGACCGCCTTCGGGATGACCCGCCGTGCACGGGAGCAGGCCGCGGACTCGGCCGTGTTGCGTGAGCTGCTGGACGCCGGGACCGAGGTCGTGTGCCTGGTCGGCAAGGCCTCAGACCTCCACGTCACCGAGGCGCTCCGCACGGACCTCGATGAGGGCGTCGAGATGGTGCGCGACTCGATCGCGTTCCTGCGCTCGGAGGGCCGGCGCGTGTTCTTCGACGCCGAGCACTTCTTCGACGGCTACGTCCGCGATCCGGCGTTCGCGCTCCGCGTGCTCGACGCCGCGCACCAGGCGGGCGCGGAACGACTGGTGCTCTGTGACACGAACGGCGGCATGCTGCCGCACGACATCGCCCGCATCGTGTCCGAGGTCCGAGCGCACGCCTCCGCGGCGCTCGGCATCCACGTGCACAACGACGCCGGATGCGCGGTCGCGAACTCGCTCATCGCGGTCGAGCACGGTGTACTGCAGGTCCAGGGCGTCGTGAACGGGTACGGCGAGCGCACCGGGAACGCCGACCTCATCCCGATCGCCGCGAACCTGCTGCTGAAGATGGGCGTCGACTGCCTGCCCGAGGGCGCCGCCGAGCGCCTCACGGACGTCGCGCACTACGTGGCCGAGGTGGCCAACCTCACCCCCGACTCGCGGCAGCCGTACGCCGGCCGGTACGCCTTCACGCACAAGGCCGGGTTGCACGCCAGCGGGGTCGCACGCTTCACTGACGCCTACGAGCACGTCGAGCCCGCCTCGGTGGGCAACCGTCGCGGCGTGGTCGCGAGCGACCTGGGCGGAGCGGCGACGATCAAGATGAAGGCCGCCGAGCTCGGGCTCGAGGTCGCCGAGGCGGATATCCCTCGCGCGTTGAACGAGATCAAGGATCGCGAGGCGCGGGGCTACACCTTCGAGGTGGCGGACGCGTCGCTCGAGCTGCTCATCCGACGAGCGGGTGGCTGGACGCAGCCGTTCTTCCGTATCGAGAGCTACCGCGTGCACGTGGAGGAGCGCGTGGGAGACGACGAAGCCCCGCTCGCCGAGGCGACCGTGAAGCTCCGCACGAACGGCGACCGCCACATCGAGAGCGCCGAGGGCCAAGGCCCGGTGGGGGCCCTCGACAACGCGCTCCGCAAGGCGCTCGCGAACGAGTATCCGGAGCTCGAGCACATCTCGCTCGAGGACTACCGCGTCCGCGTGCTCGACGACACCGTGGGCACCGGGGCGAGCGTGCGCGTCCTCATCGACACCTCGAACGGGCAGCACGAGTGGACCACGGTCGGCGTCTCGGAGAACATCATCGAGGCCTCCTGGGAGGCTCTCACCGACGGTTACCTGTACGGCCTGCTGCACCCGCGCGAGGCCGACGCGTAGCCTCGAGAGGCCCGGTATCCTCCCCGGATGCCCGCGACGATCCGCCCAGCCACGCCGAAGGACGCGCTTCGGCTCGCCGAGATCCACGTCAGGAGCTGGCAAGCGGCCTACCGTGGCCAGCTCGATGACGACTACCTCGACGGGCTCAAGGTCGAAGATCGGCTCGAGCAGCATCGCCGCTCGCTCCAGGAGCAACGAGCCGATTGGCGCACCTGGCTCGCCGAGGACGGCGGCCGCGTGGTCGGCTTCGCCGTCACCGGGCCGAGCGAGGATGCAGACGCCGAGCGGACCACCGCCGAGGTGTACGCGATCTACCTCGAACCGGACCGCGTGGGGACGGGCCTCGGCCGTGACCTGTTCGCTCACGCGGTGACGGACCTGCGCGAGCGAGGGTTCGACGCCATCACGCTGTGGGTGCTCGAGACGAACGAGCGCGCTCGCCGGTTCTACGAGGCGGCCGGTTGGAAGCCGGACGGCACCATCACGAGCGAGCGCGTGGACTGCGAGATGCGCCCCACCGTGCGCTACCGCACGACGCTCGCCTGACGGATCGCGAGCTACGGCTTGCCGTGATGCTTCGGCTTCTGGAACTGGTGCTTCGGCTTCTCGCCATGCCAACCGCCCGGTGGCGGCTTGTGGCTCTGCCCCCACGCCCTCCCGTCCCCGGGACCGAGCGTGACCTCTCCGCCACCGTTGCCGCCGGTCGAGCCACCGCCACCGGTGGGGCCTCCGCCACCGGTCGAGCCACCGCCGCCGGCGGAGCCTCCGCCACCGGTGGAGCCTGAGCCGGAGGTCGTCCCGCCGGGCGCCGGGTTCCCCATGACGACCGTGGATCCGCCGCCGGGCTCGGTTGCGAGCTGCGGGAACAGCGGGCCCAAGATGTCCTGCAACGGCGTGATGGCGCGAGAGGGGAGCGTGCCGACCATCGCATCCAGGCGCGAGGTGATCTCGTCGTCCAGCGCGCCGATGGAGAACCCGGCCGACCGCGCGGTCTCGCGTTGCTGTATCAACAGCTGCGCGTCGACGGTCGCGAGGACGTAGTTCGCGCCGTGCAGCGCCGTGATCATCCCGTCCAACGTGGCGTAGGCCATCTGCAGCTCGTCGGATCCCGGTTGCTCGATGATCGTCGAGGGGCTCGGGGCCGCGGCCACGATCCGGGGATGGTGCACGGTGTCGTCGGCGACGATCATGGACACGAGCGACCAGACGATCAAGACGATCCCGGCCAGGAGGGCGGCCACTCGGAACCCTCCGAACCGCCGCTCGCGGGAAGGCGCATCGCCCGAGCCGCCCACGGGTGCGACGCCCGCCGGCTGCAACGCGGGGTTCGGACCTCGGTGCGCGGTCATCGCGGCGGCCTTGGCGACCGCGACGACGTCGACGGGCACGGTGCGCGCTGCACCGGCCTCCGCCGTTCCCGCTTCGCTCGGGACCGCGTCGATCGGTGCGCGCTTCACGGCGAACGATCGACCGAGCATCGAGGTGAGCGCGCTCAGGGGGGCGCCCTTCTCGAGGTACCCGTCGGCGCCCTTGGGCGCGGTCTCTTCGACCGGAGGCCCGGAGGTGAAGACGACGATCTTGGCGCCCGGTTGCGCGGAGCGGATGCGCGGGATCGTCCCGACGGGTCCCCCATCGATGAACTCCTCATCGATGACCACCGCATCGGGCCGGGCCGCTTGGACCGCTCGGATGACGTCCTGCTTGGTTCGCGGCTCCCCGACGACCTGGTACCCGTCGTCCTCTAAGAATCGCCGTACGAGGGCGAGCTTCGCGTAGATGTTCCCCGCGATGAGGACCTTCACTGTCTCCGGTGCCATGCCGTACCCTCCCGAGTCGAGCCGGATCGAGGCACGGCAGCGGGCTGACCGAGGCCTCAGACCAGCATCCTGTCAGGTCTTGCGGACGGCGTGCAACGACCCAACGGTCCGGATGGAGATGGTCGAGTGAGAGGGGAGAGGGGGAACTAGCTGTTGAGCTCGGCGTCGCGGTGCTCGAGGCTCTGCCGGGCGCTCATGAGCTCGTCGATCCCGCCCATCGGCAGGGGCTTGGCGAAGTAGTAGCCCTGGCCGAGGTCGCACTTCAGTTGGAGCAGCTTCTCGAGCTGGTCGGCGCGCTCGATGCCCTCGGCGACCGGCTTGAGCTTCAAGATGCCGGCGAGCTCGATGATCGCGGCGGTGAGCGCCGACTCCTCGCCGCCTTCGTTGACGCCGTCCACGAAGGACTTGTCGACCTTGAGGATGTCGACGGGGAAGCGCCGGATGTAGTTGAGGCTCGAGTAGCCGGTCCCGAAGTCGTCGACCGCGAGCATCACGCCGAGCTCCTTCAGCTCGGCCAGGCGCTGGATCGACAGCTCCATGTCCTGCATCATCACGGACTCGGTGATCTCGAGCGTGAGGTTGCTGGGGGTGAGACCCGTCTCCATGAGGATGCCGGCGACCTCGCCGACGATCTCGGGACGCTGGAGCTGGCGCGCCGACAGGTTCACGGCCATGTGGAGCGGCTTCTCGGGGAACCGCCCGAGCAGCGCGACGGCCTGCAGACACGCCTCGCGCAGCACCCAGTGACCGAGGGGGACGATGAGGCCGGTCTCCTCGGCGAGCGGGATGAAGTCGAGCGGCGGGATCATTCCACGCGTCGGGTGGTTCCACCGGACGAGGGCCTCGAGGCCGTTGATCGTGTTCGTCTCGAGCTCGATGACCGGCTGGTAGTGCAGGACGAACTCACCGTTGTCGACGGCTCGCTGGAGGTCGGCCTTCAGTTCGAGGCGCTTCAGCGCGGTGTCGTGCATGGCGGGCTCGAAGATCTGGTACCTGCCCTTGCCGGCTTCCTTCGCCATGTACATCGCGACGTCGGCGTTGCGCAGGAGCTCCTCGGCGCCCTCCGGGCCCTTCTGGCGCTCGTGGTCGGCCGTCGCGATGCCGATCGATGCGCGGACGAACACCTCTTTGCCCTCCAGGTGGACCGGTCCTTCGAGGGAGGCGAGGATCCGTGCAGCGACGTCGGCCGCGCCGATGCCCTCGCCGCCGTCCTCGAGCAGGACCGCGAACTCGTCGCCGCCCATCCGCGCCGCGGTGTCGGCCGAGCGCAGCGAGTTCTTCACGCGCTCTCCGACCTCTCCGAGGAGCCGGTCGCCGGCGGCGTGGCCCAGCGAGTCGTTGATCGTCTTGAAGTCGTCCAGGTCCATGAATAGGACCGACACCGGGTGATCGTCGCGCACCTGCCGCTCGAGCGCGTGCTCGACGCGGTCCTTGAACAGGGCGCGGTTGGCGAGCCCCGTGACGGAGTCGTGGAAGGCCTGGTGGGCGAGCTGCTCCTCGAACGCCTTGCGCTCGGAGACGTCTCGGGTGTTCAGCACGATGCCCTTCACGTTCGGGTCGCTCAGGAGGTTCGTGCGCAGCGTCTCGACGAAGAGCCAGAAGTCGTCACGGTGGCGCATGCGGAACTCGATCAGTCCGGTGTGGCCGTCGTCCTCGCGGGCCGCGTTCGTGAGGAACTGCAGGACCGCCGCCTTGTCGTCGGGGTGGATGAGCGCGATGAGCTTCGTGCCCTCGAGCTCTCCGGCGGCGTAGCCGAACACCCGCTCGACCGACGGGGTGATGTAGCGGACGGTCGAGTCGGCGTCGACCGTGATGACGACGTCCGACGAGTTCTGCACGAGCGAGGAGAACCGAGCCTCGCTCTGCCGGCGCAGCAGGTCCTCGGTGAGCGCCGCGCTGTCCAGGGCCAGGGCTACCTGCGAGGCGAGCGCCTCGAGGGAGTCGCAGGTCGATCTCGGCAGCGGCTTCGGACTCGCAACGACCAACAGCGCGTTCAGGTCCCCCTTCATGAACAAGGGCGTGGCGAACACGGCCTCCTGTGTGTCGTCGAAGCCAAGCGATCCGCCGAGCTCGCCCTCGAGCAGCGGCGTCTGGGTCGATCGGTGCGAGAGCAGCAGCTCCCGCTTGTGTTCGGGGAGCGACTGCAGCGACACCGTGGTGCCCAGGACGTCATCGGAGCCATCGGAGGTTGCGACGACCGTGAACCAGCCCGGCGCGCTCGGTTCCACGTGCGCGAGGAGTCGCGCGGCGCCGACGGCGACCAAGGTGCCCATCGCGTCCATCGTGGCGCCGTAGATGCTCTCTCGGTTCGTCGCGGTGACGAGCGATGCTCCGGCCGTTCGCAGCGCCTTCTCACGGCCGAACGACATTTCGATCTTGTGGACGAGGCCGGACATCCTGGCAACGACGAGGATGAACAGCGCCATCGTCGAAACCGTGATCACCCATAGGTCGGTGATCTTCTCGCCGCGGATCAACTGCACGACCCGCACGAACTGGGCCGTGAGCGATGCGGCGCCGAGGACGAACAGGCGGCCGCGCGAGAGCCGAGCCTCCTGCTCGGGCGCGCGCTCGGACAAGTTGCGCATCGAGGGGTGCAGGGCCGCGACGCCCCACAGGATGTAGAAGGCACCCCACCCGAACTCGAGGTATCCGGACTGGTTGTAGACGATGCCCTTCACGGAGATGTAGCTGTAGACGAAGTCCGTCCCGAACAGGGCGAGCGCGGCGCCGGCCATCGCGTAGAACGCCGGGGCGCGCTTGCCGACACCCATCGCGAGGCGCACGACCACCGTGAGCAACATGAGGTCCATGAACGGGTAGGACATGGAGACGAGTCGCTGGATCCCCGTGGAATCGGCTTGATGGGCGATCGGCGACATGAGGAACACCCAACTGATCGTGCCGATACCGACGGCGACGATGAGCGAGTCGATGAAGCCCTCGCGGTCCTTGCCCGGGTTGCGACGGCGAACCAACATCAAGATCCCGAGGATCAGACATGGGTAGACGGCGAGGTACAGCGCATCGCCGATCGAGGGGAACGGCAGCTCGGTGCCGAAGAACTTGTCGTAGTTGTAGGTGATGACGTCGCCGGCCACGAAGAACGTCTGACCGAGGGCGAACAGGTACCACGGGGCGGGCTGCTCGGGCTTCCACATCCGCACCGCAACCACGATCGCGATCGGTGAGGACAGGGCGATGATGTTGAAGACGACCCCGATCTTGAGGGCCGGGATTAGCTCCCACGCACCGAGCATGAGGAACCCACCGCACAGATAGAGGAGCCAGACGCGGCGCTTCATGGGTTGGGTATCGGCCACATGCCCGAGCGACCTTAGGCGGAGTCGCTACCGATTCTTGGGTATCGCTCGGGCCCGACCGACCGAGGAGCGTCGACCTGAGGAAAACGCCCAGGAATCTCCCAGTTTCGGCCGACTTGGCGCGGCAGTTTCCGGCTCCGGATCGGCCTCGGCGACCGCGACCGCGACC
>Ga0070697_100002988_pt1 | contig 12989 bp, 11 predicted proteins | sample KBSK1501metaG_FD_65475 | JGI IMG/M metagenome (GOLD analysis project Ga0070697, IMG submission 65475) | Corn, switchgrass and miscanthus rhizosphere microbial communities from Kellogg Biological Station, Michigan, USA - KBS K1-50-1 metaG | ecosystem: Host-associated > Plants > Roots >... | reverse complement strand
TTCAACGATTAAACCCTTTAACCCTTCAACAATTCAACGCTTCACCGGCCGCGCCGTCTTGCTTGCTACGCCGCCCGCTCGCGAAGGACTTTCGGACTAGTCTAACAAAGGCAGGTCGCGTGCGACGCGGGACGAAAACGGAACGCTTCCCTGGTTCATTCCCTCCCTTTAGAGAGTAAACGGACGGACGAGACAATCGTTTTAGCTCGCCTTCGCGAAAAGCCGCCATTTAAAGTACAGGCTCGCAGTAGCTTTGGACACTGAGGTTTTGTGCGAGACGGCTCTCATATAAGTTTTGAGCTTGCCGCGATCTGGCCTCAGCCGCTTGACCCTTTCCACTCCATGGTGCTGTCCGCACTCGTGGCTGTGGTTCCCCTGATCCTCGTACTTGTTTTGATGGGAGGCCTTCGCAAGAGCGGCCTGTTTGCCTCGGTGTGTGGTCTGGGTGCAGCGGGCTTGCTAGCGGTACTCGCCTGGCACATGCCGCTGGCGCTTGCCCTGTGGAGCGCGGCCTATGGGTTCGTTTATGCGATTTGGCCGATTCTCTGGATTGTCTTCGCCGCCCTTTGGCTCTACAACCTCACGCAAGACACGGGCAAATTCGACCTGCTTCGCCGCTGGATGGAAGAGCACGCTTCCGGGGACGCCTGCATTCAGGCAATTTTGGTGGCGTTCTCCTTTGGCGCGTTGATGGAGGGGACTGCAGGCTTCGGAGCGCCGGTCGCGGTGACCGCCTGTCTGCTCGTTGGTCTCGGTTTTGAACGACGCCGAGCGGTCATCGTCGCGCTGATTGCGAACACGGCACCCGTAGCCTTCGGTGCGCTGGGCACTCCCATCGTTGCGCTGGCAGCGGTAACCGGGCTCGACCTTTCTCGGCTATCTGCCATGGTTGGGAGACAACTTCCTTTTCTCTCCTTCGTTCTTCCAGCTTACCTCGTATGGGTAGTCGCGCGGGGCAAGGGACTGAGACGAAACTGGCCAGCAGCACTAGTTGCTGGCAGCACTTTCGCCTTTGCCCAGTTTCTCGTGTCGAACTTATGGGGGCCGTACGCAGCAGACGTGATCGCCGCATCGTTTTCCATTGCGGTCTTGGTATCTTTTCTTCATATTTGGACCACAGGTCGTGCAGCTCAAAGACCGTTAGGCGACGAATCTCCCGCCCATGCCAACGAAGATACCGAGCCCAATACCCTCTCCTTACGACAGGCCGTCGCGGCTTGGCTGCCGTGGGCCGTGCTTTCAGTCGTGATGGTTTTCTGGTCTTATCTCAAGCTCTTCCAGAAGGGCGAGGTCACAATTCCAATTCCCAGTCTACACAACGGCGTTTTTATTGCGCTTTACCAAAAGCCGTACTCGGCTCTTTATTCGTTTCAGCCTCTTGGGCCGGGCACCGCGGTTCTTGCCGCGACAGTGCTCACAGCATTATGCTTTGGAGTTCGGGGCCAAGTTTTTTGGAGTTCTGGATTGAAAACGCTGCGCCAGCTACGAATCCCCGGGCTGACTGTTATGCTGATTGTCGGTCTCGCATACCTCTACAACTATTCTGGAATGGCTTTCACCTTGGGGGCGGCTGTGTCTCGGGTGGGCCCGGCCTTTCCCCTGGTGAGCAGCTACCTGGGTTGGGTGGCGTGTTTCCTTAGCGGCAGCGATACTGCCAGCAACCTGCTATTCGGCAATTTACAAGTGGCGGCGGCTCACCAGCTCCATCTCAGCCCCGTGCTGATGGCTGCCACCAATTCTTCAGGAGCTGTTGCTGGAAAAATGATCTCACCTCAAAACATAGCTATCGGGGTCACGACAGTCGGTTTAATCGGCGAGGAAGGCAAAATCCTGCGCGCCACTTTTTGGCACAGCGTACTGTTTGCTGCCATCCTCGGCGCTGTGGCTCTTGCCCAGGCTTACTGGTTATCGAGGATGATCCCCTAACGCCGTGAATTTAACGTTTTAACGATTCACGATTCACGCTTCACGGTGTAGCGCTTTAACGCTTTAACGATTCAACGCTTCAACCTTCAACCCTTCCTCGGCACGCCGTAGCCCGCCAACGCGGGGGCGAAGGCGGAACCTTTCACCGCCTAGCGAAGCTGCACTACGCAGCCGTGGCAGCTCGTTCGATCGCAGCGCAGAGCTTCTCCGGGGACAGTGGTTTTGGTAGGTGTTCGATGAAGCCGACCTCCGCGCTTCGTTGCAGGTCGGCCGGAGAATTGTGGGCACTAAATGCGAGGGCACGAATAGGTCGCTTCGCACTTAATTGTTTCATCAACTCCCATCCGTTGCCATCGGGCAAGGCAAGGTCGCTAAGCAAAAGATCGAACTCGACGGCGGAGGAGAGACTCAGGGCCGAAGTCATGTCCGTCGCAACAAAGACTTGGTACCCGACCGCCTTTAGGAATTTCTTCAATCCTTCGGCCGTGTCGGCGTGGTCTTCGACGACAATCAACCGCAATTGTTTCTGTGACATAATTCATGCATCGATAGCTTAACACGTGCCCATCCTGGCACGAGATCGTCAAGACACTGTCCGTGGATGCTGTGTCACGGCTAATTCTATGAACTAGTGATTTAACGTGGTCGGCGCTGGCGTGGTCGCCGCCGCGGCTACGCTACCTGACTTCTTAGCTTGTCGAGTACGTTGCATCGGGGCAAGGTGTGCTCCGCAAATCGTGAACGTCGACAGCAAAGATTTTCTCAAGCGACTGGTCGAAACGCCGAGCCCGTCCGGTTACGAGCACGATGTGCAGAAGGTCGTGCGCGAGCGGATTCGGCCGTGGTCCGATATCGTCCGCACCGATGTTATGGGCAACGTCTTTGGCATTCGCAATCCCGAGGGCAAACCGCGCATCATGCTCGCGGGCCACTGCGATCAGATCGGGTTTATTGTGCAATACATCACGGACGAAGGATTCCTGCACGTCGAGCCGATCGGCGGCGTCGATCCGGTCGTGGCGACATCGCAGCGTGTCTCGATCTTGACGCGCCGTGGCCTCGTCCCTGGCGTAATCGGCCGCAAAGCAATCCATCTTATGGACGACGAGGACAAAAAGAAAGTCCCGAAGATCCACGACCTCTACATCGATATCGGCGCCACGAGCAAAGAGAACGCCCTCAAGGTTGTTTCCATAGGTGACGCTGGAATTTTCCTGCAGCCTTACCTCGAGCTCGCGAACCGACGCGCCGTCTCCATGGCGTTCGACAACAAAATGGGCACCTGGATCGTGACCGAGACGCTGCGACTGCTTCATCGTCGCCAGTTTGACGCGTGTGTTGTTGGCGTCTCGACCGTGCAGGAAGAAATCGGATTGCGCGGCGCGACCGCAAGCGCGTTTTCGAGTGAAGCGGACGTCGGTATTGCCCTCGATGTCGCGCACGGCACCGACACGCCCGGTATCGAGAAAAAGCGGGCCGGCGATTTCCGAATTGGCAAAGGACCGATGATCTTTCGCGGTGCGAACATAAATCCACGCGTGTTTGCTCTGCTTGTCTCCGCGGCGAAAGCGAAAAAGATTCCGTATCAAGTTGCCTCGGCCGCGCGCGGCACCGGCACCGATGCCAACCCGATGCAGCTTTCCCGCGGCGGAATGGCCACCGGTCTGCTTTCGGTCCCCCTACGTTACATGCACACGCCTAACGAACTGCTCTCGCTCGAAGATCTCGAAAATACGGCGCGCCTGCTCGCTGCCTTTTGCGCAAATCTAAAGAAGAACCAGGATTTTACTCCCTAGAACCGACAACCAATAATCCGCGAGCTCTAAGCCGGCGCGAGTGTCGATAGTAAGCTCTTCTCTGAAAGAGCCTGTCCAGTGCGATTTGTTGTTTAGTTTAAGTTGCTCGTTAGGTCAGTGTAAGATTCGAGATCATTCTTCTCTAGGTGGCCGGTGGCCTGTTAGGCGCGCAGCGAAGCTGCGCTATAGATCCTTCCCCATCGCCATCGCTCCCGGAATTTCTTCCCAGCCGCAGCGCTTCCAGAACTCGCGGCCGCGGGGATTATCGTGCGCGACTAAAATGATCGCGCGCTGAATTCCCGCAGGACGCAAGCCATCGATGCATTCATCGACTAGACGTTTCCCGAGTCCGCGCCCCTGATACTTCGGATCGACCGCCAGATGGTAAATATGCCCGCGCCGGCCGTCATGACCGCACAACGCGGCGCCAACGATTGTCGATCCATCCGTCGCCACGCAGCTCAGCCCCGAATTGCGTGCGAGAAACTCGGCCACGCTTTTTCTGTCATCGCCCTCCGCAATCTCGAGTCCGTCGACCCGTTTCCACAACTCGACCACCGCGGCGTAATCGTCGATTAAAAATTTACGCGTCTCGATCTTGCCACTCATGTCTGTATAGGCGCCCGTGTCGGCTCTAAAATAATAGACCACCAAGCTTAACACGCGCCGACCGCTCTGACCTCGGATAGTTGAGAGTTGAGAGTTTGCAGATTTCAGCGTTTCCGCGTTTCAGTTTTTCAGCGTTCCCAAAGGAGGCAACGCTTCAACGATTCACGGTTCACGCTTTAACCTTTTAACGCGCAGCGAAGCTGCAGGGCGCGGGACGAAAACCTCAAACGTCGCGACAAGCCGCGGTTACCTGCGTAGCACAAACACCGTCCCCTTCGTTTTATCATCGACTATGACATTGAAATGCTTGCCAGGCTCCTCCACTCCATCGGCTGCGCTCTGGTCGTACGACACCGACCATATGTTATGAACCGGGTTATACTCCGGCTCCGCCCTCTCATAATCAGCGCGATTGTATCCGTGCGCGCGAGCTGCTGCATTCGCGATCCTGATAACTTCCTCCTTCATTAGCCGCGGGCCAGCTCCCGGCGAGCCCGCAGTCTCTGGAATTGCGAGGAGAGACGAGGGCGGTCGAACAACTGATTGCAAAGAATCTTCAACTTCAGCCTGAGACTTCGTGCTGGTCGGCGGTGTCGGGACAGATTCTTTCGACGGCTGAATCGAGACTGATGGCGTGTCTTCCGTTCGGGGCTGGGCCACCTGCTCGGGAAAGCTGTCGGAGCTGGGCGTCGCAGATTGTTCGCTCGGGGACGGGCTCGCCGTGGCGAGAGCGCCTTCTGCTTGAACGACTCGCGGCCCCTCTGCCGGTGCTTCCGGCTCTGCAACTGGCGAGGGTCTTGCGGAGGTGGGTTGAGCGTTTTCTGTTTCCTTAACGGTCGGCGGCTCATCCGGTGGTGCTTCCGCCGCAGCCGCCGGTTTCGCAGGCGGGGCTCGCTGCAGTGAGAGTTCGTTTGCCGGCGCGCCTTCGATCGGGCCGTGGGCTACCTGCTCCTGAAGGCTTTCGGAGTTAGGCTTCTGCTCTGCCTGCCGCTCGGAAACAAGTTTCGGACTATCGTAATGAAGGCGGGTGGGACTGCCTGCTCGCGAAACCTTTTGGGGTTGTTCGCCTGAGGACGCGCTCGCGGCGGCGGGAGCGTTTTCTGTTCCCCTGACAGCCGGCGGTCCCTCTGGTTGTGCTTCGGAGGCAGTCGCCGGTTTAGCAGGCGTCGCGGCTCGCGAGTGTGCCACTCTCCACGAAGGCGCCGGACCGGTCGCCCAGCGCGTGGTTCGTTTGCCATCAGCAAAGATTGCGTAATCGGTCTTCCCCTTGGAATGAGCGTTTACTGGTCCGTCAAACTTCCCTCGCACCATGTTGCCCCAGTAACGCACGTAAACCACCGACTTGGCGGAGCCACTCTCGCCCTTGGGCTGTGCTGTGTACCAGGTGAGCGTTCCGAATCCGGTCGCGTACCCCTCACGATCTCGATCACCCGACCAGGCCGCTTCGTCGCCGGGTTTGGGGTCATTGTTCCAGACCATGGTCTTACCGTTTTTCGTGCGCTGATACTCGCCATCAGCGAACACGCCGCTCGTGCTCAGCAGGAGCGCACCGCAAACAAAAAGGAATCGCGCGGTTACTGCTGACATTTTGTCGGAGGCACGACAAGCGTGCATACCCCCGAGGTTAACGCGCGCTGGTACTCGGGCAAGAGCAATCGAGCGGGCATCAAATCCTCAACGCTTTAAAGCTTTAACGTATTAACGGTTTAACGGTTCAACGATGTAACGTTTTAACCTTTTAACGTTTTAACGCGCAGCGAAGCTGCAGTGGCTGTTTGAACAATTGGACTGAAAAAAGTTGAGAGCTGTGCTCACGAATGCTTTCGGAGTTGAGAGGTTTTTCCACTACTCCGCTACTCCGCTACTCCGCTACTCCGCTACTCCGCTACTCCATCACTCCAGCCCCGATCCCGGCGCCGCGCTCTTGGTCTTCTCCCTGAGAACCGATAACTGCCTGCCACCCATAGCATTCGCGAAGGCGCGTGAATAAGGTTAGATTCCGGTAAGTCCAATCAACCGAGGAATAAAAATGACAAAATTCGTTACGATATTGATGGCCTGCTCCCTCGCATTCGCAGCTGGCGTGCGGGCGGAACGGGAACAAGAAAAGAACAAGAAAAAGGCGGTCCAACAATCAAAGGCAACGGCGAAGCCGCAATCCAACGCCAGACCCCACACGGCGACGAGGACGCACGTGGAAGGCGCGCACAACACGCTAAAATCCACCCACAACGACGTCCGGGTTCACAACACCAACAACAACCTTAATATCCACAACACCAAGGTCTCGAAGCAGAACTTGGCGGCTCAGTCAAACAATGTGCGGAACATCCGCTCTGCGCATACGAATTTTCACGCTCAACCCAAGGCTGGGGTCGCCAGCGTGCAGTTCAATCAAAATTACCACATCCAAGGGAGCGAGAATTGGACGGGCAACAATTACATAATCTTCCGATCGTACCACCCGGTCTGGCATGATCAGTTCTGGTGGCACTCGCATTTCAATAACATTGTTTTGATCGGTGGGGGATGGTACTACTGGAATGCTGGTTACTGGTATCCGGCGTGGGGTTACGATCCGGGTGTAGCGTATTATCCATATGATGGACCTATTTATGTGGGCGCCAGAGCTACGCCACCGGATCAAGTAATTGCCGACGTCCAATCCTCCCTGCAACAGCAGGGCTACTATCACGGGGAGGTAGACGGATTGCTCGGCCCGCTCACCCGCGCCGCCCTGGCCAGTTATCAGCAGGACCACGGTCTTTATACAACCTCGGCCATCGATGAACCGACTCTGGATTCGCTCGGGCTAAGCTAAGAGGCAAGATCTTCCCGTCGCAACCGAAATACCATTCCACACGATTGAAGGGGATCGTGGACTGCACAATGCACCGAATAGTTATGATGGCATGGTTGATTATTGGAGCTCACACTTGGATGGAGCGCAGTCCGAAGTGATCATACCATCGAATCATGCAGCTCAGGTCCATCCGGACGGAATCGCAGAAGTGCAACGGATTCTGCGCTCGAATAATTGAGGGGAATGAAGCATCGCCAATTCAGGCAGACTGCACCGCTTTTCAGCGTTTCCGAGTTTCAGCTTGTCCGCTTTTCTAGTCGCTGCTAGCTCCTAGTTCGCCATCGGACGAACCCGCCGTTGCGGACCCTTAAGCTCGCATCCGCCTGCAACTCGCGCCTCGGACCGCGGCTTGTGAGGTTATCAACCCGTTCCGAATTCAGTGTTCGATGTTCGATGTTCGGTGTTTGTTTCCGTCACCGCTTTGACGACTTAACGATTCAAGCTTTACCCCGTCAGATAACGGCGGAGCCGGTTTTAAATATAACGTTTTCCCCAGGCAGTTTTAAGGTACTTCTCCCGTTGCGCCACGTCGCTCTCGTTTCGACAACCTTCCCAATACACAAGCTCAAAGGGCCTGCGTTCTCTTGTAGAGTTAACGCGCCCATCGTTGTGGGCCCGAAGTCGTGCCGGTAAATCCCGCGTCAGACCAACATAAAACTGACGATCAACTTGCGAGCGCAAAACGTAAACGTAGCAATATTTCGGCACACCTTTTGTATCTCACGGGTTCACCCCCGTGAGATAGATCGCCATGCTCTCGATTCTCCATCGAATATTATCTCACGGGGTGAACGCTTCCTTATTCACAACATATGGCATCTTGGTTGGGTCGCCGCCGTAGGTCCCTTCCAGCACGTCGATCAGTCCCTGCACCGTGCGCCCAGCCATGCCTTTGTCGGGATCGACCGAGAGCCGCGTGATCTGCGCGCCACTGGCGAAGTGATGGAACAGACGCGTGCGATCGGCGATTTCGGGATCGAGGAGCGGCGAATCCGGCGGCAGAGGCTCTTTCTCGAAGACGTCGAGGGCCGCCCCGGCGATGACTTTGTCTTTCAGCGCTTTGGCGACGGCTTTCTCGTCCACGACCGGGCCCCGTGAGGTATTCACCAGGTACGCCGTCGGCTTCATCAGCTTGAGCGTCTTCTCGTTGATGAGGTGGTAGGTCGGTTTGTCGGTTTCGCCCTCGCGCAACAGCGGCACGTGGATGCTCACGTAGTCGGCGCCGCTAAGTGCCTCCTCGAAGTCCACGTACTTAATCCAGGTCTTCTCCTTCTGGATCCCCTTGGCGTGGCGCAGATCCATCAGCTCCTGGATGGCGGCGATGTACTTGTCATTGTGATACGCCGGGTCGTAGCACAGCATGTTCATGTCGAAACCCGAGCACTTCTTGATCATCGCCAGGCCGATGCGTCCGGTGCCGATGACGGCGATGGTCTTGCCGGTGACCTCGTCGCCAAGGAAGGGCAGGAACGGGTGCCACGACGGCCACTTCTGTTCCCGCACCAGGCGCTCACTTTGCCACATCTTGCGCGCCAGCATGCCGAGCATGAGAAAAGAGAACTCGGCGGTCGCTTCGGTAAGCACGTCGGCGGTGTTCGTAAATGGAATTTTGTACTTGTTGGCGTCGGCGCGATTGATGTTGTCGAAGCCGACCGCAATCTGCGCCACGACTTTTAGCGTCCCCTTCCCTGCTTCGAAAATCTCGGCGTCGATCGGATCGCGGAGCGTGGTGATCAAGCCGTCGATGCCGCTCTTCACTCTCTCGATGATCAGCTTTTTTGGGGGCGCCTCCGGGCCTTGGAAAACCTCGAGCTCGTAGCCTTGCTCGCGCAAACGGTTCTCGGCCGGATCGCCGATGCGTGAGGTGGCAAAGATTCGTTTCTTGTCAGGCATAACGAGAGCAAGATCAGCTGCGAGGACGAGAGCGCAACCGCGCCCTGAAACGAAAGCAGCTAATTCGAACTAGGTAAGCGTCGTTGGTTAGCGCACGAGCAGGTCCAGCTCGCGCACATCCAGACCGGCCTCGCGATAGTACTTCCGAGTCAGCTCGAGAAGGGTGAATCCGTCCTCGTAGGCAGCAAAGCTACCATTCACCGGCTTGTCCAGATAGATGAGGCCGCCTCCGACCACGAACATAGTTATCATCGGCTCTGGTGAGTTTTCGGTGATCACCAGCGTATGAGCCTCGCCCGCGGGTTCGTAGATGTAAGTTCCGGGCTTTGCAATCCAGTCATGCTCCAGATAGCGCCAGTGACCACGCATCGTATAGCCATGCACGGTACCGACGTGGTAGTGCGTTCCCACCATGGATCCGGGGAGACCTTTCAGAACTACGCTGAATCCCCCAGATGTGACGTTAAAGCAGCAGGGCTGGAACCAGACACCCTTCGCGTAAGGAACCCAGCGACGGTCATCTTCCAGGTTGAGGTTGGTAATGAAATGTTCGCGGCTCCTTCGATTCGGATCGAGGCCGTCGGCGAAACTGTTGAAGGCGGTGATCGGCATATGTTCTCCTTCTGGTCAGTCAATAATTGAGATCTAACGAACAAATATAGACGTGGCTCTGGGGTCTTGGCTATCTGCTTGAAACCGATTCTGTTGCCTCTCAACTCTCAACCATCAACTCTCAACTTTTGTCGCGCCCAGCCGCTGACGCGATCGAGTGCCTTCTCGATGTTCTCGATCGAGTTGGCCACGCTGAAGCGCAAATAGCCCTCGCCGAAATCGCCGAAGGCGGTACCAGACAGCGCAGCGACGCCGGCGGCGTCGAGCAGCGCATCGGCCAATTTCTTCGATCGCCACCCGGTCTCCTTGATGTTGGGGAAAACGTAGAACGCGCCCTTGGGCAAGCGACAGGAGAAACCTTTGATCTTATTGAGACCGGCGACCATAACGTCGCGACGTTTCTTGAACTCGGCGGACATCGCCTCGACCGCGGCCTGCGGTCCGCGGAGCGCCTCGATGCCGGCGACTTGCGTGAAGCTGGCGGTGCACGAGTTAGAGTTCGTCATCAGGCGGGCGACATGTGTCGCCAAATCGGCGCGCATTACGCCGTAGCCCATCCGCCATCCGGTCATGGCGTAGGTCTTGGAAAAGCCGTCGAGCAAAATGCAGCGCTCCTTCATGCCGTCGACCGACATGATCGAGTGGTGTTCACCCTCGAAGATGAGGCGGCTGTAAATTTCGTCGCTCAGCACCATGATCTCGCGGTCGCCGATCGCGCGCGCGATGCCGTCGATGTCGTTCTTCGTCAGCACGCCGCCGGTAGGGTTCTGCGGCGAATTCAGTATGATGAGCTTCGTGCGATCGTTGACCAGCCCGCCGAGTTCGCCGACGTCGAGCCGGAAATCCAGCTCCTCCCGCAACCGGATCGGCACGGCTTTCGCGCCGACGTAGTTGATCATTGACTCGTAAATGGGAAAGCCGGGATTGGGGTAGATGACCTGATCCCCTTCTTCAACTAGCGCAAGCATGGTGAAGAAAATGATCGGCTTACCGCCGGGGGTAACGACCACTTCTTCGGGTGTTGCGTTTACCCGGCGCGTCTCGCTCACGTACTGAGCGATGGTTTCGCGAAGCTGCGGCAAGCCGGCCGAAGGCCCGTAGTGGGTGAAGCCCTTATGCAGGGCGTCGGCGCCCGCCTCGATAATATTGCCCGGGGTATCGAAATCGGGCTCCCCAATCTCGAGATGGACGATGTCGCGGCCCTTTGCCTCCAGCGCGCGCGCCTTCACCAGCACTTCGAAGGCGGTCTCGGTGCCGAGACGCGCCATGCGCTCGGCCAGGCGGAGTTCTGAGGCTTTAGTCATGATGGCGAAACGAGTGAGTGGTAGAGCTTTCTCATTGCGCCATCCTAAACAACCCGGAGACGGAAGCAACGCCTGACCTTTCTTCGGGACGTGGCAACGCTTTACGTCCTCAGCATTATAGTGCGGTGGCGTGACCTGTCTTTTTCCCCCAACCTGAGTTGTTGGTCCACGGGATGCAGGCATATTGGCAAAGTTTATGAAGGATTCTGTCGTCAGAGGGCGCCTGCTGCAGCTTCTCTATGAACGTCGAAGCGAAGGTTCCATTCCGTTCGGCCACGGTGAGCAGGCGATCCCGCCGCCAGGAGGGATAAGTCGCCGTGACTGGCTGCGCGCCGTGGCCCAGCTTTCAGAGTATCACCTCATCGACTGGACCCCTCTTGAAGATCAGAGCGGGATGGGCCTGCTGTCCGGCTTTGCTAAGATAAACGATTTCGGAGTCAAAGTGCTCGAAGCTGGCGTCGCGCCCCCGATCCGGATCGTTATCGCTGAGAGTCGACAAACCACCGCTCCCCGGCAGCAACAAGCGCCGATCAAAGCGAGCACTCCGCAGCAGCAGGCGATTGCGGAGGCACTGGAGAAAGTGATCACCGGGATCAATCAAGCCGATGTGTCGGAGCAGGAGAAAAACGAAGCGAAATCTTTGTTGCGAAACCTGCTGGGTAGCAAAGCAGCGGCCAGTGTGTTAGGCGCTAGCGCGCAATCTCTCGTCGCGAAGTATTTCACTGGATAGACCAGACATATCGAATTCAAACCCGCTTTTTTGGATGATGTTTCGTCTAAGCCGCACGTTCGCTCCGACGATTTAACAATTCAACGTGCCGCTACGCTGCAATGTTTAGATCCGACCCTTTTCTTCTTTGTGCGCCGTTGGCGCGCGGAATCTCGACCGCGGTCGGCGTCGCTGCTGTTGCTGCCGTTGCTGCCGCGGGAGTCGATTCGAAAGCGGCTCCTGAACTTTCATGATCTCAAGCGTCCGAAGGAGTGGCGCGAGATCGATTACTTCGTTTGCGGCTGATCGCAAGATGTTCCCGAGATTTTGCGCGACCGAGGCCACTTCCACGCGGACACCGCGTCGCCGCAGCTTGATGGCGAGATAAGCGAAATCGGTATCACCGGTTACAAGGATCACCACGTCCGGTTGCATCTCCACCGAAAGCTCGAGCGCGTCGATCGCCATCATCACGTCCACGTTCGCCTTGTAACGGCCTTCCTCGGCGGGCGACCCATCTTTGGTTACGACCATGAATCCATTGGAGCGCAACCACTGCACGAACTTGTTCTTCTTATCGCGCTCTTCCTGCCAGATCGGCATCGCGGGCGGTAGCCCGGCATAGACCACCATCTCAATCAGCTCCCGTCCCGTGTTTGGCCCGGCCAGAAACTCGCGGAGCTTTAGCCAATCGAGCCCGCGCCCCGCGGTCCGCACCGAACTGCCAACATTGGACTCATCTACGAGGACCAAGACCCTCGAGCGCAGGGCTCTCATTGAATCTTTCTTTTGCATGATGGGTTGAGTTCTCTCGCTGACTTCTGACCTCTGTCTTCCGACAGGTCAGTGTGAACCGACCGAGCCGACCGAAGGACCAACTGATTTACCGCGAACGAGAACGCTGTAGCCTGCTGAGATCACACGCCGCGCTGGTTCGCCAGTTTCCGGATCAGCGCGAAGCGGGTCGTCGTGGACGCTTTGCTTAACCTCGAAAGTTCGTATCGGTTTGGTGGCATCGGTGGTTTCGTAAATATAAGTCGGCATCGCGACAATCTACTCGTAAACGGCCTGGGCGCATTCCTTTTCGGGAAATGCGAAATTCTTCGCGGCCGAATAACATTAGGTAACGGGCGTTTGTGCTGTAGATTGGTTGGCATCTCGCAGGGTCGATCTGCAATCCGCCACTTTTCCCGGATCGAAATCAGACATGGAACTAACACTAACAATATCGCAAAGTGGCGCGCTTTACCTGGCGCACCATAGAACGGCGCAACGCC
>Ga0070697_100002986_pt1 | contig 12994 bp, 7 predicted proteins | sample KBSK1501metaG_FD_65475 | JGI IMG/M metagenome (GOLD analysis project Ga0070697, IMG submission 65475) | Corn, switchgrass and miscanthus rhizosphere microbial communities from Kellogg Biological Station, Michigan, USA - KBS K1-50-1 metaG | ecosystem: Host-associated > Plants > Roots >... | reverse complement strand
AAACTCAACACCCGGCCTTCCTCGGGCGCGCCGAGCCCGAATACCAGGGGCAGCTCGCTTTGCGAACAATAGCTCGACCCCGTCTTCACCATGTTGAAGAGTCTGGCCTTCGCAGTTTTCAGAGTGACTTTCGCGCCAATCCCATCACGGTTGGATCTGTTGCCCACCGTTTTCACTCGCAGCAGATCGTTCTGATTAGCATTCTCGTTACGAAGTAACCGGGCCGGCCCATTGTTCGACGTAATCAAGAGATCCAGGTCGCCATCGTTATCATAGTCGCCATACGCCGCTCCCCGGCCCACGATCGCCCGTTGTAAAGCCCTCCCCAACTTGCCCGTCATCTCTTCGAACTTCTTTTTGCCTTTGTTATGGAAGAGATGGGGAGGCTGTGCATACTTGACGTTCGGTTGGACCACACTAATGTCATCCGAAACGTGGCCATTCGCGGCAAAGACATCGAGCAGGCCATCCAGATCGTAGTCAAAGAAAAATACCGCGAAGGTCAACGATTGCGCAGACATCTTTCCGATCCCCGAATTCGGCGCTTCGTCGGTAAACAGCCCGCTACCATCGTTGGAATAAAGAGCCATGCTCTCGTTGGTGAAATTCCCCACGACGATGCCCTGCCGTCCGGACCCATCGTAATCGCCGGCATCGACACCCATGCCGGCGCGCGCAGTGCCGGCTTCGCTAAAGGCCACGCCCGCCGTGACGGCTTCGTCAGTAAACGTTCCGTTGCCGTTGTTCTTATAGAGCCGGTTTGGTTCGGTGTCGTTGGCCACAAACAAGTCCAGCCAGCCGTCGCCGTTGTAGTCGAGCAGGGCGACGCCCAATGATTTGCAGGTCGGATCATTGAGTCCCGCGCGTTGCGTGACATTCTCAAAAGTGCCGTTACCCCGGTTGTGATAAAGGGTCGGGCTTTCGCCCTTATAGGTTTGGGGCGTGCAGTAGGATTTGTTCTTTCCGTCCAGCGAGCACAGCTGGTCCTTCTCGACCGACCAATCCACATAGTTTGCTACAAAGAGATCGAGCTTCCCGTCGTTGTCATAGTCGAACCAGACAGCGCTGGTCGAGAACCCCGGGTCACCGACCCCAGCCTTGCCAGTCACATCGGCGAACTTTCCTCCACCGAGATTGCGAAACAGATGATTGGGTCCCACACAAGTGATGTAAATATCTTCGTTGCCATCGTTGTCATAATCAGCGACGGCGACGCCGATGCCATACATCTCCACGGCCAGCCCAGCCTGGCGCGTGGTATCGGTAAACGTACCGTCCTTATTATTGTGATAGAGGGCGAGAAAGGATTTTGTGGTTTTATGCTCGGGCCAATCCATTGAATTGACCAGCAGGATGTCCTGCCAGCCATCATTGTCGTAATCAAGAAAGGCGCCCCCGGCCCCGAGTGTTTCGGGTAAATACTTCTTCCCGAAGGCTCCGCTGTTATGCTTGAAGTGTATTCCCGCCTGGCCCGACACGTCCGTAAACTCGACTGGTCCCGATGGCCGCGGCAAACTCGGGGTCGTTGATGGCGAGGGCGTTTGGGTTGCAGAATCGGCGACAGTTGTGCCAGGCGCGGTCGGCGCAGGTTGCCTGCATGCTGAAGTCAGGACGAACGAACAGACCACGATGGAAAAGATGATTAAGTTACGTTGCATTAAGAAGAGTAGTGGATGAACATCCGGCGACTGTGGTAAATGTTTTGACTAAAGACACGCAAGATAGCACAACGTGGGAGGATAGCCTCTACACCCTTTGGCCGACAAGAGTCTCCAACTAAAGTATGACTCACCGCCTGCCGATCAGGACTACGATTACATGATTTGTAGGGGCGGCACTCCGTGGCCGCCCCTCCGTTGCGAAGGCCTCGGCAGAGTTGAATGATATCTTGAAGGAGGGGCGGCCACGGAGTGCCGCCCCTACAAACTAGAAGCAACGAGGAGAATCTGATGTCGACAGACGAAGTACTGGCAAACCAGCAAACTATCATTGCAAATCAGCAGACCATTATTGCTAACCAGGAAGAAATCAAAAAGAACCAGGCCAAACTGGATCAGACCCTGGCAAACCAGGCCACCATCATCTCTAATCAGAAGGCGATCCTTTCGAATCAGGAGAAACTCGATTCAGTGATATCCAACCAGGAGCGGATACTCGCGAACCAGGAACGGATATTAAGCAAGTAAGACGACGATCCACGAAATCACACGAAATGACACGAATCGGGAATTCTTTTCGTGCCGTTTCGTGTGAATTCGTGGATCGCTTCTGGTTCCCGTTGACAATAACGCCAGCGCTAAAATGCATCAGCCAGTGAGCGAATCTTCAGTTCCTTCTGAAAGTCGACTGCGCTTACTGCGTCGCGGGTACGAAACTCGACCGCTACTTTCCTTCCCGGGATCAGGTCGACGTAGTTATCGACGAAGAAACCCGCGTGATTCGGCGCCGACAGGTAGACCGACCGTGCCAACTTGTCAGTTGATAGCGTGATGTTAAGTCCGGCGCGCGTGCGTACAACCTCGGACGCGATGTTTGGTCGTGGCAGCTGTAGTTTCTTAAAGGGTTGAAAAAAGTATTCGTTGCGCGATACCGGCTTCCCACCGACCACTAATTCCGCCAGCAGAAAAACAGCATTCGTGTCCTTCCCCGCAAGTAGTGTCTCAAGCGGAAGCGTCAGGTATGGTTTGCTGTTGAGCCCCACAACCTCCAGACCTTCCTGTTTACTCCACAGCGTGCGTCCTTCGAAATCGAGTAGACTGACACTCAATTGCGCCGGAGTTGGCCGGACTCGATCTGAAACGATGTAGAAGTTGAGGTTGCCATCCTCTGCGTGAGGACTAACGAGCATCTCGCTATAAAACCGGCGCGCATAGTACTGCAGAGCTTTCCACCGGCCCGTGTAGTCAATACTCGACCAGGAAGCGACGGGCCAACAGTCATCAATCTGCCAGAACAGTGAGCCCATGTTGTGCGGCATGATGCGCCGCAAATGTTCAGCGCCAATTTTTATCCCTTCCGCCTGCAACACCTGACTGACATACAAAAACGATTCGAAGTCTTTTGGCTCCGGATATTCGCGCAGCATGTATTCGCGGATTAACTGGTTACCGCGCGGATGTCGTTGGTGGGCCATCATGACCGGAGACTTGATATCGCGGTCTTCCGGCAGCGTGTATGTGCTGACCGTCTCGAGCTGTGGGAACGATTGAAACCCATATTCGCTCATAAAGCGCGGGTGCTGTTTTTCATACTCACTGAAAGGCGATGACGCATGCCAGACTTGCCAGTAGTGGACGTCACCCATCTTTTGTGAGTCGGGATCCTCTTCCAGGTTTGAGCTGGGTGAACTGGGCCAGTAAGGCCGCGACGGATCCAGTGCCGCACAAACTTCCGGCAAGACGCCGTGGAAGATCTTCAAATAATCGTCCCAGAGCGCAGCTGGTAATTGGTCCTTCCATCCCCAGTGTTTCCACGCAGTTTCGATTTCGTTGTTGCCCACCCAGATCACGATGCTCGGATGATTGCGCAATCGGTTAACGTTATCCACCGCTTCCTGTCTCACGTTGTCCAGAAAGGCTTGATCACCCGGGTACATGCTGCAGCCGAACATAAAATCCTGCCAGACCAGGATGCCCATCTCGTCGCAGAGATCGTAAAAATCATCGCTCTCGTAAATGCCGCCACCCCAGACGCGCAGCATATTCATGTTGGTGTCGCGGGCAGACTGAATAAGTTGCCGGTATTTTTCTTTGCTGATTCGTGTGGGAAAACTGTCCGCCGGGATCCAGTTGCCGCCCTTGGCAAATACGGGGACGCCATTGATTTCAAAGGTGAAGGATTTGCCCGAATCATCAGGCTGTTGCCGGAGTCTAAGCGCGCGCAGGCCGGTGCGAGTGGTTGATTGATCAACTAGTTGGCCCGCGATCACCAGTCGGGCTTTGAAATTATAGAGCGGATGCGCCCCAAGCCCATTGGGCCACCAGAGAGCAGGACGTGGAATAACGAAGTCCAGCTTGAGACGATTGCCGCCGCGCACCAGGTCCACAACTCTACTTGCGGCAACGGTCCTGTCCCTGAGATTTTCCACCACGACGCGAGCGCTGGTGTTTTCAGCGGCGATAACCTCCACGTCCGCGGTTAAGTTTGCTGATTCAGCACTAATCTGCTTCGGCAGAATGTGCAAATCGTTCACGCGAGCATGGTCCCACCCTTCCAGATAGACGGGTCGCCAGATACCGCTGGTGACGAAGCGCGGGCCCCAGTCCCAACCAAACTGGTATGGCGCCTTTCGAGTGTAAGGACTTGTTTTCTCGCCTTGATCGTTGCTGGCAGGAAGCTGGTAACTCACCTTTGCCATGATCGGTAAGACTTCATTGATGGGAGAACGAAAACGGATACGCAAGGTGTTAGGACCGGCTCTAAGCAGACGTTTGCAGTCGATTCGCCAGGCGCGAAACATGTTGTCAGCGGAGAACAGTGGAACATCGTTGACAAAGACGTCAGCATAAGTATCGAGACCCTCAAAAACTAACTCAATCTGATCGCGCTTGAGCAGCGCCGGTGCGACTTTGAAGGTGGTCTGATATTGCCAATTGGTTTTGCCTATCCATTGCAGCCTCGCTTCGTTGTCGCGATAAAAGGGATCGTCGATTAGTTTATTGCTGAGCAGATCAGTGTGTACGCAGCCGGGAACAGTCGCAGGGTACCAGGTGTCTTTGACGGCCTCGCGAAACTGCCATCCAGTCAGCAGCGGCATTTTGATCTTCGAGCTTTCCGTCAGTTTTGATCTGCTTTGGGAATGTGAGCTATACGCAGTGAAAGCGATTAGGACCAGAACTGCGGGCAGTAACCTTGCGGTGTTCATTGTTTGCGCACCTTCAATCTCGTGTTAGTGATCCTTGAGCGTGACTTCACCCCAGAGGGGTGAGATGTTTATAGATCACCGGACCATATACGTTCGGCTCAGTTCGAAGCAGCGGGATGATTCTTGAGTGATAAAAGGCGAGTTGTGTTCCGCTGCTTCGAACTGAGCAAGTCTGAGGGTTATGCTCAACTCTATAAACATTTCTCTCCTACGGAGCGAGGAGGCGTCCGACTCATCATGATTGCAATTGTCACCCATCCTGCTCATGAGCCGGGGTAATCCCCGGTCACTTCAATCCCAGCGCCTTCAGATATCCTTCATTGATCCTGCAGTTCGCAAATTTTATTCGCTCCAGGTAATCGCTCAGCGCCTGCTGCACCTTCTCTTTTGGAGGTCGACTTTTCCTCACTTCTTCAAACGTCTTCCGTGGACCTTCCGCAAACGCGATGATTGCACCCCATTCTGCCGGCAGGTTTATTGAGACGATTGAAGAAGTTGCGTCCAGTTTCTTGTAAGGCCAGAAACACCAACCGGTGTCATGCTTTTCCAACAGCGTGCGAAAAGAAGCGATCCACTCATCGGTGTTTTCGCCGGATTCACCCATCCAGATGGGGACATTATATTTATCGCGGAAATCAAGAAACTCCTGAATGGCCTTCTGATTCACGTCCATCCAATACTTGTGAAAGGTGTAGGCGAGCTTATCATCGAAGGGAGGGCCAAAAACTTTGAAGTTGGTGTCCCACTGCGCGCCGCCCAAAAAGATAATGTGATTCCTGTCCACCTTTCGAATGTCGGTAACTATTCTGCGATAGAGCGGTTCAAGCTTTGGATTTAGGTAGCCGGTATCGAAATGGTGAGCAATTGGCTCGTTAAGCAAATCGTAACCCAGGACGGCGGGCTCGTTTCGATAGCGAGCGGCAAGCTTGCGCCACAGGTTCGCCGTCAGATCCTGGCTGTCTTTGCTTTCAAAGAGGAATGGATAACCCCAACTATCATCGATATTGTCACCTGTCTGTCCACCCGGCGCGCCGTGCATGTCCAGAATCACATACAAACCTTCTTCTTTACACCATCTTACAACCTGGTCCAGCAACGCATAGCCGGGTCCTTCCAACATTTGTGGCGCACCCTGGTTTACAAACAATCGATGGCTAAAAGGGACCCGAACAGAATTGAATCCAGACCTTTTGATGAATCTTATATCGTCGCGCGTAATGTAATTCTCGTGGAAGGCTATCCAGAAACGCCGGGCTTCATCTTCACCCACCAGCTCACTAATTACCTCATTTATCAAACGTGGAGAATTGGCCGTCTTGAATTTGAACATGTAGCCCTCAGGCAACAACCAATTGCCAAGGTTGGTGCCTTTCAGGAGCAGCGGCTTGCCGTTCGGTGATACAAAGGCTTTCCCGCCGGTCGTGACGAATCTTGATTGGCCATCGATTGGTGTGATCGATCCCAAACTAAAAAGAATAACGGCCAGAAGGAACACTTTGCTTTTTGCGCATCGCTTCATGTTTTGAACTACTTTCAGTGAGTTCTGATTCGTGTTGTTTCGTGTGATTTAGTGGATCGTATTGGCTGCAACAGGATACAGGAACGATCCACCAAATCACACGAAATGGCACGAAACTAAGAACTCTTTTTCGGTGAGTTAACACGCGTTCAAATTTAACAGACATGCCTTCCGTAGAAGCAAGGGCACAAGTGCCCTGACTAAACGGTAGTTGTTCTAAAGAGAAAGACTCAACGCGCTCGAGAGCCTCGGTCAAGACCGTGTTAAGATGCGCACTCGCAAAATGATTAGTGATTATGGACGAATTGAGGTTTCTATGAAAACCAAACGGAGAGTTGTGGTTCCCGCCTTCGCTATTCTCGTGCTCGCGGTGTTGCTTAGCCCCGCCGGCGCACAAACAACCAGGCCTGCCACTGAAACGAAACCAACCATCGTGATTGTCCATGGCGCGTGGGGCGGTAGTTGGGCTTTTCGCAAAGTCGAAGCACTGCTAAGAAGCAAGGGCTTCAACGTCTACCGGCCGCAACTGACGGGCATGGGCGAGCGGGTGCATTTGAGCAGACCGGATGTCGGATTGAGCACCCACATCGATGATGTGGTCAACACGATACGATATGAAGATCTGCATGACATTATCCTCGTAGGCCATAGTTATGGAGGCATGGTCATTACCGGGGTCGCCGATCGCATACCGGACCGCATCAGCCGTCTGGTCTACCTGGACGCATTTGTTCCCAGCGACGGTGAGAGCGTAATGAGCATCGTCGGTGCGCGAGGGGATTGGTTGAAGAACATGATCAAGGGCGATTACATCGTACCGGCCTGGGTAAAACCGGATCAGCCACCTCCCCGAGACGAACCGCAGCCTCTGAAAACATTTACTGAACCAATCGTGCTGAAGAACAAGGCCGCACTCGGGCTGCCCGGCACCTACATACTTACTGTAGACGCAGGTAAGAAGGCTGAGGACGATGACTTTTGGCCTCACGCCCAACGCGCGAAACAGCGCGGGTGGCCCATCCTGCAACTGACTGCGGACCATAATGCGCAGTGGTCGGCGCCGGAGGCGTTGGTTGAAATGCTGGCTCGCATCCGGTGATGGGAGCGCAGGCATCCCTGCCTGCCTTCTTTGGTTAGAAGATTGATTCATCGCAGCTTGCTTCCTGCGCATATTCGGCAGGCAAGGATGCCTGCGCTCCGAGCTTTTTAAACAACGAAGGTTTTTCTTTTTATCTTTTTCCTTTTTACCTATGGACAATCCCCAAACCCGCTCTTCCTCCAACCCTGGCTTCGAGTTGTTCTTAATCAGCCTGGTCATTTTGTTTATGGAGTTGGCCTGCATTCGCTGGTTCCCGGCCCACGTCCTTTACCTGACTTTCTTTACCAACGTCGTACTCCTGGCCTCCTTCCTCGGAATGTCGGTGGGGTGTTTGGCTGCCGGACATCGTCGAAACTATCTTCCGTGGACTCCATTGGCGCTGGTGGTAGCTCTGGCGGCTGCGCACGCCGTTGAGATCAGCAGCGCCTCATTCGTCAACTTCGTGGATGTGGGCAATCAAGCCTCGCCGCAACAGATATTCTTTGGCACGGAGTATCACAGTCAGGACTTGTCGCGATATGCGATTCCGGTTGAGGTTCTCTGTGGCTTCTTTTTCGTCATCATCGCGCTCGCGTTTATTGGTCCCGGTCAGGAATTAGGTCGCGCTCTGAAACGATGGCCCGACCGAGTGCAGGCCTACACCTTAAACATCGCCGGCAGCATCGCCGGCATTGTCCTGTTTGCGGTTTGTTCATGGCTGGAATTGTCTTCGTTATGGTGGTTCCTGTTGATTGCCGTCGGGCTCGGCTATTTTTATTTTATCTCGCCGCGGCATCGTTTTACGGCAAAGGCCCGGGCGTTGATTGCCATAACCGCTCTCCTGCTGATTGCGGTAGTTTGGTTGGCGGCCTTCGTCTCCGTTCACAATGAGCAAGCCGGCAAAGTCCAAACCCAACAATTTTGGTCGCCTTACTACAGGATAGATTTCAACCAGGCCGATCTGTCCCTGTCCGTCAACCTGATCTATCACCAGCAGATGGTCTCGCGAACCGCGAACTTTCCCGCCTACGCACTGCCCCATTTATTGAATCGAGACGCCGGCAGACAAGCCTTTGCCGACGTTCTGATAATTGGAGCGGGTTCAGGAAATGATGTCAGCCGCGCGCTGCAGTGGGGAGCGCAACATGTTGACGCTGTTGAGATCGACCCGGCGATCAACCGTCTCGGTCGCCAGTATCATCCCGACCACCCTTACCAGGACCCGCGCGTCGAAATTCATCTGGATGACGGTCGAAACTTTCTGCGCTCCAGCACTCGGAAGTACGATTTGATCGTTTATGCGCTGGTTGACTCGCTGGTATTGCACAGCGGCTACAGCAATATTCGCCTCGAGAGTTTTCTGTTCACCCGCCAGGCTTACGATGACGTGCGCCGCCACCTCAAGCCGAATGGCACGTTTGTGATCTACAACTATTTCCGTCAGGGCTGGCTCGCAACTCGACTGCAGAACGGTCTGGAAGAAGTGTTCGGGGCAAACAATCCATTGGTGCTGACGCTACCTTACCGAAAAGTTATCTCGTCTGACCTGGCGACGTTTGGCGACTTCACAATCTTTTTTGCGGGCGCAACCGGTGAACTGCGGAGCGCTTTTGCCCGGCAGCCTGACTATTGGTTGCGCGCCGACCAGCCGCCTGCACCCGATTCAGCGAACGGCTTTCAGCAGCCTGGGCCAGACGCTACGGCAGTCACACAACAGCCACTGGACAACAAAACTCCAGGGACATCTAAGTGGTTGCATTTTGGCTTGGCCACGGTGTTACCTGCTGAAGGTGGCTTGCGCACCGCGACCGATGACTGGCCGTTCCTCTATCTGCGCAAGCCGATGATACCGACACTAAGCCTGCGCGGAATGCTGATCATGGGTGCACTGGGTTTGCTGCTCATCTTCCTGTTCCTGCCGCGCTCAAGAAAAGGATCAGAAACGATTAGTGACCCCGGCGCCGAAGCACGAAGCGCAGGCAGCTCGCTTAACGTTCAGTTCTTCTTTCTGGGTGCGGGATTCATGCTGGTCGAAACCAAGGCAGTGGTCACGATGGCCCTGTTGTTTGGCAGTACCTGGGTGGTGAATTCAGTAGTCTTCTTTGCAGTGCTGGTGATGATCCTGCTGGCCAATCGCTGGACACTCAAGTTTAAGCCGAAGCGCTTGTGGCCGTATTACGCCGGGTTGCTGGTAACACTGATACTGAACACGGTTGTCCCACTTGATTTCTTTCTGGGAATGAACCGAACCCTTCAGGTGATCGGCTCATGTCTGTTGGTGATGGCCCCGATCCTCTTCGCCGGAATTATTTTTGCCGCCCTATTCAAGCGGACTACCCATCCCGATCGGGCCTTTGGAATGAACATCGCCGGCGCCATGGTTGGCGGACTGGCCGAGTACAGCTCGATGCTGCTGGGGTTTCAGTATGTGGTGCTGGTTGCCATTCTGTTTTATGCACTATCGGCTGTGGGTTTGAAGCGAGAAGAAGAAAAAGAACCGGTATAGGACCTATATGACCAATTCGACCTATAGGACCTATTTAACTCAATTGAACTTCAAACACACCGGCGCCGGCACCTCAGCCGTATGATCCGTCGCGCTGAGCCTTCCAGTCTTCCGGTCTCGCCTGAACACCACGATGTTGTCGGATTTTTGATTTGCCGCCAGCAGGAACGCTCCGGTGGGATCAATAGCAAAGTTTCGCGGCGTCTTGCCTCGGGTTGATTCGTGACCAAGGGAAGTTAAGCCGGCGCGCGGGTCCATCATGAAAAGCGCTATGCTGTCGTGGCCTCGGCTCGAACAATAAAGGAACTGACCGTCCGACGATACGTGGATGTCGGCGCAGGAGTTTATCCCTGAGAAATCCGCCGGCAGAGTGGTTAAGGTTTGTAGCTCCTTCAGACTTCCCCTCCTTTGATCTCGCGCGAAAACAGTTACCGTCGAATTCAGTTCATTAAGCACGAAAATAAATCTGCCGCTGGGATGAAAAGCCAGATGGCGAGGGCCGGCCCCGGACTTGACCTGCGCCCACGGCTGTTCGTTCGGAAGCAACTTCCCGCTGCGCGCGTCGAAACGGAAGATCATTATTTTGTCTGTTCCCAGATCGCACGAGTACGCGAACCTGTTCGCTCGATCCAGCACAATACAATGCGCGTGCGGGCCTTCCTGACGTTCCCGGTCCGGGCCGGAGCCTTGAGCCTGTTTCATATCGATGGCCGGGCCCAGACTACCGTCGCGCTTAACGGGCAACACAGCCACGTTGCCCCCGACGTAGTTGGCGACCAATACAAATCGGCCCCGCGAATCGACATCGACATAACAGGGCGCGCCGCCCAATGATGGCTGTTGATTCAGTAACCGTAGTTCACCCGTCCGCTGATCAACCGCAAACGCGCTGACGGCGCCGCTCTTCTGGCCCGCAAACTCTTCCACCTCGTTGACCGCGTACAAATAACGGCGACTTGGAGCGAGGGCCAGAAATGACGGGTCCTTTACGCCTTTAGTGGTGCCGACATGTTTTAACTCGCCCGAAGTCAGGTTCAGGCTGTAAAGGTAGATCCCCTCGCTCTTGCCTGACGTATAGGTTCCTACATAGAAAGGCAATTCCCCAGGGCGCTGGGCAACCACATCGGCAAAAGCAAGCTCCGAAAAGGCAAGGCTCGCCGCTCCCAGACCAGCGATTTTTAGAAATTCACGTCGTGCAAAAGGATCATTCAAGGTTTTGTGGTCCACGGTTTTAGACTCTTCTCCTCGTAAAAAATTTTGCAAGCGGTAGGACAGCAGAATAGTGGATCAGTTTGCTTTGTTCTCATTCACACCGAGGCTCTAGCCCGTGATAAAGATTCGCTCAGTTTTCTTCTAACCGTTTTGACGGTTTGTCGAGGGTTCCATCCCCCATCAAAAATAAAAACCGTTAAAACGGTTATCGGTGTCTGCCTACTTGCGACACCGGGCTAAAGCCACGGTGTGAATGAGAATACAAAGCAAACTGATCCACTAGTAACAGTATAGGCTTTGTTCGTCACTTGGAGCTCACAAAAAAGTGTGATCATTTTTCTCTTCCCTTTGCGCGTTAGTAGACGAGGGAGGCAATGACGCCATCCCTAACTCGAAGAAGGAAGAAAAGAAATGAAAAAGCAAGCTTTTGGATTATTGTCGATGTTTAGTCTGCTGTTAGTGATGACAGTTGCGTCCGTTAACGCTCAGTCCAAACGCAGCAGTATCAATATCCCGTTCAATTTCAACGTGGGACATAAGACACTTCCCGCCGGCGAATACACAATTGAGCCAGTCAGGAGAGACTCCAACAACGTTTGGTTGGTCGAAAATCAAACTGTGCACGTAAGTGCTCTCTTTACCACCATCCCGGTGCGGAACACTGAAACGCAGAAAAATACCGGAGTCATCTTTAGCAATTACGACGGCCAGTACTATCTTTCGCAAATCTGGACCGCTGGAGACAACTCCGGACGTGCGTTACAGATTCCCCGGCCGGAACGCGAGTTGGCGGAAAACAGCATTCAGCCGAAGAAAGTAACCGTAACTCGAGGTGCGGGCGAGTAACAACAAGCGGCCCGCACAAAGACACATACCGCGGCAACTCCCTGGAGTGGGGGGCACTCCAGGGAGTTGAACTCTTACCAGGTCATGAATTAATACACTCTTGCACCTGCTTGTAGACACCGGCAAGAATCTCGCGCGCCGTAGATTCACTCGCTGATTCGGCGATCACGCGGATGATCGGTTCAGTGTTTGAACCTCTAACCAGTAACCACCCATTCGGCAAGATCACTTTCACTCCATCGCGCAGATCCATCGGATACGCCGCAAACTCATGACGGATCATTCTGAGTACCGCGGAGATCTTATCTGAGGGGCAAGCCAGTTTCTCTTTGATCATGCTGAATCGCGGAATGCTCTCCAGCAACTCGGTAATAGTCTGGCCGGTGTCCGCCATTAAGTGCAGTACGAGCGCCATACCAACCAGGCTGTCACGGGCAAAATTGATCCGCGGATAGATGACACCACCGTTGCCTTCACCCCCAATGACAGCGCCTTGTTTCTGCATCTCTTCAGTCACATTAACCTCGCCAATCTTTGACAGAAAAAGCGTGGAATTAAACCGGCCCGCCACTTCCTGCAGCGCCGACGTGGTTGATAGATTTGCTACTACCGGCCCCGGACTCCGGCCCAGAACACACAGCGTCGCCAGCGCCAGGGTGTACTCCTCACCAATGGGCACGCCCTTCTCTGAAACTATTGCCAGACGATCGGCATCCATGTCCTGAGCGAACCCAATATCAGCCTGATGTTCCTTCACTGCGGCGCACAGGTCGCCGAGGTTTTCCGCCAGCGGCTCCGCCGGCCGGGGAAACAAGCCATTGGGATTTACGTTAATCGCGATGACTTCGGCACCCAGAGCTTCAAGTAACCCCGGACCCACAAGGGAACCGGCCCCATTGCAGGCATCGAGAACTACGCGGGGCTTTTTTATACCGGAGGGTAATGGTCCAAGTGCTTCAAGGATTGTTT
>Ga0070697_100002983_pt1 | contig 12996 bp, 11 predicted proteins | sample KBSK1501metaG_FD_65475 | JGI IMG/M metagenome (GOLD analysis project Ga0070697, IMG submission 65475) | Corn, switchgrass and miscanthus rhizosphere microbial communities from Kellogg Biological Station, Michigan, USA - KBS K1-50-1 metaG | ecosystem: Host-associated > Plants > Roots >... | reverse complement strand
CTTCTTGGTGCCGACCTGCACCGGCGCGAACGGCGGCACCAGGTTGCAGGCGGTCACCCACACGCTGTCGGCGGTCATGTTCAGCGTCGCGTTGCAGCCGCGCTGCACGGCGGAACCGCGCGCAGTCGCCGCGAGCGTCGATAGCAACGCTTTCGAGCTGCGGACGTTCTGGTGCTCGAGGCCGGTGCGCAGGCGCGGAAAGCCGATCGCCATGAGGACGCCGGCCAGCACGAACACGAACATGATTTCGATGAGGCTGAAGCCTTTGCGACCCATGAGTCCTCCGTTCGGGGGCTCCATTTACACGTTCCGTGCCTATGCGTAACTACAACTGCGTCAAGCTGATACGTCGAGAAACAGCGTTGAAAAACACCGCAAAACGCTGCACTAGTGCAGTTTCTTGCACTAGCCGATCCCGTACCGCTCGATCTTGTAAAACAGCGTCCTGAGGCTGACGCCGAGGCGCTTGGCGGCCTCGCGACGGTTGCCGTCCGTCGCCTTCAGCGCCTGGACGATCGCGGCGCGCTCAGCGCTCTCGGTCGCCTCCCGGAGCGTACCAGCCCCCACGTCCGGCTCCCCAGAATCGGGGGAGTGGGGAGTGGGGAGTGGTTCGCTGCGGAAATCGGCTGGGCTCAGGATCTCATGATTGGTCAGCACCGCCGCTCGTTCGATCGCGTTCTCCAGCTCCCGAACATTGCCGGGCCACTCCTGCCCCTCGAGCCAGGCGATCGCGTCGTCGCTGAGCGACAACGGCCGGCCAAAGCGCTGCGCGAGGCGAGCGGTGAAATGCCGCGCGAGCGGGGCGATGTCTTCGGTGCGCTCACGCAGCGGGGGCAGCTCGATCGCGACGACGTTGACCCGGTAAAACAGGTCCTCGCGGAACCGGCCACCGCGGACCTCCGCTTCGAGATCTCGCGCCGTGGCGACGAGCACGCGCGCGTCGACGCGCCGCGTTTTCTGATCGCCCACACGCCGGATTTCACTCTCCTGCAACACCCGCAACAGTTTCGCCTGTAAGCCGGTCGGCAGTTCGCCGATCTCGTCGAGCAGCAACGTGCCGCCGCTCGCTTGCTCGAACAGGCCGGCCTTGTCGGCGGTCGCGCCCGTGAAGGCGCCGCGCACGTGGCCGAACAATTCGGACTCGAGCAGAGACTCGGGAATCGCCGCGCAGTTGATCCCGACGAACGCCTTGCTCGCGCGCGGGCTCGCGCGGTGAATCGCGCGCGCGATCACTTCCTTGCCCGTGCCGCTCTCGCCGGTGATCAGGACGGTCGTGTTGTGTTCGGCGACGCGCGCGACGAGCGCCAGCGCCTGGCGCATCCCGGCGCTTGCAGCAACGAGCCCGCGCTCGGCGGGGCCCGAGGCGAGCTGCGCCCTCAGCCCCGCGACTTCCTGGCGCAGGCGCTCGCGCTCTTCCGCTTTGCGCAGCGTGAGGACGACTTCGTCGGGGCGGAACGGCTTGGGGAGATAGTCGTAGGCGCCTTCCTTCATCGCAGCGATCGCGGCGTCTTCGCCGCCATAGGCGCTCATGACGATGACGAGCGCATTGCCGCCGCGCTGGCGGTAGCTGCGCAAGAACGTCAGGCCGTCCATCTGGGGCATGCGCACGTCGCACAGCACGAGATCGAACGCTTCGCCGAGCGCGCGCTCGAGCGCGCGCTTGCCGTCCTGCTCCGCGGTGACCGCGTAGCCGGCATCGGTGAGCAGGAGCCCAAGGCTCTGGCGGAGGCCCGGCTCGTCGTCGACGACCAGGACTCGCTTCATCGCGGGAGCGCGATCGGGAAGAACATCTTGAACGCCGCCCCGCCCTCGCGCGCATTGTCGACCCAGACCACCCCGCCCATCTCGTGCACCGAGCGCGCCACAATCGCTAGGCCGAGCCCCGTCCCTTTGCCGGGATCCTTTGTGGTGTAAAACGGCTCGAAGATCTTCTCGCGGTCTTCCGGCGTAACCCCGATCCCCGAGTCGGCCACAAAAATCAGCGTGCCCGGCTGGCCGGAGGCGAACTCGACCCGCGCCGGCCGCCGCTCCGACACGCGCGGAAAGCGCGTGGAGCCCGGATCACTGGCGCGCTTGGGGAGTGACTGGCCCGGCTCGTAGGCCCAGCGCCGCGTGCCGATCACGATCGTGCCGCCCGGCGGCGTCGCATCGACGGCATTGAGGAGGAGGTTCACGAGCGTCTGCTCGAGGATGTGGGCGCGGCCGAGGATCTCGGGCACGTGCATGCCCAGGTCGGTGTCCACCTGCACGTTGCGGAACGCCCCCTGCGCGCGCAGCAGGTCGAACGCCGCGCGCACGATCTTGTCCGGATCGACGGGGAGGAGCGCATCCTCCTGGGGTCGCGCGTAGTCGAGCAGACTGCGGACGATGCGATCGACGCGCTCCAGTTCACGGGCCAGGCCGGCCATCACCTCGGGGTCGGCGCCGCGGCGCCGCAGCACTTCGACATACGTGCCGATGGCGCCGAGCGGGTTGCCCACTTCGTGCGCGACGCCGGCGGCGAGACGGCCGATGCTCGCCAGTTTTTCGGAGCGCACGAGCTGGCTTTGCGCGTCCAGCAGCCTGTCTGTCATGCGATTCAGCCGCTCGGCCAGGGTCGCGAAGTCGCGGGTCTCGGAGTCGGGTGCACGGGCCTCGAGATCGCCGTCCGCGACGGAATCAGCGGTTTCCATGAGGCGATCGAGCGGCCGCAGCACGAGGCGGCTCACGAGCGATCGGCCATAGAGCACGAAAATGCCGACCTCGACGGCGATCAGAATGATCACGAGCACGACGCCGCGCTCCGGGGCGATCGCCAGCGCGAGCTGGGAGGTCGCGACGCCGACGAGGAGCGCGAAGGCGACGAGGAAGGTGAGGTAGAACAGCAGCTCCGTCCGGAGCGGCGCCTTGGGGCGGCTCATTAGGGCCCCAAGATAAGGGGAAAAAAGCAAGCGGCGGGGTTTCCCCCGCCGCTCGGATGCGTCAGGCCCGAGGCCTTAGATGCACTTCGGCTCGCCTTCCTTGTTGGCAGGCAAGAGCGCCGTCGAACCCACGTAAATCGCGCAGGTCTTGGTCGTCGTGGTGTGGGACACCGTCGCGGTATACCCGTCGGCCGTCACGTTGATCGTGGGGCCAACCACGCCGCTCGTCGTGTTGTATTGGATCCCACCCGCGCCGACAACGCTCGTGTACTTGACCGAGTCGGCGAAAAACGCCTCTTCGGCCGTCACGAGGTTACGCAGGTCGGACTTCATCGACGCCAGATACGCCTTCTCCTTCGTGTTCGCGAACTTCGGAATCGCGATCGCGGCCAGAATACCGATGATCACGACCACGATCAGAAGCTCGATCAGTGTGAAACCCTTACGGTTCATGCGAAGCCTCCCCTATACCGCGTGATGCTGCGAAGGGCGCGTCATTACAGAACGCTACCCAATGATCCACCTTAAGATCCCGACAACTCTGTGCGGTCGGTCACACCCCAGAGGCTCAAAAAAAAGCGGCGGGGTTGCCCCCGCCGCCCTGATGGGCCAAGCCTAAGCCGTTACGCGCACTTCGGCTCGCCTTCCTTGTTGGCAGGCAACAGCGGAGTCGACCCGACATAGATGGAGCATGTCTTGGTCGTCGTGGTGTGGGAGACCGTCGCGGTCCACCCGTCGGCCGTCACGTTGATCGTGGGACCAACCACGCCGCTCGTCGTCGCGTACTGCAGACCACCCGCACCGACCACGCTCGTGTATTTCACCGAGTCGGCGAAGTACGCCTCTTCGGCCGTCACGAGGTTACGCAGGTCGGACTTCATCGATGCGAGGTACGCCTTCTCCTTCGTGTTAGCGAACTTCGGAATCGCAATCGCGGCCAAAATACCGATGATCACGACGACGATCAGAAGCTCGATCAATGTGAAACCCTTGCGGTTCATCACTGCACTACCTCCCTCTGGGGACACGGACATAGGACGCGCTTTAGGACCCGATGAGTGGAGGTTTGGTCACAAAAAAGAGCGGCGGGGTTTCCCCCGCCGCCCCAGATGCGTCAGGCCAAAGGCCTTAGACGCACTTCGGCTCGCCTTCCTTGTTGGCAGGCAGCAGCGCCGTCGAACCCACGTAAATCGCGCAGGTCTTCGTCGTCGTGGTGTGGGACACCGTCGCGGTGAACCCGTCGGCCGTCACGTTGATCGTGGGGCCAACCACGCCGCTCGTCGTCGCATACTGAATACCACCCGCGCCGACAACACTCGTGTACTTGACCGAGTCAGCGAAAAACGCCTCTTCGGCCGTCACGAGGTTACGCAGGTCGGACTTCATCGACGCCAGATACGCCTTCTCCTTCGTGTTCGCGAACTTCGGAATCGCGATCGCGGCCAAAATGCCGATGATCACGACCACGATCAGAAGCTCGATCAGTGTGAAACCCTTGCGGTTCATCTGGACAAACCTCCCCTGTATTGTTCTATGACATGAGCGACACAGTTAATCCGGGTTCCCTTCAAGCACGAAGCGTGCCTCCGAAGGATTAACTCGATTTAACCAGTTACGTCACACGCGTTTACATACCACCGTCGGGGTTCGCTGACCACCCAAAAAAGCTTGCGAACTCAGGCTTTTTGCAAATCGCCCTGCCGGACGCAAGGAGTATGTTAACTCATTGTTGGAACATGAGATACCAGCTTTTCTCGCCTGCAAACCGACGGACCGCCGAGTCGGCCAGCGCAGCGGCTTGGGAGCGATGGCCGCGGGCCAGCTCGAGCACAAACTGCGCGCGCAATGTCATCCGTGCCCCGACCGGCGCCGCCGCGGCCCGCGCGACGAGCGGCACGGCACCGGTGGTGTCACCGATGCCGATCAAGAAGATCGCGTTCGCGCCGGCGAGATATGGATCACCAGGGAAAAGCGAATCCGCGAGGCGATACTCGCGACGTGCCCCGGCCGTGTCGCCCATGCCGGCGAGGACGGCGGCCGCCGAGGCGTGACCGCGATACGACTCCGGATGATCGGCGAGCAGTGTGAGCAGCTGCGAGCGATTGTCGCGCCAGGAGGGCAATCGCACGAACGAGCGTGCGCCGCACAGGATCACGAGCAAGGCCGTGGCTAGGGCAGCGGGTCTGATACCACGCTGCGCCGCGAGCGCCAGCGCGAGCCACGCCGCAAGCACGGCGGGCAGTGTGACGGCCAAAAACAGATTGCGCTCGGCGAGCACGACACCGGACGCGAAGAGAATGTTCGCGGTTGGTAAGTACGACAGCGCGGCGAGTCCAGCAGCGAACGAAATCGCCGGCGCGCGGCGGCGGCACCACCACACCAGCGCCGGAACGGCGACGACCAGGCAGAATCCCAGCACAGCGGCGACTGAGATCCCCGCACGCGTGGCTAGCACCTGTGGGGAATAGTCACTCGAGAGCGACACCGGCCAAAAGAGGAGCACGGCGGCCTGCAGCACGGCCGGGAAGGCGATCGCGAGTCGTCCCCACGCGCTCCTTCCATAGAATACCGCGGAGGCGTCGGTCTCCCCGACCCAGCCGACGGCGAACCAGGCGGCGAGGAATCCGAGCGTGACGACTGCCAGCGCGAGCCAGAAGGTTCGGGGATAGGGCCTGTCGTCGGCAGTTTCCAGCCACTTATCCAGCAGTATCACGACACCCGCGATCACCCCGTGCTCCTTGCTGAACATCGCCAACGCCGCACAGACGACGGCAAGCGTCCAGTGGCGCCCTCGCGCCGCCAGCACGGCGCCGAGTATCCCGACGCCGGCGAGCAGCTCGGCGCGCCCGACCAGACTCGCGACCGCCTCGACGTGCAGCGGGTGCCACGCGAACACGAGTCCCGCTCCCGCAGCGGCCAATGGCGGCAGCCACCGCGCGATGAGGAGGACGAAAAGCACGGCGGCGAGACCGTGCCAGAGCGCGTTCATGATGTGGAACCAGCCTGGCCGCCCACCCGAGATCGTCCAATCGACGGCGTACGAGAGGATCGTCACCGGCCGGTACATGCCGCCGCCCGATTCGCGCGGCCAATAGGGATCGTCGAACGCCGCGAGCGCGGCACCCACGGAATGCGCGGCAGGGCTCCCGACGATGATCGCGCGATCGTCCTGGACGAAACCGTAGCGCGCCGTCGGGAGATACAGCGCGACGGCGGCAACGAAGACGACCAGGAGCTCGCGTTTCATGGTGCGGGCATCCGCGCGAGTAGGGAGTCCGCGGTCGCAGAGTCGCCGCGCGCGCGCGCCGCGAGCGCCTGGGTGCGATACGCCCCCGCGCAGCGGTAGCACAGCTGCTCGGCGCGGACCAGCATGGAATCGGCAAGGCGCGAGTTGCCCAGCGTCAGCGCCGCATCGGCCCCCGCAATGAAGAGCGTGGGATCGCGGTCGTAAATCCGCGCCGCCTCTCGCAACGCGGCTAGCGCGCGCTCGGGCTGGCGGTGGCTCTGATAGACATCGCCCATGCGCGCGGGCCCGCGATAGGAATTCGGCGAATCGGTGAGGATCGAGTGCGTCACGGCGAAGTCATCGTGCCACACCGGCGTTCGCAGTGCGGCCCTGAGACCGCCGGCCAACGCGATCAGCACCAGCGCCACACGCAATCGCTGCTCGGGCAGGCGCGCGAGCGCGGCGCCGGCGGCCAGCGCGAGACCAATCGAGGGCAGGTACAGCGTTCGCTCGGCGATCAGGACGCCCGTCGAAAACAGCAGGTTCGAGACGGGCAGAAACGCAAGCGCGATCCAGCCCAGTCCGAACGCTTCCACGCGCCGCTGCCGCCGCCAGGCCAGGACCAGCAACCAGACCCACAAGCCGAGGCACGCCAGACCGAGGAGGAGTCTGCCGTCGAGGAGCGACGTCACGATACTACGCTCGGCGGGCGAGTAATCGATGCGGAGCGTCAAAGGAAAGACCAGTAGGCGGAGCACGTCGCTGAGTGCGGCCAGCGCGGTCAGCCGGCCCGCCACGGCGCCCTCGGCAAGAAACACGGGCGCGGTGGCGTGCAGGCGCGCGTACGGTTGCAGCACGAGCGCGCGTACGGCCAGGTACGCGCCAGCGATCACGACCCAGCTCACGACGAACTCGGCCATCCGGCGCCGGTCGGGGCGCGGAGTCGGCTCTATCATCCAGGCCCAGACGATCAGCGCTGGCGCGACCACGGCGTTTTCCTTGCTGAGCAGTCCCAGTAACAGCGCAGCGCCGCTCCACCACACATTCCGGCGGACGACGGCCGCGTAGACGGCGAGGCAGACGCCGACGGCTGCCATCAGCTCGCCGAGGCCGACGACGTTGGCGACGGCTTCGACGTGAACGGGGTGGACGGCGAAGACAAGACCGGCGGCGAGTGCGGTCCTCACCCCCTGACCCCCTCTCCCGTCGGGAGAGGGGGAACGCAATGCAAGCGCCGCCACAATCACCGCCGCCCCAGCATGCCACAGCAGGTTCACGGCGTGGAAGAGCGCGGGGTGACCGCGCGCGATGCTCCAATCGATCGCGAACGCGGCCAGCGGGAGGGGACGGTACATCTGGCCGCCCAAATCCGGCGGCCAGTAGGGCGAGGCAAAGGCGCGCCAGGCCCCCTGCACCGAATGCACGAGCGGATTCCCGACGATGATGTAGAGATCGTCGAGCGCGAACCCGTTCCAGAGTGCCGGCAAGTATGGGACGACCGCGCAGAGAGCGACGGCGAGGTAGAGCGTTCCCCCTCGCCCGAAGGGAGAGGGGGTCAGGGGGTGAGGACTACGGTCCACGATTCACGGCGAAGAGCCAGCGTCCATCGGGCCAGCGATAGATGGCGGTGAGCCAGGACGGGTAGGCGCCCAGCAGGCCCCGCAGCTCGATCGCCGACGGTGACGACGCACTCGCGAGCAGCACGTGCGTCACACCCATGCGCTCCAGATACGTGCGGTGCTCGGAGGGACTCGGCCGGATCAACTCACGCCCGCGATAGCTCTCGAGATAGAGCGGAACGGCCTGGCGTCTGGTGTAGAGCCAGACCAGCGCTTCGTCGTCGGTCGCCAGAACGGCCGTGTCGGGCAGGTTCTGCACCACGGGGAGCAGCTCGGTGAAGTTGGCCGAGATCGCGCGCGCCTGGGTCTCCCACCACCGCCCGCGGAAGCCCAGAAACTCGTAGCGGAAGTAACCGGCGATGACCAGCGCGGCGAGCACTCCGACGGCCAGGCGCGCGCGCGGGAACCGGCTCCAGAGCTCGGCGGCGCCGGCGGCCCATGTCAGCGCGAGCCACGGCAGCACCACCCAGATGAAGCGATCGGGTGGATACGGCCAGACGGCCAGGATGATCACGTAGAAAATGAGCGAGTACCCGATCGCCGAGCGGCGCGACACCAAGGTGAGGCCGTACAGACCGATGGCGAGCGCGACGGTTGCGAGCACGACGTACAGCCACCGGACGTCCGTCCAACCGAACGCCAGCACCTCGAGCGGGCGCGAGAGATCGCGGACATTACTCGAGATCGCCGAGAGACCCGCTTCCTTGAGCGGTGCGCCGTAGGTGCCATACACGAGCGCCAGCGCGGGATCGATCTTGCCGGCGTGCATCACGACCCAAATGCCCCAGACCACGGCGGCGACAGCGGGCGGAATCAACACCGCGGCCCAGGCTCGACGCGGTGCGCGGCGCGCGAGCAGAAAGCACACGCCGCCGGCGACCATGGCTATGCCAATTGAGCGTGTGAGGAGTGCGAGCGCTGCGAGAGTGCCGGCGATCCACGGAGATTTTGTGTTCGCCGAGTCAGTCATGATTATCACAGCCACCACCAACAGCCCGAAGAGGGGTTCAGCGAACAGCACGGTCTGCGTCGCGAGGACCGGGATGGCAATCGCCGCAGCCGACACAATGGCCGGCGCAACCCAACGACGGAGCCCAGGTCCAAGCAGCTCGGATCGGAGCGCGTGCCAGGCGATCAAACCCGCCGTCGCGGCGCCGAGCAGCGCATTCAGGATCTTCGCTGCGATGGCGGCGGCCGGAACGGACAACAGACCGAACAGCGGCGCGAGCACCACCGGATAGAATGGCGGGAAATGCACCCCGGTGGGCATGCCCGGAAGATTGGGATGCACGTAGCCGTGCCCGCTCCCAACCGCCGTTGCGAGACCCGCGTACAAGCCGTCGTCGTAGAACACACCGACGAGCGCCCGATTCAATGCGAGCAACCCGACGAGCAGCGTCGCGGCCGCGGCAGCGAGCGCCGCGGTTACGTCTTTCGAGGGACGAATAGGTTGTACCGGACGATGTGGAACAGCGCGGCCAGGCCGTCGCGCCACGTGATCTTCTTGCCTTCCGCGTAGGTCCGCCCGCTGTAGGAGATCGGCATTTCCCAGATGCGCGCGCGCGCCTGCGCCAGGCGCGCCGTGATCTCGACTTCGAACCCGAACCGGTTGGACGTCAACGGCAGCCGCTTCATCAGGTCAATGCGCACGAGCTTATAGCAGGTCTCGAGATCCGTCAGGTTCAGGTTCGTGAACATGTTCGACAGCAGCGTCAAAACCCGGTTGCCGACGAAGTGCCAGAAGTATAGGACGCGGTGCGGCCCGCCCTGGAATCGCGATCCGTACACGGCGTCCGCCTGGCGCGCGCGAATCGGCAGCAGAAGGTTGGGCAGGTCCGCCGGGTCGTATTCGAGGTCGGCATCTTGCACGACTACGACGTCGCCCGTCGCGACGGCGATGCCGCTGCGGATCGCGGCGCCCTTGCCGCGATTCTGCTCGTGATGGATCACGCGATCGACCAGGCCCTGCTCGGCCGCCGCATCGAGGATTTCCTTCGTGCCGTCGGTCGACGCGTCGTTGACCACGATGATCTCGCACCGGAGCGGCACCGCGCGCACGCGGCGCAGCGCAGCTTCGACCGTCGCGACTTCGTTGTAGGCCGGGACGATCACCGACAGCAACAGGTTCGGCGAGCGGCGCTCGGGCTGTCGGTTCATCAGGGCGCTTCTCCGATCGCGATCAGCGATTGACCGAGGCGCCAGGGGATCAGGCGCTCGAGCCGGAACAGCGGCACGAGCGCGTCGTAGAGCCTGAGCGAACCTGAGGGGATCACCCGGCGGCGCAACACGCGACCGGTGAACCACCAGCCGGGAATGCCGGCCGCGTTGAAGTACTCGACGTGGGAGAGGCGAAACCCGACACGCTCGATCTTGGAGGCCAGCTCGGCGCGTGCATACCGCCGGTAATGTCCCAGCGCTTTGTCGAGCGAGCCGTACAGCGCGGGCAGCGCGGGGACGAGCAAAACGAGCCGGCCCGACGATACGAGCAGCCTGCGCATCTCGGCCAACGAACCGGAGTCGTCTTCCACGTGCTCGAGGACATTGAGGCAGATGACCGTGTCGAAGCTCTGACCTTCGAGGTCGTGCTCGTTGGGCAGGTACAGCCGCGCGACTTCGATGTTGGAATGCCCCGCGAACCTGTTCCGCAGCCGCTCCAGGTACTCAGGCCGGGTGTCGGTGAGCACGAGCCGCTCGGAGTCGGCCAGGTATGCCGAGAGGTTGCCGATGCCGGAGCCGATCTCCAGCACGCGCGTGCCGACCCAGCGCCGCAGGCGATCGAACATCCAGCGGTTGTAGCGCGTGGCACCGGAGAGCTGCTCCAGCGTCTCCGCGCCAACCGGGTCACTGGCCTGGAGAGGCGGGCTCGGAATCGGACTTTTTCTCGCTGCCATCGTAGCGACTGAGCTTGCGATACAGCGTGGACGGATCGATCCCGAGGACCTCCGCAGCCCGCGTCTTGTTGCCCCCTTCGCTCTGCAGCACCCAGGTGATGTACGCCTGCTCGATCACGTCGAGCGACGGATTCTTGTGCGGGCGCTCGGCAACGAGCGGCTCCGCCTTGCGCTCGCTGATCCGGTCGGGAATCGCCGAGCGCGGGATGACGTCCCCCTTTGTCAGGGTGACGGCGCGCTCGAGCGCGTTCTCCAGCTCGCGCACGTTGCCCGGCCAGTCGTACGACATGATGACTTCTTCGACCTCGGGCGCCAGCGCCTTGGCGCCCTCGCCCCGCTCGACAGCGATGTGGCTCAGGAATTCCTTCACGAAGATCGGAATGTCCTCGCGGCGATCGCGCAGTGGCGGCAGATGGATGTTGATGACGTTGAGCCGGTAGTAGAGATCGGTGCGGAAGCGGCCGCGTTTGATCTCCTCTTCGAGGTCGCGATTCGTGGCGGCGACGACGCGCACATCCACCGGAATCGCTTCGGTGCCGCCGACCGGTATCGCTTCCCGCTCCTGCAGCACGCGCAGCAGCTTCACTTGCGTGGCGGGCGACATTTCGCCGATTTCGTCGAGGAAGAACGTGCCGCCGCGCGCCGCGGCGAACAGTCCCTGCTTGTCCCGTACCGCGCCGGTGAATGACCCCTTCACATGCCCGAACAGCTCCGATTCGAGCAGGCTTTCGGGGAGGGCGCCGCAGTTGAGCGAGAGGAACAGCCCTTCGGCCCGCGCCGAGAGCTCGTGGAGGTAGCGGGCGATGACTTCTTTACCTGTGCCCGACTCCCCCTGAATGAGCACCGTGCTCTCGGTGGGCGCGACCTGCTCGGCCAGGCGCAGCACGTCCGTGAACAGCTTGGACTTGCCGAGCGGTTTGACCTTGCCCGACTGCTCGCGGCGGCGGATCTCCTGCTTGAGCTGCTTGTTCTCCGCCCGCAGGCGCCGGTGCTCGGCGGCACGGCGGCAGATCGCCACCATGTCGTCGTTCGAGAAGGGCTTTTGTATATAGTAGAAAGCGCCCTCGTTCACGGCCTGAATCGCCGTCTGGAGGGACGCCTGCGCGGTCATCAGGATCACGGGGGTCTCGGGGTCTTGTCCCCGTACCGCGGATAAGATCTCGATGCCGGTCACACCGGGCATCTTGAGATCGGTCAGGACGATGTCGGGGGCCGAGTTCTTGAGCTGCTCGAGGCCCGCTTTGCCACCCTGCGCGATGGTGACATCGAACCCCTCGTTCTTGAGCAGAATCCGCAGGGTTTCGAGGATTCCCTGTTCGTCGTCGATAACCAGGATAGATGGGGCGGCAGGCATTAGGCGGCTTCCTCCTTCCGACGCGCAGCCGGGAAGTAGACGGTAAACGTCGTTCCTCCACCGGCTTTCGTGTCGACGAGTACGAGACCGCGATGGGCTTCCACTGCGCGCTGCACGATGGCGAGTCCAAGCCCGGTGCCACCCACACGGCCGGTGGCGAAGGGCTCGAACAGCCGCTGTTGCAGGTCCGCCGGGATCCCGGGGCCGTTGTCGCTCACGCGCAACGCGACCGGATTATCGATGCCGGCAGCGCCGGGCAGCTCGTTCGCCGCCGCGCGCCCGGTGCGGACCTTCACCGCAGCCTTGGCGCCGGCGGCCTGCACCGCATTGAGCACCAGATTCGAAACGACGCGATGCAGCAGGTCTTCGTCGCCCTCCATCGGCGTCGGCCCGCCCTCGAGCGAGATCTTGACGCCGGCCGCGCAATCGGGGTGCTGCCTCACGAGGCGAATCGCGGCCTCCGCGACCGAGTACAGGTCCATGGGCCGGCATTCCGTCACGCGCACGCGCGAGAAGTCGAGGAACTCCGAGAGCAGCCGCGACAACCGGTCGCTTTCGCGCACGATGAGATTGGCGAGGAACTTTTCGTCCGGATTGGCGCGCGTCGAGCGGCCGAGCTGCTCGACCGAGCTGCGAATCGAAGCCAGGGGGTTCTTGATCTCGTGCGCCAGGCTCGACGACAGCTCCGCCACGGCTTCGAGCCGCTCGGCGCGCAGGTGCAGTTCTTCGAGCCGCTTGGAGTCGGAGATGTCGGTGAAGATCGCCGACACGCGCGGCCGCGCACCGGGGGGGCCGTCGAGGGTCGTGGTCGTGACGCCGATCGGGAACGTGCGGTCGGCGCGATGCACCGTCGCCTCGACGCGCATGAGCCGCACGCCGCGGCGGGCCGTCGACGTCACGGCGGCCCAGAACTCCGGGGCGAGGCGCGCGAATTCCGGCATGACCGTTCGGCCGAGCCATTCCCGCGCCTTGAACGCAAGGATCTCTTCGGACGCGGGGTTCGCGT
>Ga0070697_100002982_pt1 | contig 13002 bp, 10 predicted proteins | sample KBSK1501metaG_FD_65475 | JGI IMG/M metagenome (GOLD analysis project Ga0070697, IMG submission 65475) | Corn, switchgrass and miscanthus rhizosphere microbial communities from Kellogg Biological Station, Michigan, USA - KBS K1-50-1 metaG | ecosystem: Host-associated > Plants > Roots >... | reverse complement strand
CGCCCCAAGTTCGACAGCGACAACCGCGCGCTGCAGGAGAAGCTGCGCCTGCAGCACACGTCGGCCAAGCGCGAGCTGCTGCCGTTCGACGCTGCCAGGGAGAGCCGGTGGCGGCTTGATTTCAACGCGCTGCCGAAGCCGCCGTTCACCGGCGCGCGCACCATCGAGCCGGATCTCAAGACCCTGCGCGAGTACATCGACTGGACGTTCTTCTTCCACGCGTGGGAGCTCAAAGGCAAGTACCCGGCCATCCTCGACAGCCCGTCGCACGGCGCCGCGGCGCGAGAGCTGTTCGGTCACGCGCAGGAGCTGCTCGACGAGATCGAGTCGCAGGGCTTGCTGCATGCACGCGGCGTGTACGGTTTCTGGCCGGCGCGCGCGGACGGCGACGACGTCCTGCTGGAGAACGGCGTGCGTTTCCCGATGCTGCGGCAGCAGGTCGACCATGGAGACGACAAGCCCTACCTCTCGCTGGCCGATTTCGTCGCTCCGGCCGACGATCACATCGGCGCCTTCGCGGTCACGGCCGGCCTCGGTGTCGACGAGCTGGCCGCGAAGTTCTCCGCGGAGCACGACGACTACCGGGCGATCATGACCAAAGCTCTCGCGGACCGCCTGGCCGAAGCCTTTGCCGAGTACCTGCACGAGAAGGTGCGGCGCGACTGGTACGAGACCGGCCCGAAGATGGCGAACGAAGACCTCGTCCGCGAGCGGTACCGAGGCATCAGGCCGGCGTTCGGCTATCCCGCGTGCCCCGATCACACCGAGAAGCGCACGCTCTTCGATCTTCTGGACGCGCGCTCGATCGGGATGGAGCTGACCGAGACCTGTGCGATGACGCCGACCGCCGCGGTGTCCGGCCTGTATTTCGCGCATCCGCAATCGCGCTACTTCATGGTCGGCAAGATCGGCCGCGACCAGGTGGCGGACTATGCCCGACGAAAAGGCATGACCGTCGCCGAGGTGGAGCGGTGGCTGCGCCCGAACCTGGCGTACGACACGTAACAGCCGCCGGCGCGGTTCGTTAGACACAGTGGTGTCACGCCATCTCCTCGCAGCCTTGTTGGTATTCATATCTGGCTGCGCGCCCAGCGGTGCCCACGCGGCGTCGTCTGCCCATCCATTCGTTCCGGCTTCCGGAGCCGGCGTGACCGCCAGTCCGACTCAGGGCGGAACCCCAAGCCCCCAGCCTTCCGGAGCGCCGCTCGCCAGGGTGACCTTCTCGTGCCGGCTGCCGGTGGTCACATTCGAGACGGGGGGCGACGGCATCAGCTACCAGGGCGGGTTCATCAACTTCCCCTCAGCCACGCGCACGGAGGACCCCAATGGGTTGATCATCGCGACTTACCCGTCGGGTCTTCTTGCGACCAGGCAGCTGCCTCGGCTGAACGGTCTGGTCGACGAGAAGGTGCCGTTCTTCGACTCGGCCGTCGGGCGCTGGGTTCCCGTCGTCGCGGGCCAGAGCGCGCCCAACGGTCTGACCTACGCATACGCGACCATCGGCGCTTCAATCACGGACGGCGCGACGATCCACGTCGTCGACATACGAAGCGGCGCGGAGAAAACTTTTCACTGGGCCATCCCCGGTGTCGGCGCTCCGAACGGTGTCCAGGTGATGGACTATGACGGCGCGGGCGTGTACTTCGTCGTGACTCAATTCGAGCAATACCCGCAAGGCGTGTGGCGCCTTGACGTCGGCACCGGCAAGGTGACCGCCCTGGCCCAGGTGGGCAACGTCCTGGCCATACGCAACGGTTATGCGTGGGCAGGTGGCGTCGACCCACACGACCCCAACCCGCCGAGGGTCGCCGCCAGCCGCGAGCTGTTCGACTCCATCACGCAGGTGAACCTCGCCACCGGAGCGCAGGTCCCGTGGTACTACACGCCGGGACGGAGCGAATACCTGCTGGGCCTTGCGACCGCCGGCTGGCCCATCGTGAACATCTCCGACGCGCCCGACTACCCGGCATACGGCGGAGAGATCAGGCTCGTTCCCGAGCCGCACGTGGACGGCGAGAGCAACGGGGAGCTGGTCTCCAACGGCCAGTCGCTTATCAATCCCCAGACCGACGGCGACCGCACCTGGTTTGGAAGCGACAACGGCATTTATCTCTACACGTCGGGCGGCGGCCTGCTGAAAGTGTTCGGTTTCCCACCCGATCCGACGACCGCCAAGGCGATGAGCCCGGCCGGCTTCTGCCGCTAACTTGCGCTGAAAGCCTGACTCGGCATAATGTCGAAGGACGGCATCGCCCTGGCCCGCGGGCGAGCCAGTGAAGGGGGATGGCGGGCGCAGGTCAGCTCAGGGGGTGTTGTCTTGCACGTATTACGTCTCAAGCGCAGGCTCGGACGTTTCGCCGTGGCCGTCCTGGGCGCGGCGATCGCGCTTCCAGGGCCATCGAGCGTCGCCGCCGCCGCGGTCGTGATGCATCCAACCGTTTCCGATTTCGTCCAGGTGAGCACGTCGACCACGCCACCGACGCAGGCGCAATGTGCGATGGCCGTCCCGGTCAAGCGGCGCTGCTTCTCGCCGCAGGCGATCCAGTCGGCCTACAACCTCGGTCCCCTGTACGCCAAAGGCCTCAACGGCCACGGGATGACGATCGCCATCGTCGACTCGTTCGGAAGCGACACCATCACTCACGACCTTCACGTCTTCGACCAGGCCTTCGGCATCGCGCCGATGTGCGGCGAGGAGGGCGTGACGTGCACGCCCAGCATGCCGACCTTCAGTCAGCTGCACCTCCAGGGTGCCCCGCCTACCAATTCGATCCCGGGAAATGGCACCACCGGGCTGGAAGACCATTCAGCCTGGGCGCTCGAGGTATCGCTTGACGTCGAGACAGCCCACGCGATGGCGCCCGGCGCGAACATCATCCTGGTGACCACGCCGACCGCCGAGACGCTCGGCGTTCAGGGCTTCCCCGACATGATGAATGCCGAGCAGTTCGTCGTCGACCACCACCTTGCCAATGTGATCTCGCAGAGCTTCGCCTCGGCCGAAGAGGCGTTCGGCAGCACGCAGTCGCTGCTCAACCTGCGCCACGCCTACATAGCCGCGGCGCAGAACGGCATAACGGTGCTTGGCTCGTCCGGTGACGGCGGTACCGCCAACGGCACCAAGCAGTCCATCGTTGGCCCGGGTGGCCTCGGCGCCGGCCCCAACCAGTTGATCCCGTTCCCCAGCGTGGAGTGGCCGGCCAGCGACCCGCTGGTCACCGGTGTGGGCGGCACTTACCTGTGCACCGACCCGAACGCCACGACCAACCAGCCGCGCACCGTCGACAGTGCGAGCCCTCCGACCAACTGCCAGTCGCACCCAGGCGTATCCGAGGTTGGGTGGACCAATGCGGGTGGCGGCTTCAGCCAGGTATTCGCCAGGCCGAGCTACCAGGACACGCTGCCTGCCGGCAGCACCGCCATAGGCGCTATGCGCGGAGTGCCTGACATCGGCCTCCAGGCCAGCTCGCGCACCGGCGCGCTCGTCTATATCTCGCTGCCGCCCGCCGGTTCCGGCGGCCTGTTGTGCCCAACCGCGTCAGGTGGCAAGGCGCCATGCAGCTCAGGCTGGTACGACATCGGCGGCACCTCTCTAAGCTGCCCGCAGTGGGCGGCCCTCGTGGCCATCGCCGACCAGGTGAACGGTGGCGGGCTCGGATTGATCAACCCCGCCCTCTACAAGATCGGCGCCAACCCGGCTATGTACGCCAACGACTTCTTCGACGTGACCACCGGAAAGAACCAGACCGATCCGTCGATCGCAGGCTACCCGGCCACCACGGGGTGGGACCCGGTGACCGGTCTCGGCACTCCGAACGCGGCCAACCTCATTCCCGACCTGGTCGCCGCGGCCCACTAACCGCTAGGCGCTTCTTTCGAGGGGCTCCCGCCGAGGGAGCCCCTCAGCTTTTCCCGGCGGACCCGCGATGGCGGCCGCCAGCACGCACGAGGCGGCAGGGACCCACGGCGCGAGACCGAGCGTGAAGACCAGGATCAACGCGCCCAGCAGGACTGTGGCCATGACCGAGGGCACTCGTGACCCGGTCCTCGCGGAGAGGAGCGGCGCCAGCGAGAGAGCTGTGACCACGACGACCACCGCCACGCCGATGACGTTCAGGCCGGCGACGTAGGCGGTGCCGTTCGGACCCCCGGCAAAGAGCCCGTAAACGAAGACGCCCGCCGAGTACACCGCGGCCGGCCAGACCAGTACCTGGCGGACGCGACGGAGCGAGACGCCCAGGATCCCGGCGACCACGCCAAGGGCTGGAAACCCCATCAACCAGAGCGCGAACAGGGTCACGGGCGGGTTGGCCGCGCCTTCTCGATCGCCTCCCACACACGCATCGGATGCAGCGGCATGTCGAGATGGCGTATTCCGAGGTGGGACAGCGCGTCGATGACCGCGTTCTGGACCGCGGGCGTGGAGCCGATGGTGCCCGACTCGCCAACGCCCTTCGCGCCCAGCGGGTTCAGCGGCGTGGGCGTTTCCATGGTCAGCGTTTCGACCTGCGGGATCTCACCTATCGACGGGATGCCGTAGTCGACGAAGCTCGCGGTGAGCGGGTTGCCATCGGCGTCGTAGACGAACCCCTCGTACAGCGCCTGCCCAACACCCTGCGCGACACCGCCGTGGATCTGGCCCTCGACCAGCATGTGATTGAGCACCGTCCCGCAGTCGTCCACCGCGACATGGCGCACGAGCCGCGCGTCGCCAGTCTCCATGTCCACCTCCACCACGGCGACATGACAGCCGAAGGGAAACGTCTGGTCGGCCTGCTCGAACTCCGATTCGGCCACGAGGGTTGCTTCGGAAGCGAGCTGCGACCAGGTGAGAGCGGTCGTGGGCACTCCCTTGACTCCGAACCTCCCATCGTCGAAGTGCACGATGTCGTCGGCGCTCGCCTCCAGCCGGCGCGCCGCCTCCTGCTTCGCCTTCTCCCCCAGCTCGATGCACGCCTTGCGCACGGCGCTGCCTCCGACCTGCAGGGATCGCGAGCCCGACGACCCGTAGCCGCTCCTGACGAGCGCAGTGTCGGACTGGACGAAACGGATCGAATCCATCGAGACGCCGAGCAGCTGTGATGCGATTTGCGAGTACGCGGTCTCGTGGCCCTGCCCGCTCGCTGTTGTGCCGGTGGAGATCACCATCGAACCATCCGCCTGCGCGGTCGCGGTTGCGGACTCGCCCGTATAGAGCACGGCGGTCATCTCCACGTACGACGAGATGCCGATGCCGAGCTGCAGCCGTTCGTTGCGGTCTCGCCGCGCGCGTTGATCATTGCGGAGATTCTCGTAACCGGCCGCCTGCAGCGCCAGGTCCAGCGCGCGTGCATAGTCGCCCGAGTCGTAGTTGAGGCCCGTCGGCGTCGTGTGCGGGAATGGGCCGGCGACCAGGTTGCGACGCCGAAGCTCGGCCGGGTCGACCTTCAGCTCGGCGGCGAGCATGTCCATCGCCCGCTCGATGATCGCGATGGCCTCCGGCCGGCCGGCGCCGCGATAGGCCGACAGCACCGCGGTGTTCGTGAACATGGAGCGGCCGGTGAAGCGAACGTTGGGGATGTCGTACACGCCGGGGAGCAGCATCGACGTGAGCACCAGCTGTGGCGGTGCGAGCCCGGCGTAAGCGCCGGCGTCGCCGATGGTGCTCACCTCGAGGCCGACCAGCTTGCCTTCTTTTGTGGCTCCGAGCGCCACGTCGGAGACCAGCGCGCGGCCCTGGCTCATCGCGACCATGTTCTCGGTGCGGTACTCGAACCACCTGACCGGCCGCTCGAGCTTCATGGCGACCGCAGCGATGACGCTCTGCTCCGGGTAGGTCATGAGCTTCGCGCCGAAAGCGCCTCCGACGTCGCCTGCGATCACGCGGACCTTCTCCTCGGGAAGCCCGAGCGCCCCCGCCACAACGCCGCGCACCCCGAACGGCACCTGGGTCGAGACCCAGACGCGGATGCCGCCGCTCCCATCAGGCTCCGCCACTATTGCGTTGCCCTCGATGGGCGCGGCCGCGAGACGCTGGTTCACGAACCGCCCTCGCACGATGACCTCCGCGCCACCAAGAGCGCCCTCGTCACCAAGGTCGAACTCGAACGCGACGCTGTCGCTCTTCCCGGGGTCGACGATCACAGGGAGCGGCTCGTAGTCGATGACCACCGCGGCCGCAGCGTCGACCGCGGCCTCTCGCGTCGAGCCCACGGCGATGGCGATCAGGTCGCCCACGAAGCTCACCTCGTCCGTGCACAGGCGGGGCCGCGCGGTCTCGGACTCGAATTTCAGTTCGGCGGCGACGTAGATCGCCTCCACGCCCGGTATCTCTCGCGCCGTGCTCACGTCCACGGCAGCGAGGCGCGCGTGCGCCATCGTCGAGCGCACGAACACCGCGTGAAGGCAGTGCTCAGGCTGCACGTCGTCGGTGTACCTTCCCTGGCCCGTTACGAGGCGGGGGTCCTCGCGCCGCTTCACCCGGCCGCCCAGCGCGGTGCGCACCGCCATGCCCGGGAGGGTAGCCTGTTGAGGATGTTGATGGAGGTCACGTGCCGCTGCGGCTGGACCACGCGCGGCACCAAGACACAGGTCGTCGCGAATGTGCAGGCCCACGGCCGTTCCGCTCACCAGACCGACCTCACTCCCGCCGAGGTGCGCGCGATCTGGCGCGCCGTCCCCGACCGAGCGGCCGGTCCCAGTGCCAAGAACTAAAGAGCCATCCGGCGGCCGGCGCCGCCGCAATCGATCGGCCGAGCGGCTGGAGGCGCTGATGGAGACCGTGGGCCCGCCCCTGTCCACGACGGCCTGGGCGGCGGAGTTCGTCGCCCAGACGCTCGAGATCCTGCCGGTCTTCATGCGCGACGGCGAGCTGTTCTGGCTGAAACCCGTGCACAGCGACTCACTGCGCATCGGCCTCGCACCATCATCGAGTCCCGGTGACGAGGTGCTGGCCGCGATGAAGTGGTACCCGCTCACACCCCGTGTCGCGCACTCGACCTCGTGGCGAAGCGAGACTGGACGGGTGATCCTCACCTACGTCGCCGTGGTCGAACCCCCCGACCAGCTTCCGCCGGATTCGCTGGCGACACTTCCCGTCGCTCGGGCCGAGCTCGCGCGAGGCGAAGCGATGGCGGCGCCGCGGGCGATCGGCGTCGGCGCCGTGCTCGAGCATGCGCTGCGCCATCTCGCGTGGCTCATTCGTGACGACCCGGCCATCGCCACCGCTCTGGCGGACTGGCGCGACACACTCGCTGTTTACGTGCCCGAACCCTTTCGCGCTTTGGGCTGATGGGGGACGCGGCCGAGCGCTGGGGGGTCATCCCCAACTACACCGGCTACCAGGGCAACCTCGTCAAATCGCCGGCGTCATCCGTCGACGCGATCGTGCGCGCGATGGCCGGCGGTCGCGACGAACCGTCCCGCCTCGAACCGGCAAGTGTCGCACCCGACGGCCGCTGCACCCCGCCGCCCGAGCGAGGATGGGGTTGGGCGATCCAGCTGTACGCCGCTCGTTCGAAGGACAGCTGGGGCATCGGCGACCTCGCCGACCTTCGCCGCTTTTGCCGGTGGGCACGATCGGCTGGAGCTTCGGTCGTCCAGATCAGCCCGCTTGGCGCGCAACCGCCGACGACGCCGTATCAGTTCTGTCCTTACTACTCGTCGTCGCGAAGATTCCGCAACACCACCTACCTGCGGGTCGAGGAGATCGACGGCGCGGAGCGAGTGGCCTCGGAGCTCGCGCCGCTACGGGATCAGGCCCGCACGCTCAACAGCGAGCGCCTCATCGACCACGACGCGGTCTTCGCACTCAAGTCACAGGCGCTCGAGCTGATCTTTCGGGCAGCCCCGCGCCCGCGCGGCCTGGCGGGATGGCAGCGGAAACAGGGCCGCGCACTCACCGACTTCGCCACGTTCGATGCGCTCGCTGAGGCGCACGGCGCGGCCTGGCGCAGCTGGCCGTCATCGCTTCAGTCGCCGCGCGCCACGGGCGTGAAGCGGGCACGCGCTGAGCTCGCCGAGCGCGTCGCATTTCATCAGTGGGCGCAGTTCCACCTGCACCAGCAGCTCGCACGTGCAGCGCGCGAGATATCGCTCATTGCGGACGTGCCCGTCGGCTTTGCGTCGGACGGATTCGACGCGTGGCGGTGGCAGGACCTGGTCGCTCCGGGCACGCGGGTCGGCGCACCGCCCGACTACTTCTTTCCAGATGGTCAGGACTGGGGCATGCCGCCGTTCGACCCCTGGAAGCTGCAGGCTTCGCACTTCGAGCCGTTCATCGACGCGATCCAGGCGACGGCCGCGTACGCGAACGGCCTGCGTCTCGACCACGTGATGTCGCTGTTCCGGCTCTTCTGGATCCCGGAAGGCACCGGCGCGGCGGCGGGCGCCTATGTCCGCTACCCGTCGAATGCCCTGCTTGCGGCGCTCGCGGCGGAGAGCCGCCGCTCGGGTTCTTTCGTCATCGGCGAAGACCTCGGCCTCGTCGAACCGTCGGTGAAGACGTCGCTGCAGCGAGTCGGCGTGCCCGGATACCGGCTGCTCTGGTTCGAGACGGAGCCGAGCGAGAGCTGGCCGCAGCAATCCGTGGCGGCGATCGGCACGCACGACCTGCCCACGGTCGCGGGCATCTGGCGCCGCACCGAGCCTGACCACCGGCAGCATCACCTCCGCAGCCGGCTGGTGGACGCGACCGGGTTGCCGGACGACGCGGACGCTCTGGACGTCGCGGTCGCCGCCTACCAGAGGCTGGCGAAGTCGAAGTCGTGCCTCGTGCTCGCCTCGATGGAGGATGCGCTGGCGGTCGACGAGCGGCCGAACGTCCCAGGCACGACCACGGAGTGGCCGAACTGGCGTCTCGCACTGCCAGTCCCGCTCGAAGAGATCGAGCAGGCGGAGGGACCGGGCCGCATAGCCGAGGTCATGGCAGGAGCGAACAGGTCGTCGAAGTCGCCGCACTAACATTCGATCTGTGATCGCCGGCAAGCGGCTCGCGGGGACCGAAGTCGATTTCTACCCGCTGGCCGATCTTTCGAGGGCGGGCCTTGGCGATCCGTCCGGCCTGCCGGTCACGGTCAAGGTCCTGCTCGAAGGCCTCGTCCGGCTGAGCCGGTCGGGGACCACTGCCGAGGCCAACGTGCCCGCGCTGGTGGCCTGGCCCGCGCCGCGGTCCAGGGACGCAGAGCTGCCGTTCCTTCCCGCGCGAGTCCTCATGCAGGACTTCACAGGCGTGCCCGCGGTCGTGGACCTCGCCGCCATGCGATCCGCGATGCAGCGCGCGCGCAAGGACCCGGGCAAGGTCGACCCGCTCGTCCCGGTCGACCTGATCATCGATCACTCGGTCCAGGTCGATTCCTTCGGCATGCGCGACTCGTACACGCGCAACATCCAGAAGGAGATCGAGCGCAATCGCGAGCGCTACGCGCTCCTGCGCTGGGCCCAGCAGGCGTTTCACAACTTCTCGCTGGTCCCGCCGGGCATGGGCATCTGCCACCAGGTCAATCTCGAGCACGTCGCGAGAGTCGTGCAGGTTCGCGACATTGACGGACGCAAGACCGCGATCCCGGACACGCTCATGGGCACCGACTCGCACACGACGATGGTCAACGGCCTCGGAGTGCTCGGATGGGGCGTCGGAGGTATCGAGGCGGAGGCGGCCATGCTCGGCCAGCCTGCCTACCTGGCTCCGCCGATCGTGGTGGGCGTGCGCTTCAGCGGCGCGCTCAGCGCGGGCGCGACGGCCACCGACCTCGTGCTGACGCTCACCGAGATGCTGCGCAAGCACGGCGTCGTCGACAAGTTCGTCGAGTTCTGCGGCGACGGCCTGTCGACGCTGTCGGTGCCCGATCGCGCGACGCTCAGCAACATGTGCCCGGAGTACGGCGCCACATCCGCGCTGTTTCCTGTCGACGCCCAGACTCTGCGCTACCTCGAGACCACTGGCCGCAGCGCCGACCACATCGCGCTGGTCGAGCGCTACACCAAGGAGCAGGCGCTGTTCCGCGTCGACGGGGCGGCCACGCCGCGGTTCAGTGAGCTGCTCGAGCTCGACCTCGCCAAGGTCGAGCCCAGCCTGGCCGGACCGAAGCGTCCGCAGGACCGGGTGTCGCTGCCGAACGTGTGGGAGAGCTTCACTTCGGCGTTTGCCCACAGCCCGAAGCCCGAGCCCGACGCCATATCGAGGTTGACCGAAGAAGGCGGCCCGATCAACGGTCGAGCGTCCGTGGCGGTCGCGCACCGCCCCACGGCCAAAGTCGAGGATGGCTGTGTGGTCATCGCCGCCATCACCAGCTGCACCAACACGTCCAACCCTTCGGTGATGGTCGCGGCCGGTCTGCTCGCGCAGAAGGCGGTCGAGCGCGGGCTGGCTGTGAGCCCCTACGTGAAGACCAGCCTCGCGCCGGGCTCACGCGTCGTGACCGACTACCTCGACACCGCGGGCTTGACCGAGCCTCTGGAGAAGCTGGGCTTCTTCCTGGTCGGGTACGGCTGCACGACCTGCATCGGCAACTCCGGACCGCTGGCAACGCCTGAGGTCGAGGCGACGGTGACGAGCGAGAACCTCAGCGTCGTCGCGGTGCTTTCTGGCAACCGCAACTTCGAGGCGCGCATTCACCCGCTCGTGAAGGCGAGCTATCTCGGATCACCTCCGCTGGTGGTCGCGTACGCGCTGGCGGGCACTGTGAACATCGACCTCACCAAAGACCCGATCGGCACCGACCGCGACGGCAAGCAGGTGATGCTGTCGGAGCTGTGGCCTTCGCAGGAGGAGGTCAACGCGGTCATCCAGAAATGCGTGAAGCAGGAGATGTTCAAGCGGGAGTACTCGCGCATCTTCGAAGGCGACGAGCACTGGAAGACGATGTCCGCTCCGACGGGGCCGATCTTTCAGTGGGATCCTGCCTCGACATACGTGAAGGAGCCGCCGTACTTCGAGGGCTTCCGACCCAAGCCCGCCCCGCTGACCGACATCGACGGCGCGCGCGTGCTGTGCGTCCTCGGCGACTCCGTGACGACCGACCACATCTCCCCCGCCGGCGCCATCCCGACCGACAGTCCAGCCGGCCGCTACCTCATCGAGAATGGTGTCGATCGCATCGACTTCAACAGCTTTGGCTCGCGGCGCGGCAATCACGAGGTGATGCTGCGCGGCACATTCGGCAACATCCGACTGCGCAACGCGCTGGTTCAGCGCGAGGGTTACTGGACGCTGCACATGCCCGATGGCTCGGAGATGACCATCTTCGATGCGGCCGAACGCTATCGCGCCGAGCGCGTGCCGCTGATCGTGCTCGCGGGCAAGGAGTATGGGTCTGGCTCGTCCCGCGACTGGGCCGCGAAGGGGCCGCTGCTGCTGGGCGTGCGCGCCGTGATCGCCGAGAGCTTCGAGCGCATCCATCGTTCCAACCTGGTCGGCATGGGCGTGCTGCCGCTCGAGCTCGGGCCGGGCGAGAACCCGAAGACGCTGGGGCTCACCGGCCGTGAGAGGTTCACGATTCGAGGCCTCGACCGCCTGGCGCCGGGGCAGCCGGTCGACGTGGTCGCCGCAAGCGATGACGGCAAGAGCACGACGTTCACGACGCGCGCGCGGGTCGACAACGACACCGAGATCGGCTACATGCACAACGGCGGCATCCTGCCGCTGGTGCTGCGGGAGCTCATGGGGTAGTTCAGCGCCCCCACCCGGCGCTTCGCGCCGACCTCCCCGCCAGCGGGGAGGCACAGTTCCCTCTCCCGCTTGCGGGAGAGGGTCAGGGTGAGGGCCTTACTCCATCCACTCGGTGACGAAGTGGTCGCTTGCGTGGATGTCCACCTGGCGCAGACGGCCGGTGCCTGCATTGACGAATGAATGCCACGCGAGAGTCGGGACGATGACTATGTCACCGGCAGTGACTCGGACGGTCTTGCCGTCCACGGTCGCATCTGCGATGCCCTCGAGGACTATCAGCACCTCCGGATAGGCATGGCGGTGCGGCTTCGGTCCCTCGCCAGGGGCGGCGTCGACCAGGATGAACGTGAATCCGAGTCCGCCGTGGTCGCGGCCGATGAAGTCACGTGCGATTTGATCGCCGGGAAGCTCGCTGGAGCGAATGACCTGCATATCACACAGTGTGCAGGGCGTGAGGAAGTCAACGGGTGCGGGCTACCCGAGAGATCGAATCGAAGCGGCCGCTACGCTGCGGTGGTCACCTCGATCGGTCGGCGCCGCTCGGAGCCGCACTCCGGACACTCGTACAGGCCGACCACCGTGTTCGGTCGCGACGAGTCCGAGTGCATCGAGCGCAGGCGCATTGGCACCTCGTCCTCATGACGCTCGCAGTTCGGAGCGCCCTCATGGTCCATGACGCAATTTTGTGCGCTTTCTGATGCGGCCCGATAGTGACGGCGGCACAAGGGCTGGCCGGATTTGCTTGTGATCTGCGCACACAGCTAATCTCTGATGCACATGGCACGAAGGGCCGCCGAGGAGCTCGCTGAGCCGAAACCGACAGTGCGCGAGGCGATGCGCATGAGCGAGTTCGCCGGCGCGCGGCTGCTGGCGGGCGAGAGCGGCCTCGACCGCCCGATCGAGTGGGTCCGCCTGATGGAGACGCCCGACATCCAGCCTCGCGCCGGCGATCTCCTGCTCACCACGGGCTTCCCGATCAAGGACGACCGCGCCGCTCAGATCAGGCTCATCAGCCGCATCGCCGAATCCGCGGGCGCGGGACTGGTGGTCAAGCCGCACCCGTACCTGCGCAAGCTGGCACCCGAGATGCTCACCGAGGCGGACAGGCTCAACGTGCCGCTCTTCACCGTGCCCGCGAACGTGCAGCTCGTCGACATCATGGCTCCCCTGCTCGAGCGGATCATCAACGCCGAGCACTCGCGCCTGAAGCGCTCCATCGACATCCACCGCCGGTTCACCGAGCTGGTGCTGGATGGCAAGGGCGTGAACGAAATATGCAAGACGCTCTCGGACCTGCTCGAGAGCGCTGTCGTGATCGAGGACGCCAGCTTTCATCTTCTCGCGCACGCCGGCGG
>Ga0070697_100002980_pt1 | contig 13008 bp, 12 predicted proteins | sample KBSK1501metaG_FD_65475 | JGI IMG/M metagenome (GOLD analysis project Ga0070697, IMG submission 65475) | Corn, switchgrass and miscanthus rhizosphere microbial communities from Kellogg Biological Station, Michigan, USA - KBS K1-50-1 metaG | ecosystem: Host-associated > Plants > Roots >... | reverse complement strand
GCCTCGGCCACGAAGTCATAGCCGCCCGAGGCCGCCCAGGAGGACCGGAAGTTGCCGCGGCACAGGTGCGTGGTGATGGCCATGCCGGCCGGCTTGCCGGCGACCGCGGCGTTGATCTGCTTGATGTACCGCAGGTGCATGTGCTCGGCGTCCTCGCCCCGCCCGGCGATCTCGGCGCGCTGGGCCGGGTCGTTGAGGTACGCCAGGCTGGTGTCGTCGAACTGCAGGTAGGTGCAGCCGAGCTCGCCCAGCCGCCGCACTTCGTCGGCGTACGCGACAGCCAGGTCCGACCAGAACTCCTCAATGCCGGGGTAGACCTCCGGATCGAGCATCGCGGGGCCGCCGCGGTAGTGCACCATGTTCGGCGACGGGATGGTCTGCTTGGGCACCGCGGTGCTCACCTGGGACTTCAGGTACGTGAAGTCCTCGCCGAAGATGGTCCGGTCCATCCGGACCTTGCTGCCGACGTGCAGCGCGGCCGGGGTCCACTCGATGGTGCCCGACGGGTTGGTGAACTTCACGGCCAGGTGACCGGGCGCCTTGGAGATCCCGCCGATCTGGTAGATGAAGTCCATGTGCCAGGTGGCCCGGCGGAACTCCCCGTCAGTGGCCGACTGCAGGCCGACCTCCTGGAGCATCCGCACCGCCCGGGTGATCTCCTCGTCCTCGACCGCGCGAAGGTCCGCCGCGGCTATCCGCCCGGCGGCGAAGTCCTCGCGGGCCTGGCGCAGCCGCGGCGGCCGCAGCAGGCTGCCGACGTGGTCGGCCCGGAACGGAGGGCTCGTTCTGCGGGGCATCTGCGACCTCTTTCCTCTCGCTCCCAGCGGGACCTTGGGAAGGGCACGCGCCCCGCCCGTTCGGTACATAAGATCTTTTCATCCCGAACGGTCTGGGTTTCACCTACCTGAGCCGGCGATAGCGCACCGGCGCCGGACGCGCGGCTGGTTCCTGCCCGCCTGCCTCCCCTTCGCCGACACCGAGCAGTGAGCGGGTCAGCGCGTGGCGCTCGCCGTTCATCTCGGTGAGCACGGCGGCGAAGTGGGCGTCGCGCAGCACCGGCGGGCGCTCGCCGGCCCGCAGCGAGGCCAGCACGGTGCGCCTGATCATCTCCTTGACGAAGGACGCGGTGACGCCTTCGGTACCCGCTACTACCGGGTCCAGGTTGGCGTCCACGGCCAGGTCGCGTACGTAGACGCCGAACAGGCGCTCGCGGCAGCCGGCGTCGGGCCGGGGGATCTCGATGGCCAGGTCGACCCGGCCCGGGCGGTCTGCCAGGGCCATTTCCAGGATGTCCGCCCGGTTGGTCGTGAGCACGAAGGTGACGTCGGCATCGGCGCCCACCCCGTCCATGGTGGCCGGTGACCCGGAGCGCGAGGTCGGAGGGCCCCGCGTCATCGGCCAGCGTGCTGGCCGCGATCTCGACCAGCTCACGAAGGCCGCGGGCCAGGCCGCGGAGGTCGCCGATATCGGGGGGCGGCGGCGGGTTGGCGGTGCTCACCCGGTCCACAATGCCCGAGGACGAGAAGGGTGCCAAGCGGTTATCACCATCTGCGGCGGGGGCCCTGGCCGGCCATTGCGACCGTCATCAAAGTGATGTCTGAATTCCTTGCGTGGCGCAACTATCGATGGCAATGTTCGAGTAATGATCCCTGGAGTTAACATTCGCCGTTTCGCTCTCACCGCGGTCGCGCTGGCGGCCGTCGCCGTCGCGGGCTGCTCGAGCAGCAGTTCCTCGAGCACGGCTTCCGGCTCGAGTAGCTCGTCCTCGCCGTCCGCGAGCACCAGCAGTTCGGCCGCGCAGACCGGCACGATAACCGTGCTCGCCGCGTCATCGCTGAAGGGGACGTTCACTCAGCTCGGCAAGCAATTCGAGGCCGCCCACCCGGGCGATACCGTGAAATTCAGCTTCGGGGCGAGTTCCGCCCTGGCCACCCAGATCAACAGCGGCGCGCCGGCCGACGTGTTCGCCTCGGCCTCAACCAAGAACATGGATCAGGTCGTCACCCCGGGCAACGCGTCCAACCCGCAGAACTTCGCCAGGAATGTCACGGAGATCGCCGTCCCGCCGAGTAACCCCGCGAAGGTCACGTCGGTCAACGACCTGGCGAAGTCGTCGGTCAAGGTGGCCCTGTGCCAGCCGCTGGTGCCGTGCGGGGTGGTGGCCGCGAAGGTCTTCAAGAACGCCAAGATCACCGTCAAGCCGGTCACCCTGCAGCCCGACGTGAAGTCGGTGCTGACCCAGGTCGAACTCGGCAACGTCGACGCGGGCGTGGTCTACGTGACCGACGTACAGGCGGCGGGCTCCAAGGTCAAGGGCGTGACGATCCCGGCCAGCGAGAACGCCACGACGACCTACCCGATCGCCGCCCTCACCCACAGCACGGAACAGTCCATCGCCCAGGCCTTCGTCGGCTACGTGCTGTCGCCGACGGGCGAGCAGGTGCTCAAGGCCGCGGGGTTCGAGCAGCCCTGAGCTAGTATCCGGAGCTGTCATGGTGACCCGCAACGTGCGGCCCGCCGCGCCCTCGCGCCTGACAGCCCGCGAGCGGGCGCGGCGGGCCGCGCAGGGCGGCGCGTCCCGGTCAGTGCCGGCACCATTGCTGGTGCCGGCACTGATCGCGATCCTGTTCCTGCTCCTCCCCCTGGCCGGGTTGCTGATCCGGGCTCCCTGGGGCAGGCTCGGCGCGGCCCTGAGCGGGGCCGACGCGACCCAGGCGCTCACCCTCTCGCTGTGGACCGCGACCGTGAGCACGGCGATCGCCATGATCATCGGGGTCCCGCTGGCGTGGGTACTGGCCCGGAGCAGCTTCCCCGGCTTGCGCCTGCTCCGCGCCCTGGTGACGTTGCCGCTCGTGCTCCCGCCCGTGGTCGGCGGGGTCGCGCTGCTGCTGGCGTTCAGCCGGACCGGATTCGTCGGCCGCTACCTCGACTCGTGGTTCGGGCTGACGATCCCGTTTACGCCGCTGGCCGTCGTCATGGCCGAGACCTTCGTCGCCATGCCATTCCTGGTCATCACGGTCGAGGGGGCATTCCGGTCCGCCGACCAGGGTTTCGAGGAGGCAGCGGCCACGCTGGGCGCGAAGCGGATGACGGTGTTCCGCCGCATCACCGTGCCCATGATCGCTCCTTCCCTCGGGGCGGGCGCGGTATTGTGCTGGGCACGTGCCCTGGGCGAGTTCGGGGCCACGATCACGTTCGCCGGCAGCTTCCCCGGCCAGACGGAGACGATGCCGATCGCCGTGTATTACGCCCTGGAGAATGACCCGGACGCGGCGATCGCGCTCAGCCTGGTGCTGCTGCTGGTCTCCGTCGCCGTGCTGGTCTCCCTGCGCGACCGCTGGCTGCGCGGCTCACCGCTATGAACCACGGGCCCCTATGACGCAGCCGGACAGCGGCGGCCTGGTCGTCGACGCCGAGGTCCAGCGCGGCAGCTTCACACTCGAGGTCAGCCTCGTCGCGGCGCCTGGTCAGGTCCTCGGCCTGCTCGGGCCGAACGGGGCCGGGAAGTCCACGCTGCTCAGCGCCGTGGCCGGCCTCACCCCGCTGTCGGCCGGCCGCATCGCGCTCGCCGGGCAGGTGTTCGACGACGCGGACCAGGGCATCTTCGTGGAGGCTTCGGGACGCCCGATCGGTTTCGTCTTCCAGAACTACCGGCTCTTCCCCCACATGAGCGTGGCGGACAACGTGGCGTTCTCACCCCGGGCCCGGGGCCTGGGCAAGCAGGCGGGCCGATCGGCCGCCAGCTACTGGCTCGACCGGCTCAATCTGACCGACCTCGCCGGCCGCAAGCCCAGCCAGCTGTCCGGCGGGCAGGCGCAGCGGGTGGCCCTGGCCCGTGCACTGGCCGGCCAGCCGACGCTGCTGCTGCTGGACGAACCGCTTTCCGCCCTCGACGCCGGCACCCGTCTCGACGTCCAAGCCGAGCTCAAGCGGCACCTGGCCGACTTCGCCGGCCCGTGCCTGCTGGTGACCCACGATCCGATCGAAGCGCTCGTGCTGGCCGACCAGGTCGTCGTCCTCGAAGGCGGCCGCATCGTGCAGGAGGGCACCCCGGCGCTGATCGCCCGCCAGCCCGGCACCGACTACGTGGCCAAGCTGGTCGGCCTGAACCTGTACGCGGGCCGGGCCGACGGCGCCGCGGTGACCCTCAGCGCAGGCGGGACCTTCGTCATCCCGGACCATGGCCAGCATGGTGACGTGCTGGTCGCGGTGCGCCCTTCGGCCATTGTGGTCAGCACCCAGGCCCCGCGGTCCAGCAGCGCCCGCAACACCTGGCAGGCGAAGATCACCGGGCTCACCCTGCTGGCCGACCGCGTCCGCCTCGACCTCGACGGCCAGCCGCCCGCCCTGGTCGACGTCACGCCCGCCGCGGTGACGGAGCTCTCGCTCGACCCCGGCAGCCAGGTATGGCTCAGCGTCAAGGCCACCGACCTGGAGGTCTACCCCCACAACGGCGCCCGGGCCGGCTGACACCTGTCGCGGAATCCATCAGCCGGGACAACCTAAATCTGCCGCAACACCAGGGCAAGTCGCATTTGCCCGGTCTTCCGGCCGCGCGAGGTTGTGGCCGGCCTGAGATCCGGCCGCGGCCGGGCGTCGTGTGGTCCCGGCGGGCGCACTGGCCTCACCGGTCACAGCGCGCTGTCCCGCGCAACCACGACGATGTGACATCGTCGTGGTCAGGTGCACCCAGGACACGGCCGGCAGGATCACCTAGCCGGCATGGGCGCCGGGACGGCATGGTAGGGAGATGATCACTCCCCCTGGCCTGCCTCCGGGCTGCCCGCCGTGGTTCGCGCGGCCCGCCGCCCGGGCCTGGACCTGCGCTCCCGCTCCCGCGGCCGAGACACGGGCATTTCACGCCCGGCTGCCCGGCTACGCGCCCACTCCGCTGACGGAACTACCGGCCGTCGCGGCCGAACTGGGCGTCGGACGGGCGTTCGCGAAGGATGAGTCGGCCCGGATGGGCCTGGCCGCCTTCAAGGTGCTCGGCGCCTCCTGGGCGGTTCACCAGGTGCTGTCCCGGCGGGGCGTGGCCGGGCCGGTCACCCTGGTTGCCGCCACCGACGGCAACCACGGGCGAGCGCTGGCCTGGATGGCCAGGCTCCTGGGGCAGCGAGCGCACGTGTTCGTGCCCAGCGGCGTGCACCCCACGGCGGTCGCGGCCATCGCGGCGGAGGGAGCACAGGTCACCGAGATCAGCGGAACCTATGACGATGCGGTCCGGCTCGCCGCCAAACAGGCCCGCGAACCGGGCTCCGAACTCGTGCAGGACGCCGGCTGGCCCGGCTACGAGCAGGTGCCCGGCTGGATCGTCGACGGCTACTCGACCCTGTTCGCCGAGGTCGACGCGCAGCTTGCGGAGGCCGGGTCGGCCAGTCCCGCCCTGGTAGCGATCCCGGCGGGCGTCGGGTCGCTGGCTCAGGCCGGCGTCACCCACTACCGGAGCCGGTGCCGCTCCGGTGCGACATCCCTGCTGACGGTCGAGCCGGGCTCCGCCGCCTGCGTCCTGGCCAGCCTGGTCCGCGGCGAGCTAGGCACCGTCGCGACCGGCGAGACCATCATGTCCGGACTGAATTGCGGCACCCCGTCCATGCTGGCCTGGCCGTACCTGCGTGATGGCCTGGACGCGGCAGTGGCCGTGGCCAATGCCGAGGCCGCCGCGGGCGCTCGCGACCTGGCCGGTCAGGGGATAGCGGCCGGCCCGTGCGGCGGGGCCGCGCTGGCCGGGGTCCGGGCCGCGCTGACTGGCGAGGGCGCGGCGGCGCGGCGGGCCTCGCTGGCGCTCGGTTCCGACGCCACGATCGTGCTGCTGAGTACAGAAGGGTCCGCGGCTAACCCGGTGCTGGCAAGCTAAGGCCTGCCGCGCGTAGTCCCCTCGGGCGGCAGCGTCCCTAGTTCGGCGAGCCGCCGTACCGCATCTGCCCTGGTGCGGCAGCCGAGCTTGAGCAGGCTGCCCTGGACGTGCATCTCGACCGTGCGCGGGCTGATGAACAGGGCCTCGCCGATCTGACGGCTGGTATTGCCCCGGGCGACGAGCAGCATGATCTCCAGCTCGCGGCCGGTCAGGCCGCCCGCCGTGCGGGCCCCTCGGCCCGCCGCGCGGGCCCCTCGGCCAGCCGCGCGGGCCCCTCGGCCAGCCGCGCGGGCCCGGGGGGTGTCGCCGAGCTCGCGGAGCGCACCGGCACACGCGGTCCGCAGGAAGCGCGCACCCAGACGGCCGGCGGTGTCGTGGGCCGCACGCAGCAGCTCCAGCGCCGCGACCTTGTCACCGATCCGGGCCGCCGCCTGGCCGGCCCGGCGCTGGGCCTGAGCCGTGGCGTAGGGCAGATCGAGCTCCCGGAACTTCTCCACCGCGCGGCACAGCTCACGCAGCGCCGTCTCCGGCTCGTCGGCCAGCAGGGTCTCGCCCCGCGCGTGGGCGAGCGCGGCGATCGCCTCGGGCTGTCCCGTGGTCTCGGCCATCCCAGCCAGCGCGGCCGCGCAGGCGCGGACGTCGGCGGCCATCCCCTGCTCGGCGAAGAAGGCGGCCATCCACTGCAGGATCTGCACGCTGAAGTGCCGTTCCTGTGTCCGGGCCAGCCGGGCCAGCATCCGCCGCGCCCGGTCGGCGGCGTCGGCGCACGAGCCCGTGGAGCTCTCCAGCACGCACAACCCCCACGACGAGAACAGCTCCATTGGCACGAGCTCGATCCGGGTGGCGATCAGGTGGCTCTCCAGCAGATGCGGCCGGGCCTGCCCGATCGCCCCCCGCATCGCGTGCACCAGGCCGAGCATTCCAGCGGCCGCCCCCCGGGCGTGCGGCACCGCCGGGGAGGCGAGCACGTCCTCGCATACGGCGGCGGCGAGGTCCCAGTCGCCGCGGGTGAACAGCACCACCGTGGCGCAGGCACGGCACAGCTGGCCGACGGTGTCGGCTCCGTGCGCATCGCAGAACTGGTAGGCGGCGGCGTAGACGGCCGTCGCGGCGTGGTAGTCACCGGCGTGCTCGAGCGAGTCGGCCAGCCGCTGCTGCAGGTCCGCGGCGATGTCGGGCAGTGAGGCCGCCAGTGCTTGGTCCAGCGCCGCCCGGACCGCCGCGATGCCCTCCTGCCACTGCCCGAGTCGCGACAGCAGGTTGCCGCGCAAGCCCTCCGCCCGCAGCAGCAGGTCGGTCCGCCCGGAGTCCTCGGCGTCGGCCCGGGCCACGCCGAGCGTGCTCAGGGCGGCGGAATAGCTGCCCGCGGCGCGCAGGTGGGTGGCCACGGCCAACCGGTCGATGGCCGCCTCGGCCCGCAGGCCCGCGGCGGAGAACGCCACGGCCGCCGCCTCCCTCGCGGTCAGCGCCGCTTCCCACTGCCCGCGCAGCTCGTGCACGAGCGCAAGCCGCCGCTGCGCGCCGGCCAGGGCGCCAGCGTCGCCGCGGCGCTCATGCCCGTCGGCGAGCTCACGGAGCAGGGTCACGGCCTCGGCGTATTCCGAGCACATCTCCGCGCACCTGGCCAGTCGGCCGACGACGGCCAGCCGGGCATCGTCCTGAAGGTCCGCGGGCCAGTGCTCCAGCGCCGTCCGCAGCGCCCGGGCGGCGTCGCGGTATGCGTGCACCGCGCAGTGCGCGTCGGCCGCGGCGGTGAGCGCCTCACGAGCCGCCCCGAAGTCCCGGGCCGCGAGGAGATGCACGGCGATCAGGGCTGGCGCCGCGCCGCCCCTGGCCAGCGCTCGGGACAGCTCCCGGTGCAGACCGCGCCGTCGTGACCAGGGAATGTCCGCGTAAGCCGCCTCGTGGGTGAGCGAGTGGCGGAAAGCCGCCCGGCCGTCGCGGACCTCGGTCAGCAGCCCGGCGCCTGTGAACCCGTCTGGCCAGGCCGATAGGCCGCAAACGGCCAGGACCGGGTCGATGTCGAACTCCTGCCCCGCCACCGCGGTGGCCTCGAGCAGCGTCCGCTCCTCGCCGGACAGACGGGCCGCCCGCAGCAGCACGGCCTCCCTGATGCTGTCGGGCACCAGGGCGGCGCCCGCCGCATCGACGACGCCCGCCCCGTCGATAGCAACAGTGCCGTCGCGGAAGGCCAGCCGGCCGCCGTCGCGCAGGGCCAGCGCCAGTTCCTCCACGGCGAACGGGATCCCGTCGGCCCGGCTGGCCACGGCCGCGGCCAGGGCCTGATCGGGCTTGGCTCCGAGCAGGTGCGTCAGCATCTTGGGCACGTCCTCGTCGCCGAGCGGACCGACGTCGATCTCGGTGAGCTGGCGGCTCCTGCGCAGCTGGGCGCGGACGGCGCGGAGGCGGTGGTCGCGCGGAAGCTCGTCGCTGCGGTAACAGCCGATCAGCGTGACCTCCAGATCGCTGACGGCGTCGGCCAGGGCGGGCAGCAGGCCGAGCGTGGCCTGGTCGGCCCACTGCAGGTCGTCAAGGAATACCGTGAGCGGTCCGCCGTCGGTCAGGCTGGCCAGCACCGAGCGCACCCCCGCCGCCAAGGCAGGTAGATCCGGCTCGGCGGGAGGCTCACCCCGTTCGGGAAAAATCTGGCTGAGTACCCGCGGCAGCCGGCCGGCCTTTTCCCTGACCGCCGGCCGGAGCGCACGGGCCAGCACGTCGTACGCGGCGCCGGCCCAATCGGCGGCCCGGCCGGACAGTACCGCAGTACCGGTGTGCGCGAGGACATGCTCGACGAGCGTCGTCTTCCCCGCGCCGGCCTCGCCGGAGACCAGGATGACCCGCGGCCGGCGCCCGGGAGCCGCCGACAGCGCACGGCGAAGCACGGCGCACTCGGCATCGCGCCCTACCAGCACCCGGTCCATGCCCTTAGCCTGCCCTCTCCCCCGCCAGGCCGGAAGATCCCAGGGGACGCTAGGCTGGGTTCCATGGGAGAACTCAGCTTGGAGGAGGCCGGATCTGTCCGGCAGCGCGTCGTCACCTGGACCGATCCCCTGGTCGGCGCGGCGCTCGCCCGCGACCTGAGCGGGCTGGAGTACCTGCGCGCGATAGCGGGGGGACGCATCCCGGGGGCGCCGATCGCCGCGCTTCTCGGGATGAGCGTCGTCAGCGTCGAAAAGGGGCAGGTCATCTTCGGCCTCGACGTCGGGGAGCACCTGTACAACCCGATCGGTTCGGTGCACGGCGGCGTCTTCTGCACGCTGCTCGACTCGGCCATGGGCTGTGCCGTGCACTCCTCGCTCGAGCGTGGCCAGGCCTACACCACGCTCGAGCTGAAGGTGAACCTCGTCAAGGCGCTCACGGTGAACACGCCGAGCGTCGTCGCCACCGGGCAGGTGGTGAGCGCCGGGCGGCGCGTGGCGACGGCGTCGGGCCAGATCACCGGGCCGGACGGAACCCTGTACGCGCACGCCACCACGACCTGCCTGGTCTTCGAGCCGCGCGAGGCCAACGGCCAGGGTCATTAACGAAACAGGGCGGACCGGTGTGACCATAGGGTCATGGATGCTGAGGTGTTCCTCGGCTGCGCCTGTGAGCTGCTGGCCATCCCCTCGACCAGTGAGCGGCCAGCCGAGCTGCGGCGAGCCCTCGACTACGTCCTCGACTTCGTCGGGCCCGGCTTCACCGCGGAGCGGTTCGAGTCCGGCGGCAAGCCGAGCGCGCTGGTCTACCCGGGGACGGGACGCCGGGACTTCCACGTCATCCTGAACGCCCACCTGGACGTCGTCCCGGCCCCGCCGGACCAGTTCCGTCCGCGTCGCGACGGGGACCGGCTGTTCGCCCGCGGCGCCCAGGACATGAAGGTGACCGGGCTGCTGGCCGCCCAGGTCTTCCGCGAGCTGGCCGCGTCGCTCCCCTATCCGGTCGCGCTGCAGCTGGTCACCGACGAGGAGGTGGGCGGCCGGGACGAACGCGGCACCAGCTCGACCACGGGGTCCGGGGCCGGTTCGTGATCGTCGGCGAGACCAGCGGACTGCGTGTCGTCAACGAGTGCAAGGGCATGCTGGTCGTGCGGCTGCTCGCAGGCGGCCGCGCCGCCCACGCCGCCTACCAGTGGCTCGGCGACAACGCCCTGGTCAAGCTGCAGCGCACGGTGGCCAGCCTGCTGGCCAGGTATCCGGTCGCGACCGAGGAGGTCTGGCGGACCACGGTGAACCTCGCCCGCGTCGGAACCCGGAACCAGGCGCGCAACCAGGTACCCGCCGACGCGGAGGCACTGCTCGACATCCGCTTCCCGGCCGACGACACGAACCTGACCGGCAAGACCATCGCCGAGGTAACCGCCTACCTGCAAGGATTCTGCGAACCCGGGGTCACGCCGGTAGTCGACGTCCTCGACCAGCCGCATCGCGCCGACCGGGACCGGCCTGAGGTGCTGAGGCTCCAGCAGGTGGCCCGCCGCCAGGGCTATCCGGGTGACCTGCTCCGCAAGCACGGCGTCAGCGACGGGCGCTTCTACGGCGAAATGGGCATCGCCGCCGTGGCTTTCGGCGTGGACGGTTCGGGCCAGCACGGCCCCGACGAGTACGCGGACCTCACCACGGTCCTGCCGTATTACCGTGCCCTTCGCGAGTTCCTCGGCGCGCAGGAGCTACGGCCGTAGCGGCTAGAACGCCGCGATGGCGGCGTCCACCAGGTCACGGGCCGGTCCCGGCTCGACCGTACAACAAGCAAGAGGCATAAGAGCCTGAGCTTTATGCGGGAGACCTGATGACCACTGCTGATCTGTACATGCGCCTGTCCGATGCCCGGCTAGAGGAAGCCCTGGATGGGCGCGAGGCCAAGCTGAGAGCCATGGCGGCAGAGCTGGGCTGGACCGTCCACCGCGTCATTACCGAAAACGACCTTACCTCGGGGAACGCCGATGGGTCGCTGCGCCCGGCGAGCGCGTTCAAGCGTCAGAAGATCACGCTTCCTGATGGGAGCATCGGGCTCCGCACTGTGAGGCCGGGGTTCAGGAGCATGCTCAATGACCTGACCTCCGGGCGGGCGGACGCCATCCTGGCCGAGGACCTGGACCGGCTGCTGCGCCAGCCGAGGGACGGCGAGGACCTGCTGGACGCGGTGGAGCTGTCCCGGGCCTCGGCCCGGTCGCTATCTGGCTCGCTCACCCTGACGGACGGCGGCACCGACGCGGAGCGGTTCACCGCGCGCATCATGGCGGCCGTGGCCAACAAGTTCAGCGCCGACACCGCGCGCCGGGTGGCAGCGGCGCGGGAACGGCTCACCGGCCAGTCCTGGCACGGCGGGCAGCGCCCCTACGGCTACCGGCACGACCCGGACGCGCCGAAGTACCATAAGCGGCTGTTCGTCAACGAGGACGAGGCAGCGGTGTTCAAGGCCGCCGCCGCCGACATTCTTGACCGCGACATCTCGCTGAGGGCGATTGCGCGGGACTTGCGCGACCAGGGCGTGCCCGCCGCGACCGGGGTGCAGTGGGCCGCGTCCACGCTGCGGGACGTGCTGCTCAAGCCGACCGTGGCCGGGCTCGCGGCGTACAAGGGCGAGCTGCGGCCGGGGCCATGGCCCGCCATCTTGGAGCGGGATGTCTGGGAGCGGCTGAGAGACAAGCTGACCGACCCGGGCAGGCAGACCAACAAGGCCAATGCGCCGCGCTGGCTGGTGTCCAAGTTCGCCCGGTGCGGCGTGTGCGGCTGCACGCTGCACGTGACCGCCGGGGGCCAGCGCCCGCCCGCCTACTCGGGCGACGAGTGCAACCACGTGTCGCGTAACGCGCGGTTTGTGGATGACTACATTGCCCGTATCGTGGTGGCACGCCTGAGCCAGCCGGACGCTGCGGACCTGCTCAGGCCGCCGCCCAGGCCCGGGGTGGACACGGTGAAGCTACGGGCCGAGGCCCGCAAGCTGCGGGCGCGCAAGGCGGCACAGGTACGGTTGCACGCCGCCGGGGACCTTGATGACGCCGACCTCGCGGCCGGATTGCGGGAGTTCCGCACCAGGCTGGTCAAGATCGACGCCCAGCTAGCGGCCAGCGACCAGCCGGACCCGCTGGCGGAGTTCAGGGACAACCCGGCCGCCGTGGTGTGGGAGTCGCTGACCCTGCCCCGCAAGCGCGCCGTGGCGCAGGTGCTCATCGAGTCCATCACCATCCTGCCGACCCGGAAGGGACGACGCGCGTTCGACCCGGATTCGGTCGCGGTGACCTGGCGCGGTCAGGGCGCGAGCAGCGCGGCGAGCTGACCGCGCTGGTCTTCGGTGAGCGGAGGGGCGGAGGCGACCAGCTGGCGCATCCGGTCCTCAACGAGGGCGTCGGCCCGTTCGCGGGCATTGTCAGAGTCAGGCATGCCGGTGGTACGGCGTACTGAGGAGAGGCTGGCGAAGGCCCCTAGCCCGTCAGGGCGGGGGTATCCGTTGTACCACATGTGAATGCATTGTGGTACAATGTACCTATGGCAGAGTCAGTGAACACCTCAGTAAGGATTCCGGCCGAGCTGCACGCTCGGCTGCAGCGGGAAGCTAAGCGGCAGGATCGCTCAGTCAACTACCTCGTCGTGGACTACGTGCGGCATGGCCTGCATCGGGACCAGCCAGGCGGGCTAAGCGCCGCATTGGGCGAGTTGCTCCGCAGCATTGCGGGCGGTGGCATGGTTCCGGACAACACGACGCTGGACGAGCTGAAACAGCAGGTGCGGGAGGCGGACGATCACAGGTTCAGGGGCCTGCGGTGACCCCTGTCCAGGCCGCCGCCTGGTACCGCGTCAGCAGCGGCCACCAGGACAGCGACAACCAGGTTCCCGACATTCAGCAGTTCGCCGCGCACCATGGCCATGAGGTCGGCCAGACCTACACCGTGTCCGACACCGCCTGGAAGGACGGCGGCGGCCCTGAGTACCGCAAGGCCCTGGACCAGGCGCTGGCCGACGCGCACGCGGGCAAGTTCTCCGTGCTCATCGTCTGGTCCCTGGACCGCATTGTGCGCAGCGGGGCCGAGGACGCCCTGCGGATTATTCGCCTGTTCCGCCAGCGCGGCTGCACCGTCGTGTCCGTGAAAGAGAGCTGGCTGAACGGCTCGCCCGAGGTGGCTGACGTGCTGGTGGCGTTCGCCGGGTGGCAGGCACAGCAGGAGAGTCAGC
>Ga0070697_100002979_pt1 | contig 13012 bp, 15 predicted proteins | sample KBSK1501metaG_FD_65475 | JGI IMG/M metagenome (GOLD analysis project Ga0070697, IMG submission 65475) | Corn, switchgrass and miscanthus rhizosphere microbial communities from Kellogg Biological Station, Michigan, USA - KBS K1-50-1 metaG | ecosystem: Host-associated > Plants > Roots >... | reverse complement strand
GTGGGGAATGTATCTGATTGGATGTACCTACAACTTGTGCTGGATGCATCAGCAGTTGGGTCGCACTCCAGCCATGGCAGCCGGACTGACTGATCATGCCTGGAGTGTCAAAGAGGTCCTTTGCTACAGGGTAGCACCTGCTCCCTTCGAGCCATCCAAACGACTGAGAGGAGGCCCGCGAACACGATCTCAGGTTGATGGACCTGCGGTCAAAGCACCACGGGGCAGACCTTCCAGGTACCTCTCCGTCTTGCGCCGACTGCAAGAGGAGAGGCGAGCAACGTTACCACAAGGAGCAAGCTCACCCACCGGTTAATGTGGCTGTACCAAAACTTTTCACCAAGAATAAAGTTGCGGACTCAAGGCCAGTCCTCCATCTTATCGTACAAGAGAATTAGATTCTCTAGCCCGCAGCCGCCCTGTACGCTACACTCAACCCCTTGCCAATAGGGACAATCATCCGGTCGAATTGCGGCAGGGCCTCCAGCGCACTCAAGTATGCAGTAATTTCAGTTGGATGCGAGAACACATTGTCAGCCAGGAGAAGCACATCTGGGGTCAGCTTTGGCATGAGCAAGGACAACTGTGCTGGTGCACTGTAGCGATCAGCATCGAAGAAGACACAGTCGAATGGACCAGGCAGGCCAGCCACGATCTCAGTCGCATCGCCACACCTGAGGTCAACCACCTCGCGCAGTCCCGTCTGGCGCAAGTTCGCGTCGGCCATGGCTTGTTTGTCTGCATCAAGATCGATACTGATCACCCGACCACCCCTAAGCGACGCGGCCCAGGCCAGCCAGATTGTGCTATATCCATTGGAAGTGCCAATTTCAAGCAGCCGGGTGCGGCGACTGCTGCGAATGAGAATGTTCAGGAACTGAGCCGTCTCTGGCTCCAGGTTCAGCATCTTCTTGCTGCGCTCCTGCTCCTGGGCATCGTTCTGCTGCCCCGTTTCGTATAACTCGGTCAGGAAGGCGCGAATATCAGCGTCCCTCATAGATTTCTCTCCTTATGGCCTCCTCTGCGACCGCCTTTGTGGCACACGTTGCACAGCACCTCGGCGAGCTCGTGTCCTTCGTGGTAGATAGGGGAGCGCCAGATACACGCACAGCAAAATAATCGCCACGATGATGACCAGGCGAAGAAGCGCGTCAAGATTTCCTGCGATCTCTATGCCAACCAGGACACCTACCAGAAAGCAGATGACTCCAAAGACAATCTGACGTTTCGTCATAGGAACTCTCCTCTCCGATTCTCATGCTGGGTGATCGTCCAGCATCAGATACGCTGACAGCCAGTGACGCAACTCCTCAAGCATATCTCATTCCACTATGGAAAACAAGTGTTCTAGCGAGGCAAACATTCTATCGAATATGCTGGCCGTCACCGATTCATTTTCGGTAATCGCCAGTGAGAAAATCGTTGACAAAAGGAGTATCATCAGGTATAGTTTCGATATGGAAACAATGTTACCAAATAGAAACGATTTTACTACCCACCAGCAGGCGCGCGCATATGGGCACGAACTGTTACGGCGCAACGTCGTCGAAGCAGCGAGCCATCTGCTGGTGGAAGAAGGACCTGAAGCCCTCACCGTTCGGCGCGTGGCTCAGAAGCTGAACTGCTCTACCAAGATCATCTATACCATGTTTCAGGGCAAGGATGGCTTAGCCAACGCTCTTTACCTGGAGGGATGCACGCGCTTGAGCCAGGCAATCGAACGGGTGCCAGAGGCAGCGAGTCCACACACATATATGCAGCAGATCGCCTGGGCCTACTGGACGTTCGCCATGGCCAATCCGAGTTACTATGCTGTGTTGTTTAGCGGAGCTATTCCCAGATTTCAGCCGAGCGCGAGCAGTAAGCAGATGATGACGATGGCGCTGGAGATGGTTGTCAGGATTCTGCAAGCGTATATGACGCAGGGGCTGCTGCCCGTTGAAGACCCGGTGACGCTCACCAGGGCGCTCTGGGCACCGTTCCACGGGGTGGTGAGTCTCTATTTACTGGGCCATTTCTCGTCCTTTGAGGAAGCGAAACAGGCGTTCGAGAGAACTGTTCAAGCGATGATTGGTTCGTTTGGACCCGGCACGCCGCCTGCAGTATCGTAAGGAAGACGGGCAGCAGTGCATTCAACGCCAGAGTATTTCTCTGTTTACCTGGTAACAACGTTGCTATTAAACAACGAGGTTGCTTTTTGAATATACAAGGAGAAATCTATCATGTTTACTTATCAGGGAAAAACCGCTCTCATTACAGGTGCATCCTCAGGCATTGGCCGCGCCTTTGCCCACGCGCTGGCCCGGCGTGGCATGTCCGTGGTGCTTGTTGCGCGCTCCGAGGAGCGCCTGCGCGCCCTGGCGACCGAACTTTCCGGGCGTCACGGGATTCGTAGCGAGGTCATCCCCGTTGACCTGAGCCAGGAGGATGCCATCCGCCAGATCCAACTCGAGGTCCAGCAACGTGGTCTCGTGATTGATCTGCTGGTCAACAATGCTGGATTTGCTACCAATGGCTACTTCGAGACGCTCTCCCCTGAGCGCGATCACGACCAGGTCATGGTGGACGTAACGGCAGTCGTTGATCTGACACATGCCTTTGTGCCTGCTCTGCTTGAGCGTTCTCCAGGGGCAGCTATCATCAATGTGGCCTCCACCGCGGGGTTTCAGCCCTTACCCTACATGGCGGTCTATGGCGCGAGTAAGGTCTTCGTGCTGTCCTTCTCGCAGGCCTTAGCCGAGGAGTATCGCACGCGCGGCCTGCGTGTGCTCGCCCTTTGCCCCGGTGCAACCGAGACGGCCTTTTTCGATGTCGCCGGAGAGGCGGCATCGTTTGGCCGCAGGCGCACGCCAGAGCAGGTTGTCGCCACAGGCCTGCGCGCGCTAGAACGGGGGCGCAGCGTCGTCATCGATGGCTTCTTCAATACACTGGCGGCACAACTGATCCGTTTCTTCCCTCGCCGGTTCATTGCTCGTATGGCGGGACTGAGCGTTCGTCCCCGGCATCTGCCGGGCGCGACGCAGCGTTCTGCGCATCAATAGGGAACAGGTTCACTTATAACTGGCTGGTAATGTCGGTTTGCCCTCTCAGAGCAGGTCGAAAAGAATAGACCTATGGAGAGCATTTTGTTGGAAAAGGAAGGACACCATGCAAACCGCATCATCCGTTTTCTATGAAGACACAGTACAGCATCTAACTCTTGCCGCTCATATGCAAGCAGTTGAACGTGCAATCCAGGTCATGCATGTCCATATGCATGAAGTGCTGACCCTCGGGGACCTGGCCTCGGTGGCCTATTTGAGTCCCTCGCGTTTCAAACACGTCTTTCGTCGGCTGATTGGCATTCCCCCTGGTGAATTTCTCTCCGCGTTGCGCTTGCAGGCAGCCCGGCGTTTGCTGTTAACGACACGGCTTAGCGTGACAGAGGTTTGCTTCGAAGTGGGCTATAGCAGTATAGGCTCGTTCACGAGCCGTTTCACGCACCTGGTGGGCCTGTCTCCACGCCTGTTGCGTCAACGGGCACATACCTTCGAGCCTTCTCTGGGAGAGCATGCTGAGCTCTCTGCCACGATGTCCTCTGGCCTTCTGAGGAAACACGCGCTGCTTGGCCAGATCAGTGCTCCGGCAACCTTTCGGGGCACGATCTACATGGGCATGTTCACCCACCCCATTCCTCAGGGAAGACCGGTGCGTTGCACCAAAATCAGCTCGCCGGGTGTGTATCGGATTCAGGACGTTCCTGACGGTGTCTACCATCTGCGAGCTGCCGCGTTTCCGGTGGCCGCAGACCTCCACTCGTCCCTGCTACCTGGCGAGAAACTGCTGCTTGGCAACAATGCAAGTCCGCTGGTCTTCCATCAGGGACTGTTGTCTGGCAACCCCGATCTCGTCCTGCACACCCCGCGCCTGACCGACCCACCTCTGGTGATGGGACTACCTTTGCTGTGAATGCACGAAGAACAGCGGGGCAAAAAGAGTCCAATAGAAGAAGTTTTTTTCTTTTCAACCTGCTATGATGGTCAAGTACGGGCCTGTAAAGAAATAAGATGAAGGCCTTCGATTGTTTGATTATTCAGTCACTGAATAGATTGAACTGGAAAGAATCAGGGTGATCGATTCCCCTGGAGTAACATATCGTACATTCAATGGAGCTATGGAATGAAACTTATAAAAGCAAATAGATTGAGTCTTAGAGAAGCGCACACTGATGACCTCGCACCCACCCCCAGGCGAAGCTCCGGGCGCTGGTTCGCGCTGATGGTCCTCTGCCTGGGCGCTTTGATGATCGTGCTCGACACAACGATCGTGAACGTCGCGCTGCCGTCGATCAGGGTCAATCTCGGTTTCTCCGAGACATCGCTCGCCTGGGTGGTGAATGCCTATCTGCTCACCTTCGGCGGCTTTCTCCTGCTAGCTGGCCGGCTGGGCGACCTCTTCGGCCATCGGCGGCTCTTCCTGATCGGCATCACGCTCTTCACCCTGGCATCGCTCGCCTGCGGCCTGGCCAGCACGCAAGGGTTCCTCGTCACAGCGCGAGCGATCCAGGGGCTCGGCGGCGCCATCGTCTCCGTGGTGGCGCTCTCGCTGATCATGAACCTCTTCGTTGAGCCAGCGGAGCGCGCCAGGGCGATGGGCGTCTACGGCTTCGTCTCTGCCGGCGGCGGAAGCGTCGGCGTGCTGCTCGGCGGTCTTCTGACGAACACGCTCAACTGGCACTGGATCTTCCTGGTCAACCTTCCAATCGGTGTCGTCGTCTTTGCTCTCTCCCGAATGCTGCTGCCAGCTGCCCACCGTGCGGCGGCCCCCGGGCGTCTCGACGTCGCCGGCGCGATCATTGTGACGTCTGCTCTCATGCTCGCTGTCTATGCGATCGTGAACGGCAACGACGCCGGGTGGACCTCCGGCCAGACGATCGGCCTGCTCGTCGCTGCGGCGGTGCTGTTGGCGATCTTCCTCTTGATCGAGGGTCGGGTTCGCGCACCGCTCATACCACTTGGCATCTTGCGGCGGCGCAACGTGGCGACCGCCAACGTCGTTGGCGTCCTGTGGGCAGCGGCTTTGTTCGGCTGGTTCTTCCTCTCTGCTCTCTACCTCCAGCTGGTGCTCGGGTACAGCCCGCTGCGGGTCGGTCTCGCCTTCCTGCCGGCCAGCCTCATCATGGCGGTTTGCTCGCTCGGCCTCTCTGCCAGGCTCGTCATGCGGTTCGGCATCAAGCCGCCACTCGCGACCGGGCTGCTGCTGGCCGCCGTCGGACTCGTGCTCTTCGCGCGAGCACCGGTCGACGGGAACTTTGTCGTCGATGTGCTCCCGAACATGATCCTACTCGGATTGGGGGGCGGCATCGCCTTCAACCCGGTGTTGCTTGCCGCCATGAGCGACGTTGCGCCAACTGAAGCCGGCCTGGCCTCTGGAGTCGTCAATACCTCGTTCATGATGGGCGGGGCGCTCGGCCTGGCGGTCCTCGCCAGCCTCGCTGCAGCTGGCACGACCAGCCTGCTGGCCGCAGGCTCCAGCCATCTCGCGGCCCTCAACGGCGGCTACCATTTCGCATTCCTCGTCGGGGCTCTCTTCGCCGCCGTAGCAGCGGTGCTCAGCGCCACGCTGCTGCGCTTCAAAGTGCCGACCACGCCAAACCAGGACGAGTTGAGAAACGAGCAGCATGTACCAGCAGTGCGTGCATAATTACTTATAATAACCGAGCGGGTAGCATCCGTCACGGTACCGACGCTCGTGATCGAAGGTGGGGCTGGTTCTGCGTGGATGCACCACGCGGCTCAGGCAGTCGCGGAGGCTATCGCTCCCGTGTTGGAAGAGTTCTTTATAAAGACAATGCCATGACAAAAGTTATTAAAGGAGAATGAACATGAGAACAGTGTTTTTATTCATGATGGTCACACTTGATGGTTTCTTTGAAGGACCAGACCACGAAATAGACTGGCATAACGTGGATGAAGAATTCAATGAATTCGCCATCGATCAGCTCAATGAGGTTGATGCCCTTTTATTTGGGCGAGTGACGTATCAGGGCATGGCAAGCTACTGGCCAACCCCATTCGCAAAAGAGAACGATCCAATCATTGCTGACAAGATGAATACTATACCCAAATTTGTCTTTTCAAACACACTGGATAAGGTCGCATGGAGCAATTCAAGGTTAATCACAGAGAATATTGCCGGAGAAATCTCGCAACTGAAGCAAGAGCAGGGCCGCGACCTGGCACTATTTGGTAGTGCCAACCTGGCGGTCTCTTTGCTGCAAATGGGCTTGATCGATGAGCTTCGGATTATGGTGAATCCTGTTGTCTTAGGCAAAGGCAAACCTTTATTCACAGGCCTACACGATAAAGTGAAACTGAAACTTATAAATACCAGGACCTTCCGCTCAGGAAACGTTTTACTGTATTACCAGCCTGACAAAAAATAAGAGATTGTAAGGGAAAAGTCATGAAGGATATTGTTTTCTCCAGCACAACACAGTTAGCAGCCGCCATCCGGGCAGGCCACGTGTCAGCCATAGAAGTGCTGGAAGCGCACCTGGCACAGATTGCTACACGCAATCCCGCGCTAAACGCAATCGTCACTATGGATGCCGAGCGCGCATATGAACGGGCGCGGGAAGCGGATGAAGCGCTGGCTCGCGGTGAGATATGGGGGCCGCTACATGGCGTGCTCTTTACCCTGAAAGATGCCCATGCGACGGCAGGTATGCGTACTACCACCGGGTTCCCACCGCTGGATCATGTACCTCACGAAGATAGCACCGTGACCGCACGCCTCAAGGCAGCGGGTGGCATTCTCCTCGGAAAAACGAACGTCGCCATGATGCTGGCCGATTATCAAACCAACAATCCCATCTTTGGCCGCACCAACAACCCTTGGAACGTCGAGCGCACGCCGGGGGGTTCCAGTGGGGGCGCGGCTGCGGCGCTGGCTGCCGGAATGACCCCGTTTGACATTGGCACCGATCTGTCCGCTTCGATCCGCATTCCGGCACATTTTTGTGGTGTGTTTGGGCTGAAGCCAACCGAACAGCGCGTCCCGCTCACCGGGCTGATCCCTGGTCTCCAGACGCCTAGATCCGTCCGCATCATGTCCTGTATTGGGCCAATGGCGCGCACCGTGGACGACCTGGCACTACTTTACTCCATCATCGCCGGTCCGGATGAACGCGATACCGAAGTCCAGCCCGTGCCGGTTGACAAGATGCCACAACTCGAACTCAAGCACCTACGGGTCGCCTTTGCTCCAAGCTTTCCAGGCCTTCCGGTCGCAGCGGAAATTCGCGGCGCCGTAGAAGAGCTGGCGAAGCAGCTCAGACCATTGTGTGCAGCCGTGGAAGAAGCGACGCTGCCATCGGTGGATTTCAACCAGGAACTTCCACGCGCCGGTGCATTAATTGGCATGACAACTGGAGTATTCCAGCCGGAAGAGCAGGAACAACCGACCACCCTTGCTCAGTACCTGGAAGCGCTTGACCGGCGCGACCAGTCCATTATCGCCTGGGAGCAGTTCTTCGAGAAGTGGGATGTCCTGCTGTGCCCACCATCTACGGTCACGGCGTTTCCACATTGCGAACCAGGGTCTCCGCTGCACGTTGACGATCAGGAAGTCATCTATTGGGCGGTCAGTGGCCATGGCACCCTCTTCAATTACACCGGCCACCCGGCAGTTGTGCTACCCTATAAGCTAGATCATGATGGCTTACCCCTTGGGATACAGCTGGTAGGGAAACGCTGGGATGAATCGCGCCTGCTGGCGATGGCAAAGGTCTTATCGGAAGTGACCGGCGCATTCCAACGACCACCAGGCTACTAACTCCAGGAGTAGAGCGATCATTCATGAGCACAAAAACATGTTTGTCGCGCGCTGTGAGCCTGCATGTCCACCACCTCAATTGCGTGCCGAACTGCCAGCAGATGCTGACCAGGTTTGCAAACAGGAGGCAGGCATATTTGGCGATAAGATACAATCTTGAGATCAGTGTCCATATCCTTTGAGATAGCTCTAGAAGCGCATCACCTCTATTGAGAGTGACTACCGAAAAGTGTTCGCGGCCTAAAAACTCTGTTCAAAAGTACAGGACATTTCTGGCAGGAGGGACAGCCTGTTTCCAACAGAAAAATGCTATCCTTCAGCCGGAAGGAGAGGTCTGGTATGAAAAAATTATACATTGCAACGGACAAAGCCCTGGCCATCGCACGTCAGCATGATGGGGAATGGGTTGTTGATCCGCAACTGACTGGCCTGGCTACACAATGTCTGGCTGTTGATCCTCAAAAGCCAGAAGAGGTCTATTGTGGCACCTTTGGTCAGGGATTGTGGCATAGTAACGATGCTGGAAGAACGTGGGAAAAGGTAGGAACACACATCATTCGTGAGCAGGTCATGTCGGTTGCCATCAGTCCATTAGAGCGTTCCAATGGACAGAGCGTCATCTATGCAGGAACAGAACCCAGCGCCATCTTCCGTTCGGAGGATGGTGGAGCAACATGGCGTGATCTCGCAACCCTGCGTCAGTTACCCTCTGCTCCAACCTGGAGTTTTCCACCCCGTCCATATACTCATCACGTTCGCTGGTTGACACCTGATCCACTCCAACCCGGCCCTCTCTATGCAGCCATTGAAGCAGGTGCACTTCTTCGCAGTTTCGACGGTGGTGACACCTGGGAAGATCGAAAACCCGATGGACCTTTTGATACGCATACCTTAGCCATGCATCAACTTGCGCCCAATCGCCTCTATGCTGCGACTGGGGATGGCTTTATGCAGGCAGGAAATGGCTTCGTCGAGAGCGATAATGGTGGAGAGACATGGTATCGGCCCGATGAAGGTCTCACCCACCATTACCTCTGGAGTGTAGCGGTTGATCCCGCTGATCCGGACACCATTGTCATTTCTGCGGCACACGCTCCACAGCAAGCTCATAATCCCATGAGCGCAGAGTCAGCAGTTTACCACCGTAGCCATACCAGTCCATGGCAACAGGTGCGAGCTGGTTTGCCCGAGGAAAAGGGATTATTGACCTCTGTATTGACTGCCAATCCGGCCGAACCGGGAGTCTTTTATGCGGGCAGCAATAAAGGCATTTTCCGCTCCGCTGATGCAGGGGTGAGTTGGGAAGAGCTACCTATTCGCTGGCCAGACACTTTCCAGATGGGACGTGTCCATGCGCTTATGGTCGTAGAAGAATAGCGTCACTTCTTGAGAAACCTGTTCCTTGAGGGAACGCAAGGCAAGAATCCCGGCTGCCGCAGATATTACCTTGCGCTCTTCTACTCCAAACATCAGCATAGCCTTGAGCGCATCGCACGGAGCGTCCCTTAGCGTGCGACAATCAATGCCCATATCAGGACGAAAAACGTCAGCACCTGCAAGGTCGTTCGGACCGCGCTCCACCGTTCAAACTTGTCCAGCTTGGCTGTCAGGATGGTCTCGTCATCAGGGGTGTGGCGCAGACTCAGCATCACGGGAGCCGCCTGAGACGTAGCCAGGAAGTGGCCGATGCTGGTGAGCGAGGCAATGCTGAGCGGTACCAAAAGCCCCGTTGGCTGCTGCTCGACGTATGCGACAATGGTCGCGATGAAGGTGAGCAGTGCCGCGCTGATGGCCCAGATCGGATAGACCACCAGCCCGTTGCCCAGGTCATTGCCACGCGCAAAGGTGGCGTAGGCGATCACACCAATGCGCCGACGAGCGGGTAACTTGACCAGGGAGCCCTCCAGGCTGCCGCCAGCCAGCCCGCCATTGAGGGCGGTCGCAATCACGATCAACCACAAGAGTAGATTCATCGTAGAGAGCTCCTCTCTTTGTCCTGTCTACTGCTGAGGTACTAAGAGCAACGAGTGCGCCAAGCAACGGTGCCCAACGCATGCTGGTTGCGACGAGACTAGCAGCAAGCAACGTTACGATGATGATGCCCAGGAGAGGCAAAAGGCGAACCACTCCATCAGTTCCTCTCCTGCTAGCCATGATTCGCGCTACCCTGAAGAACGAGCCGGACGAGTGTCGCGACCTGTTCGGATGGAGGAGGCTGCGGGATACCGTCAGGCGCAAACAACCCGCCGCCGAGGGCATAGGTGAGCAAAGAACCTGTCAGCAGGCGAATGACCGGTTCAAGATCCTCTCCCCCAAGTACGCCATGACTGCGAGTACTCTCCAGGAGAGCCTTGAGGAATGCTCCCCCTTGCTGAGGCACGGCTTGGGCGAACAGTGAGCCAAGGCGTGGAAAGCGCGGCAGTTCAGCGATGAGCAGGCGCATGAGCCCTATATAAGTAGGTTGCATGATGTTCTCGATGGTCGCCTGCGCCCACACGAGTAAGGCGTGTTCCAGGGTTGTGCTGGCTACATGGGACATCCGTTCTCAGACTGGACAGATGTCCCATGTAGCCAGCACAGGGTATTTACGCAATGGTGGTACGTGACAAAGGGATGCGTTGGGTCAGATCTAATGGGAGCGTTAGTTGGCGGCTGATCTTGTCACATCAGTATTCTTTTGACGCATCGAGGTTTACACGCCACAGTTGCTCAAGTGTTTTCAGATCATCCATAAATTCGGCCTGGCTCTGTTCAGACTTTTGTTCAAGTTCCTCAAGCACTTCAAGCGTAAACACTTGAGCTCCCAACTCATCCCAATCCTTTTGCAGTTTGGGATGGACAGTGGAACCTGTGGTAATCGCGAATTGAAAGCGGCTTAGCACGCTTTTCAGGTTCGCGGTATGGCCTATGAGGTACTTCCCACTCAGGGTATTCGTTATCGTGTAGACACCGCCACAGAGGTTGCGCTTCTTATATTCGTTGATGATTTCTTTTCTTCTGTTCATTTTGCAAATGTTCCTTATACATGTCCATTCTCATCTCTTCCATCGATGGGCTGGTCACCTCGCCTAGTGGCGGGAAGGTTTGGGTGAAGGAGAAGGCAAACGGCGTTGTTTGTAGCAAACCTTTCATTCTTCCGGCAGTCGGCGTTGGTCGCGCAAGCGTTCCACCTGAGGTCGGAGCACGCGCTTATTCTGCTGAGGATTCGCCACTGAGGGATCAGGGACCCATTCCAGCAACCCGTTGTCAATAGCACGTCCGATGCGCATGCGATTCACCTGGGTGTTTTCACCAAAGGCCAGTGCAGCAGCATTGCTGATGGTAATCAGGTCATCGGCGGAGATCCACCAGCGTACACGCGAGACCAGGATACCGATGTCCGTTTGCCAGAAGCCGTCTGGGGGATGCGCTTTGCTGTGCAGCGCGTTCCCCAGGAGCAATTCCACCAGGCGCGTGAGTGCCAGTTCGACCCGTCGAACCGTCTCATCCGTTCGACTATATTTACCATTAGCCACTGCGATCAACAGCTTTAGGTCATATTGCAACGCACTCGGCTCGTCCGATTGGTCTGAACGCTCTTGCTCGGACAACTTCCCCAGTGCTGTTCCCAATTCCTGATACCGTTGCCTCAGCAGCGTAGTTATTTCCTGAGCAAGTCTGTCATCAAAGAGAGCCATAATGCGCCCTCCTTGTCTTTGAGATCGTCATCTGAGATGATGGCCACCATGCACAATGCATTGCTAGTATAACGTAACTAACGTGAGTTGTCAAGAAGAATCTCTGCCGGTGACTGTTCGGAAAGCGGTAAAACTGGTAAAATAGCAAGGAGAGAGAAACAAGGGAGGTTCCTATGCTGGCTACGAAGCACATCCGTTCGTAAAGTGAATGGTTTTGCTCTTGATTTCTTCATTAGTAGCCAGCACAGGAACCTCTACGGCCTCATCCCTACAATTGAAAACACCGTATCTTCCACAGAAGCCATTTCCCCGCTGAACTCCTTGAAGATCTGCATGCTGGTGAACCCTGCCTCTTCGTACAAGTACAACGCTTGTTGTTGGGTATACCAGCGAGTGGCTGGCGAGCGTACATGCATCTCTGTAGCAACCACGGCACCATCCCGCAGCACCTCGTAGCGATCTTCCGTAGCCTCAATCTGCTCAGCAATATCGAGAGTGGAACGGGTCCAGCGGCGGATAGTGCCGCCATCCTCAGGCCTGACCGCCTCGCCATTCAGTTCCCATGCGCCCTGGACGATCCGTTGGGTGGATGGCCCCCTCCACAGGAGCATAAAAGGCATAACTAAGATACCCCCTGGCTCCAGATGGCGGAAGAAACGGCACATGGCCTCTTGCGCATCGTGTGGGTCGGTAAGCAGTTGAAACGAACTCGACGGCACCATGATCGTGCGATAGGTGCGGGGGAGTTCGAGCTGCTGCATGGTTTGCTCGAACAACCTGGGGTGTAGACCAAGCTGTTGTGCCTTCTCAGCGCAAATGGCCAGCATCTCAGGCGAGACGTCGACCCCATCAATATCAATGCCTTGCGCCAGATAGTCAAGCAGCAAACGACCCGTGCCACATCCCACATCCAGAACAGGTTGGCCATACCGAACAATCAAATCGCGATAGAAGAAGCGATCAGGCCAACTGGAGGTATCACCACGCAGGAGGTCCCAGGCAGTAGCCATCATGCCCCTATATTCGTAGCTTTCCATTGCGCATTCACCTGGCGAAGCAACATCTCAAATAACGCAACGATTTCGTTGCCGCTCAAGTCAAGCGTAGCTTCTCCAACGGTCAATTCAAACAGAGTAAAGCCGGGAAGCAACGTGGGAGCCAGCCGGTAAAACAGCCAGGTGCCAGTCTGCTGTGCGACATCCAATACAGCCGCCTCCAATTTATCCCGTTCCGCTCGCATAACCAGGTGCATCATATTGGTATGCGGAGGATTTGGCACGATTCCAATCTGCGCACATGGCGTAAGCAGAGTCGCTATTTCCTTTGCCTTCGCGTGATATGCCTCCATACGTCCCAAGCGTTCCCTCAGTCCTTTTTGTGCCGAGAGCACGAAGGGATACAAATGGATGAGATTCCCTCCATGTCTGTGCTGCCAGGTGCGTGACTCGGCAATCACGTCCGCTGGCCCCGCCAGAATCGATCCCGCAATTCCTCCAAGGATTTTGTAAAACGAGACATAC
>Ga0070697_100002978_pt1 | contig 13016 bp, 5 predicted proteins | sample KBSK1501metaG_FD_65475 | JGI IMG/M metagenome (GOLD analysis project Ga0070697, IMG submission 65475) | Corn, switchgrass and miscanthus rhizosphere microbial communities from Kellogg Biological Station, Michigan, USA - KBS K1-50-1 metaG | ecosystem: Host-associated > Plants > Roots >... | reverse complement strand
TTTTGGCGGCATGGGCGGTTCGCTGACCAAGATCGGCACCGGCACGCTCGACCTCACGGGAGCCAACACTTACACCGGCGATACCAATATTAATGGCGGCGTATTAAAGGTCGATGGTTCGATTACGAGCAACACATTTGTCAACCCTTCCGGCACGCTCGCAGGCACGGGAACGATCCACGGCACTGTTGCTAACAACGGCGGCACCGTCAGTCCGGGAGATGCGCCGGGCACCCTAACCGTGAACGGTAATTACACGCAGGGTAGTGGTGGCGTGTTGAATATCCAGCTCGCCAGTCCAACTCTTTTCTCTCGTCTGGCCATCACCGGCACTGCCACTCTCATGCCCATGCCGCGCGCGCCGATTCGTCCCGATGTCCCAGTCATAACAGGTGCGAATCTGGTCCTTGACTTCATCGATGGCTTTGCTCCGACGACTGGCGAAACGTTTGATTTCTTCTCCGCCGGTGGTGGCATCACTGGCATGTTCAGTAATGTAACGATCGAAGGACTTGAGCCAGGGTTTATGTTTACAGTTAGCCCGGAGGGCGTGGGCAACTTCGACCTGATCGCGCTCAACAACGGCGTTTCCAGCGTTCCAGACCAGGGCGCTACCCTTGGGTTGCTCTTGGTCGCTCTTTTTGGCTGCGCTCTATTTCACTGGCATTCGACGAGTCGTAGTTTCGTTTGAAGCCAGCGATTGAGAAGAAAATCGATCGCCGTCTTAGCCTTCTTAAGCCTGAGAGAGACAGCGAGAGTTGCACAAGAGTGATTTTATAAATGTTGTAGCCACTGGCTCGCCGCGGGACGAGTCCGTCCGACTGGCGGACCTGTGGCCGGTTAACCTCGGCGATCCTTTTCACATCAGGGAAGACGGCCCACAGGGCCGTGGCTACAGCGGCTACAGCTTTATTTAACCTGCTCTAGGCCGACCACGTCGCTCGCCGGGAAGAATTCTTGCGCTTTCGACATCGCGTTATTTGGACGCTGCATCGTTCGACCCGGGCGAAGCCACGAGTTTTTGGAAGCGCGGGTCGTTTCGAAGCGGATCGAACATTGGATCGAGCCGGAGCAGTGCAGGAGTGAGCGGCACGCCCACAGCCATTGCGCCGGCGTTCGGTATCGAGAGTAGTTTCTGCAAAGCGGCGATGGCGCGTTCGGGTTCGCCCATTCGTGCCGCCACCCGGGCGAGGATCTCGATCGGAAAGGGACCGTCCAAGGCGTCTTTTTCGATAGGGATCTTGGCTATGGCGCGTTCGGCCAAAGCCGAGGCTGCCGCTTTGTCGCCGAGACCCATATTGGTCAGCGCGAGATCTTCAATGAGGATGTAATTTTCCGGCTGTTCTTTGAGCAAAGGTTCCAATTCGCTGCGCGCCCGGCGCCAACTTTCCTGCGCGGCGGCATGGTCGCCGGCGACTTCTTGTGCCCAGCCTAACCAAAAGCGCAGTTCGCCATTGGTATAACCCAAGGCCGGATCAGGCTTGGCCAACATTTCCTTTAGCCGAGAAATGATTTCTGCGGGGCGGCGCTCTAAGATCCCTTGGTAAACTTGTGTTTCCAGCGCGCTGGGATCGTCAGCCGATGGGCGGAGCGGAGCGAGGAGCGCGGAGGCACGCGGCAGGTCGCCTTCGGCTTGTGCGATAGCTGCTTTCTCCACAAAAGTATCGACGTCGTCCGGCGTGATGTTGAGAACCTGATCAAGCTTTCGCAGCGCTTCGGGGAAACGACGAAGACAGCGATAGGAAAAAGCGTGCTGGATAAGTAGGCTAACGTCGCGTGGGTCGAGGCGCTCGGCGTCCTTGAAGTACGACTCGCTTTTATCCCACTGGCCTCGCCTTCGTGCGACATAGGCCAGCGACTCAGGAATCCCGCTGCTATTGGGCAGGAAATGAAGCGCTTCCCCAAAATAAAGCACTGCGGTGTCGTAATCCTTTAGGCAGGCGTAGTAGTATTGACCCTTGGCCAGTACGGCCTCGCCGAGGTTGGGCTGAAGAGTGAGCGCGGTTTCCGCGGCCTGCCGTGCCTCCTCACACAAGGCGACCGTTGGTTGAAGACTCTGTGTGCTGTAATAGCGCGCATCAACGTTTGATAGCAGCGCCCAACCAAGGGCGAACTTCGGGTCCAACCGCACCGCTTCTCTGAGATATTTTTGTGCGCCGAGGGCGTTAGCGGGGGTGTTTAACGTTTTCAGTGTATAAGCCAGGCCGCGCAGATAGGCATCGTAGGCCTCGACATTGTCCGTTGGTTTGGCGGCGATGACTTGCTCCTCCCGACCGCTGAGGTGCGCTCGCAACTGCTCGGCGATGGATTTGGCTACCTCGCTTTCGACTGAAAAGATGTCGGTCAGCTTACGATCAAAGGTATCGGCCCAAAGATGGGAATCATTGGCTGCTTTGATTAGCTGCACGTTCACGTGCACGGCGTCGGCGATCTTCTGCACGCTTCCTTCCAGAATGTGGGCCACGCCGAGCTGCCGGGCGATTTCGGAAAGATTACCCGGCTTGCTTTGATATTGCTGCGTGGATGTGCGCGAGATCACCTTCAGATCGGCGATCTTCGATAAGCGGGTTAGGATTTCATCCTGGATGCCGTCGGCAAAATAGGCGTTTTCCTTGTCGCTGCTCAAGTTCGCGAAGGGAAGTACCGCGATACTTTTTTCCGGCGCAGTCAGGGCCGATCCCGCGCGATAACGGGAAAATATTGCGATGCCAGCGACGATTACCGCGAGCGCGAGCAATGCTGCCATCGCAGTTCCCCAACGCACTCGGGCCCTGTGCTTCTTCAGGGCCTGGAACTTTTTTGGCAGCTGCGGATTGCCTACTTGATCCGCGTAAAGATTCACGACCGAGACGCGCGCTCCATGTTTCACTTCGCAGACGCCAAGGTCGTGGAGAAGGGGTCGCCACTGTTCGTATTCTTCAAGATCCTCGGCGACGTGCTTGGAAAGAAGAATGTGCCCTGCGTCGCCGCAATCCATCACTCGCTGCGCCAGGTTGAGGCCAGCACCAGCGAGATTGGCGCGATCATTTACATCTATCACGCCGCTCACCGGACCACTGTGCACGCCCATCCGAAGTTGTAAGCGCGGACGCTCTTTAAGGGCGCGACTGACTTCAACCGCGCATTGCGCCGGCGCCTCTGGACTGGTGTAAAAGACCAATGCCATGCCATCGCCGGTTGGGATCTTAATTAAACGACCAGCGGCCTCGGCTCGTTGAAATTGCCCGGACGCGCGAACGATCCGGTTTAGTTCCTCAACCGCCGCGTGCTGGTCGTTAATCGAAAGCTTCGAGTAGCCAACGATATCGATGAACAAGACATGCGCGATCTCGAGCTGAATTTCTTTCTTAACCTCGGCGGACATCCCGTGAAGTTACGTGAGAACAAAGCAATTGATAATTCCCCTTCGCACCGGTAGTCGAGAGCAAAACTGGACATTGTTCCCGGCGTGCTAGTGTTGGCTGATTGTCAGTTCGTGCGAGAAAGCAAATAGAAAAGCAAGATTGGAGAGCAAGGAGACAATAAGGTCAACGCCTCTCCCCTTGAAGCCAAGGGGAGAGGATCGAGGTGAGGGGATTGAGCCTTGCTTCACCATAGCAGGTCCTGATTTAACCCTCCCCCTCTCCCTTTACGAAAAAGGGAGAGGCGACCCATGCGCCGCTACATATGCTCGCTTATCTAACTGACAAGTTGCCAACACTACCGCCTGGCGTCTGCCCGAGGAAGTCCGACTCAGGGTTCCGGCGGGAATCACGAGCGCAATTTCCCAAAGCGGCTGCACCATGTCGTGCCTCCGTGTAACTCCGCGAGTTCCGTAGACCGGCACAATTTGCTCTTTCCCCTCGTGGAAATAGAGTGACGCCGTTGTGGGCGATGATGAGCAGAAAGTTTATGAAGCGCGAACTGGCTGGCGACGCCGCGCAGTCGTGGCGCTGGGCATCTTCTGTGCGCTGCTCCTAATTTTTCATCGGCCGCTCTTATTGAGCCTCGGTCACCGGATCGCTCTGCATTACGCCGCCAGGGAAAATCTGAAGCTCAATTTCCGTTTAGAAGGAAACATTTTCACTAACCTGAGCGTGCGAAATCTGCATCTGGTTCCCGCTGGACGCTCTCCGGTCGAATCGATCGATCTGGATCTGGCGCGCGTTGACTACAGCCTGTTCGGGCTCATTCGCCATGGAATGTCGCAATTTTTACATAACGTCGATGTGCGTTCGGCGCGGGTTATCTTGAATCCCAGGAACGCGCCGGAAGAAATTCACCCGAGACAAAAACCGGCAGGGAAACCGGAGTTGCCCACGGTTTTTCCGGAGCGCCTCCGAATATCCGATGCGACCCTAATCGTACGGGATTCGCCGCGGGATTTGGTGATCGAACATGTCGATCTTGATTTAAATCCGCGCCAGCCCGGTCAGCTGCGAATCGAGAAAATGCAGCTCCCGACCGCGCAGAGCTGGTCGAAGATTTCTGCGCAAACGTCTTACGCGAACAGAGATCTTGTTCTACGCGATCTGATATTGAACGATCAGGACCGCATCCACTTGTTCAATATCGACGCATCACGCATTGGCGCGAAACAACTGTCGATCACTTTCGAAGCGGCGATTGGCGGTGGGACCATCTCCGGCGGTGCCGCATTCACTGAAAAAGCTTCGTCTTTGAATGCGAAAATTCGTCTGGCCGCGGACAAAGTGGCGGCAGACTCATTCAACAAGTATCTGGGCTTGCCGGGGGGGTTCATCCGGGGGGACGTCGAGCATTTCGTTATGGATCTAGCCGGCGTGCTCGATGCGCCGCGTACGTGGAACGGAACGATCAGCGCACAGCTAAACGATCTTTCCGCCAGTCAAACCGGCTTCGATCGAGGTGTGCTTAATGTCGTTGCCCACGATGGGACGGCGAGGCTTCAATCGGCCGATATCGTTCAGGGTAAAAATGAATTTCATGCGCAGGGATCGGCCGAGTTGCCTGACAAGATGAGTGGGTTTGGGCGCAGTTCGGCACACCTGGAGGTTGCGGCAAAGGCCCCTGATCTCAGTCAGGTCAGTGCATTGGCGGGGGAAAAACCTTCCGGCTCGGCCGATCTCAACGGCAAGATCGACATCGTCGATGCAAGGCTTGAGGCGAATCTGGATGTGAGCGGTGATTCCATCGGGTTTTCGGATGGAACGATTGGGAAACTGAGGGCAAACGTCAAAGCCTCGAAGATAATGACGCACACTGCGGCCGACACGGCCGCCACTACAGCAAAGACAGCAAAGAGACCGTGGTTTGCCGATTTGAATTCTAATGTGAGTTTCGAGGCGTCTCAGCTGCATTTCCGTGATTATGCGCTCGATTTGGTGACCGGAACGCTGACTGGCGTCAACGATACGCTAAAGATCGAGCAGCTCGATATCGGCCGAAAGGAAAACAAGCTGGCAATTACTGGACGCTATAACCTGCCGGAAGATTTGCGAAAGCTCAGGTCGCAGCCTGCGCAGTTGAATGTTTCCCTAAGCGCAAATGAGCTTGGCGATTATTGGGCGGCTGAATCACCTGACAAGGTCAGCGGTCCATTGCAGGTAACGGGCCAACTCGAATCGAAAGCTGGTCTGGTCAATGGTCAGTTGTCGATTTTCGGCGCAGGGATCAAGACGCGAGACCTGATTTTCAAACAACTCAGCGCGCAATGCACTGTCGTAAACAACACGATTTATCTGAACGATTTGACGGCCAGCTTGAACGAGCAGGATTTTGTCAGCGCCAACGGGATTGTCGATCTTCGCGCGCCTTATCATTACACAGGGAAACTCTCGGCCAACGTGGCGGACCTGTCCCGATTGGAGCCGACGCTGCGTGCTTTCGGCAATGGGAACGAGCTGGCTGGTTCGCTGGTGGTCGATTGGGAAGGAAGTGGCGATGCGATTAAGTTCAAGAACAGCGGCAAACTCAGGCTCGCGTTCGACAATGGTCGCTACGGCAACTTGCAAGGGCTGCAAACGAAGGTGGACGCCACTTATTCTCCGGATGGTCTCGACGTCCCCACCGTTTTTCTGCGCAGCGATCGCATGGATTTTCAAGCGATTGTTCAGGCGAAAGGAGACACGCTTGAAATCACAAAGATTCAGCTCGACCAGGGCCAGGCAAAATATGCCTCGGGATACATTTCCATTCCTTTTGTCTGGAAAAACCTCGGCAGCGACGTGCCGGTCGTTCCATCCACCGGAAAGGTAATCGCGAATTTTCAGTCGGAAAACGTCGACATCAAAAAGCTCTTTGAGGACATCGGGGTTAAACCCGCTGCGGCGGGAACGTTGAATGTGAAACTGGAGGCGGGCGGAACGATTTCGGATCTGGACGCGCGCCTTGACGTGGAGATGCGCGACTTGCGGAGCGAAAAATTCCCGAGCCTGGAGCCAGCGACCTTTAATCTTACCGCTCAATCGCAGCACAATCAGCTCACGGTTTCGGGCAAATTGCAGCAGGCCAAGATTCAGCCAATGGAAATGATGGCGACGCTTCCATTGGATGTCCCGAAAATTGTGTGGGAGCAAAAATTACCTGACGACACGCCGGTGCAAGGGAAAATCCGGTTGCCGCGAAGCTCGGTCAATTTTGTTCGCCAATTGATTCCATCCGTTCAACAAGTGGACGGCGACACTGCCTTAGATGTCGATCTTAGTGGAACGGTTGGGCGGCCTGTTTTTAAGGGGCAGGCCGACCTAACGTTGAACGTGGCGCGGACGAACGATCCAACTCTTCCGGCGTTGCAAAATTTTAAAGCGCGGCTGGCTTTTGTGAATGACGCACTGAGCATCAAGCAATTCACGGGCGAACTTTCCGGTGGTCACTTTACTCTGAGCGGCCACATCACTTTTCCAAAACTGACGACTGCCAATCTCGATTTAAGATTGAAGGCCGAAAGTGCGCTCGTGGCGCGGAACGACGCGTTGACCGCCCGCACCGACGCCGATATTCGATTTGCGGGACCGATCAACAGCGTCAGTGTTACAGGTAACGTTGCCATAACCACCAGCCAATTCTTGAAGAATGTCGATCTGATTCCAATCGGTCTGCCCGGCCGACCGGCGCCCGAGCCGCCTTCCTCGCATCCGCAGCTCTCTTTTCCGACCCCCCCTCTGCGCGATTGGAAATTCGATGTCGCCATCAAGACGAAAGATCCGGTTTTGATTCGCGGAAATCTCGCGACCGGAGGCGCGACAGCAGACTTGCATTTCATCGGCACAGGGCTGCACCCTGGATTAAAAGGTCAGGTGCGGCTGCAAAATGTCGAAGCCACCCTGCCATTCAGCCGTCTCCAAATCGCTTATGGTTTCCTCTACTTCGATCCGAGCGACTCGTTGAATCCAAAAATCGATTTGCACGGTACTTCTGTGATTCGCGATTACACGATTCACGTTTATATCTACGGGACTTCGCTGGCGCCGGAGGCTGTCTTTAACAGCGAGCCGCCTTTGCCTCAGGAGGAAATTATCTCATTGCTCGCAACCGGGACGACTCGAGAGGAGTTAACCGGTAACAACAACGTGCTGGCGGGGCGCGCCGCCATGCTCCTGGTGCAGCAACTCTACCGCAAAATTTTCAAGAAAGGCCAGGCGACCCAGAGTAATTCGGTATTTAATCGTCTGGATATAGATGTGGGCACAGTCGATCCGCGCACGGGCCAGCAACAGGCTACAGCGCGTTTCAAGATTAATGACCAATTTGTGGTGGTGGGCGATCTCGGAGTCGGCGGCGGTTATCGCGGAATGTTGAAGTACCTCATCCGGTTCGACTGATGGCACGCGGGGCTTGGCTTGCATTGTCGGCAATGGTCTGCTCCGGCGAGATCGTCGCCCAAAGCGCGGTTGATGTGCCGCGGCCGGAGGAAAAGCAAAAACAGGAACACGCGGTCAAAAAGGCAGAGGAAAAACGGGCCCAACGCGTCGGGGGAATCGAGTTTCGGGGCGAGCAGGTTTTTAGCGAGAAAGAGTTGCGCTCGCAGGTAAAAGAGCAATTGGCCACGATCGATCAATTCGGCTTGAGCGCGGCGCGGGCAGACGATGTCGCGTTCTTTCTCGAGCTGTTCTATCGCAAACACGGCTACACTAAAGTGGCGGTGCACTACTCGATCGAACCGGGTAACCGCTTGCGGCTCGAGATCAACGAAGGCCCGTTGATGACCCTCGGCACAATCACTTTCGAGGGGAACACCGCCGAGCCGCCCGTAAAGCTATTCGATTACGTCGTCGGACCGACGCGTGAACGGTATTCGAAATTGCAACGCACTCTGCCATTTGTTACCTCCGACATCAATGAAGGCACTGATCTTTTGCACCGGTTCTACGTTGCCGAAGGCTTTCTCGACGTAATTATCGATCCACCGCGTTACACCTATCACAATGAGTTGAATCGGGTCGATGTCACCATTCCGATTCACGAAGGGCGCCAATATTTTTTTGGTGAAATTTCATTCATCGGCCAAAAGATTTACGATGCCGAAAATTTGCAGGGTCAAATAGAGGATCTGCTCAAGCAACCATACACGGAGGCGCGAGTGGATGACATCCCGCGGCGTTTGCAAGCCTACTTCAAAGCACGCGGTTACTACGCCGTAAAAGTCGAAGCGACCGGTAGCCCGGCCGCCGCAAAAGGCGGTCACGTCCCGGTACAGGTGACAATTGCGTCCGGTCCGCTTTATCACTTCGGTGACGTGAGGGTGAGTGGGCTCACCCGTTTGCACCCGAGTTACATCAGCAAACGTTTTACCGCCCTCGCCGGGAAAACTTACAGCCCCGATGTCATCGATCAAAAGTTCCGGATGCTCATGCGCACTGGACTTTTCAATCTTTTGCAAATCAATCCTGCACCTGAAAGTGGTAATTCCTTGCGTCTCGATATCTCGGCCGAGGAGGCAAAAAGTAAAGAACTCGGCTTTTCGCTCGGTTACGGCACATTCGAGGGCGTAATCGTTGGCGCGCAATTTCGCGAGCGCGATCTGTTCGGAACGGGCCGGCCGCTCACCATGTCGGTCGAAGTTTCGCAACGCGGTTACAAGGGCGAAATCCTTTACCAAGACCCATTCCTTTTCGACACCGATTTCGATTTTAAAAATCGGCTCGCCGCGTTCACTTTTGATTTCGACGGCTACTCGAAGTTCGAGCTCGGAGATCGCGTCGAGCTCACCCGCAAAATCACGAAATATTACGAGGTAGGTTTGATTTTCGCTGTCCGGCACGTCGATATAACAAGCACTTCAATTGCCGACCGATTTCTCGGCCAAACCTCCTACTTCGCAAATTCACTCGGATACACCCAGACCCTCGACTTGCGGGAGAATCCTCTGGTCGAACCGCGCGGTTTTGTTGCCAACAACACGCTCGATGTGGCGTCCACTGCTTTCGGAAGCGACATCCAACTTATCCGCAGCACCGCGCGTCTCGGATATTTTTTGCCGTTCGGCCCGAAGACGCTGACGCCCGGAGTTGCGGCTGATCCCACCGTTCCGCCGTTGCAGCGCTGGTTCCAACAATCATCGCTCGCGTTTGGCGCTCGGACCGGTTTGGTTCACTCCCTCGATCACTCCGGCCCTGACGAAGAAACCACCATCCCAATCGACGAACGTTTCTTTAACGGTGGCGCCGCCTCCGTGCGCAGTTTCGGCGAGCGCAAACTTGGTCCGCACGATCCAAAAGGAAACCCGATCGGTGGTGAATTTCTTACTGTCTTTAATGTTGAATACACTTTCCCGCTGTATGGCGAACTTCAGGGCGCAGTGTTTTTCGACGCCGGAAATCTTTTGCCTACGTCCGAAGACCCGGGGCTGGACGACATGCGCTATGCGCTGGGCCTCGGATTACGCTACAAACTACCGATCGGCCCGGTCCGGCTCGACTATGGATTCAACCCTGATCCGGAACGGCACGAAGACAACGGCGCGTTCCATTTGAGTTTCGGATTTGCATTCTAGCACGCGTCACACTAACACCCTGCTTCAGCGGGGTATGTGTTGAGCGCCAAAGGCGCGGCCCTTATAGCAGCCTGGGGCACCGCCCCAGGACCCGATTCGTACAAGGAGGGCAGCGCTGAAAGCGCGATTCATTCCGGCGTCTTTTCGGCCGGTCATTTATTGAGGCGCGCTTTCAGCGCTCGTTCGCGATGTGGTTGAAATTCCTGGGGCGATTGCCCCAGGCTGATATAACACGGCGCTTTTAGCGCGTTAAACAAACACTCAGTACCGTGGATCGGCTGCTGATGTGATTCAGATTGCTTCAGCGCTTTAGTGGCACGCGGCGGTAAAACCCCGAAAGCTTTCGGGACTGCGAGTTTTAACTCGCGCCTGGCACCCGGCTAAAGCACGGTGTTGGTGAAATCTGAGAGTATGGAAAATCGGCATTCACGTTCGCTCGGCGATGTCGGCGAACTCGGAGATATTGCACCCGGAATTTTTCGCGAACAACTTCATCGGCTGGCCGATTGGATCGCCGATTATCGCGAACAGATCGGTGAGCGCCGCATCGCTCCAAATGACCCGCCGGGAGCAATCTTGGCTGAGTTGAACCCAGGTGCACCGGAAACAGCGGCGGCGCTCAATGAAATTTTTAACGAAATGGAGCGCGTGATTGTTCCCGGCGTCGCGCATTGGGCTCATCCCCAGTTCATGAGTTACTTCGGTTGCACGACGACAAGTCCCGGCATTCTCGCCGAAATGATCATTGGCGCGCTCAACGTGAACGCGATGACCTGGCGAACCTCGCCTGCGGCGACGGAGCTCGAAACGCTCGTGCTCGATTGGCTTCGGCAGTGGCTTCGTTTGCCTGACGAATTCCGGGGCGTTGTTTATGATACAGCGTCAATTTCAACGATGCACGCGCTCGCCGCTGCACGGGAACAAGCGGTCCCAAACACGCGGAAGCTTGGCTTAAGCGGACGTGATCTAAGTGCGTTTCGGATTTACACTTCTGATCAAGCGCACAGCTCCGTTGAAAAGGGCGCGATTGCGATCGGGATTGGTGAAGACAACGTCCAGCGCGTTCCGACAGACGCCGACTTCCGAATGAACGTTTCTGCGTTGCGGAAAATGGTGGACTCGGACCTCCGCCGTAACCTCAAGCCTCTCGCAGTCGTCGCGACCGTTGGCACAACATCGACTGCCACTGTCGATCCCGTTCCGGAGATCGCGACCATCTGCCGCGAGCACAAGATGTGGCTGCATATCGATGGCGCCTACGGTGCCGGCCTTGCCCTCCTTCCGGAATGTGAGTGGGTGACGGCCGGTTGGAGCGAAGCGGATTCCATCGTGGTCAATCCGCACAAAATGCTTTTTGTTCCATTCGATTTCAGCGCGCTTTACCTGCGCGATCTCGGGCGTTTGCAGCGTCTCTTTACCCTCGCCCCCGAACATCTCCACCTCCGCGACCCTGTCGGTGCGGAGATCAACTATATGGATTACGGCGTTCAGCTGGGGCGCCGGTTTCGTTCTCTGAAAGCGTGGATCGTCTGGCGCGCCTTCGGTCGCGAAGGACTGGCGGCGCGCATTCGTGAGCATTTGCGCCTAGCCAGACTTCTTGCCAACTGGATTCGGGAAGATAGCGATTTCGAATTGTCTGCGCCGGTTGTGATGGGGATTGTTTGTTTCAGACTGAAGGTGGGCGCGGACGATCAAGAGAGCGACATCATCAACCGCAAAATTGTTGAGCGGATCAATGCTTCCGGCCGCGCTTATCTCACCCAGACAAAATTGCATGGCCGAACCGTCATGCGGATCGGTCTGGGAAATGTTCTTACGACCGAGCAACATCTGCGCAACGTTTGGGAGTTGATTCAGGAAACGGCGAACGAACTCTAAGCGAAAGTTCCAAACCCCAAGATTCAAGTTCCAAACAAATTTCAATCAGCCAATTTCCGAGTACCAGCGCGCGACTTGCTTGAATGTTGGAGCTTGGAGTTTCTTTGGGTACTGGAGCTTGGGATTTGGGATTTCTTGCCGGATTTGCGCTAACGCCAGCCGCCTTTACAATTTCAACTCAAGAAATTTTCCCGGCTTATGATGAAGCTCCTCCGCAAGCACCGCAATTGGCTCATGATTGTGATCGCGATCCTGGCGTTGCCGTTCGTCTTTTATTTTGTCCAAAAGCCGGATTACGGCGCGATCAGCAAAGACCGGTTCGCGAGCATTTATGGTCGTGACGTTTCGATGGTAGAGAAGCGACGGGATATGCGGCTGTTTGAGCTGGCGCGCTCGCTCGGCATGTTCACGTTACTGCAAGACCTGGCTTATGGCGCTACCAGTGCGGATGAAGCTTATACTCAGTTTGCCATAAACTTGATTGTAACACGGCATGAAGCGGAGCGGCTCGGGATTCAGCCAAACTCGGCGGAGGTTGTCGATCTCGTCCGAAATCTGCCGGCCTTTCGGGGCCCGTCCGGTTTCGATCCGAAGAAGTATGAGGAGTTTTCTGGTAGTGCGCTGGCGCCGCTCGGCTTCACCGATGCTGAGATCGACGAGCTGGCGCGCGCTGAAAGCTCCCTGAAGAGAATCAAGCAGCTTCTGGAAACTGGCCTTTCGATTCCCGAAGCGGATAGCAAGGCTGAATTCGAACAGTTCTACGGCAAATCGTTTGTGAGCGTGATCCGCTTGCGCCTAGCCGATTTTGCCAAGGACGTGAAATTAACCGATGAGGAGGTGCGAAAGTATTACGACACCCATCAAGCCGAATTTAAGACGGAGGAGAAACGCAAGATAGAGTTTGTTAAGTTTGCTTTGACCGACGAACAGAAAAAGCTGACCGGAAAGGAGCGGATCGACGTGCTCCAAAAGCTCTCGGATCGGGCGGAGGATTTTACGCAAGCGTTGCTGGAAAAGGGCGCGAATTTTCACCAGGTCGCGGCGAAGGTTCAGGTGCCGGTCCAAACAACGGGCGAGTCTTCGGCTGGTTCGCCGGACGAGAAGTTCAAGTCAACTCCGAAGCTGAGCAGCCTCGCCTTCCAGTTGACCAACCAAGAGCCAAACAGCGACGTGTTTGAAGAAGGGA
>Ga0070697_100002975_pt1 | contig 13025 bp, 7 predicted proteins | sample KBSK1501metaG_FD_65475 | JGI IMG/M metagenome (GOLD analysis project Ga0070697, IMG submission 65475) | Corn, switchgrass and miscanthus rhizosphere microbial communities from Kellogg Biological Station, Michigan, USA - KBS K1-50-1 metaG | ecosystem: Host-associated > Plants > Roots >... | reverse complement strand
GGTGTCGGCCGCCGGGGTCGTCACGGACAAAGGAGCCGAGGGCGCCGAGACATTGCCCGCCGCGTCGAAGGCGGCGACGGTGTAGCTGTACGTCGTTGCAGCCGCCAGTCCGGTGTTGGCATAACTTGTCCCGGATATATAGGCGATCCGAACGCCATCTCGGTAAACGCCATATCTGATCACGCCGACGTTGTCGGTTGCAGCGTTCCAGCCGAGGTTGATCCTTGAAGAAGACACAGCCGAGGCGGTCAGGCCTGTCGGCGTCGAGGGAGCGATGGTGTCAGGGCCGGTCGAGTCAGCCAGGGTCGTTGCGGACCTCGGCATCCAGTACGGATCGGCCACCGTGTCGAGGTTACCTTGCGAGGCGATCGTGCGCCCGTCCATGAAGTATGTGTAGTTTTCGCCCGTCACGGTGTTGCGCCACAGGATGTCGGCCTTGCCGTCACCGTTGAAGTCGCCAATCGCTTTCACCTGCCAGGCCTGATCGGGCAGGAAATTGACCGAACCCTGGGAGGCGATGGTCCATCCGTTCATCAGGAAGATGTAGTTTTCGCCCGTCGAGGAGTTGCGCCACAGAATGTCGGCCTTGCCGTCGCCGTCGAAATCGCCGATCCCCTTCACCTGCCAGGCCTGATCGGGCAGGAAGTTGACCGAAGCCTGGGAGGCGATGGTCCATCCGTTCATCAACCAGATCTGGTTCTCGCCCGTCGAGGAGTTGCGCCACAGGATGTCGGCCTTGCCGTCACCGTCGAAGTCACCGATCCCCTTCACCTGCCAGGCCTGATCGGGCAGGAAGTCGATCGAACCCTGCGCCGCGATCGTCCACCCGTTCATCAACCAGATCTGGTTCTCGCCCGTCGAGAGGTTGCGCCACAGGATGTCGACCCTGCCGTCGCCGTCGAAGTCCCCGACCCCCTGCACCTGCCAGGCCTGATCGGGGAGGAAGTTGATCGAACCCTGCGCGGCGATCGTGAGCCCGTTCATCAACCAGATGTAGTTCTCGCCCGTCAAGGCGTTGCGCCACAGGATGTCGGCCCTGCCGTCGCCGTCGAAGTCCCCGACCCCCTGCACCTGCCAGGCCTGGTCGTCCAGCGTGTTGAGGTAGCCCTGGGAGACGATCGTGAGCCCGTTCATCAGCCAGAGGTAGTCTTTGCCCGTCGCGCTACTACGCCACAGGATGTCGGATTTGCAGTCGCCGTCGAAGTCCATGGGCGCGCACGTCGGTAGAGCGCTGGCGGATGAAATCGCCAGACAGATCGTCGCTGCAGCGAGTCCCGCTCGAAGTAGTGCTCCCATGACGCCTCATAGTCATCGAACTACAAATCCGTAGTCGTCAAACTACAAGGCAAGCCTGTGCTGCTCAGATGACGCGTTTCACGACGCGTCAGAAAATGTCAGAAGGGTGTGCGGAATTTGTGTAGAGCGCGTGTGCAGAATTCTCGGCGCGCTACTACGGGATAAAACCAATGCCCTGGGAAAGTCGAAGAGTGAAAGGCGCGCTCACACCTCACGTGCAATCCTCGGCCCGTCAAATTTAAGGTACCGGGTGCTGGAGATCTGCTCTACTGTCTTCGCTGTACGGGCGACTCCCGGCGAGGCGACGGAACCATGCGCGCCCGGGAACCTCGATCATCCGGTAAGTGATCGCGGAGACGCATAGCACCAGTGCGAGGAAGACCAGGACCGCCACGTCGCCTTCCCACGGCTCACGGCCCAGCGTAGTGCCAGAAAAAAGATCGATGATCGCCGTCTTCCTGAGGAGGCTGGCAGCGCGTCCCAGCAGCTCGGCGACTCCAACGTGGACCATGTAGATCGAATACGACAGTGCTCCGAGCATCAAGAACACTCGCTTCCGAAGCACACCGCTCACAGCACCAGCCTCGGCGGCAAAGACGAGCACCGCGACCGCGAACACGAAAGGGGCGCCTATCGATAGCGCGGTTGTTCCAGCGGCCCAGACAAACACGATGATCAGGGCAACGCTCAACAACTCAAGTACCGTCCCGGACCGCAGCGATCCCGTGCGTTGCAAGTTCCACACCAGCACGCCCGCCGAAAAGCCGAAGACGCAGCGGATGATGCCATAGTCATAGGTCGTGTCCATGTCGCCGACGAGGATCCACAAGGCCAAGGGGCTCAGCAGCACGATCGGCACCAGCACGCGCCAGATTCGATCCTTCATCACTCCGATGGCAAGCGCGTAGAGAATATATGTATAGAACTCTGTGCTGATGCTCCAGCTCGGCGAATTCCAGGTCAAGAAGTGAAAAACGCCGAGACCGTGAATCAACAACAGATTGGCAATGATTGTGTCGGCTGATTGATAAGGCGGTTGGAAGGGCGCAACGGTTCCCAGACCGCCCATCGAAATCGCAAGGTGATCCAAAATGAAAATGCCCAGCATGGAGATGTGCAATGGGTACAACCTGCCGAAACGAAGCAGTGCAAAACGCCAGATGCTGAACCCTTCGATGAAACGCTGCTGATAGTTCGCCGCGACGACGAACCCGCTCAGCACGAAAAAGAAGTCGACAAACAGATAACTGTTCCGCAGCAACGTGATATCGGTAAGGTGGCTGTAGGTCTGACCTCGGAGATGAAAGAGCGCCACAAGACACGCCGCGATTCCGCGCCAGCTGTCGAGCACCTCAAATCGTTTTCCATCATTCATGCGCCGACATGCTGCATTCATCTACGGCTTTCAGCCACGCAGCCAATACTTCCGGCTCCTTCTTGTCGACGACATATCGATCTCTGGTGCGCGAAAACGTTTGCTTCGCGAGGGAGGGGGCGGGCTGTGCGTGCCGCATACGGCGCGCGACTTCGCGCAGGCCGTAAGCCGTCTGCTCGTAACGAACCGCTGCGTCGCGCCATGAGCCTCTTCGGGCTCACGCCAGAGCGGACATCAGCCGCCGCCCGGGCGCCATATCAGGTCATCGGTCCGGGCAAGACCACAGATGCAATCGCCCTGGTCTGAGGAGTGCGCGGCGCTCGCTGCCGTTCGTGGGCATCGATGCTGACCTTGTTGTCCTGGTTTGACCAATGTCGCTGCAGCACTTCATTCATCTCTCGAGCCAGCAGCGGATGGTGCTCGCGGACCATCGAAATATGATCTCCGATCACCGGCACGATCTCCAGTCCCCGGGTGAACAGATTGTTCCACCCCTGGCTGTCGTCGAAACCGCGCAGCACGGCATTGCCGTCCGTCCGAAAGAGCACCCCCCGGCTATCGAGAAGACGCGGGCGGTAAGAGTCGAGAATCTTTGTATATGCTCGGTCCAGGATTCCCCAGGACAGCGGCATGCCTTCCTCGTCAAGAACGGCGGTGAGGGCGTCTGGATTCCGCCTGAGGCGTTTGAGGAACGGCCATACGCGGAGCATTTCCTGTCCAAGCAGCCACCGGGTTATGCGCCAGGAGCTGCGCAGGCGCGACGCGATCGATTGTGCAAGCCAATCGGTCGAAGGCCGGTCCGGCGCCTCCTTCCATTCTCGCCGCCATTGATGCCGCGCGACTTCCTGTGGAGCCGGATACCTGGCCCAGGTATCGAGCAGCATCACCATTTCCACCTTGCCGCCCTGCCGCATGAATTGATAGGCCGCCTCGAAGGCCATCAGTCCGGCAAACGAATGTCCCGCCAGCACACAGGGGGAAGCGGGTGCATGAGCGCCTAGCGCCGCCACATACGGAGCAACCATTTGCTCCATGGTTGGGAAATCGGACGTGCGGTTGGCAGTCACCGCATTGCGCCATGCCAAGGGCCACGGTACGTCGATGCCTAATACCGTGTGCTTCTCGCCCATAGCGTTCGCGAGGCGGAACTCGATCGGTCCGGCGTAAATGAAATATACGGGAAGTTCAGCGCGTCCTTTTCGCAGCTGAACCACCGCGGGCTGTCGCTTGCGCTTTGGCTGCTTTCCTTCGATCAGCCTTGCTATTTGCTCCACGGTCGGATTCCGGAAAAGCTCTGCGGGGCCGAGACTGACCTGATGCCTTCGGTTGATTTCGATGATCAGCCTGACGATCATCATGGAATTGCCGCCCAGGTCGAAGAAGTTGTCGTGGCGGCCGACGCGTTCGAGCTTGAGCGCGTCGGACCAGATTTGCGCCAGCGCGGTCTCGATCGCTCCGACCGGGGCCTCATAGCTGCGGGCGGCGTAGGCCGCTGCGTCGGGCGCCGGCAGCGCCTTGCGATCCAGCTTGCCGTTGGGAGTGAGCGGAAAGCCATCCAGCAAGACAAAGGCCGAGGGGACCATGTGCTCGGGCATCATGGTGCGGAGGAGCGCGCGCACCTGATCCACCAAGTCGGCAGGCGGGCTGTCCGCGACCAGGTAGGCAACCAGGCGCTTGTCGCCCGGGGTGTCCTCGTGCGCGAGGACCAGCACCTCGCGAATCGCGGGATGCCGGGCGATGCCCGCTTCGATCTCGCCCAGCTCGATCCGAAAGCCGCGGATCTTGACCTGATGGTCGATACGGCCGAGGAACTCGATGTTGCCGTCCGGCAGCAAGCGCACCAGATCGCCGGTCTTGTATAGTCGCGCCCCCGGCTCAGCGCTAAACGGATTCGGTATGAACTTCTCGGCGGTAAGCTCCGGCCGGTTCCAGTAGCCGGAGGTGAGCTGCACACCGCCCACTAGCAACTCCCCCGGCACGCCGATGGGCAACGGTTGCAGGTGCCGGTCCAGCACGTAGGCCTGCGTGTTGGGAAGCGGACGTCCGATTGGTGGCGCGGCGTTCGGCGTGCCCTCTTTAACCTCGGCGCAGGTGCTGACGACCGTGTTCTCGGTGGGACCATAGTGGTTGACCAGGCGGAAGGGCAACTTCTGCGTGGACCGCTGATTGAGCCGGTCGCCGCCGGTGAGCAGGACGCGCAACGCCGAATTCTGCGGCCAGCGCTCGCGCAGCGCTGCTTCCGCGAGCGGTGTGGGCAGAAAGGCCAAGGTTATTTGCTGCTCGGCCAGCCAGCGCATCAGCAGCCCTGCATCCAGTCGCGTGCTGTCATCAGGAATGTGCACGCTGGCGCCTGCAGTCAGGTATGGCCAGATTTCCCAGACGGAGGCGTCAAAGGCCGGCCCAGCAATTTGTGTCGCCCTATCGGCGGGGCTCACCTCATAGGCCTGCTGGTGCCAGCAAATCAGGTTGAACAGGCTCGCGTGCTTGATCGGGACTCCCTTCGGACGGCCGGTCGAGCCCGAGGTGTAAATAACATAGGCAAGCTGTTCCGGCGACGTGGCGGAGCGCTCTGCGCGACGCTCAGAACTTGCCGCGACGCGGCCCTCTTCAGCGTCCAGATGCAGGATCGCCGCATCCGTGGGAGGCAGGGCTCCAGCAAGATGCTTCTGGGTGAGCACCACGACGGCGCCCGTGTTCTCCAGCATGAAGCGAACGCGTTCGGCGGGATACTCCCGGTCGATCGGTACATAAGCACCGCCCGCTTTCCACACCGCCAGCAGGCCAACGAGCATGTCGATCGAGCGCTCAAGATAGATGGCGACCAGCGAATTCGCCTGCACACCGAGGATGCGCAGTTGCGCAGCCAATCCGTCGGCCCGATCGTCGAGCTCCCGGTAAGTCAGTTGTCGCCCGCCGCTTTGCGCCGCAAGCGCATTTGGGCGAATGCGAGCCTGCTCCTCCACCATCTCGTGCACGCAGCGCGCCGCCGGATAAGCCACCGAGGTCTGATTCCAGAGCTCGACCAATTGACGGCGCTCCGCCTGGGGCAGAAGCGGCAGGTCTTTGAGCCTGGCATGCGGATGAGCTGCCATCCCTTCCAGGAGGGTTTGCAGATGGCCCAGCATGCGCGCGACGACGGCGTCATCGAAGCGCTTGCGCGAGTACTCGATCCGCAGAACAAGCTCGTGGTCGCCATAGGCAACGACCGTCAGCGGATAGTTGGTATGAGACAGACCTGCAAAGCGGCGCTCGCTCCAGGCCCCGCCCAAAGCGCCGGGCTCCGCATCGAGCGTATGGCTGTCGAACACCAGGATGCTCTCGAACAGCGGCATGCTTCGTGGCACCTCGCTCCAGCCCTGGACCTTGACCAGCGGCGTGTGCTCGTAGTCGCGCAGCGCCACCTGCTGAGCGCGCAGTTGCCACAGCCAGGTCGCGAGCTCGGATTCGGGATCGATCCGCACTCGTATCGGCAGCGTATTGATGAACAGCCCCACCACGCTCCGAGCGCCGTCAAGGGCCGATCCGCGACAGGCGCTGGTAACGCCGAACACGATGTCGGATTCGCCGCAGTAGCGGTGCAGCAGCAGAGCCCAGGCAGCCTGCAACAGCAGGTCGAGGGATGCCGAAGCCTCGCCCGCACGCTTCCTGAGAGCGGAGGTGAGTGCAACCGACAAATGGATCTCATGAGTTCCCCGGGCGTCCGTTTTGCCCTGCTCGGCCTCGCGATCGCGCGCCCCCACCAAGGGCGTGGGCGCCTGAAAACCTGAGAGAACACCCTGCCAGTAGGTTTTGGCGGAGTCGTAATCGAGTTTTCGTAGCCACTCGATGTAGTCGCGGTACGGACGAGGCAGCGGGAGGTCGGCGTCCCCACCGCGCAAGAAGGCCTCATAGAAGGTAAACACCTCCTGGCAAAGCAGAAACCTTGAGCGCCCGTCGAGAAAGCCGCAATGAGTCGTCCACAGCACCCGATGCTCGCGCTCGGCGGCGCGCACCAGCACCAGGCGCATGAGGGGGGCTTGATCGAGCTCGAAGCCACGCACGCGTTCGCGCTCCAGGAGCGCCTGAAACCGTTGCCGGCGCTCGGCCTCGGCGACAGCGCGCCAATCGAGCCGCTCGACGGGAATCTGGACTCGCTCGACCACGTCCTGCACGGGTTGCGCGACGCCTTCCCAGCGGAAACGGCTGCGCAGAGCCGGATGCCGCTCGGCGACCCGCTGCCAGGCGCGAAGGTACTGCGCTTCGTCCAGCTCGTGCAGCGTAGTAACCACCTGCTCGATGTAAGCGCCGGGATGTTCTCTGCCGAGGCCGTGGAACAGCATCCCCGCCTGCATCGGGGACAATTCGTAGGTGTCGATTACGGTCGTCACGTGGCTTTTGCCGGGCGGCCGGGCTGCGGTCCGTCACCCCTTATGATATTGAGTAGCTCGCGGCCAGCGCTATCACCCGCCCTCGATTTCGGTGTAGTCGCCTCGTGACCGCAAGTAGTCGTCGCGCGACGGGGGAGAGTTCGTGCCCGGCGATGATCACCTTGGTTCTCCGACGGATCGATCTTGCGCGCAAAGATCCGAACCATGTCCCGCGTGTTCAGATGGAGCCTGCCGCGATGCATCAGACCCAATGCCGCGCTAAGCCTTTCGATCATCCGTTGCACCGTCTTGCTCTTGGATATCACGCCGATGTTCCATAGCAGGCGCCCGAGCGACATGGTGCGGCCAACGCGTCGTTCGGCAACAATCTCGAATCCGAAGCGTTCGAGGAGAGCGCCTAACGTGCGCCCAGTGTAAAAAACAATGTGGCCATCGCAACTGAGACTGCGCTCGCGCCTGCCGAGCAGACGAAACATCAGCGTGTCGTAGACCGGCGTTTCGACGACGAGAAATCCGCCTGGCCGCAACACCCGCGCTATGGCCCCTACGGTGCGGGCCGGGTCGTCAAGATGCTCGATGACGTGAAGCATGACGACCGCATCAAATGTAGCGGGGTCATACCCCGCGTCCTCGAGGGTGCTCGCTTTCACATCCAGGCGGTAGTGCGAGCGAGCGAAGTTCGCCGCCCTGCCGTCGGGCTCCACCCCGCTTACGCTCCATCCCTGGTCCCTGAAGCGATCGAGGAGCACCCCTGCATGGCAGCCCACCTCGAGCAAGGCCTTGCCGCGCGGCAACAGCTTGCGCAAATCCAGGCCGATGGGCCCGTAGTCCGGCAGCTTGTCGAAGGAACGAATGACCGACGGGGTGTGCAACGACATGGGCTCCCCCGTCCGGCCCGCCGCTACATAGTTAGTGATGTTCGCCGTGGCTCTCGGATGCGCGTACATCAATCCGCAATTCATGCAGCGGACGATTTGATGCTTTTGCGCCGCGCCGGGCGGGAACACAACCTCGCGCTCGCTCGTTCCGCAGTTATTGCAGCTCACGACGTTAACCATTCACGATAGCCGACTTGATCATGTCGCAGGCCTGGTGGCCCTTCTGCAGAAGCTCCCGGTTGGGCGGACGCCGCGTGGATTGTTCGAGGTAGCGGAGCGCCTCGGCCGCGGTCAGGCGCGGCCGGTGGAGAAGCGCGTCGCGTGCTATCAGATAGCGGTCCACGTCGAGCAGCTTCTCCTGGTAGACCGAAATCGTCGGAATGCCGAGTACCGCCATTTCGCGCGTCATCGTTCCGCCCGCGCCGATGAAAAGGTCGCAGTCCGGGGCGATCTCCGCGATGTCGAGCGCGCCGGCGACGACGCGGACCCCCTTGAAGCGCGGCTCACTGTAGTGTTGCGCCTGCTCGCGGTCGCGCGGCAGTACCGTGACGCTGGCTTCATTCTTCAAGCCGAGCAGCACGTCGTCGAGAAAATTGATGCCCCCCTTGTAATACTGGGCAGTCCACGGTTCCGGGCGCACGTAAACGCAGCGGCGCGGCTTCGCGCTGCGCTGGTCGTGCGATTGACGCAACACCTGGTCCAAGCGGTGAAGATAGATGCCTTCCTTTACTCCGGGATAGCGCAGCACCTTGCGAGGCGAGGCATACTGTCTGCGCAGGCTTTCCGCCGACAGGCATTCCGGCACCAGAATCCTGGATGCTGCGAGAAAGGCCGGAATATTTCCGAGCGCGTGCTCGTTGTCGTTCATGTAGATGGAGCGCACGCCGAGAAGCCGCGCCACGACCGGAGAGTGAAAGGAGCTCTGGGACACCGCCACGTCTACCTTTTTGTCTCTCAGGAAGTGCCACAACTGGCACACGCGGACCGGGTATCCATAGGCCTTGGCGAGACGCCCGGCACCGTAGTGCTTTCCGACCACCGTATGCTTGATCCCGTGGAGCTTGAGCAGCTCGACCGTGTTCGCCAGCGGTCGCGCGGTGACGATGAATTCATGCGCACGGGCGAGATCCTCGAGCATCCCGGAGAACATGTTGATGTGCGGGGAGTTGGAGATTTCAAGCCAGATGTTCATACTTCAATGCCGGGCTCATAGGCTCAGGAATACACCGCTCTGGATCCGGGCGCGTCGGAAAAAGCTCGCGGCTTGACCGGTTCGACTTGAATGCCAAGCTCGCGATAAAGCACTCCGAGATCCTCGATGATGGCTTCGGTGGAATAGCGCTTGCGAACACCGCTGTGCGCCGCCTCCCGCAGCCGGGTGCGCAGCGCGTCGTCCGTGAGGATGGTAACGATCGCTCGGGCCAGCGGCTCCGGCTGTCCCGGGTCTACCAGCAGGCCATTGACGCCATCCTCGATCACGTCTGGGATGCCTCCTACACGGGTGGCTATCACGGGCACCCCGCGTGCCATGGCTTCCAGCAGCGCGACAGGCAGCGCCTCAAAGTAGGAAGGCAGCACGAAGACATCAGACTGCCGCAGCAGATTGTCCTTGTTCTTGCCGTTGACCCATCCCGGCAGACGCAGCGCGTGCTCGACGCCCAGCGAGCGCGCGAGCTCGGCGATGGAAGCGGCGTCGCCGCTGCCGGCAAGTACGAAACTCGCCTCGGGCACGGTGCGCAGAACGGTGGGCATCGCCCTCACCAGATCGAGAATTCCTTTGGTCCGTTTCAGCCAGGCGAGAAACAACACCGTGCGGGCCGGGCGCCGCAAGGGCGCGACAGAAATCGGTACGGATACGGGATTACCGATGATGGTGGTCCGCGCTTCCGGCTCGATCTTGTGCACCTCGTCGCGCCAATGCCGGCTGAGCACTACAACGCGCGCGGCTTCGCGCAGCACGGCTCGCACCCAGGACTTGGCGACGCCATTGCACCCGCTCTGGTAGAACTCCGCCAAGCTGCCGCCGTGGAGGTGAATCACATATGGCACCCGGAAAGCAAAGGCCAGCGCGCAGAGCACCGACTTGCGCCAGAAACTGCCATACGTCGAGCTATGCACGTGGACCAGCGCGACTCGCCTTCGCGCCAGCCGCATCAGTACGCTGCATACGGCGAACAGCCACGGCAGCAGCTTGGCCGAGAAGTTCCGCCCCGCGTACGTGGAGATATAGCGCAGCGGCCAGGCCTCGAAGAGGCCCGCCGCGGAATACGCTCTGATCACCTCAGTCATGCCGCCTGGATAATCCATGCTCGGGCCGAGCATGAGGATGAGCCCTGAGGTAGCGCCGGCCCGGGGAGGTCGCATGGTCAGGCCGGTTTTTTTTGCGCGCGCGGCTGGAACCATTCGCCGCGCTGAAGGACCTGGTTATCAATCGGCTTCGCTGGATCCACCTGACTTCGCAGCGAGCCTCGGATCGCTCCCACCAGGACGAAGCAATGAGCGACCACCGTGTAAAGACCGACTTGCACGCTGCGCCGCTTGACGGAAAGGACGCTCACCGGCGCGGCCAGCAATGCGATCAGAGCCGCCAGACGCAACGGCAACGTCACGGGGACTGACACGATCAGAACCAGCATGGGTATCCAGCCGGCTACCATGAGAAGGCCCCTGAATTCACGCAGCACGGACGGCAGGTAGCTCTTGCCGATCGCGGAGCGCAGCAATTCCCCGGCGCCAAGAGCGAATCGGTCGCGCCACCTTCTGGCGAGGAAGGAGTACGCGCCTAGCTGGTGGGTATGGTGACGGACACTGGGCCTGTCGATGCGCTTGAGCTTCCAGCCTGCGCTGCGCAGGCGCAGACCCAGTTCGAGTTCCTCGAAAGAGTGGAGATTGCGATTCGAGAAATAGCCCACCTGCCGGATCGCATCGGTGCGGTAAAGTCCGCCGCAGCCGAGATGGCTGACGTAGCCGGGCTTCTGCGTCTGCTGCTTCAGATGACGTTTGCGATACTCGATGCCCAGGACTCCCGGATACTCGATCACGCCGCCGACGCCTGCGACACCGTCTTCGGATCGCAAGTGAGGCAGGGCCGCCTCGATGAACCCGGCGTCAAGCTCCATGTCGCCGTCGAGCAGGTAGATGAACTTTCCCCGCGCGTGCTGGAAGCCCAGCTGCGGCCCGCTGCCGCAACCGCGATCGGCGGCACGCACGAGCTGAGCGATGGTGATGGGATAGCGCCGGGCGATCTGCACCGTCCGGTCATCGGAAAGCGCGTCCGCCAGGATGACCTCGCCGCCGACGCCGGCGATCGCGCGCAAGGCGCTTTCAATCGCCTTGGCGATCTTGGCCTCTTCGTTCAGCGCCTTGATGATCACGCTTACGCCAGTCATGGCTCGGCGCCGGTCCTAGCAGGCGGGGATGAAGTAGTCGCGCACGGACGCGGGCAGATGGGCGGCGAGGAATAGCCGAAGCCAAAACCGCGGGGCGCGCAGGCACGACGGATCGTAGAGCAGCTTGAGGGCGCGACGGCGCTCGCTCTCGAGCAGCAGGCGGCGCGCGCTCAGCAGCCGGGCTACGCTCAGCGCTCGCGCCACGCCTTTGCGGTGATGTCGTGGAATGGCGTTGGAGCGATATCGCGCCGCCAAGCGTTCGTAGGCGGGCGGGAAGTCTTCCGGGTGCGAACTCATAAGGCTGCCCGGTACGCCCAGCCGGTAGCCGACGAGCGGCTGTCCCAGATACGCGACGGGCCAGCGTTCCGCGATGCGAAACCAGACATCCATGTCCTCGCCGTGCTGCTCACCCTCGGGAAAGCTGATGGCGAAATCGCGCAGGATGCGCACGGGTATGACCACTGAACACGTGCAAAAGAAAATCCCGTGACCCCAGATCTCGAAAAACCGTTCAATCCGCTGGGGGCGACTGGCCGCCTTGATTCCCCATAGCGGTGGGACTCGCTGGAATCCATCATCGCGAAAGTAATAGAAATGCGTCGCATACATTCCACATTCTGGAAAACGCGCGATCAGATCGGCGATGGCGGGCAGATACTCGGGGGCCCAATAGTCGTCCGCATCGAGAAAGGCGACATAGTCGCCGCTCGCCTCGCTTATGCCCCGGTTGCGCGCCGCCGCGACCCCGCCATTTGACTGCCTGATGAGGCGCACACGCGCAGTGCCCATGGCGGCCACGCGCTGCGGCCCATCGTCAGTCGAGCCGTCATCGACCACGATCACGTCATGAGGCGGGTAACCCGATTGCAGAACCGACGCCACGGCCCGTTCAACATAGGCTTGCTTGTTGTAGAGGGGAATGACTACCGAGATCCTGGGCTGCGCCTGGTTCAAGATGCCCTCCACGCCGTAGTGAGCGATGTCACAGGCCGCGCCGCCCGGACCACGCGACGGCCATGAGCGAGGACGACGTGAAAGAGCAAGAGCTGCGTCGCGAAAGCACCGGTCAAGAAGGTGCCGCCGAGCGAAAGGGGCGTTTCGGTGGTGCAGCCCACGAGCACGACGATGAACAGCGCGACGGACAGGCCCCGCGAGCCACGCTGAGCGTCGATGGCGTAGAGCAAAAGGGTGCCAAGATACACGAGCAGGCCTATCAAGCCCATCGCACCGGCCACGCTCAGAGACTGAAGGAACTGATTGTGAGCCGAGACCGCATGATCCAGGCCGATTTGCATGCGGTATGCGTCGTTCCACATCTGCGGGCCATAACCGAACAAGGGATTGTGCAGCCACTCCTGGACCGCGAGGGACCAGATGAGATCCCGACCGTCCAATGTGGTCACGTCCTGACCCTGCTTCGTTGCCATGATCTCCTCGACGGAGACCCCCAGGGAGGGGAGCAGCAGCATGGCGAGCGCGACTAGACCGCTCAGCGCCAGCACCGAAAAAGCCGCCGGCCCCCAGGCGCGAGAGCGCAGCACGAGTAGCAAGGGGACCGTAATCGCTGCCGCAGTCCAGGTCGTCTTCGACTGCGCCAGCACCAGCACGGCAGCACCGATAACCAATCCCAGCCGCTGCAGCCAGCGGCGTTCGAAGGGCTGGTGAATTGCGAGCAGCAGATACACCAAGGCCAGAGGTGCCATGCTGTTGGCGTGGCTCT
>Ga0070697_100002972_pt1 | contig 13030 bp, 25 predicted proteins | sample KBSK1501metaG_FD_65475 | JGI IMG/M metagenome (GOLD analysis project Ga0070697, IMG submission 65475) | Corn, switchgrass and miscanthus rhizosphere microbial communities from Kellogg Biological Station, Michigan, USA - KBS K1-50-1 metaG | ecosystem: Host-associated > Plants > Roots >... | reverse complement strand
CCCTCTCCCCAGTCCACGCGAAAGACCACGCCTAACGCCTGTTCCTAAGGGCTCGAATATAAGCATAGTGTTACGGACCGATCGTTCCGGATCCTCTCGACAGGTTTAAGAGATCTCTCGTACTACGTACTGTTAGTGATAAAAAATGAGCGAGAAAGAAATCGCGGAATACGAGCGCGAGAGAGAAGAGCGATACGGGCAGGGTACAGCGATTGACGAGTGGGAGGCCGCTTAGATGATGAGTCTCATTCAAGATATGAAAGAGAAACTCTCACATACAACCAAATTAAAACGTGTGAAATGCCCCGATTGTAATAAGAAGGTGATCCCGTGGGATTTCTTCCCAAAGGATCTCGTTGCGACGAGCTCGTGCAGTGAAGGAGTTCATACCTTCATTAAACGAGAGATCGCCGAGAGAGCTGAGGCCGCTCTCGAGGCTGAACGACAGGAAGCCCTCAATGAAAAAGCAGCCGAGGAAGCCATGGAACGAGCTCAAGAAAACGCGGAGGATCATACTGAAGAACCTCCTGAGGATCCCGGAGATAACTACGACGGACCAGACGAAGCACAGGAATGGTATGACTTCGACCCGGAGGCTTAGAAACATGACAACCAAAAAGGACCTTTCAAAGTATCTTTCACAATTAGCCGACGGCCATTCGATTCTAAAAGAGAATTACGCGAAAGAGATCTGCATCGCGTTTTCGAGGTTCAGCCAAAAAAAGAAGGAATGACGGAGGCGAACGCCTTCCTCCGACGTTCCAACAATAGAAATCAGGGATAACTGAACGGAGGGTTATCCGTTCATTTCGAGCCCGGATTCGCTTTCTGTCTTTTTCTCTTCCGCGATCTCGGCCGCGAGTTCTTTAGCCCACGCTTCGGCCTGTATGACAAGCCGTTTAGAGGCGAGGTCGAGCGTCTCGGAATATTGCGAGTAGCTCGGACCATAGGTAACGAAGCCTCCCTCCGTGAGCCTTTCGACTTTGAACACGGTTACATCAGCCATTTTCTTTCCAACCTCCTAGCTTCCATGGTACAGCAATCCTTTTTAGGAGTTTCGACATAGGATCTTTTAGCTGTTCCCGGGTCGCGCCCGGGGTTAGTGGCCTGCGTGTGCCCGTAACAAAGCGGAACCCCGACAGCTAAGGGGCCGATACGACACGACCACTAACCAGCTACCATTTCTGAGGATCTCTCGTACTACGAAGTAACAGCTTTTTTCCAGTTTCGTTTTCTATAACGATCGCCCTCGGCATACGCGAGATCTGGATCATCGGTACGCCCTGAACCATGTCGAAGCCTCTTTTCTCTACGGGAAAGGCCTATGCACGCGACGCACATTTTCTAAGATTGCCTCTTCTTGGAATATTCGAGGGCATAACGATCCCTCTCGGCATAGATGAGATCAAAATCTCTTTCGCCTCTTCCCTTATGCCGTTTTCTTCGTTCTTTTCGAGGGAGGCCCGCGCAATCACTACACATTCGCGCAACCTCCCGGAAAGCAATCGAGACAGGCATGGGTCGCGAGACATTTCTCTTTACTCTCGCAATTACAGGTTAGACAATGAGGAATTGAAAGAACTGTTTGGGCATTATCCCCCGAGGCGATCTTCGTGTTAGCGGGCGAGCTCATTCGACGAGAAGTAAAACGTCTCTCGAACAGTTTCGCTTTCGAAAGCCTTTCGGAGCCTCTCATTCATCGTCCTCGTTCCATTCATTGCTGAGATCACAGCCGTCGGTAGTATGGCCGAGGCTTCCGCAAATCTGACATTCTTCCCGATCTGGATCTTCGTGATCCATTAGCTAAAACGACCGCGCTGTTTCTTGAAAGGCTCTCTCTTCTTGAGTTTCACGGTTTTAACTGATTTCTTTCCGACGATCGTTAGATATCGAGAGCCTGAGGGAGCGTTTTCTATTTTCTCAGTATTCTCTTCTTCGCCTTTCCTATGGGTCATGGGAGCCCGGCAAACTGTTTTAAGCGAGGAGGAACGTTAAAGAGCTTTCGGTGTCCATGCTCGCCCGAGTGGTACGGGTCCCAAAAGCAAGCGTTCAGACCTTCGGATCCGGAAGCAGGATTAGAAGGAACGAACAGCTAACGCCGGTTACCCGGAATACTCCCCATAGAAGGTTTCCCCATAGGCTTCCATCGCGCCGAGGCCACGCTCGAAGAGAGCGAGGGTTTTTTGGTACATCGCGACAGCCTAACAGTAAGAAGCATGGAACGGAAACCGTTTCGGCGGGAGTACGAGGGATCATACGCCCGGAAAGCCTCTCAATGAACTAGCGAGGGAGAGAGGCAACCGGGCAAAATGCCGATCGTCCCGGTCCCTGATCGCTTTTCTGAAATAGTGAAGATTGATTTGAAGAGGAGGAGAGAGATTTTTGTTCGGAGCGAATTTCTCTCCGCATTGAGAACAGGCCATGATTGAGTTATCGGATCCGTGTTTGTGTTTTCCTTTTCGTTTCTCGCGTTCTCTCTCCGTTCGGAGCTTTCGAGCCTCTTTGCGCTCTAAGGTTCGTCTCATTTTCTCCGCAGGCGTCCGAGGTAAACGCTTCCGTTTCTGAAAGGTCCGATCTGTCAGTTCCAGAACGCTCAAAGGGGATCGATTCCGTAGTCATTGAGAAGGCGCATATTGTAGAGCCTGAGTTCTTCTTGAGACATGAGAAGGATTTGGGCGTAATCGTCGGGTCGGGAGGGCATGGCTCGGACCCATTGATAGAAGTACCAACGAAGAATCTCGAGCTCGGGTTCTTCTAAAGGCTGATTATCGAGGAATTTACCGATTATCGCTTTCATTCTTCCGCTTGCTTCATGTAACCAGTAAACAGGACGAGGACCGAATGAGAGCCCCGGAGGGATTGTCATTTAGTAAATATTCCTTCGTTCTTTCGCTATGACCTCCTCAAGGACATTTTTCCCGGAGATCTTGAGCTTGTTAAGCCAGCCGAAGGTTTCGGTTACATATGAGAGAGCCTCGTCGAGTTCCATGTTCATTTCCTCGCAGTAGGTTCCAAAGGTCGCATAGACGGCCAGGATCAGTTCTTCGCGAGAGAGAGGTTCGCAGGCTTGTTTGATTGTTTCTATCAGGATCTTCGCGTCCTTTGGTGAAAGTTTTGTCAATTCTTTTGAGAACCTCCCTGTATGATTGGTCCCCTGTGTTCGCCTTTGCGACCGGGAAAGATTTGATCCCATAATTTGCTCGCCTGTTCAGGAGCGAAAACGCTTCTCAAAGTCAGATCGAGATTGTCGAGGGTTTGAAGGCATTGTGAGCAGATTACGGCCCATGTTTTTACGCCGTCGGAGGTTCGAATGTAGAGGGATCGAGAGCTTGCGTTTCCCCAGTTCGCCGAGGATTTGAGCGCGTCGGTTCCTACTCCGCAGATAAGGCAGGGTAACGAGCTCATCTTTGGACAACCACTTCCTTAGATAAGCCCTGAGATCTGAGGAATTCGGGGAGGTGATTCAATAGATGCGCGCAAACCTGTGCTATGAGAATCGAGTTTTGTAAGAGATTTTGCTCGGCTGAAACGTATTTTTTGTCTTTAAGGTAGGCAATAATTTCGTTTCGGATTTCGTCCTCAAGTTCTCCGAGTGTTCGAGTTAACTTTTCCTCAGGCGTCGCCAACGAAGATTTTCCTCCTTTGCAGATTTCCCCCGGTTTCCCTCTTACTTCCGAGCGCATCGAGCTCATCGCTTTTTCTCCAAACATTACAGTTCCGACAGTAGAAGGTTCCTGCTCCGTCATAGGAAAGCCATTCTCCGCAGGTAGGACATTTTCTCAATAATGGAGCCTCTTTTTCTGTTCCTCGCTTCCGGTTTCGAGCTCGGTCGCGATCTTGTCTTTCGCACAGGTTCGGCAACGGCGACGGATAGAGCCGAGAAGTCGAGAAAAGCCGGGAAGAGGACCGGGGATCCGTGAAAGGATCGTCTCCGTGAAATCTTTACACTCGAAACAATAGGTCAGTTTTCCCCTCGGAGGATCAATACGTCCCGGTTTCTCGCTCAAGCCTCTATAACCTTCGCATGGCCCACTTTTCGAAAACCTCCGACAATTACGGTTCCAGTTTTCGTATTTGAATCCCATGTCGCATCAATATCATTTGACATAAGATAAGGACGAGAAAGACGAAGGAGAATGATAGCGATCTGGTTTGGATCTTCGTCAGCTTTTACTTCGAAAATCTCTCGCTCATATTTTCGACCGACGATTAGCTCAATCTTCATTTTTCGACATATCCTCGTATCGCGTCTGTGATTTTCTGAATGTCTTTTTCTCTCAGCCGAATCGTTGGTTCGCCAATTTCCACGTTAAATGAGTATTCACCATTGAGCGAGGCTCCTTCGAGAACGTTGGCTATTCGTTTGAGCTGATCGCGGATCTCCCCGAGTAGAGGGATTAGCTCATCAGTCGAGAGGGGGATTAACGCATCAGTCAAGAGGGGTCCCCTCATGATCATGCTTGCTTGGATCGTCGGTCCAAACATTGCAGACCGGGCAATTCCAGATTCCGACAGCAATCTCCTTTTTTTCTTTCTGTCGCTTCTTATCGAAGAATCGAGAGACAATCTCGCTTGCTTGTTCAGGCGTCATAGGATTCATTCCTCAGATCTTATGTAGTACGAGCGACTATTAAAGGAAGCTGTTTCCCCTGTTCCATGGGATTGGTTTCGAGTTTTGGCTGAATACGCGGTAAAACGCTTGAGGCGCCGCTTCCAAGAGCCATTCGACGCGCGGTTATGAGAACTGAAGCGTTTCTCCAAAGAGTAGTGGGTACTCCGACATAGATCTCAGGATCCACGCTTAGGCCTCGTGTTTTCGGGAACCAGAAACAGTTAAAGATTAAGCGGCCTCCGGGTTTGAGAGCATCGCGGAGTGCTCGGAGTAGTCGTCCTCGAAGGTGATATGGAAGTTCCCATGGAGGATCGCAGAGGACGGTATCGAAGGCTTCCGGGCGTATGGGTAGAAAATACATTGAGGCTTTGATATCGGCCTGTTTTTCAATGTCGATCCTTACGTCTCCGATTGTGGATTCTCCACAGCAAACGTGGAGGGTGAATCCTTCGCAGAGTGAACGGATCTTTCGATCTACATCTTCGGGCCAGCTCCATGCTTTCCGGAATTTGTAGCGAGCGTTTTTCTTTGGATTCAATGGTTCGCCTCGAAAAATAGTGAGAGCCCGAAAACTGCCGGGTGAATTCTGATCTTGGAAAAGCCGGTTTGGAGAAGAGAATGGAGCTCCGAGTGCGAGAAATTGTTGTGGAAGGGTTCTGAATGAGGGTGTGTCCGGGAGAGAATCCGTCTCAGTCTCCATATCAGAGAGCGAGAGGGAACGGATCCTATGAATCGGCCGCCGGGTTTGAGAACCTGTCGAATTTCAACGAGAACCTTTTTGGGATCTGAGATATGTTCGAGAACCTCGGAGGAAAGAACGTTGTCGAAGGATTGACGGAAGGGAAGGAGGGAAAGGTCGCATTGTACGGTATCTCCTCGGATCCGGGTTTTGGCTTTTCTGAGATTCCAAAGATTCAGATCACAGGCGACGACGTAGCCGGGGATATGCCGAGTAATGAGGCCTGTTCCGCAACCAGCATCTAAGGTTACGGAATGGATTTCACCGATCATCTTCCGGACCTCCCGCGCCCGCTGTCCGTGGAAGATCTTTTCAAATCCTTTCGGGTCGAGAACCCAGTCGTATTTTTCGCCTTCAAGATAATAGGATCTCTCCAAAACCTATTCGCTCGTACCACGAGAGATCTCGGTCCCCCCCTCGTTTCCTGTGGAGCCCGTGGAGAGACAGCAACCGTTTCCCGCGCCCATTTTCAGCGTGTTACATACGGAACATCTATCCCCGCAGAGATCACAGCGAGGGATCCGTTCCATTCTAGCGATCTGATCTTGTTCTACGCGCTGACGATATGAATAATAGCTTGCTCTTGGATTAGGCACGAGGGACCACTATTGTTATTAATTGGTAATGACAGATTTTGGTCAGGTGAATTGGCCCCTGTTCTGGTTCCTTTTGTGGCTTCTCGGCTGTTAGAGGAGAGATAATCCGAATATGGCGCTCCGAGACTATCTTCCCCTCTTTTTGATCCTCGTGATCCCGGCCTCTATGTACCTTTTCCTCTATCTGATCATCTGGACCGCGAGCATAGGATACTGGGAGATTGCCCCTATAATTCTGATCGTTCTTCTCATGGTTGGCTCGAAAGGAGGCAGGGGCCGACATGGGCTTTTCAGTTAGCAAAGATTGGGCCCCGAAGAATTAGAATAGGCTTCCCAACCTACCAAGTATGAGCCTGTTCCTCCAATAACGGTTATCGTCATTTGCGTAGTTGTAACCGTGTTAGTAACGATAATTGCAGGACCGACTGATTGTAAGAATTCGGCGACGATATAGTTTGTCGAAAATGGTTCTGTTCCCGAAGTCGTCAATCCAACCACTCTCAGTTTTAGCCCATTAGTGATCGAATCTTGCAAGAGCGTTTGATTTATCAGAACCTGTGTTGAGCTGAATTTGAATCCAACGGAGTTTATGAGAATGTTCGGTTTTTGGGTTCCAGTTCCTCCAAGATCGTCCCATAATCCTGTTCCTTCGTCCTGCCCCTGCAACCAGAGTTTGCCATTCGTAACCCCTGCTCTCGTCAGAATATTCACCTGTAATCTCGCGTCGAGATAGTTCAATGGATCAATGAATCCAAAAACATTTCCCGAGGGAAAAAGAACCTGTTGCGTCGTTGTCAATGTCATTGTCGCCCCAGACAAAGTAGTGTTTTCGATAGCAAGCAATGGAACATGAGTGTTCACAAGAGCCTCCGAGGGCGCGCTTATGAACCACGGGGGGGTTACCGTCGGGACACTCGGAAAGGCCTGTGGAAAATTGATTATTACCTGACTGTTTCCGGGAATTGCAAGAGTGACGCTTCCGCTTTCGCATTGAAAGGGAATAGGGGTTGCTCCCGCTTCCGCGTCCGTGAAGAGAAGGGAGCTCGCGATAGTTACGAGTAAGACGGTTAGAGCGTATTTGCGAATGTTGGATTTTTCCTGTTCAGTCATAGGGGCCTGTCTCTTTGATTCCTTTTCGGAAGTACCATAGATCGACCATGGACCAGATCCAGAATAAAAAGGTCGCGAGAATCAAAATCGCAAGAATATTCGACGGGAAAGCGACGGTCGAGATCGCGGGCCCGTCCGATATGAAAGCGAGTGGAAGAACCAAGAGAGCGATTTCCAACGGCCAAATACAGATCCCTATGAACCGGCCGAATTCGCCCTTTTCGGCAAACCAGATTGCGAATACTGGGAGAATGATCTCGAAAGGCAGGCTTAGAGGGATCAGAACTACCATTTTGTTAGGAATTCTCCGAGGAATAGACTGGTGTTATGTCATTGTAGATCGGATAGTAGTCTTTGAGTGCGGGGATTGAATAGTTCGAGAGGACGAATTTTTGAACGTGTGGGGAGTAGCGGTTTTCGACTTTGAACCGGATCGCCTGTAAGGGTTGTCGTGGATCTCGTGGAACTCGGACGGTTGTTATCCGGAAATGGGGATTGGTTCGGATTCGTGGATCGATATCTTCATGCCGTACCGCGTCGTAATGCCAGTCAACGTTTCGTTTTGTCGCCTGTCGGTTGAAATAGGTCAGCTCGAGGATTGTTTGTTTCATGGCTCGGCGCGCGTCGAGGAGCTCCACGCTCTCGTCGCTCATTATATAGCAGTTTGTCAGGTTGGTTTTCCTGATCCGGTTCATGTCAATATGATAATGGGGAAAATTCAGGATACACAGATATTCCCCGGCTCGTTCCATATCCTCGGAGCAATTACAATAAACCGTTCGTCCGAGGTTGTAGGCTTCCCATGCGAAAAGCGCGTTCGTGAAAGTTTTTCCGCTCCGGTTGTCGCCTACGTGTTCATACAGCGTTTTTTTCTGCCTCCATTTCTACATCGTACGTTTCTCCGCTTTCACCAGTATCCGGATAGGGATCCCCGGAACTGTTCATGAGTAGGCCCAACATTCGAGAATTCTGTGATTGTTCCATGATAGATAGACATGACAGTTTCCCCGGACGAGCCATGAGACGATCGAGACTATTAGAAAGAGGCCCCATGTGATCGAGTATCCGAAGAGTTCTCCAATGATATAGAGAAGGTCCTGTTTCATCGGGTTTTAGCACCTCAGGGGTTTTATCGCGCATAATGCATCGTGGGAGTAGTAGATATTTACTCCGACCATGAACATCACGATCACGACAACGGCGAGGATTAGGAACCATGGGATATCGGGTTTTCTTCCCACGTTGTGCATACGTTCGATCGCGTTGTTTTTCCATGCTTCCATGATTAGTTTTCCGTCCACTTTTCCGGCCGCGTTGAAGTCTCTCCATTTTATCGGGTTCATGTCGTCGTGGTTGTAGTAGAAGAGGGGATCTCCGATCGAGGTTATGGCCTGTGAACCGTCGTCTTTTCCGATTGATTCGAATCTGCCTTTTTCCGGAAGTGAGATCTGTCCTCCATAGGACCATTTTTTCCCTTCGTATTCGAACATGGGTCCTGCCGGGGGTTCATCGTGGACAATTTCCTGTTTGAGATAGCGGGAGGTTGGTCGTTTGTCGGGGCCGAAGATGATCATTCCGAATCGGGGTATTCCCCGGAGCCTCCATATCGCGAGGGGATAGCCTCCGAAATGGTTTATGACGATCCAGACGAGGATTGGAAAGAAGGATCCGACTTCGGAGAGAATGAGCAGGGTTACAAGATCGGTCATTTGGATCTCTCGTGATACGAGGAGGCAGGTCTAAGAACCTATCCTTCGCTGGTTTCTGTCGGCTTCGGCCTGAGCTCGGGCTCGTTCTTTTTCCGCGTTGGACCATGCGGTGACGAATTCTTTCCGGCTTCCTCCTCCAATGCTTGGGAGGCCTTCGAGAATATCGAGAGCCCATTCTGAGAGAAAGGGTTGTGGCTCGTCATATTTTCCCCCGATCCCGTGTTTGGCCAGATGGAAAATGTCGGCGCAGGCGATCAGATCCTCATGACTAACGAGATTGGTGCGTCCAAGAATTGCTTTTGCCTGCACTACGTGAGCGTTGACGAGAACGCCGAGTGTTTCGTGGATTCCTTTGCCTTCGGTCCCGTCTAATTGTAGCGCTCCTTCTAAGGTTGTGGGGACGTTTTTTGGAACTTTGTTTTCAGTCGGTCGCAGAGCGACTGGCTGATCGTTTGTTGGCGGTCCCCTCGCTCCCGGCTTCATAGGTGAAGCCTTTCCGGGATTCATTGGGGCAACAAACGATTTTGATTTCCGTTTCTGTCTCTTTTCTTCTTGTTCGGCTTCCTCGATTTCCGAGCGATAGGCCGCGAGAGTGTCGCTCATTTTTTAGCCGAGCTCCGGGTGATTCGCGCGAATGTGTGAGTAGGCGTAGATTCCGAAGATTATCACGAATACGAAGAAGATCGGGCCGACGAAGGGAATGTTTACGAGAGGCGTGAAGATTCCGGCTATTTGTACGATCAGGACGAGGCCTGCTCCCATGCGGAAGAGGAAGGATCCGAAAGCTGAGACTGTGAAGATCAGTCCTAACATGGCTGTGTCGAGAATACTGCAATTTCCGGTTGGTCCGTCCGAGGAAAAGGAACAGTTTCCAGTCGTTACCGTAGGCCATGGTCCGGTTATCTGGTTCATAGTGTTCTGAATGTTCGGGGTTATGCCTGAGGAGATTCCGAAAGCGGTTCCTATCGCGAGGAAGATCATCGCGAAGGTTATGAGGAAAACGATCGTGCTTGCCATTTTTTTACATGGCTCCCTCGCCTGTTTGAGAGGATCTTCGCTTGTTCCAGATCGCGCTTGTGAAAAGCCATGCGGCGATCGCGATAATGACGAAGGGAATGTAGGGGGGTAAGGCTCCTGCGGCCGACATTGCGATCATTAGTAGAACTGCAAAGACGACGAGTAGCTCCATGGGGATCGCGAATCCTCTAATGTGTCCCTGTGGATCGTGTTGGCGTGTTGCATAGAGAAGGGTTCCCGCGATCAATCCGAAGAGTATTCCGAACGCTGTTATTCCTCCTACGGTTCCTCCTCCGAGCGCTGTTACGAAGGCGAGGAGGTAGCAGGCGGGGGAACAGCCTGCCGAATTGGTTCCGGGTCCTCCGGGACCGATTATTATCGAGTTTCCTGTTACCCATGCGTAGAGGCCCATTTTCGAGGTTCCGATCCCTGTCGCGGAGAATAGGGCCGCGGGGGTTCTTCCGTTGGTTTGGAAAAGGTTGACGAGGGTGTTCGTGTCGTTCATGTCGATCCCGTTGAAAGCGGCTGAGATCGAGATTCCGATCCATTGCCCGTTGGAGATCTGGACGGCTGTGGAAAGGGAAATGTCTCCTTTCGAGGGATTTGTGAATTTTGCCGAGCTTTGGAGGAAGGCAGGACATATCGCGGAAAACGGTAGCCCGTTGCATGAGGGATCTACTGTGTAGAGCCCGAGCGTAACGCTCATTCCGTTAGTATAGCTTTTAGCGACCCTCGCGGTTATATTATTCACGATCCCGTTGAGGTTTGATTGAGCTTCGTAGAACTGGGTTATGGAACTATTGAAGTTAGTCGTGTGGGTTGAGTTTGTGTTTGCGCGGGTTACGGCCGGGGTTCCACAGTTTCCGTAGCATTGTGAAACGGAGAGGTTTACGCCGGATTGGGTCGTGAAGCTCGCGCCGATGATCGGGTTTCCTCCGCTCAAATCAGTAGTGGCTGTGTTGAAGGATCCAACGGGGTTTGTTGTTCCGAAATCGAACTCGGCGAAAAGAACCGTGTTGGTGTCGCATGATACTTCGCATACTACCAACCAACCGGCTGTGGAGGTTGGGCCTGTGGTTTGAAAGACTACTGCGACCCATTGCGAAGCTGAGACGGTTACAGGGGATCCGAGATTGATCGTGTTGAAAGCGTTTGCTCCAATTCCTGATAGGAGTTCGTTATCTGCGACTGTGAAAGCGGTTCCGGCCGTGGCAACCCACCATGGGCAGGCTCCGGGGGCGAAAGCGTTGCAGTTATTGGTTATGTGAGTGGTAGCCGGGGTTACCGCGGAGGTTAGAATGAAAACTCGGCTTGGAAGAATGGTTCCTACGAATACGCCTACTTGGAAAAGCTGTGCGGAGCTCGTGAACGGGTTTTGGAAAGCGGTTCCGTCAGCATTGTTTCCGGCGAAAGGCGAGGTTAGACAGTTTGCATTGCAGGCTGTCTGATTGGCGTTTGAAGTGTTGAAGCCTCCTAATCCGGAAGCGTGGACCGGAAAGATTGTTATGCAAAGGAGGAGGACGAGAAAAAGGGGGGAGGCGCGCCGTAGCGCGCGCCCGTAGCTTAGGCTCGAAAGACCACGAGCGCCCACAAAAAAGCGCGTGTTGCGCGTGTTTGTAGGCGAACGAGGACTAACTGAATCCTGCCCTCGAAAGCGAGAATCCCTCCTCGGGATCCTTTCCTGTGTTCGAAGTGTTGGTATGCTCCGAAGAGGATCAGCGCGACGAAGATCAGCGGGATTATGATAACCAACGCTTGCGCGTTCGTGAAGGACGCGAGCGCGGTTGATCCCGAGGTTGTCGAGGTCGCGACTGTTCCGACGAGGGCCAGCCCGATTACGATTTCGAGCAGGATCAAGAGCAGTCTTGCCATTTTCGATCGTTGGCGCGAACCTATGCGGAGAAGGTATTAGCCATCTATGAACAGATTCGAGGCTACGTACTACGAGAGATCTCATTTGAAAAGCTCCAAGATTCCGGAATGAGGCGCGAGGAGGCCGTAAAGAATCATGGAGAGGTTTGAGAGTGCAATGAAGAGGCCTCCGAAGTCGAGAGAGCTTAACGGAAAACCCTCCGCATTGTCCACGCGATCCCGTCTATGTGTCGCGGGAATTTGAATCCTCGATCGACAAGATTCAGAATGAGCGAAATGAACCATGCTGTCGCGAGCAATCCGTAGCGAGCCCAGTTATCGCTGTCGTGAAGAGAGATAGGATCGAAGAAGATGAAATACCACAAACGAGCGTTCAGGATCGGGGGAATCAATGGGAGCTTGGTAGCGATTGCGAGGGGAAGAAAGAATAGACGGATCCGTCCGAGAAAGATGAAGAGGAAGATTAGAAAATCCTGTGGTGTGAGTAGAAGCCCGATTATTGACATTTGAGTATAATAGAGAGTGTAGAAAGGTCCATGGAATTTTGCGATTACTGTGAAAAACAGGGTGTCGAGCCCCCAACAGAACAGAAAGTAGGGACGGATTCCGAGATAGGTTAACTGGGCGAATGTGTACCAAAGCATCGAATAAGGGACCGGACCGTTTCCAGCTATTTTTGGGTCGGTTTGGTCGAAGGCGTGAAAATCATAAGGTGCGAGTTTGTGTAGGTCGAAGTACCATTGGAGAAAGTGGGTGTTGAAAGGGTTTGCGAGGATTATGAACAGTTTCGCTATCTGCATTGTGATCAGAAGGGGAACCATTGGAGAGGATCTCAAGAGAGAATCCCCGTGATTATGGTTCCGTTGATTTGTCCATCGTCGAGTAGATCAAAAACGACAATGGCGAAGGGGAAAAGTTTCGTCATGTTTTCGTTGGCGGTGATCTGTTTGAGGTAGGATTTGAGGATCTTCCGCTTGCTCTTTCCTTTCGATCTGGTCCGATTCGATCCTTTCATTGTTTCTTCTTTTTCTCCTGAGCGATTGCGGCCCCGAGTTCGTCGAGCTCTTTTTGAGCTCGTTCTTTCATATCGTCGCCTCCCTCCGAGATTATTTGGCCGAGATTCTCGAAGCCTTTCAGGACCTTTTCCCAAATGTCCATTGAGATCACCTCTCCGAAACTGAACACTTCACGCGAGACGAACCTTTCAAAGTCTCCGTAGGAACAGCGAAACCATTTTCCGATCCCGTTGGATCCGCGAACTGCCCCAACGTTTCGAGTTCCGTGAACGGGGCAGGAAGGCTTTTCTGGGTCCATGACCTGACGACCAACAAGCCTTATACCTCAGGCTATCCTTATATGTCTTTGGATTTTGGGC
>Ga0070697_100002971_pt1 | contig 13038 bp, 11 predicted proteins | sample KBSK1501metaG_FD_65475 | JGI IMG/M metagenome (GOLD analysis project Ga0070697, IMG submission 65475) | Corn, switchgrass and miscanthus rhizosphere microbial communities from Kellogg Biological Station, Michigan, USA - KBS K1-50-1 metaG | ecosystem: Host-associated > Plants > Roots >... | reverse complement strand
CGCACCGCGAGCTCGACGCAGGCGAGCTCCTCAACCTGCTTGCCGAGGCGGTGCCCGACGCGCTAAGACGCGAGGCCATCCTGGCCGGCAACCCCGCGGCGCTCTACGGCTTCCATTGAGGCCTGCCGCCCCTGGCGGGACAGGAGTTTTTCGCGCGATCGTTAGAGCAGGCCGAGCAGTTGCTTCAGCAGCCACGCCGGCCCGTTCGGGTTGTCGACAACCCGGCGACCGAGCCCATCGACGGGGCAATTACCTGAACGGTGGCTACGGCGCCGGCTGGCGCATCGAGGTCGGTCGGAAATCGTGAGTCACCTCGAAGACCAGTGCCGGCAGCATTTCCTCGCGCGGGTTGGCGTTCCTCATGCCGCCGCTGATGCCCTGCTCGGAAACGCTGACGGCGCCGAGCTGCCGCCGCGCCCAGCTCGAGCTGCTCCAGACACTTGCGCCGCTCGCGGTCTCGAGGAGTCGCGCCGACAGATCGCCACGCAGCTCCGCGCGCACGCCGCCCTCCATTCTCGCGATGTCGGAGATCTTTACGTCCACGCGCGGCTCCGAATAGGCGATATCGCCGAGGAAAACCGCCGCCACGCCGTAGCGCTGGCCGATCTTTCTCAGCGCCGGCGCATCGAGCTGCCTCGCGCCGAGCGAGGCGAGCAGCGCCTGGCGCTCGCCAAGCTCGATGAAGCGCGTGCCCGGCTGCGCCGACTGGATCTGCTCCTGGAACTGGCGTGTGGCGCGCGTGTTGATCGAGCGCTCCGCATTGGTATCGAACTCGACGATGCCGATGCTGCTATAGCCGCGCAGATCGACGCGCGGCGGCACGGGGACCACCACCGTGCGGGTATGCGAGCAGGCGGCGAGCAGCACAAAGGCGACGAGGAGCGTGAAGCCGGCAAATCGAGTCATTGACTGCCTCCCTTTTTTATTGGTTTGCCGGGAGGCAGACTACACCGAGCGATCGAGCCCTGCTCAGGACTTTTTAGGCGCCGCTCGCGAAGGACTCGCTCATCCAGGCGGCGGTGCGCAGCGCGCCGCCGAAGCTGTAGAGGTGCACGCCGACCACGTTGCTCGGCTCGCGCGTGCGCGTGTAGCGCGCCACCGCGACGACGTGCTGGCGCGGATCGGTGTTGGTGACGAGCTGGGCGATACCGCTGCCAAGGGTGCGCAGTGCGCGCAACGAGCGGCTCACGCCGCAGCGCTGGGCATAGCGCGCCAGTGCCGCCGCGTCGGTCGGGCCGGCAATGCCGACATAGACCGGCAGGCTTGGCCAGCGGCGCGCGAGCGTCGCACAGTAGTCCACCACGCGCGCCGGCGCGAATGAAAACTGCGTGAGCACATACACGCCGATCGACTGCGCGCTGGCGAGCTCGAGCTTGCGGGCGAGCGCGCTTTCGATGGCGTTGGGCGGCAGGCGCGGATGCCCCTCGGGATAACCGGCGACGCCGATCTCGCGCACGCCGCAATCGGCGAGCAGCCGCTCTTCCAGGATCTGCAGGCTGTCGGCAAACGGCCCCTTCGGCCGCGGCTCGTCGCCGCCGATGAGCAGCACGCGGTGCACGCCATGCTCGGTGGCCGCACGGCGCAGGAATTGCCGGAACTCGTCGCGATTCAGAATGCGCCGCGCGGAAACGTGCGGCACCGGATCGAGGCCGGCGGCGCGGATCGCCGCAATCGCTTCCAGCGTGCGCGCGAGCGGCAGGCCGGGCAGCGACGGCACATAAACGCAGGTCCCTGCCGGCAGCAGCGCGGCGACCTCGGCGGCGCGGTGCAGCTCGCGCGGCGAGATCTCGAGCGAGCCCCCGGTGACGAGCTCCGAGACGCGCGCCTCGATGCCGGGCTCAGTCGCGCTTGCGGGAAACGACATAGGATTCGTCGAGGAACCAGAGGCTGCCGTGCTTCTGCAGCACGTCGCGCGTGGCGTCGAGGTAGCGCGTGTCGCGGAGCGCCTCACCCAGCCGCACGTCGTCGATTTGCGCCACGTAGATCGCGGCGTTCCAGGCCGCGAACAGTGTCGAGGTGCCGATACTGCTCGAAATCTCGCTCGGCAACGTGTGCATGTCGTAGCGGAAGATCGCCCGCGCGTCGGCGTAGGCGTTGAAATTGTAGTGCCGCGAGTCCCGCCCGAGCTCATTTTTCGTCGCCCGCAGCAGATCGTGGCGGCTTTGCGTATAGGGATTCTCGCCCGACCACACCTTCTGGATGATCTCGAGGCCCGGGTCGTGCCCGTAAGAATGGATGCCGAGCAGGCGGCCGCCTTTGCCGAGCGCGCGCACGAGCGGCGTGACCACCTTCTGTGCCTTGAATTCCAGCGCGGCGCGCAGCCGGTAGGGCTGCGAGGCGATCACCATGTCGTAGTCGGCACGGCCTTCACCACGCTTCGGGATGACGTTTTCCAGCAGGAACCGGTAATCCTCGCGATAGAGAACCAGGGCGGTGGGATGCTCGTAGATCGGATTGCCGGTTTTCGGGCTATGCCGCGCCTGCCAGCTCTTGGCGAGGAACGGCTCGAGGGCTGCGATCTGCTCGCTGAAATCATGCGACGTGGTGCCGGCGAGCGGCGCCTCGTGCCACACCATCGACGTCGCCGCAGTCACCGCGCGCGGTTGCAGCCACGGCGCCTCGCTGTAGTACATGTTCGTCACCACGAGCACCGTGGCCGGATGCTCGTAGAAGCGATCGGCCATCTTGCGCAGCGAGAGCCGCACGTCCTCCAGGCTGATCTCCTTGCCGACGATGTAGAACGGTACCGTGGGAAAGCGCCGGTGCATCTCGCGCATCACGCGCGCGAGCACCGTGCCGTCGCCCATGCCGGCATCGAAGAGGCGCACCGCCGGCGGTCGCGGATGGATCTGGCCGAGCTCGAGGCCGACGCGCCGGGCGATCACGTCTTTCTCGCTGCAGGTATTGACGAACAGGAGATACTTCTGGCGGTTGTCGAAGAAACGGAAATTGGTTTCCGGATCTGCCTTGTGCGCCGTGGCGAGCGCCGGCTGCGGCGCGCCGGCGTGAATCAGCGGCATCAGCTCGGGCGGCGAGTCGCCCGCGCCCGCCGCGCCATGCTTCGCCATGAAATCGTTGACCCGCGTCAGCGTCTCGGGCGTGACGCGCGCGCCGTCGCGCAGGCGCGCGACGAACTTGCCGTCGTTCACTGCGCGGCGGCCGAACGTCGACTCCGCCATGCCCGTGCGCCGGCAGAAATCCGAGATGCTGCCGAGCAGCGTCCCGCCTCCTCCTTGCACCCATCCTCCGTAACAGGATTGCGCGAAAATGTTGCGCGCGTCAGTGGTGGGACATCAACCACACCTTCCGCAATGCAAAAAGTGGGATGCTGCCCATCATCGCATAATCAATGGCTTCCGTCCTCGACCTGATCGGCAACACCCCGGTGGTGCAGGTCCGCCGGCTGGACAGCGGGCCGGCAGCCCTGTTCCTCAAGCTCGAAAACCAGAACCCCGGCGGCTCGATCAAGGACCGCATCGCGCTTTCGATGATCGAGGCGGCGGAGCGCGAAAAGCGCATCCAGCCCGGCTCCCTGCTCGTCGAAGCGACCGCCGGGAACACCGGCCTCGGGCTCGCCCTGGTCGCTGCGCAGAAGGGCTATCGGCTGCTCATCGTGATGCCCGACAAGATGAGCCAGGAAAAAATCTTTCACCTGAAAGCGCTCGGCGCCGAAGTCCTGCTCACGCGATCGGACGTCACCAAGGGCCACCCGGAGTACTACCAGGACAAGGCGGCGCGCCTTGCGCGCGAAATGCCGGGCGCGTTCTACGTCAACCAATTCGCGAACGAAGCGAATCCCTGGGCGCACGAGCACACCACCGGCCCCGAAATCTGGGAGCAGCTCGCGCACCAAGTGGATGCGGTCATATGTGGCGTGGGCACGGGCGGCACGCTCACCGGCCTCTCGCGCTTTTTCGCCAACGTCTCGCCGCAGACGGAGATGGTGCTTGCGGACCCGGCGGGCTCGATACTCGCGTCGCTCGTGAATAGCGGCAAAGCGCCGGCACACGTCGGCAGCTGGCTGGTCGAGGGCATCGGCGAGGACTTCGTGCCGGCGGTGTGCGATCTCTCGCGCGTGCGCAAGGCGTACAGCATTCCTGACCGCGAAGCGCTGCTCACCTGCCGCGAACTGCTGCGCCAGGAAGGCGTGATGGGCGGCACCTCGACCGGCACGCTGGTGGCGGCGGCCCTGCGTTATTGTCGCGAGCAGCGCGAGCCGAAGCGCGTCGTTACGCTGGTCTGCGACAGCGGCAACAAGTACCTCTCGAAGGTCTACAACGATTTCTGGATGCTCGACCAGGGCTTCATCGAGCGCGAACGCTTTGGCGACCTGCGCGACCTCATCAGCCGCCGCCACCACGATCACGCGGTCGCCACCGTGAGCGCCGACGAAAAAGTGCTGACCGCCTATCAGCGGATGAAGCTCTACGACGTCTCGCAGCTCCCCGTGCTGAAGGACGGGCGCATCGTCGGCATCGTCGACGAAGAGGACATTCTTGCCGAGGTGTACGACAATCCTGAGCACTTCAACGAGGCGGTGACCGAAGCGATGGAGACGCATCTCGTGACCGTCAGTCCCGCGGCCTCGATCACGGAGCTGATGGAGATTTTCAAGCGCGGCATGGTGGCGATCGTGGTCGACGGCAATGAATTTCTCGGGCTGATCACGCGCATCGATCTCCTCAACTGGCTGCGCCGGCGCGACGACAAATGAAGTTCGATACCAAGGTGGTGCACGCCGGGCAGGAACCCGATCCGCGCACCGGCGCCGTGATGACGCCGATCTACGCCACCTCGACTTACGCACAGTCGAGCCCCGGCGAGCACCAGGGGTTCGACTACGCGCGAACGCGCAACCCGACGCGCGATGCGCTCGAAGCGTGCCTTGCCGAGCTCGAAGGCGGCGACGCCGGCTTTGCCTTCGCTTCCGGCATGGCCGCGATCGGCACGGTCCTCGAGACCCTCGACTCGGGTTCACACGTGCTCTGCATGCACGATCTCTACGGCGGCAGCTATCGCCTGCTCGAGCGCGTACGCAAACGCTCGGCCGGACTGCAAGCGAGCTTCGTCGATCTCGCGGACACGAAAGCGCTCGAGCCCGCCATCCGGCCGAATACGCGCATGCTGTGGGTCGAGACGCCGACCAATCCCCTGTTGAAGCTGGTCGACCTCTCCGCGGTGGCCGAGATCGCGCACCGGCGCGGCCTCGCCTGCGTCTGCGACAACACGTTCGCGTCGCCCTGGATCCAGCGGCCGCTCGAGCATGGCTTCGACATCGTCGTGCATTCGACCACCAAGTACCTGAACGGGCATTCGGATGTGATCGGCGGCGCGGCGGTGATCGGCAAAAACGCGGAGCTCAAGGAAAAGCTCGCCTTTCTGCAGAACGCGGTCGGCGGCGTGCCGAGCCCGTTCGATGCCTTCCTGACGCTGCGCGGCATCAAGACGCTCGCGCTGCGCATGGAACGCCATTGCGCTAACGCGATGCACATCGCCGCCTGGCTGGAAAAGCAGCCGAAGGTCGAGCGCGTGGTCTATCCCGGATTGGCGAGCCATCCGCAGCATCTGCTCGCGGCGAAGCAGATGAACCGCCGCTACGGCGGCATGGTGACGGTGATATTGAAAGGCGGGCTGGCCGCGTCACGGCGCTTCCTCGAGCGCTGCAAGCTGTTCACGCTCGCCGAGAGCCTGGGCGGGGTGGAAAGCCTGATCGAGCATCCGGCGATCATGACGCACGCCTCGCTGCCCGAGGACGTGCGCGCCGGGCTCGGCATCAGCGACGGCCTGGTGCGTCTTTCGGTCGGCATCGAGGACCTGTCGGATCTCATCGCCGAGCTCGAGTACGCGCTGGATTAGCGTCTCCCTCCTATCCATCCTCATCGGCGCCGCCGCGCTCGCCGCGCTCGCGCTCTGGTATGTCATCGCCATGCCGGGCAGCTCGTACCGCGGCCCGCTCGAGTTCAGCGCGGACGAGCAGGCGCTCGCTGCGCGGCTGCGCGCACATGTCGCAGCGCTCGCCGTAAGCGAGCGCAACGTGGATCTCGAGCGCCCGGCGCGCTACATCGAGCAGCAATTGGGCGACACAAGGGCGCATCAATTCCGGAGCGGCGGACGCACGGTGCGCAATGTCGAAGTCGGTACGGGCACTGTGGTCATCGGCGCGCATTACGACAGCGTGCCCGGGTCGCCCGGCGCCGACGACAATGCCTCCGGCGTCGCGGTGCTGATCGAGCTCGCGCGTATGGGGCTGCCGGCGCGCTTCATCGCTTTTGCCAACGAAGAGATGCCGTACTTCGAGACTGACGAGATGGGCAGCCAGGTCTGGGCACGGGAAGCGGCGCGGCGCGGCGAGCGCATCAGGGCCATGCTGTCGCTCGAGATGCTCGGCTACTACCGCGACCTGCCGCGAACGCAGCACTATCCGGCGCCGTTCGGCTGGCTCTATCCGGACCGCGCGAACTTCATCGGCTTCGTCGGCGACCTCGGCGCACGGCACCTCGTGCGCCGCGCGATCGCCGCATTCCGCCGGCACGCCAGATTCCCTGCCGAGGGGATCGCCGCACCGGCGTTCGTTCCCGGCATAACGTGGTCGGACCATTGGTCGTTTCGTCGGCATGGCTATCCCGCCATCATGGTCACCGACACCGCATTCAACCGCTATCCGCACTACCATCGGGCGAGCGACACGCCGGAGAAGCTCGACTACCTGCGCATGGCGCGCGTCACGCTCGGCCTCGCGGCCGTGATCAAGGAGCTGGCGAATGAAAATCGGTGACCTCAAGGTCAACCGCATCGGCTTTGGCGCCATGCGCGTGATCGACAATCCGGACATCTGGGGGCCGCCGAAGGACAAGGCGAACGCGCACCGCGTGCTGCGCCGCGCCTACGAGCTCGGTGCGAACTTCTTCGACACGGCCGAGAGCTACGGGCCGCATCACAGCGAGATTGCGATCGCCGAGGCGATGCATCCTTATCCGAAGGATCTCGTCATCGGCACGAAATGCGGGCTGGTGCGACCGAAACCGTCGCGCTGGGACGAAGATGGCCGTCCGCAGAAGCTGCGTCAGGACCTGGAAGGCAGCCTCAAGCGTCTCAAGCTCGAGCGCATCGATCTCTATCAGCTGCATGCGCCCGACCCGAAGGTGCCGTTCGAGGACCAGGTCGGCGCGCTCGCCGACTTCCAGCGCGCGGGCAAGGTGCGCCATGTCGGGCTTTCGAACGTTACGGTGAGCGAGCTCGAGCAGGCGCGCAAAATCGTCCCGATCGTCTCGGTGCAGAACCGCTACAACATCGGCGACCGCCATTGCGAAGACGTGCTCAAGGCCTGCGAGCGCCTCGGCATTGCATTTCTACCGTGGTATCCGCTCGGCGACGGCGCGGCGCTGCGCAGCCCCAAGGTCAAGGCGCTCGCGCACAAGCTCGGCGCGACGCCGGCACAGGTGGCGATCGCGTGGCTGCTGAAGAAGTCCCCGGTGATGTTGCCGATCCCCGGCACCGGATCGGTCACTCACCTGGAAGAAAACATGCAGGCCGCACGGCTGGAACTCGCCGAAGACGACATTAAAATGCTCTGAGGAGGACGCCGGAAATGTTGCGAACGCTGCTATTGATCATCTACGCCGCGGCGCTGCCCGCGGCGGCGCAGGACTATCCCACCAAGCCGATCCACATCATCGTCGGCTATGCCGCTGGCGGCGGCAACGACATCATCGTGCGCGTCATGCAGCCGGAGATGACGAAGGGCCTCGGTCAGCCGGTGATCGTCGAGAACAAGCCCGGCGCACAGTCGATCATCGCCGCCGAATATGCGGCGAAGGCGGCGCCCGACGGCTATACGATCTTCATGGGACCGAGCGGGCCGATGACCATCAATCCCGCCACGTACTCGAAGCTGCCTTACGATCCAGTGCGCGATTTCGCGCCGATCTCGCTCATCTGCGACTTCCCGCTGATCCTCGCGGTGAGCGCAGCGTCGCCGGTGCAGGACGTCAAGAGCCTGATCGCTTACGCCAAGGCGCACCCCGACAAGGCGAACTACGGCTCGAGCGCCGGCATCTTCCAGGTGACCACCGAACTCTTCAAGCAGAAGACCGGCGCGAACTTCGTCATGATCCCTTATAAGAGCAGCGGCGAATCGGCGCAGGCGGTCATCGCCGGGCAGGTCACGATGACGATCGCCGATCCGCCGCCGCTGACCGGCCCTCTCAAGGCAGGCACGCTGCGCGGTCTGGCGGTGACTTCCGCGAAGCGCCAGCCCTCATGGCCGAACATCCCGACGATGGCCGAGGCGGGCGTGCCGGACATGGAAGTGCCGGTGTGGACGGCGTTCTTCGCGCCGGCGAAGACGCCGCGCGCCATCATCGAGCGGCTGCAAAAGGAAGTGGCGCGCGCCGTGCAGACCCCGGAGGTGAAGGAGCGCTTCGCGCAGATGGGCCTCGAGCCGGTCGGCAGCACGCCCCAGGAGCTCGGGCGCATCGTGGCACGCGACGTGGCGAAGTACACTGCAGTCGCCAAGGCCGCGAATATCAAGAACGACTGAAAGCGCGCTTATAGCGGCCTGATTTCCACCTTGCGCCACTTGATCGGGCCGCCCTGCACGCCTTTCACGCCGGGGCCCATCTGCAAGGCGAAGGGTCCGGACGCATGCTTGCCGTCCTGGGCGTTGGCGGTCTGCACGCCGTTCAGTTTCACCGTCAGCTGCGAGCCCTTCGCGGTGATCTCGTACGTGTTCCATTTGCCACCGGCCGTGTTCTGGATCGGCACCGGGACGGCCGCGACGTCGACGATGGCGCCCGTGCCGTACTTGGGCTCGGGCCGGATATCCCAGATGTTCACCTCATAGCAGGTGGCGCCGCCGATCTTCTGGTGGTCGGCGCAGCGGATGAAGATGCCGCTATTGGTATCAGTGTCGGCGTAGAACTCGGCGCGCAGCTCGAAGTCGCCGTAGGACTTCTTCGTCACCAGGAAACCCATCTTGCCCTTGTCGGCGATGATGGCGCCGCCTGCGGGATGCCAGTTGGCGTCGCCCACCTGGTTGAAGTTCTCCATGCCCTTCTCGCCATCGATCAGCGTCTCCCAGCCCATTCCCGGGATGCGCATGCCGGTGCATCCGGCGAGCGCAGCCACGATTACCGCCGCAGCCATTGCATGCCGTTTCATGTCCCCGCCTCCTCTCCGTGAAAGCCGGATTCTAAGCCGGCTCGTAGCGGGCGATGCGCCGTCGCGTCTCGCGCACGTCGTCGCCGCGCAGCTCACGCAGCGCGTAGCCGACGAAGGCGGCGGTCACGTCCTTGCGCCAGTAGAGATCGAGGTCGGCGTTGTCCATCGGCTTCGCGCGCGAGGCGGCGAGGCGGCCCGCCTCTTCGATGACTTCATCGGTAAGCTCTTTGCCGCGGAGGAACTGGTTCGCTTTATCGACCAGGAACGGGCGCGAAGCCACCGCGCCAAGCGCCAGGCGCGCGCTGCCTTCGATCAGTGCGGCGGCGACGCCGAGCACCGGAAAATCGAAGGCGCCACGCCGGCGGAGCTTCCAGTAGGTGCTCGGCGCATTGGCGCAGCGCACTTGCGTCAGGATCTCATCGGGCCGACGACGCAGATAATCGATACCGTCGTTGTGGTAGAGCTCTTCGAGCGCCAGCTCGCGCTCGCCGCTCGCGGAGACGAGCGTCACGCGAGCGTCCAGCGCGAGCAGCGCCGGCGCGCAATCGGTCGATGACATGGCAACGCAGCGCTTGCTCGCGGTGGCGACCCAGCAGATATCGCCGTCCTTTTTCAGACAGAAGTCGATCGCTTTGCGCCACTCGTAGTTCTGGTTGTAGTAATTGCAGCGCGTATCGAGGCACAGATTGCCGCCGAGCGTGCCCATGTTGCGCAGATGCACGGTTGCCACTTGCGCCGCCGCCTGGCGCAGGCCGCGCGGCAGCTCGGCGTTGCGCACGATCTCGGTGAGGGTGAGACCTGCGCCCAAGACAGCGCCGTTGCGCTTGAGCTCCGCTATATGCCGCACGCTGATCAAAACCTTCGGCGCAGTCTGGCGGCGCTTCATGTTCGGCAGGAGATCGGTGCCGCCGGCGATCAGCGCCGCATCGGGTCCTTCGCCTGCGAGAATGCGCGCCGCCTCGCCGAGCGCGCGCGGCATGCGGTAGTCAAACCACGGCAGGCGCATCATGGTGTTTCACCTCGTTGCCATCGCCGCCTTCCCACGGCGGCGGCACGATGAGCGCGCGCGGATACGGCACCTGCGGAAAGCGCTCCGGCCCGACGCGCGGCGTTTCGCCCTTCGCTTTCCTCTCGAGCGCGCGCAGCACCTTGTCGGGCGTAATCGGAATCTCATCGATGCGCACGCCCACCGCGTCGTAGATCGCATTGGCCAGCGCCGGCGGCACCGGCAGCAGCGGCCCCTGACCGACTTCCTTCGCGCCGAAAGGCCCGTTGGGATCCGGATCTTCGATGAGCACGGTATCCATCTGCGGCATCTCGAGCGACGTGATGCTCTTGTACTCGAGAAGCGACGGCATCTTGTGTACCAGCGCGCGCGAGAGCTTTGGCGGCAGGCGACGGAACACCTGCTCTTCCATCAGCGCTTCCGAGAGGCCCATGTAGACGCTGCCTTCCACCTGCCCGCGCGCGAGCACCGGGTTGATGGCGCGGCCGATATCATGCGCGATCCAGATCTTCGGCACGTGGATCCAGCCGGTGTGCGGATCGACTTCCGTCTCGACCACGCACGCGGTGTAGGAGTACGCGGGCGACGGCCCGACGCCCGCGCCCTTGAATTTTCCCGGCCCACGCGGCGGCGTGTACGAGCCGACCGCACCGAGGGTGCCGAACTTCGCCTCCGCCAGTACTACCGCTTCGGCGAACGTCAGGCTGCGGCTCTCGAATGACACGCGGCCGTTGGCGAATTGCAGCCGTGCCGGCGCCACCTCCAGTTCCTCGGCGGCTGCTTCGGCGAGCATCGCCTTCAGCTTCTCCGCGGCCTGAATCGCGGCATTGCCAGCCATCAGCGTCACGCGGCTCGAATAGGAGCCGAGGTCCACGGGCGTCATGCCGGTGTCGCCCGTCAAGCAGCGCACCTCGAGCGGATCGATGCCGAGCACCTCGGCAACGATCGCAGCCAGAATGTCGTCCGAGCCCTGCCCGATTTCGGTCGCGCCGCAGAACAGCGTCACCTGCCCGCTGCGGTCGAGCAGCAGCTGCACGCCGCTTTGCGGCATCTTGTTCCAGTAGATCGGCAGCCCCGCGCCGCAGAGATAGGCGCCGCAGGCGAGCCCCAAGCCACGCCCGTAGGGCAGCTTGCGATAGCGATTAGCCCAGTCCGAGCGCTCCACTACCGTTCGAATGCATTGCTCGAGTCCGATGGTGCCGATGCGCAGCCAGTTGGCCGTGATCGAATTCGGCTTGGCGAGCATGCCGAGCCGCAACTGCGCCGGGTCCTTGCTCAGGCGCTCGGCAATCTTGTCGAGCTGGATCTCCTGTCCGAAGCGCGGCTGTGGCGTGCCATGGCCGCGCTTCGGGCCGCAGGGCGGCTTGTTCGTGAAGACGCGCGCCGCTTCGAACTGATATCGCGGCAGCTCGTAGGTCACGGTCTGCAGGGCGCCGGTGTAGAAGGTGCTCGCCACGCCATAGGAGCCGTAGCCGCCGCCGTCGACCAGCGTTTGCAGATGCATCCCGGTCAACTTGCCGTCCTTGGTGACGCCGGTGCGAAACTTCATCAGCACCGGATGTCGCCCGCGATGCATGTAGAACACCTCTTCGCGGTTGAGGCAGATCTTCACCGGCCGGCCGAGCACGAGCGCCGCCTTCGCCGCAACCAGCTCATGGTTGCAGATGTCGGTCTTGCCGCCGAAGCCGCCGCCATTGGGAGTGGCGATGACCCGGATGCGCGACGCGGGCAGCTGCAACACGCGCGCGAGCGCGCGATGCACATAGTGCGGTACCTGCGTCGAGGACCAGAGCGCGAGCTTGCCGTCAGGGTCGATCGCCGCCACGCAGGCGTGCTGCTCGATCGGCAGATGCGTGTTGCCTTCGTAGAAGAAGAGGTCCTCGAACACATGGTCCGAAGCCGCAATGGCGGCGTCCGCCTCACCAAAGCGGAACGCCTGCAATCGATGGATATTTCCCTGCTCGCCATACGCGTGGATGCGCGGCTCGGGTTTGGCAAGCGCTTCTTCGGCGCTCGCGATCGGCTCGAGCGGCTGATAGCGCACCTCAATGAGATCGAGCGCGGCAGTGGCGATCTGCTCGTCGCGCGCCACCACCGCGGCCAGCGGGTCGCCCACATAGCGCACGTGCCGCGGCGCGAGCGGATATTCATCCTGGGTGACGGGCAGAATGCCGAAAGTCACCGGGAAGTCCTTGCCGCTGAGGACCAGGTGCACCCCCGGATGCGCCTGCGCGCGCGCAAGGTCGATCGACTCGATGAGCGCGTGAGCATGCGGCGAGCGCAGAAGCTTCATGTGCAGCATGCGCGGCAGGGCGATGTCATCGGCGAAGCGCGTCTGCCCGGTGACTTTCGCGCGGCCGTCGACGCGCCGGCGCGGTTTACCGATGACTCTCATCGTTCATCCTGCGCGCTCCCTCGACGATGGCTTCGACGATCTGCTGGTAACCGGTGCAGCGGCAAAGGTTTCCTGAGATCGCCTCCTGGATGCGCTCCACCGTCGGCGCGGGCTCGCGTGCGAGCAGCGCCTTGGCGGTGAGCAGGATGCCGGGCGTGCAGTAGCCGCACTGCGCGGCGCCCAGATCGGCGAAGGATGCCTGCAGCGGATGGAGCTCCGCGCCGCGCGACATGCCTTCGATCGTCTCGATCGCGCGGCCTTCGCATTCGAGCGCGAGCAGCAGACAGGAGAGCTGCGGCTCGCCGTCGACCAGCACGGCGCAGGCGCCGCATTCGCCGAGCTCACAGCCATGCTTCGTGCCGGTGAGCCCGAGATCCTCGCGCAGCACTTCGAGCAGGGTTTTGTACGGCGCGAACGCCGTCTCGACCGCTTCGCCGTTCACCGACAGCACGAGGTGCGCGTGGCGCATTTGTTTGGA
>Ga0070697_100002970_pt1 | contig 13040 bp, 12 predicted proteins | sample KBSK1501metaG_FD_65475 | JGI IMG/M metagenome (GOLD analysis project Ga0070697, IMG submission 65475) | Corn, switchgrass and miscanthus rhizosphere microbial communities from Kellogg Biological Station, Michigan, USA - KBS K1-50-1 metaG | ecosystem: Host-associated > Plants > Roots >... | reverse complement strand
TTTGCCGATCAAATCCTGCACTGCGGACCGATCGGGCTCGGTTGGATGCGCGCCGCTCCCGCGGTCGGCGCGTTTGCTACCGCACTTGGGATTGCTTACTTCCCGCCGATGCGACAGGCTGGCAAGGCATTGCTCTGGTGCGTGGCCGGCTTCGGAATTGCCACGATTATCTTCGGTCTGTCCAAAGCACTTTGGTTGTCATTGTTGATGCTGTTTCTCGCCGGCGCATTCGACAGCGTGAGCGTGATTATCCGCGGCTCCATTGTGCAGCTCGTCACGCCCGACGAGATGCGCGGCCGTGTTTCCGCCGTAAACAACATTTTCATCGGCACGTCGAACGAGTTCGGTGCCCTCGAGTCTGGACTGACCGCGGCGCTCTTCGGTCCGGTCGTTTCCGTGGTCGGCGGAGGAATCGGAACAATTTTGGCCGTTCTCGGCGCGGCCTGGAAGTGGCCGGAAATCCGCAAGATTGGCGCGCTCGACAAAACGCTTCGTTGAAAATTGTAGGGCGTCCGCCGGGCGGACACCGTTTAGATTTGGCGTTTCACAGAAATGCCCTACAAAATCACCTTATGAAAATCGCCGCTGCCCAAATTTCATGCGCGCCGGGTGATCTCGATGCGAACGTGCGCAAGATTCGTGACTTTGCTTCACGCGCGAAAGAAGCCGGCGCCGAGCTGATTGTTTTCCCGGAGATGGTCGATACCGGCTACTCGATGCCGATCATTCAACAGCATGCGACCTCCTGGAACGAAGGCGCAGTTCCAAAGTTACAGAAAATGGCAAAGGACCTTGCGATCTCGATCGTGGCCGGCGTTTCTGATCGCGACGGAGCGCGCATTTACAATTCCCAGGTATTTGTCGACGCGAATGGCAAGATTTTCTCGAAGTATCGAAAAACTCATTTGGTTACAGCCGCTCCGCTCGACGAACGCCCGACCTTCACGGCCGGTGATGCGTTTGTCAGTTGCAAGATCGACAAGCTCAATCTCGCCCTGAGCATTTGCTACGATCTCCGATTTCCCGAGTTCTGCCGGACGCTGGCGCTGGAGCATCGAGCAAACGTCTTTATGAACTCCTCCGCCTGGCCCTTTCCGCGTGTGGAACATTTACGTATCCTGGCACTGGCGCGCGCGATTGAAAACCAGAGCTACCTTATCCTGGCGAATCGAGTCGGGACGGACGACGGAGTTACTTTTTGCGGCACGTCCGCGATCATCGATCCTTACGGTGCAATTATCGCGGCTGCCTCGGTCGATCGCGAAGAGCTTATCCAAGCCGAGATTTCAGAGGACGTAATCAATTCCGTCCGCGATCGCATGCGAGTCTTCGACCATCGCCGTGGTGATTTGTACTAGATGAATTGTAAGGCGTCTGTGGCAGACGCCGGGCAGATGGCGTTTCACAGAAACGCCCTAGAAAAATCAGAACGAGCCGTGGAGCGAAACCATCCCGTAGGGCGCGCTGCTCCCGTCTTCATCAAACTGAACGCCGGCGCGATAAAAATCGAAGCTCCGATATGGCTGGTAACCGATCTCGCCCGTGAGCGTGAGGATTTGTGAAATTCTCCATTCGAACCCAACACCCGTCCGAATTTCGCCGTAGCTGAGCACGGCGTGATTGAGCCGCGGATTCCCGTGCGCGGTGCCGAAGTCCTCGTCGACCCGGAAGTTTGTTTGCTTGATGTCGCCGCCCAAATAGAGCGCGAGATCACGGGACCATTCGAACTCGATCCGCGGCTTTGGCAAGACCGCATTGAGGACCCATTGGCGCGAAAGCTTCCAACGAATCCCGGCGGCGGGGATTACTGGATATTTTCGTTCAATATCGACACTTACGCCGACAATAAACTGAAGGTTTGGATTGTAGATATAAGTGCCGCCGACAATAAACGGCATGTTGAAGTCATCCGAGACATTGTCGAACGCGGTCGTGTAAACTCCGGGCTGCGCTTCGAACCGCACAAGGATCGAATCCGAGAACTGCGTATCCAAACCGATGATCAAACTTCCCGATTGCAGGGTAGCGGGAAGAGGAGCACCGCTGGGAAAACCAAAAGAAAAACGTTCCCATTCCGCGCCGAGCCGGAGAATGCCGATCTTGGTTCGCGGTGTGAAAACAAAACGCACGATCGTGTCGCTTTCATCGAAGTCGCGGACTTTCACCCGTCCATCGGCCACATCAGCGCTGCCGACAAACGTTTCCTCCGCAAGATATTCACCGGAAAACCGAATCGACGCCGACTCTGGCTCCGTGGTGGCTTCCTGTGGCAGCGGCTCCACGCCGGCGACGAGAAAGCAGGCGAGCAAAGCGGCGAGGGCATGACAAGATCGACAATTCATTCAGTCAGTGGCTGCTGGTGTCGCGCCGGAAAAGTGTAACTGCTTTGGAAATGTCCTTCATCATGGCCGATTCGGAACCTAATCGCTCAACACCGTGCAACGATGCGAGCGACGCGGAGGAGATAATGTCTCCACGCCAAACCAGTGTCGACGCTTTTCCATCCGCAGTCACCGGCCACATTTGATAAAGGGTGAGGGCAACATAGTAACCGCCACTCGCATAATAAAGGACGTCGGCCGCCTGCTGAGTTCCGCCGTTGCCTGGCCGATGGTAAGACGCGCCCAGGGTAAGAACACCGTGGTCGTCCACATCGAGTAGTTCCCAATAAAGTTCCGGAGGCGCGCCGGCGCCGCGGCCAATCCCAGTTTCGCTGAGGAAACCAGAGAATTGTTTGTGAATCTTGTCCTGCTGCTTGAGCAACGAGTTTAACTCTTCGTTCGGCTTAATTGCCTCGCCGGTGTGATCATAAGGCGGTTGCGCCGCGGTTCCACCTTTAACGAAATTAGTCGCGCGGTTTGCGAGCACTTCGCTCCAAAATGCCGCAACTGCGGCGGGCATGACGCCGCCGCCACCTTCGGCGCCCGCGGAGAACCTTTTGGCTTCTTCCTTACTAATTTGTAACTCGGAGTTGAATTTCTGGGTAGCCTCGACCAATCCGCGTACGGACCCGTTATCGGGCGCGTTTTTCAGTCTGGCAAAATCCTTCGGACTCGGCGAGGAAGGAAGATCGGAGTGTAGAAAAACTTTCAGCTCGCGATATTTGGTTGGGTTCCATCGCCTGAGCGCGTCGATATGCTGCGCCGGGGATCCGGGCGCGACGTAACAGCTTTGCACGGATAAAAACCGTCCGCTCATGGGCGGACCGTGCAGCGTCTTGACGTCGCTTTTGGCCAGGTCGTTGACGTCGATCTTGTCGAACACGGAGAAGCCGGCCAGCTCGCTGGCCGGATCGGCCAATGCAATTGTCGATCTGGTCAGAAAAAGGGCGATCAGCGTCAGAGCGGCGAAGTTCGTCGCTCGAATAGGGCGCAAAGCTCGCGGGGTTTCAAATTTCATGGGAGTAAAGATAACTATTAGTCGTGTGAGATGGTTGCAAATTCAGGCGCGCCATCGCAATAAAGAATCCGATGAGCGAGCCGATCATTGCCCTTAACAATTTGAGCAAGAGTTTTGGCAATGTGCATGCCGTCCGCAACGTGTCACTTACAATCGACGCCGGCACGATTTTCGGTTTCCTCGGTGCGAACGGGGCGGGCAAGACGACGACCATGCGGATCCTTTGCGGATTGACCCGCCCGATGAGCGGCAGCGCTACGATCGCAGGCCTCAACGTTTGGAAAGATCGACATCGGGTGCGCACGAAATTCGGTTACGTTGCGCAACGCTTCAGTCTTTATCCCGACCTCACCGTTGAGGAGAACCTCCGTTTCTTTGGCGGCGCTTGTCGCGTGCCCGCCGACGAAGTGAACAAACGCATGGCACGTTTGCTCGATTTGACCGATCTCGAACAAAAAAAGGACACGGCCGCGGGAAGTTTGTCCGGCGGCATGCGGCAATTGCTCGCGCTTGATTGCGCGTTGATTCATGATCCGCCGCTCCTTTTCCTGGACGAACCAACTGCCGGTCTCGACCCGGTCCATCGCCAGCAGATTTGGAATTTGCTCTACGAACTGAGCAATCAGGGCAAAACCATTTTCGTGACGACGCACTACATGGACGAAGCGGAACGCTGCACCGAAGTCGGTTTTCTGGAGAGCGGCCAGCTTCTGGCCAAGGAATCGCCGCGCGCCTTGAAGGAAAGCTTTCGCGTGCCATTGCTCGAAATTGACGCCGATCCGGTGATGCCGGCGCTCGTGCGTTTACGCAGTTTGTCGGACGTGCTCGGTGTTTCGTTGCGCAGCGGCGCTCTGCGGATCTACTCGCCGAATCCCGGGGAACTGATCGCGAAGTGGCGCCAGGAATGGCCGTTTCCAGACATTCAATTGCTGGCCGATCGGCTGGTGGAACCGGACATGGAGGACGTCTTCACCGCATATTCACAGCGTTACGACTCGCTTCTGAAAAGATCGACATCATGAAAGGAACATCGTTCAGCGCGATCGCGAGCGTCGCCTACAAGGAATTCCTGCACATCTTGCGGGACCGGCGCGTGCTCGTGCTGCTGCTCATTTTGCCGCCGGTGTTCACGCTCGTTTTCGGCCACGCCTTTGAAGCGAGCGAGATGACGGGCGTTCCGGCGCTGCTTATCAATCGCGATGCGACCCCGCGCACGCAGCGTTTTATCGAGATCGTCGACAAGAACAAAACCTTTCGCTGGCAGAGGGTGCCACCGGAGATAACCGACGAGGCCGATCTGCTCAAACATCGCGTGTGGGCCTCGCTCGTCATTCCCGGGGGATGGAGTGAGAACCTGGCCAACGGCAATCCGAAGCCGGTCATCCTTTATCTCGATGGGAGCGATACCAACACGGCCACATATCTCGAAGGCAGCGTGTTAAAGAGCCTGGCCGATTTTCAAATCAAGGAGCGCGACATGATGATCGACGCGTTGCCCGACGAAGTCATAGAGCTTGGAAAGAAGCTGCCGGTGGAGATCCGTAAACAGTTCGTTTCGCTCATGGAAGCGTGGTCCGCCGAGCCCAAGATTCTCTACAACCCGAAGACGCGATTCATAGACTATGTGGTACCGGGCATTATCGGACTGATTTTGCAACTGCTCACGGTCACGCTCATGGCGTGCACGATCGCGCGCGAACGCGAGTCCGGCACGCTTTACCAATTGATGGTTACGTCATTGCGGCGCGGGGAGATTGTGATCGGCAAAATTCTGCCTTATCTCGCGGTCTCGATCGTACTGATTGTGATGATTCTCGCTCTGAGCTGGTGGCATTTCGAAGTTCAATTTCGTGCACCCATTGCGCTCGCCGTCATTTGTTTCCTGTTTTTGCTTTGTTCGCTCGGTCTTGGGTTGCTGATCTCGGCGTTTTCGCGAACACAGACGCAGGCCATCCAGTTTTCTGTTTTCTTCCTCCTCCCGGTGTTTGTGCTCTCCGGCGCCTTCGCGCCGCTCGAGCAGCTGCCGAAGTTTATTCGTTACGCCTCGGAGATTTTTCCGCTCACTCATTTTTGCCGCGCCTTTCGTCTCGTGAACATGTATCACGCGACTTTTTCGTTTTATGTTGTCGACCTTGCCGTGCTGCTGGCTGGCGCGCTCATCACGTTTATCGGCGCGGCGTTTCTGCTCAAGCGCATCGAGGAGTAGGATCGAGAAAGTGCGCTACTTTTCGACGTCAGCGCGAAATAGCCGGATTGATTTTGCCGCGCCCTTGATCATTTCTTTGCCGGCGAAGAAACGGTCTGTGCCGCCCAGGTACGAACGGAACGGCGCGGAAACGAAATCAATTTGCCAAACCAGGGTGCCGTTCTCGATAGGGAACAGCTCGTAGAGCGTCACTGACATAAAATAAGTGTCGGAGGTGAAGTAAGTGCAATCGGCCACCTGCCACGATGTCGATCGTCTCACCGCGGCAAGAAATCCGGCGTGCAAAGTGGTGTGGCCTTGCACGAGCGTTTCCTGCCAGTACGGCACGACTTCGTCGGGAGAATGTCCGCTTTCACTAAATGGCTTTGCGCTGATCAGGGATTGAAAATGAGAAGCAACCTTCGGCGTCATCTTCATCAAGCCATCGAATTCGCTCCGAATGGAAACGTCGATCTTACCCGCCTGGAAACGGGGCAGCGCCTTCAATCCGCCAGAAGCGACGGCTTCGTCGCGCGAAGCGAGAATCTTCTTCCAAAATTCATTAACTTTTGCGTCGTGTTGATCGGGTGAGGTTTGGGCGGGCAATTTAGCGGTGGGTATTTCGCTTGCCGCGACGAACAACCCGTCTGGCCTTCCGGATATAAGCGTGTGCCAGGTATGATCGATCAGCCATTTGTCTTTTGGCCTGTTCGAGCTCAGGGCCAGGGCATCGAAAACACTTGGGGGCGCTGGCCGACTGTATTCACGGAAGATCGACACTTCGAGTTCGGGATGCCTCGACGTGTCCCAATGCAGCAATTTTTCGCCGACGATTGCCGAAGGTGCGCGAACAAAAAAACAATCTTCGACATAAACGCCACGCGGAAAATTTCCCAGGGGACCGCGCACACTCTCGATCTCACCACGCTTAAGTTTTTCCAGATCAAGCCCCGGCAATCCTGAAGACAAACGAATCTGCTCGATCGGGCTGGACGCAAATGACGGGCAGGACAGCGAAATCGTCCAGGCCAGCCAAAGTGCGAGGTGTCGAGTACTAACTAATTTAAAAGCTGGCGGTGAACTCAAGCCGAAGATAGGGCGCTGGGTCCGAGCGGAAGTAGTAATCTGCGCGTGTGAATGCAAACTGGCGCTGGATGGCATAACCGCCGCCTAGATCGATCGAAAAATTCCTCGTCGGCGAATAAACAAAGCCAGCCCCGGCGCGATACTCGAAATAATCCACCTGCGCGCCGTCGAGCTTGCGCGGGAGAATCGTTGAATCGCGGTCGGTGCGGAAGGAGCCACCGGCCAATTCGCCGCCGACCCAGACTTCAAATTGTTCACTCGGTTTATAGGTTACCCGCGGTTCGGGCACGAGGGCGTTGACCTCCCATTGCTCGTTCGGCCGCCAAACCACGCCCGCCAGGGGCAGGACCGGGTAGTCGCCGCGGAGAAAATCGACATTCAGCCCCACAAAAACGTAAAGGCGGTCGGGTTGCAAAGTGAAGGCCCGCCCCAGAGTGATCGGTGCATTAAAAGATGGCATACCGATATGTTCCTCCGTGTAGAAACCGGGTTTCACCCAGATGAAAGCACCAAGATCGGTTCCATGCATGTAATCGATCCCGATGACGGCGGCCATGCTTTGCAAATGCACCGGCACCGGCGCGATGGTATGGCCAAAGTCGAAACGGTTGTACTCAAGGCCGAGCCGGAGATAAATCGGATCTCTGATCAGAAACCGGTGGTAGTACTCGAACTTGCTTTGAAAAGAATCCTGTTTTCCAAAGCTCACGCCACCATGCACGAGGTCGCTTTCGAAAACATAGCCGCCCTCGATATTCAAGACGTCGAGAGGAACGTTTCCCTCCGTTTTGACCTCCGATCGCGCGTAATACTCCGGTTCCGCACCGCCGAATGCGCTTACGATTGATAAACTTGCGAGAAGAGAAAACAGGGACCCGGAAAGCTTCATCTCGATCTTGTTTAAACGATTCGTGCCTCTCGCACAACGTGGATTTTTTTCTGAACTAGGAGGGAGGTAGAGCAATTTTCTCGCCAATCTTCATGACGCGCAGCTCGGCTTTCGCGTCGCGCTTTTTTAATTCGCGACCGAATTCCTCGGGCGTTCCCGTCAAAACCGGAAACGTCCCGTAGTGCATCGGAATTACTTGGCCGGGATTGACCAGTTTCACGGCGTCGGCTGCGCGTTTGGGTCCCATCGTGAAATGATCGCCGATGCAGACCATCATGATGTCGATCTTGTCAAACTCTGGAATCAGCGCCATGTCGCCGAAGAGATCGGTATCGCCGGTGTGATAAATGACCGGGCCATTGCGAATCGAAATAACAAAGCCTCCGGGCGAACCGCCATATCGCGGACCGGATTTATCATCGATCGTCACTCCGGAGCCGTGATGCGCGCGCACGAACAACACTTTTGCGTCGCCATTGAGCAGACCAAGTTCCCCGCCGAAGTGACCGATCGTATCCATCTCCGCGAGCTCGGCCGGATATCCGAGAAACTTCACCAGCGCATCGCCGAGATCGAAGCTCGCGACAAGCTTCGCACGCGTGCGTTTCGCGATTTCAACGGCATCACCCACATGATCGCCGTGACCATGAGTCACGAAAATCAAATCGACCTTTTTCAGCTCCGCAAGATCATCCTTGGCATTCGGATTTTTTGGATTCGTGATCCAGGGATCGATCAATAGAACCTGGCCGCCCGGTGTCGTGATTTTAAAAGCGGACTGACCGTACCAGGTAATTTGCGTTTGCGAGGCCATGCTTATGATCAAAGCGAAAAATGGGTGAGCGAGCAAATCTAACAATGACAAATGACGAATCTAGAAGGAATGACGAAGCCCGAAATTCGAAAACAAGATCGACATCCTGTTCGACGTCCGAGGCCCTCACCCTACCCTCTCCCTGAGGGAGAGGCGGACGCGACAGCGCCGGGTGAGGGTGTTCTTTGACGTTGATCGAGCGCACGCTTTATTTCGTTTCCGGCCCGATCCGACATTCGTCATTATGGTTAAGATCGACCTATGAATCACGACGACGCCCATCGGCATATCTCCGGCACAGACCCCAGGCTCGCGGAGCTGATGGCGGGATCAGTTCGCTATAACATCGCGCCAGGCAAATCGGTTCGACCTTTCGATGCGCTCGCCGAATCGATTGCTTATCAGCAACTGAGCGGCAAAGCCGCCGCCACCATCTGGGGCCGCGTCCGCAAACTCTTTCCCGGCAAATATCTCGATCCAAAACTTGTTTTGAAAATGCCGGACCGGAAACTGCGCGCCGCCGGTTTGTCGCGCAGCAAGGTTGCTGCGCTCAAAGATCTAGCCGCAAAAACTTTGGACGGAACGGTTCCATCCGCGCGCGCGCTCGCCCGCATGAGCGATGAAGAGATCATCACACGCCTTATTAGCGTGCGTGGCATTGGCCGCTGGACGGCCGAGATGCTGTTGCTCTTCGACCTGGGCCGGCCCGATGTCTGGCCGGTGGACGATTATGGCGTTCGCAAAGGTTTTGCGAAAACGTTCGCTCGCCGGAAGCTTCCCACGCCGAAGCAGCTGCGGAAGCTCGGTGAGAAATGGCGGCCTTATCGTTCCGTGGCCGCCTGGTATTTCTGGCGCGCGCTCGACGCGCCGGAGAAGAAGAATCGGTCCGATTAATGGAGGGACACGCGCTGTCGTGTCCCATTTTTGCCGCCGACGGCGCGGCGCCCTCCATTCCGTGCATTGACTTTACGGCCGCGGCTCACTAAAACGCCAGCTATGGCGACGATTCACATTACTCGCGGGACCACCGGCCTCGGAACATTTTCGGAAGAAGAAGTGCTCGAGGGACTTCGCACCGGACGTTTCATTTCTACTGACTTGGGCTGGCGCGAAGGAATGTCGACCTGGGAGCAACTTTCGAAGTTCCCGGAATTCGCCGCTGGTGCAATGCCGCCACCGCCACCATCCGAGGCAAGATCGACAATCACCCCGGCCGTTGGCCCGGCGGCTGACACTCCTGCACCGCGCAGCGGTTTGCCGTGGGATAACCGCGCCGGCCGGCCATTCTTCAATGCGTTCATTGAGACGCTGCAAATGGTCTTGAGCCGGCCGGCGGTCGCGTTCACCGCCATGAGACGTGAAGGCGGCCTGGCCGATCCGCTCATTTACGCGCTTATCGGAGAGTGCTTTGGGCTCGTGTTCTATTTCGTCTACAGCATGCTGTTTCGGTCGTTCGGTGGTCTGGCGGAGAGAAATAATCCCGTCTCTCATCTCGCCGCCATGGGCATCGGATGGGTCCTGCTTCTGATTCTGGCGCCGATCTTTGTCGTCATTGGCATATTTGTCGGCTCTGCCATCCTCCACGTCTGCTTAATGATCGTGGGGGGCGCGAAACAAGGTTTTGAAACAACCTTTCGTGTCGTCTGTTACGCCGGCGGTTCCGTCGGACCGTTGCTCGTGGTTCCATTCTGTGGCGGAGTAATCGCGGGAGTCTGGAGAATTGTCCTCAACTGTATCGGTTTGGCGCGCGCCCATGAAACCGATACAGGCCGCGCCGTTCTCGCTGTTTTCCTTCCGCTGATTGTCTGTTGCGGCGGCCTGATTCTTCTAGGCATATTATTTCCAGCCTTGCTCGTTTGGAGCCACCACCAATAATTGATGGTTATTGGCGTGTCCCCGTGACTTGGCGTCGCAACTAATTGACTATGCGTCTGATCGTACGTCGCCTCGGCCCGGGTGAACTGAACCACGAGCTGCTGTGGTTGAGCGTTTCGATCGGTTCGCTCGCGTGCGCTGCCGTTTGGTTCTCGTTTGGTTTGCCCTGGCCTAGCTGCGTGTTTCACGACCTCACCGGCTTGCCATGTCTCACTTGCGGAGCCACACGTTCGGCCATCGAGTTCTTTCACGGCCATTTTCTCAGCGCTTGGAAATGGAATCCGCTCGCCTTCATCGCCTATTGCGCATTGGCGATTTTTAATGTGTATGCTTCAATTGTGCTCATCAGGCGCGCACCGCGATTGCGTCTCGCGCATTTCGCAGCCGGCGACAAAAATTTGCTGCGCGTGACGGTGATCGCGTTGCTTGGATTGAACTGGCTTTACCTTCTCGTCTCGAGATCGCAATTCTGAATTGGGCGTTGGGCGTTGGATGTTGGGCGTTTTGCGTTTTCCGCGCCCGCTTATTGCGGCGGCCGTCCAACATCGTCGAGCGGCGCACCGCGATGTTGTTCGATGAACGCCGACGGGTTGAGCCAGCCGCGCGTATCGTCACGATAACCCGGCCCGATAAACGGCGTAACGAACTCGCGCATCTCGAAATGGAGATGCGCAAAATATCGCCCATTGGCTGTCCCAACCGTGGCGATCTGTTGACCGCGTCGCACCTTCTCGCCGGCATGTACCAGCATTTGATCGACATGTCCGTAATACGACTGCACATACGTACGCGTGCCATTGTTGATGTAGGCGTGCAGGACGATGATGACGTTGCCCCATCCCGGGCCACCATCGCGCGCGAGTAAAACGCATCCATCCGCGACGCAATAAATCGGATCGCCCAGATCGCTGTCTTCGCCGCCGATGCCGTTGAGATCGTCGCCGAGATGTTTGTTCTCAGTGAAACGTTGTGCGTTGTAAGCGAGCGCGCCGTTTTCACTCCCAAGCGGGAAATCGAAACGGGTCGCTGTCGGGATTGAAGCCAGCTCAAGCGCTGATGGAACCTGAAAGGCAGGATCGACCCGCTTCGGTCGAGTGAGCTCCGGCCAAAGCTTGATCGCAACTGTCCCGAGGAATCCGATTAAGAACGCGAACGCGATAATGCCTCCAAAGATGACTCGTTTCATTGCTTAACTACGAAGATCACGACGAACACGAAGTCGGCCGAAAGGCTGTAGAACGGAAAGGACGAGAATTTTCTTCGTGCACTTCGTATCCTTCGTGGTTGAACTTCTGATCGAATGAGGATTCTGGTTACGGGCGGCGCGGGGTTCATCGGCTCGCATCTTGTCGAAAAATTACTCGGGGCTGGTCACGCTGCCGCCATCGTCGATGACTTCAACGATTTTTACGACCCGCAAATCAAACGTGAAAATATCGCTGCTGTTTCGAAAGGCGTTCCAGTTCATCATGTTGATCTTCGCGAAAATGCCGCCGTGCGAAACTTGTTTCACCGCGAAAAGTTCGACGCTATCGCGCATCTCGCTGCGCGCGCGGGCGTGCGTCCATCCATTCAACATCCACAGCTCTATTACGACACCAATGTCACCGGCACCCTTCACCTTCTCGACGCGGCGCGCGCCACCGGCGTCGAGCGCTTCATTTTCGCTTCCAGCTCATCTGTTTACGGCCTCTCAAAAACTGTTCCGTTTTCGGAGGAGCAACATCTTACCCAAACCATCAGTCCTTACGCTGCGACCAAGCTCGCCGCCGAATTCCTTTGTTCGACCTATTCACATCTTTACCAACTGCGCGTTGTCGCGCTGCGTTATTTCACCGTTTACGGCCCGCGCCAGCGCCCCGATCTGGCCATTCACCAATTCACAAAAAAAATCCACGCCGGCCAGCCGATCGACCAATTCGGTGATGGGACCAGCCGCCGCGATTACACTTATATCGACGACATCATTCAAGGCACCATGGCCGCGCTCACATATAACGGACCGTTGTTCGATATTTTTAATCTCGGCGAAAGCGAAACCATTCAACTCAAGGATTTGATCGAGAAAATCGAAAAGGCGCTCGGCCAAAAGGCCAAGATCAATCAATTGCCCGAACAACCGGGCGATGTCCCGTTGACTTGTGCTGACATTTCCAAAGCGAGAAGACTGCTCGGCTACAATCCGACCACGCAACTGAGCGAAGGTCTCCCGCGTTTTATCGAGTGGTTCATGCAGCGTACGAAATAGTTATGAAGCGCAACCGCATTAGAAACCCGGTCATCCCGAATCCGCCTGAGGCGGATGAGGGACCTCCCAATAGGTCTTGGATTACGCTCCTAGATTTGCGTGAGACAAACATCGATAGAGAGGTCAACGCTCCGCCCAATCGCGATCCCTGCGCGGCTCGGGATGACCCGTTAGGGATTTTTGGGAGAAGTGGGCGTGCCGCGAGGTAAAGATGCAAAGTCTGCCATTCGCACAACGCGCATGTTTCATCGCCGGCCAGGCGAAGTCTGGAACCACACTGCTAGCCGCGCTGCTCGACAATCATCCGGAGTTGCTCGTGCTCCCGGAAGAGACGGCATATTTTCCAACTGTTCTCACGAAATACGCGCCGCGTGGTCGCCGTGCGCAGTTCGATTATCTCACGAAAGAGTCCCGCTCGAACGTGCTCTTTGCGGGACCGAGCGTGCGCGGCAAGCGTGATTACGCCGATTTTCCGCGGACTGAATTTCTCGAAACATTTGAGCGCGCTGTTTTCGACTCCGCCAGGACCGACAACGACCTGTTG
>Ga0070697_100002969_pt1 | contig 13044 bp, 10 predicted proteins | sample KBSK1501metaG_FD_65475 | JGI IMG/M metagenome (GOLD analysis project Ga0070697, IMG submission 65475) | Corn, switchgrass and miscanthus rhizosphere microbial communities from Kellogg Biological Station, Michigan, USA - KBS K1-50-1 metaG | ecosystem: Host-associated > Plants > Roots >... | reverse complement strand
CATCGGCGGGAAGAGTTGAAGGTCCTGGAACGGGACGTGAAAAAGCTGGAGGCCATCGTCCCGCCGTTTCCCCGGATCGCATACGCCGAAGCGGTGGAACGGTTGCAGAAGAAGGGCAACCCGATCCAACTGGGTGACGACTTCGGCGGGGATGAGGAGACGATCCTCTCCAACGAATTCGACCGTCCGGTGATCATCCACCGCTATCCGGCGTCCTTGAAGGCGTTCTACATGCAAAATGACCCTGAGAACCCGGATCTCGCTCTGTGCATGGACGTGCTGGCCCCGGAAGGGTACGGCGAGATCATCGGCGGCGGACAGCGCATTCATGAGCGCGAGAAGCTGCTCGCGCGCCTGAAAGCCCACGGGTTACCCCAAGACGCGTTCCAATGGTACGTCGACCTGCGCACGTTCGGGACGGTCCCCCATGCCGGTTTCGGAATGGGGATCGAACGCGCCGTGGCATGGATCTGCGGCTTAGAGCACGTCCGCGAGACCATCCCCTTCCCCCGCCTGTTGTATAAGATCTACCCCTAAGTACAAAATCCAGGGTCACGACTCTCTGATTCATCTGTCCAGTGTCCAGTCAGTCAACCTCCTGGGAAGAGGGTATTTATCCACAGGCTTGACATTGTGGGACAGCTTTCCTATCCAGGCAGAATGTCGTAAATTATTCTTGACAACCCGGTAACGGAGCGTATACTGTCGCGCATCGAGTGGGTGAAAGTGGGAATGAGTGGTTTTCTGGATTGCAGTCATGCACCGCCCCGTGATGCTGCAAGAAGTCTTGGCTTGGCTGCAACCAAGGGCTGGAAGGATCTATCTCGACGGGACGATCGGGGCAGGAGGGCACAGCTTGGCCATCCTTGAAGCCAGCGCACCAGATGGGCGGATCGTCGGGTTGGATCGTGACGCAACCGCTGTGGCGACGGCCCGGCAGGCGCTCCTCCCGTACGGCGATCGGGCGGTGATCGTGCAGGCTACGTATGGCGATGCCCCGCGTGTGGTGCGTGAGACGGTGAAGGACCATCTTGACGGCGCCTTGCTGGACCTCGGAGTCTCCTCCCTGCAACTGGACACGCCCGCCCGGGGGTTCAGTTTTCTGGCGGACGGACCGCTGGACATGCGGATGGACATGCGGGACTCGGTCACGGCTGCGGACCTCGTCAATCGCCTGCCGGAGAAGGAGCTGGACCGGATCCTTCAGGAACACGGGGAGGAGCGCTACGCCCGGCGCATTGCCAAGGGGATCGTCCGACGGCGAGCCCAAGGCCCCATTCTGACGACGCTGGCCTTGGTCGAGGTCATCCGAGAAACAGTCCCGCCGGCATACCTGCACAGACGGCTCCACTTCGCCACGCGGACCTTTCAAGCACTACGCATCGCCGTCAATCGAGAACTCGAAAACCTCGAACCAGCGCTGAGAGAGATCGCCACGCTGTTGCGTCCCGGCGGTCGGCTGGTGGTCCTCGCCTTCCATTCACTCGAAGACCGTGTCGTGAAGCAGACGTTCCGGGCACTGGCGCAGGGACCAGCGGCGGGTTTCGCCGTCCTGACCAAGCGCCCGATCACCCCGTCTGCCCAGGAGTGCGCAGAGAATCCCCGTGCCCGCAGCGCGAAGCTGCGAGTGCTGGCTGCGCAGGAGGCCGCCGCATGAAACTCCTGGCCGGAACGGTGCTGTTAGCGCTTGCGCTCGGCGCCGTGTGGGAGAAAATGGATATCTACAAGGCCGGGTACGCGATTGAACAGCTCCAGGCACGGAAGAAGCAGTTGCAGCAGGAGCAGAAAACCCTGCAACTGGAGTTTGCCCGGTTGACTGCGCCGGATCAGATCGAACGGGTGGCTGTCTCTCGTCTCGGCATGATGCGGCCCCGGTACGATCAGGTCGTGCTGGTACAGAGCGGTTCGCTGCCGTCGAGGAGCGAGCCAGCCGGTCGTGTTGTCCCGGCGTCGCACACCCAGTGACAGAGGGCCGGCGTCTGCCATGATGGAAGAGGACGCCAGAGGCTGGCGGACAGTCGTGGCTGGGGTCCTTTTGGGCCTTGGCTTTCTCGTCGTCTTGGGCCGCCTTTTCCACTTACAGGTACTCCACGCGGAGGAGTTGGCCCAGTTGGCCGGCCGCCAGCACCAGAAGATCCTCACGGTGGAGGGGGGGCGTGGCGCGATCTCCGATCGAAACGGTAAGATCTTAGCGATCACTATGGAGGTGCCTTCGGTTTTCGGCGCGCCGAAATACGTGTCGAACCCGCGGGCCACGGCCGTCCGGCTGAGCCGTGTGCTCAAGGCGGACGCGCGGCAACTGGAAGCCAAGTTGAAGAGCGAGCGGGACTTTGTCTGGTTGCAACGGCACCTTGCGCCCGAGCGGGCGGAGGCGCTGCAGGGTCTTTCCCTCGACGGCATTGGGGTTATTCCCGAGGGGCGGCGGTTCTATCCCAAAGGGGTCATGCTTTCGCATGTCCTTGGGTTCGGCGATATCGACAACCAAGGCCTGGAGGGGTTGGAGCGGCGGTACGATGCCGTGCTCCGGGGCGAACGGGGCCGGCTCGTGGTGGAACGGGACGCCTTCGGCGGGGCCGTGTTCCCCAAAGGGCTCAATTACGTCGCGCCGTCTCCGGGCAAGGATCTGGTCCTCACGATCGATGAGGTGATTCAATATATCGCGGAACAGGAACTGGCCGAGGCGGTCGCTCGCACGCGGGCGGCCTCGGGTGTCGTCATCGTGGTGGAGCCGAAGACCGGCGCGCTCCTGGCCTTGGCGGTGCGGCCGACCTTCAATCCCAATGAGCCGAAGGGGGATCCGAACCAGTGGCGCAACCGCGCTGTCAGCGACGCGTACGAGCCTGGCTCGACGTTCAAACTGGTGGCCGCCGCGGCGGCGCTCGAAGAGAAACTGGTCTCGCCGGACGAGTTCGTCGACGGCGAGAACGGCCGGTATGTCGTGGAGAACACGGTGGTTCACGATCACCACAAGAACGGGTGGATGACCTTTGCTCAAGTCCTTCAGAAGTCCAGCAACATCGGGATGGTCAAGGTGGTGCAGAGACTGGCGCCGGAAAAGCTCGCCTGGTACATCAATGCCTTCGGATTTGGCCAGAAGACGGACGTCGATCTGACGGGAGAGCAGCGGGGTCTGACCAAGGACTTGCACGATTGGAGCCGGCGCACGCAAGCGTCGATCGCCATGGGTCAGGAGATCGGGGTGACCCCCTTGCAGTTGGTGATGGCAGTGTCGGCCATTGCGAACGGAGGCTGGCTGATGCGGCCCTATGTGGTGTCCGAGGTCCGATCCTCGACCGGGGAGACCCTTGCCCGCGTGGAACCGGTCGTCCGTCGTCACCCTATCTCCACGCAAACGGCCAAGGCCCTGACGGAGATCATGCGCGGCGCCGTCCTGCCGGGCGGCACCGGCACGCTCGGGGCTGTGCCCGGGTACGACGTGGCCGGCAAGACCGGGACCGCGCAGAAGATCGATCCGCTCACGGGAGGCTATTCGGCGACGCGGATGGTCAGCTCGTTCGTCGGGTTCCTGCCGGCGGATGATCCCAAGCTGGCCATCCTGGTCGTGGTGGATGAACCGCAGACCGAGCACTGGGGAGGCACCGTAGCGGCCCCCGTCTTCCAGCGGATTGCGGCGCAGGCTGTTCGCCATCTGGGCATCGTGCCGAAGACGGAGCCAGGTCAGATTTTTGCAGCGCGATGACACTTCGGGAATGCGTGGACGCCCTCGACGGAATGAAGATGCAGGGCAGTCTGGATCGGGAGATTACCGGGCTGACGGATGATTCGCGCCGGGTGTCCCCCGGTGGGCTGTTCGTCGCGGTGAAGGGTACGCAATCGGACGGCCATCGCTTTCTCGCGGAGGCCGTCGCGGCCGGTGCCGGTGCGATCGTAGTGGAGAAGGGGCGGGTGTCCGCAGAGGCGCTGGCGTCGATCGGGGTACCGGTGATTCAAGTTGGCGACTCGCGCCGGGCCTTGGGTCTCCTGGCCAGCAGGTTCCATAAGGATCCGTCCCGCCGGCTGAGGGTGATCGGCGTGACCGGCACCAATGGGAAGACGACGACGACCTATCTCTGCAAGTCCATCCTGGAAGCCGCCGGCGTGCGGGTGGGCCTGATCGGTACCGTGGCGTACCTGTTCGGCGAAGAACGGGAGGCGGCGACCCACACGACCCCCGGCGCCCTGGAGCTGCAAAGCTTGCTTCGCAGAATGGTGGACGCGGGCATGCAGGCGGTGGTGATGGAGGTTTCCTCCCATGCGCTTGCGCTCGATCGGACGGCGGGATGCGAATTCGGGACGGCGGTGTTCACCAACCTCACGCAGGACCACCTGGATTTCCATGCCGACATGGAAGACTACTTTCGCGCGAAGCTCCGGCTCTTCACGGCGCTGACCGCAGAGGCGCGCGCCGTCGTGAACGGCGACGATCCCTATGGGGGACGCGTCGTCGAGGCCACGCCGGCCAAGGTGTGGACCTACGCCATCGATCGTCCGGCCGATCTGCGCGCCGAAGACGTGCAGATATCCCTGAACGGCGTGCGGTTCACGGCCCATACGCCGGCGGGATCGGTCGCCCTCCGCTCTCGACTCGTGGGCCGGCACAACGTCCACAATATCCTGGCGGCGGTCGGGGTCGGATTGGCGCAGGGCGTGCCGCTGGAGGGGATTGCCGCGGGGGTCGCCGCGCTCCGGAACGTCCCTGGTCGGTTCGAGCTGGTGGAGGCCGGCCAGCCGTTTACGGTGGTCGTCGACTATGCCCACACCGAGGATGCGCTCTACCGGTTGCTGACCACGGCCCAGACGGTCAGGAAGGGCCGTATCATCACCGTGTTCGGCTGTGGCGGCGATCGGGATCGGGGCAAGCGGCCCAAGATGGGGCACGTGGCCGCGCGTTACAGCGATATCGTGGTGGTCACGTCCGACAATCCCCGCACCGAAGATCCCGACGCCATCATCCGGGCGATCATCCCCGGCGTGCAGGCCGGGATGCGGGAAGCGGGGCGCGGCCGCTATTTGATCCATGCGGATCGGCGCGTAGCGATTGCAGAGGCCATGCGGCTTGCACAGCCCGGCGATCTGGTCCTGATTGCCGGGAAAGGGCATGAGGATTACCAAGTTATCGGGAAGGAGAAGCACCCGTTTGATGACCGCGTGGTGGCGCGGGAGGCCATCGAGGCCCTGGCCCGATGAGTCTGCTGCTGCAGACCGTGGAATGCTCGGATCAGGAGACGGATGACGCCATGCCCCTGTTCACGGCCGACGGCATAGTCACGATCACCGGAGGGGTCCAGACTCGGGACGCCCCGAATCTGGGAATCCGACGGGTCTGGACGGATTCGCGGACGGTCCGGCGCGGCGATCTGTTCGTGGCGCTGACCGGAGTCCACTTTGATGGTCACCAGTTCGTCGCCGATGCGCTGGAGAAGGGCGCCGCCGGGGCGATCGTGCGACGTGGGTTCGTGGGTGCGGGAGCGGTTTCTAGGGCGCTCCTGATCGAGGTGGAGGACCCCCTCCGCGCGTTTCAGGAGCTGGCGCGGGCGCACCGCCGTCGGTTCGGCATCCCGGTGGTTGCGGTGAGCGGGAGCAACGGCAAGACGACGACCAAGGAGATGATCGGGGCCATCCTTGCGGAAGCCTACGCAACGCTGAAGACCGACGGCAACCTGAACAACCACATCGGCGTGCCGCAGACCCTGTTGCGCTTGACGGCCCGCCACGAGGCGGCGGTCATCGAGATGGGCATCAGCAGGCTGGGCGAGATGGCGCGACTCTGCGAGATCGCCGAGCCGACCCACGGCGTGTTGACCAACATCGGCCCGACCCATCTCGAGACGCTCGGCGATCTCCGCGCCGTGGCACAGGCCAAGGGCGAGATGCTCGAGCGGCTACCCCGGGACGGCACGGCCATCCTCAACGCCGACGACGCGTTCTTCAAGGACCTCGCCGCGCGGGTGCAGGGACAGGTACGCTCCTTCGGATTCTCCGACCGGGCCGACGTGCGGGCTTTGCAGATCGAGCGACGAAGCCTGGCTTTTTCCCTCGTTCGTGTGGGGGTGCGCGGCCGCGCACGCCCGTTCTCTGTCACGCTCGGCGTGGCCGGGGCCCACAACATCGCCAATGCCCTGGCAGCGGTCGCAACGGGGCTTGCGTTGGGCGTCGGCGAAAGCGCGATCCGTGCGGGGCTCGCCCGTTTTCGCCCGACGGCCATGCGCTCCCAGGTGCGCCGGTGGCGCGGGGTGACGTGGCTGAACGATTGTTACAACGCGAATCCATCGTCGATGCGCGCCGCGCTCCGCTGGTTGGCTGAGTTCAAGAGTGAGTCGAAGGGGCACGGACGCGCGATCGCCGTGCTGGGAGACATGCTGGAGCTGGGCGAGGGATCCGTCCGGATCCACCGGGACCTCGGCGAGGAGCTGGCCCGCCAGGGTACGGACTATCTCCTGACCGTCGGGGACCTGGCGGCGGAGATCGCGGCTGGCGCCCGGGGGGCGGGGATGCCGGCGGACCACGTGATCGTGGCGCATGACCATGCGGCCCTCGCCGAACGACTCACGGGGATTCTGCGCGCCGGCGATGTCGTGCTGCTCAAAGGCTCGCGGGGCTTGCGGATGGAACGCGTGCTGGAGGAGTTGGCGTAATGCTGTACCTTTTGCTCTACCCCCTCCATACGCAGTTCTCGATCTTCAACGTCTTCCGCTACCTCAGCTTCCGGCTCATCTATGCAGCGATCACCGCCTTTGCGCTCGTCTTCGTGCTCGCGCCGCTCGTGATCCGCGAGCTGCAGAGCCACGGCGTCGGCCAGAGGATCCGCGAGGACGGACCCAGCCGGCACCAAGTCAAGGGCGGGACGCCCACGATGGGGGGCATCCTGATCGTCTTCGCGGTCGTCATCTCGACGCTCCTCTGGACCGATCTGACCAGTCGGTATGTCTGGCTGGCGATCTTCGCGATGCTCGGGTTCGGTGCGGTGGGGTTCTGGGACGACTATCTCAAGACCGTTCGCGGGAAGAACCAGGGGCTGACGGCGCTGCAGAAGGTCATCGCCCAGGCCGTCGTGGCGCTGGGTATCGGGGTGCTGTTCTACTCCCTGCCGGCCTATTCCACGAAGCTGAGCGTGCCCTTCTTCAAGGGCTTTTCCCCGGATATCGGGCTCTTCTACATCCCCTTCGCTATTCTCGTCATCGTGGGGGCGTCCAACGCCGTCAACCTGACGGATGGACTGGACGGACTGGCCATCGGCCCGGTCATTGTCGCCACCCTGGCGTACACCGTGGTGGCCTATGTGTCGGGTCACAGGGTCTTCGCCGACTATCTCCTCATTCCCTACATCGAGGGGTCAGGCGAGCTGTCCATCTTCACGGCCGCCATCTTCGGAGCCAGCCTGGGCTTCCTCTGGTTCAACACCTATCCGGCGTCGGTCTTCATGGGGGACGTCGGGTCGCTGCCGTTGGGGGCCGCCCTCGGCACCGTCGCGGTGATCAGCAAGCACGAACTGCTGCTGCTGCTGGTCGGCGGTGTCTTCGTGATCGAAGCGCTGTCGGTGATCTTTCAGGTAGCCTCGTTCAAATCACGGGGCAAGCGGGTGTTCCTCATGGCGCCCATTCATCACCATTTCGAGTTGAAAGGCTGGGAGGAGCCGAAAGTGGTGGTCCGTCTGTGGATCATCGCGGTGCTGCTCGCGCTGTTCAGCTTGAGCACTCTGAAGCTGCGATGAGCGTGGTCATGGGGGAGCGGACGTCGGTAGAGGTGGCGGGTAAGCGAGTCGCCGTGATCGGCCTGGGGCGGAGCGGCGTGGCCGCGGTGCGGTTGCTGGGGGAGTTCGGCGCACGCGTCGCGGTCGCGGACGCGAAGCCGCTCGCAGAACTGACGGCCGCGCTGGAGGGCCTGCGGGCCGGCGATCTGGAAGTCCATGGCAGCGGCGCCTACGAGGCGGCGTTGCGGGGCGCGGACCTGGTGGTGGTCAGCCCCGGCGTCCCGCTGACGCTGGAGCCGCTCCGGCGCGCACGCTCCGCCGGCGTCCGCGTGATCGGAGAATTCGAGCTCGCCGCCCGGTGCCTCACCGGCAAGCTCATTGCGGTGACCGGAACGAACGGGAAGAGCACCACGGTCACCTGGATCGGCGAGGTGCTGCAGCGGGCGGGTTACGAGCCGTTCGTCGGCGGCAACCTGGGGCCACCGCTGGCAGAGGCCGCGTATGCCGCCTTGCACGGCAAACGATGGGATTTTGTGGTGGCGGAGGTGTCGAGCTTCCAACTGGAGACGATCGAAACCTTCCATCCCTGGATCGGAGCGATCCTGAACGTGACGCCGGATCATCTGGACCGCTATCCCTCCATGGAGGCCTACACCGCGGCGAAGCTGCGAATGTTCGAGAACCAGACCGACACGGACTATGCGGTCCTCAACGCCGATGATCCCCGGCTGGCTCACGCCGGCGACGTCATTGCCGGGACCCGCGTGTGGTTCAGCCGCACGCGCGTCATCGAGCGTGGCGTGTTCGTGGACGGGGACAGCATCATCTCCACGGTGCGAGGCGGCAGCGAGGAAGTCTGCCGGGTGAGTAGGCTTCCCGTCAAAGGCGCCCACAATGTCGAGAACGCGATGGCGGTCGCCGCCGTGGCCATCCTGGCCGGCTGTCCAATTGCCACTATCGGAGAAGGCCTCCGTGCGTTCCGGGGGCTGGAGCACGTGATGGAGGTCGTGCGTGTCCTGCGCGGGGTGGCGTACATCAACGATTCCAAGGGCACGAATGTGGACGCCACGATCAAGGCGCTGGAGAGCCTGCCTGCGCCCGTCATCCTGATCGCCGGCGGCCGCGAGAAGGGCGGCGAATATCCGGGACTGGCCGACGTGGTCCGGCGCAAGGCCAAGCAGGTCATCCTGCTCGGTGAGGCGCGCACCCGCCTGCGCGAGGTCCTGGCCGGCGCTTGCCCGCTGACGGAGGTCCGAAGCCTCGCCGAGGCGGTACGGAAAGCAACGGCGCTGGCAGCTCCGGGCGACACGGTCTTGCTGTCCCCCGCCTGCGCCAGCTTCGACATGTTTGCGGACTATAAGGACCGCGGGCGCCAGTTCAAGGAGAACGTGCATGAACTGGGTTGACCAGCAAACGATGACCCTCCGGTGGCCTGACACCGCGGTGGCCGAGCGCCCGCGTCGCGGCGATCACATGATCCTCCTGGTGACGCTCCTCCTAGTGGCCATCGGCCTCGGCATGATTTACAGCGCGAGCGGGGTCTTGGCCGACAAGCGCTTCGGGGCTCCATCCTACTTTCTCAAACGGCAACTGCTGTGGTGCGCCATCGGACTGGTGGCCTTGTTGGTCGTGGCCCGGTGCGAGCTCGTGACGCTGCGCCGGTGGGCGGGGCCGGTCCTCCTCCTCGGCTTGCTCGGCCTCGTGCTCGTGCTGCTGCCGTCCATCGGGGTGTCGGTCAAGGGCGCGCGCCGATGGCTACGGATCGGCGCGCTCACGATCCAGCCTGCCGAAGTAGCCAAGCTGGGCGTCGTGCTGTACCTGGCGCATTACCTGGCGAAGAAGGGGGATCGGATCGCTGACTTCTGGCGGGGCTTCGTGCCGCCGCTGGTGGTGGTAGGGCTGCTCATCGCGCTCATCATGATCGAGCCAGACATGGGGACCGCGGCGGTGATCGGTCTGGTGACCTTGGGCGTCCTCTTCGTGGGCGGGGCGCGGCTGGGCCATCTGCTGCTGATCATCGTGGCGGCCTTGCCCATCCTGTACCTGCTCGTCATGCGGGTCGCCTACCGCCGCCAGCGGCTCCTGAGCTTCTGGGATCCGTGGAGCGATCCCACTGGGACAGGCTTCCAGGTGATCCAGTCATTTCTCGCGCTCGGCAGCGGCGGACCTTTCGGGGTGGGGCTCGGCGAGGGGCGGCAGAAGCTGTTCTACCTGCCGGAGCCCCATACGGATTTCCTGCTCGCGGCCTTGGGCGAGGAACTCGGATTTGTCGGGACTGCCATGGTCATCCTGCTGCTGGCGGCGTTTGTGGCGAAGGGCTTCTCGATCGCGTGGGAAGCGAGTGACCCCTTTGCGCGCTATGTGGCCTTGGGAGTGAGTTTGCTGATCGGGTTCCATGCATTGATCAATGTGGGGGTGATTACGGGTCTGCTGCCCACCAAGGGATTGACGTTGCCGTTCCTGAGTTACGGAGGGTCGTCTCTGGTCGTCTGCATGGTCGGGGCCGGGCTCCTTATGGCGGTCGCCCGGCACCGTCCGCCGATCTAGAGATGCGGGTGATTATCGCAGCCGGCGGTACCGGCGGCCATCTGTACCCGGGGGTGGCGCTGGCTCGTGAGTTCGCCCGGCTGGAGCCGGGAAGCGAAGCGGTTTTTGTGGGGACCGTTCGGGGGCTGGAAACGAAAGTGCTGCCCCGAGAGGGATTCGAGCTGATCACGATCACGGCGCAAGGAGTGATGGGTCGGGGCGTGTGGGGGGCCGTGCAAGGTCTCGCCGCGGTGCCGGTCGGTCTGCTCCAGTGCCTGGCGATCTGCCGCCGCTGGCGGCCGGATCTGGCGATCGGCCTGGGCGGATACACCAGCCCGCCTCTGGTGCTGGCGGCTTTCCTGTTGGGCGTCAAGCGGGCGATCCTGGAGCCGAACGTGCATCCCGGGGTCGCCAATCGCGTGCTCTCGCCGTTTGCGAACCTCGTCTTCGTGTCGTTCGCCGACACGGCTACCTTCTTCGCTCCGGGGAAGACGCGGATCGTGGGCACGCCCATTCGCCAGGAGTTTCTCGAGTCGACCATTTTACCGGGAGGGGGAGGCGAAACGCGGGGCCTTACTCTGCTGGTGCTCGGAGGCAGCCAGGGGGCCCGGTCCGTCAACCGCGCGCTGGTCGCCGCCTTGCCGAAGTTGCTGGCCGCGCATCCGAGGTTGCGGGTGATCCACCAGACCGGCGAGCGGGATTACGAGGAAGTCGTCGCCGCGTATCGAAATACGGAGCCCCCTCCCGATCAGATGGAAGTTGTGCCGTTCCTCTTTGACGTCCCACGGGCCTTTCGCCAGGCGGATCTGATTGTGAGCCGGTCGGGCGCGACGACGGTAGCCGAGATCACGGCATGCGGCAAGCCTGCCCTCCTGATCCCCTTTCCCCATGCCATCCACGGGCACCAAGAGCGCAATGCGCGCATCCTAGAGCAAGCCGGGGCCGCGACGGTACTCCTGGATGCGGGTCTCACGGGCGAGGTGCTGGCCGCGGCGATCGCGGCTTTGCTCGCGGACCGCGGCCGACTGGGCGAGATGGCGCGCTGTAGCAAGGCCTTGGGCCGGGCCGATTCGGCGGAGCGGATCGTGGAGGCTTGCCGGGAGCTCGTTCAGGGGATCAAAGCTTCAACGTGAAGAAGAGACTGCGATGAACGCATAACGATTCGCGTGGCATGATGTTCAGGAAGATTCAGCATATTCATTTCGTGGGCGTGGGCGGCGCGGGCATGAGCGGCATCGCGGAGGTGCTCTTGACGCTCGGCTACCACGTGACGGGGTCGGACCTGCACGAATCGGAGTCCGTCCGGCGGATCCGCGCCCTCGGGGGCACCGTCTTCATCGGCCACGCCGCATCCAACATCGGCAACGCGCAGGTGGTGGTCGTCTCGTCGGCCGTGCCGCCGACCAACCCGGAGGTCGTGGCTGCCAAGGCCAAGGTCATCCCCGTCATCCCCCGCGCCGAGATGCTGGGCGAGCTGATGCGGCTCAAGTACGGCGTGGCCATCGCGGGCGCGCACGGCAAGACCACCACGACCTCACTGGTCGCCAATGTGCTGGCCGAAGGCGGGCTCGATCCCACGATCGTGATCGGGGGCAAGGTCAACGCGCTCGGCAGCCATGCACGGCTGGGCCGGGGAGACCTGCTCGTCGCCGAAGCGGACGAGAGCGACGGCTCGTTCATGAAGCTCTCGCCGACCGTGGTCGTCGTGACCAACATAGATCGCGAGCACCTGGATCACTACGGCACGATGGAGCGCCTCTGCGAGACCTTCCTGGGGTTCATCAACAAGGTCCCGTTCTACGGTCTGGCGGTCCTCTGTGCCGACGACCCCTATCTCGCCGCGCTGCTGCCCCGTGTGACCAAGCGCTACCAGACGTACGGGTTGACCTCTGCAGCCGACCTGATCGGCACGGATGTGCAGCTCCACGTCGGCGTCGCGGAGTTCTCGGCGCGGCTGCGCGGCGAGCCTGTGGGCCGGTTCAAAGTCGCGATGCCGGGCATCCATAACGTCCGGAACGCGCTGGCGGCGATCGCCGTCGGCTTAGAGCTGGGCGTGACGCTTCCACACATCGACCAGGCGCTGGCCGGGTTCAAGGGAGTGGAGCGGCGGTTCCAAGTGCTGGGCGAAAAAGGCGGCGTGCTGGTGGTGGATGACTACGGCCACCATCCGACCGAGATCAAGGCGACGCTCGCCGCGGCGAAGAACGGATGGGGCCGGCGGTTGGTGGTGTTGTTCCAACCGCACCGGTTCACGCGGACGAAGGATCTGCTCGAGGAGTTTCCGGCGGCGTTCAAGCAGGCGGACCGCCTGTTCCTCACCGACATCTATCCAGCCGGGGAGGCGCCGATCCCGAACGTCACCGGCGAACGGCTGGCGGAGGTGATCCGGAAGGCCGGCAAGCCGCCGCTGACCTACGTCCCGCGCAAGGATCAGCTCGTCGACGCCGTGCTGCCTGTGCTCAAGCCCGGCGATGTGGTCGTGGCGCTGGGCGCGGGCGACATCGGGCTGATCGGGCGGGCGCTCTTCGAACGATTGGGGTGAGCAGAAGGATCGGCATGCGAGAAATTCGGTCGGCCCTGACGGGCGTGAAAGGCATGGTCCGGTTCCACGAACCCATGCGCCTGTACACGTCCTTCCGGATCGGGGGGCCGGCGGACGCGTTGATCGAGCCTGAGGACGAAGAGGCGCTCCGGCTTCTCATGGTCCAGGCACGCAAAGCGAAGGTGCCGGTCTTCGTCATGGGAGGGACTAATCTCCTGGTCCGGGACGGCGGCATCCGTGGGATTGTGGTGCGGCTCACCAAATTCGATCGGATCGAAGAGCACGC
>Ga0070697_100002967_pt1 | contig 13046 bp, 12 predicted proteins | sample KBSK1501metaG_FD_65475 | JGI IMG/M metagenome (GOLD analysis project Ga0070697, IMG submission 65475) | Corn, switchgrass and miscanthus rhizosphere microbial communities from Kellogg Biological Station, Michigan, USA - KBS K1-50-1 metaG | ecosystem: Host-associated > Plants > Roots >... | reverse complement strand
AACTACTATCCGAGAGAATACTTTTGGAGTATTCTCTCGGTTATGAGTGTTCCGCTGACACTGCTTGGCCTGCTCGAGCGGGGGCCAAGTCACGGATACGACCTGAAACGGGACTACGACGCGTACTTCGGCCGAGGCAGGCCGCTGCGTTACAGCCAGGTGTACGCGACCCTGTCCCGGCTGGCCAGGGACGGAAAGGCGGTAGCCGGGCCCGTCGAGCAGGGGGCCGGGCCCGAACGCCGACGGTACGTCATCACCGAGGTGGGCGCCGCCGACGTGGAGCGGTGGCTGGCCGAGCCGGCCCCGCCGGAGCCGGACCTGCAGAGCGAACTGTTCGCCAAAGTGGTGCTCGCCCTGATGCTCGACCGGCCGGCCGACAGCTACCTGGATGTCCAGCGGGCAGCGCACCTGCAGCGGATGCGCGAGCTCACCGAACTCAAGCGGGACTCCGATCCGCTCGGCGTGCTCCTCGCCGACCACGCGCTCTACCGTCTGGAGGCTGACCTGCGATGGATCGACCACACCTCGGCCCGGCTGGACCTGCTCTCGCGAGCGGTGCGCCGGTGACCGCGGACCAGGGAACCGCGAAGATCGTCGAGGCGCGGGACCTGTTCCTTTCGTTCGGCGAAACCCCGGCGCTGCGCGGCGCCTCGCTGGGCGTCCGGCAGGGCGAGATCGTCGCGGTCATGGGGCCGAGCGGATCTGGCAAGTCCACCTTGCTGCACTGCCTGGCGGGCATCCTGGTCCCTGATGAGGGGCAGGCCTGGTTCGGCGGGCAGCGGCTGGACACCCTGAGCGACGACCGGCGCAGCGCGCTGCGCCGGGACCGGTTCGGGTTCGTGTTCCAGTCCGGTCAGCTGGTCCCCGAGCTGACCGCGGAAGAGAACGTCGCCCTGCCACTGCTGCTGTCCGGCACCCGCCGCGGCCCGGCGATGGCGGCGGCCAGGAGATGGTTCGGCACGCTCGGCCTGGACGGGCTTGAGGGCCGCAGGTCCGGGGAGCTGTCCGGCGGGCAGGCGCAGCGCGTCGCGCTGGCCCGCGGCCTGGTCACCGGTCCTGAGGTACTGTTCGCCGACGAGCCGACCGGGTCGCTGGACTCGGTGTCAGGGGAACTGGTGATGGACCTGCTCACCGCCGCCGCCCGCGAGCACGGCACCACCGTCATCCTGGTCACCCACGACGCCCGGGTCGCCGCCTACGCCGGCCGGGAGGTCGTCGTCAGGGACGGCAAGGTCAGCACGCTCACCGGGGCCAGGCCGTGATCGGGCTCGGACTGCGGCTGGTGCTCAGCGGCGGTCGCGAGGCCGTCACCCGGTTCCTCGTCCTGACCGTCGCGGTCGGCCTCGGCGTCGGCCTGCTGCTGACCGCCGTGGCCGCGACCAACGCGGTCACCACCTGGAACAACCGGCACGCATGGCTCTGGACCGGCACCGCGTTCGTGCCCCCTGGCCCGGCAACAACGGGCATCGCCCCGCTGTGGTGGCACCCCATCGGTGACACCTTCGACGGCCAGCCGATCTACCGCTTCGACGTGGCCGCCACCGGTACGTCGTCACCGGTACCGCCGGGCATCCCTCATGACCCGGGACCTGGCCAGTACTACGCCTCACCCGCGCTGGTCGCGCTACTACGCAGCACCCCGGCGGACCAACTCGCCGGCCGCTACCCCGGCCGCCCGGCCGGCACGATCGGCGACGCCGCACTGCCGTCGCCGGACTCGCTGGTCATCATCATCGGGCACACCCCGGCGCAGCTGGCAGACACGCCCTACAGCGTGCAGGTAACGTCGATCGCCACGGCGGCGCCCTTCAGCGCCGGGGCCCGGCCGGTGAACCCCAAGGGCCTGGACTACACCCCGCCAGGCGGGGGAATCCAGGGGAGCGGCATCGACCTCATCCTGTCCGTCGTGGCGCTGGCCATGCTGGCCCCGGTGCTGATCTTCATCGCCACCGCGACCCGGCTGTCGGCCGCCCGCCGCGAGCAGCGGTTCGCGGCGATGCGCCTGGTCGGCGCGACCCGCAGGCAGGTCTCCCTGCTCGCCGCCTTGGAATCGACGGCGGCCGCGGTCCTGGGGGTGGCGGCCGGGTTCGGGATCTTCTTCCTGCTGCGCGCCCCGGTCGCGGGCATCCCGTTCCTCGGCGAGCCTTTCTTCCCCGCCGACATGTCGCTCAGCCTGCCAGACATCCTCGCGGTCGCGATCGGCGTGCCCGTGGCCGCCGCCGTGGCGGCCCGGCTGGCGCTGCGCCGGGTGCACATCTCACCGCTCGGCGTCGCCCGCCGGACAACGCCGAGGCCGCCGCGGGCCTGGCGGGTGCTGCCGCTGCTGGCCGGCCTGGCCGAGCTCGGCTTCTTCGTCGTGCACGGCACCCCGGCATCCCCGGGCGGTGAGATCTGGGCGCTCCTGTCCGGATTCCTTCTCATCATCGTCGGCCTGGTCATCGCGGGCCCGTGGCTCACCATGGCCGCGGCGCGGGTCATGGCCAGACGGACCAGCCGCCCCGGCGCGCTGATCGCCGCCCGTCGCCTCGCCGACGACCCGAGGGCCGCCTTCCGCGCCGTGAGCGGCCTGGTGCTCGCCCTGTTCATCACCACCGTCGCCGTGGTGGGCATCACCACGCAGGACGCGAAGAACCTCACGCGGTTTGCCAGCCCCGCGGCCGCGGCCGTAGTGACGGACCAGCTGGCGGCGTCGGGCGGCTTCAGGTCCGCGCAAGAGCCCGCAGCGGCAGGCGCGGGACCAGCCGCGCCCGCCGCGCCGCTCGCGGCACAGCTGCGCGGGATTCCCGGTGTCCAGGGAGTGGTCGTGGTCCGCGCGGTCCCGAAGCTGACCATCCCCGGGACGTTCCACAACCTCGGCACCTACCTGGGCGGCTCCAGCCCGGTGTCGGCGGGCGTGGTCTCGTGCGCGCAGCTCGCGACCGTTCCCGCTTTGGGCCGCTGCCCGGCCGGGGCGACGGCGGCGGCGTTCCCGAAAGATGGGTTCGCCGGCCCCGTGGACCCCACGACGTCGGACGGGATCACCTGGCCGGCCGTGAATGTCCCGGCCTCGCGGCTGGACAGCCTCGGCGTGGACGCCATCAACGTGGGGACAAACGGCTCCGTGCCGACGGTCGAACAGACCAGGACGGTGCTGGAGAACGCACACGCGTATGCCGCTCCCGGCGGGCCGTCCACCCTCGGCGACCTGATCAGGCAGGACAATTCCAGCAACAACGCCTACCAGCAGCTCGCGAACACGGTGATCCTGGTCAGCCTGCCGATCGCCGGCTGCACGCTCGCTGCGAGCATCGCGGCCGGGCTCGCCGACCGCAAACGGCCGTTCAGCCTGCTGCGGCTCACCGGCGCCCGGCTCGCCACGCTGCGCCGCGTCGTCGCGCTGGAAAGCGCCGTCCCGCTGCTCGCCGTCGCCGCCGTCGCAATCGGCACCGGGTTCGGCGCCTCCGCGGAGTACGCCTCCGTGGCCCAGCACTACCCGATGGTGGCGCCAGGCGTCGCGTACTACCTCATCACCGCGGGCGGGATCCTGGTGTCCCTCGGCATCATCGCGGCCACCTTCCCGCTGCTGGCGCGCATCACCGGACCCGAGGTCGCGAGAAACGAATGAACCTGCCGCCGCGTATTTGAACCAGTCCGCCGAACGGGTTCTTGCCTCGCGCCACGGCTTCCTGGCTACGGCACCGCCGGTGCCGACCTCCATGAGGAGGGTCCCCGGGAGGGCGCCTGTGACGCTCTCCCGGGGACCTCCCCCGCACGCGTCAGCGGTCGCCGGACAGGTACGCGGCAACGGCGAGAGCCGAGTAGGCGGCCAGGAGGATCGCTCCGCTCAGCCGGGTCGTTCTCCCGGTCCGGAGAACGAGCGCCGGAAGAGCAGCCGCTGCTCCCATTGCCGCGAGTTCGACGGGCCGGAAGCTGAGGGCAAGCGGCCTGAAGCCCCACGAGATGAGAGCTACCAGAGGTATCACCAAGCCGGCGATCTGGGCGCTTGAGGCCAGCGGAATCTCGGTTGCCAGCTTGACCTTTCCGCGTCGCGCCAGCAGTACCGCGCTCCCGTGCTCCGTTGCGTTTCCGACGATCGCAATGATCACGAACGCGACGAAGAACTCCGAGAGGTGCGCCGTGTAGGCGAAGGCTTGCAGCGTGCCGACGAGCGTTTCGCTGACGAAGGCGGTAGCGATCGTGGCAACGCCGAGCACCACGAGGGCGGCAGGCAAGGACCAGCCGGTGCCTTCGCGTTCAGCAGATCTGAAGAGCTGCCGCTGGCGGCGCAGTGCGTACCAGGTCACGATCACGCAGACGACCAGGAGCACTATGGCAATAGGAACCGAGACCTCACCGAGTGAGCGGCGTTCCGGATCGCCGTAGAACCCTGGCACGGCGGTGACGAGCACCAGAACGGTGGTGAATGCGACTAGGCCGAGCGAGATGTAGGCAGATCGGCGATCGATCAAGCCCCTCTGGCCGAAGAGAAGCGTGAAGCCGAGGACGAGCAGCAGGTTGCCGGCGATCGAGCCTACGAGCGACGCCCTGACGATCGCGGTCAGACCCCCGGAGGCGGCGATGGTCGCAATGATCAGCTCCGGCGCGTTACCGAACGTGGCATTCAGGAAACCGCCGATCCCGGGACCGGTGTGCCGGGCCAGGTTGTCCGTCGCCTCGCCGATCAGCCAGGAAAGAGGGATCAGCGCCGCGCTGGCGAGCACGAACAGTATCAGCTCGCCGACGGCGTCGAGCCGATCCAGGACCACCACGAGCGGCGCCAGCAGTAGCGTCAGGAACGCACCGCGGGCGATGTTCCCACCGGCCCTGCACACACGGTCACCCTACTAGGCGACGCCCGCACGGCGGGTACAAGCGGCCGTGCCGCGCCGGGTAGTGAGGCACCCAGTCCGGCGTTTCCGCGGAAACGCTCATACCGCCGATCGGGCGGTCGGCAGCCGGGCTGGCGGGAATCGGTAGCAGCCAGTATGCGGGCGCGTACTGGTCATGATGCTGGCGCATACTGGTAGTGATGAAACCTGCCCGCGCCGCTAACCGGCGCTTCCTGCCCACCAGTCCCTTCAACCGCCCGGCCGCCGCGCCACCTGCCGATCAGTTCGCCGTGCAGGACCAGGTCACCCACGATCAGTACGGCCTCGGCCGGATCATCGGCGTCGAGGATGACACCGCCGTGGTCATCGATTTCGGTTCACGCCAGGAGCGGATCACCACGCCCTGCACCGAGCTGACCAGGCTCTGAAACCGCCGGCGGCGCACAGAGGGCACCGCATTCATTTCAAGTTCACCGCGTGCGGCAGCCTGCACACGGCGACGAGCTTCCCGGAAGCGACGAAACGCGGACACGCATCGATCGCGTGCAAGCTCGGCGCCGTCCATTCACGTCGGCCTAACGCGGCTCAGGAAGGGCCAGTGCCTCCGCCGCCAGGGCGGCCCGCTGCAGAGTCTCGCGGAACGCTTGCGCCGCCTCGGCGGCCTGCTCGGCCAGGCCCGTGATTTCCACGGTGGCATGCTGGTCCGCTGCAGTGCGCGCGACTAGGTCGAGGTACTTATCGTTGTTGGCCGCCATCCGGTGGGCAGTTTCCCAGTCCTGTCGCGCGGCCTCGGCGGCCGCCACCTGCGCCGCCAGCGATTCAAGCGCCTGAACCCGGGCCGCGGTGGCGTCCCGGGCTATCGATATCGCGCGATTCTGGGAAACCAGGACGGCGGTTGTCATCGGCCCCGCGGTGCCCCCGGCGTAGCTCGATACGAGATCAAGCAGCAACTCGGTGATCTCGCGCAGCGCTACGGCGATCTCCCATTCGTGCTGCTGGAGAACGGGTTCCTCCACGGTGCCCCGCAGGTCGCCTGCGTAAACCCTCGACGTCACGATGGTGGCGATCGCGCGCTGGGTGCGCTGCAGCAGTTTCAGGCACTCAAGTTCCAGCGCGAGCGGTGAGACGACCAGGTCCCGGTAGCGGGTCTGGCGTACCGGCCCGGTACGGCGCGCGATCTGTTCCTTGGTCATGCGAATGAGACGCCGGCGTTTGGCTTCCCGCAAGCTGGGGTTCGCCACGGGCTGGACGCTCCACGCGCCGACAGTGTCGGCCATAGAGGCATCTTAGATGCTGCGGCAGCTGGTCCCAGGTCCTCGGCGCGACCAGCCTGAGGGCGCTGGCTGATCTGGAGGCCGCTCGTCTGGCTAGACAGGCCGGAGGAGGCCGCGTTCGAGCACGACCGGCACGAACAGCTCGCGGTAACCGTGTTCGTCGAATAGCACCGTGACCTGGTCGCCATCGTAGCGTTGCACGGTGCCCTCGCCCCAGCGCTCGCTCACGACGCGCGATCCGACGGCGAACGGGACCTCGGCCCGGGCGGGCTCGGCATGCGCGAGGTCGTTGTCGCAGTTCCCGCAGGGCCCCGGGTAGTCCTGCCCGAAGTAAGAGAGCAGGAACGAACGCCGGCAGCCGGCGTGCTCGGCGTAGCGGCGCATCATCGTCAGCCGCGTGCGCTCGATCTCATCCTCGCGCTCCGTTTCGGCCTGCGACGCAGCCAGCACCGCCGTGATGCTCATTGTTCCGGTCCAGCGGACCTCGCCGTCCGCCCGCCACGTGGCCGCGCCGAGATCGGCCAGGCGGACCAGCGCGGCCGTCTGCTGCCGCGCGCCGGGTTCGATCTGCTGACCGGCTGCGAGCGCGGCCGCCACCCGCGCCACCGCCTCGCCGGAGACGCTCCGCGCGGTCAGATGACGCGCCATCTCGAAGTCCTCGTAGCGGTACAGCAACCGCGCGTACGACGGCTTACCGTCCCGGCCGGCGCGCCCGAGTTCCTGGTAGTACGCGTCCAGCGAGGGCGGCGGGTCAACGTGCAGCACCCAGCGCACGTCCGGCTTGTCGATTCCCATGCCGAACGCGACCGTGGCCGCGATGACGCGGGCCGAGTCGTCACCGAACGCCATCATCGCCTCGTGCCGCTCACGCCCGGACAGCCCGGCATGGTAGAGCACCACCTGCTCGCCCGCGGCGGCGAGTGCGTCGTGCGCCGCCTGCGCGCTGGCGCGCGTCGCCGCATAGACAATCCCCGAACCAGCCAGGCCGCTCGCGGCGCGGACGAGCTCCTGCTGCTTGTCGGACACGGTGCGCACGCGGTGTACCGACAGGTGGATCTGTGGCCGGTCGAAGTCGCCGATCACCACCAGCGGATCGCGCAGGCCGAGCCGGCGCACGATCTCCTGCCGCACCGGCGGCGCGGCCGTCGCGGTCAAGGCCAGGCGAACCGGCGCGCCGACGGCCTCGGCCTGCGCGCCGAGCCGCATGTAGTCGGGGCGGAAGTCGTGGCCCCACTGGCTGATCAGGTGCGCTTCGTCCACGGCGAACAGCCCCGGCCGCGCACGCTGGAGCGCCTGGCGAGTCTGCTCGTTGGCAAGCTGCTCCGGCGAGAGGAACACGTACGTGCCGGCATCGCACGAGGCCAGGAGCGCCGCAGCGTGTGCCCCGGCCGACTGCTGGGAGTTCAGGACGATGGCCGGCAAGCCGGCTGCGTGCACGTGAGCGAGCTGATCGTCCTGCAGCGCGATCAGCGGCGAGACGACGACCGTCGGCCCCGCCCGCAGCAGCCCCGCCAGCTCGTAGATCGCCGACTTCCCGCCGCCTGTCGGCAGCACGGCGAGCACATCGCGGCCGTCGGTCAGCGCCTCGACCGCGCGCAGCTGCCCGGGACGAAGCCGCGCAAAGCCCAGGCGCTCCCGGGCTAGCTCCTCGATCACGCTAGGTTCTGGGATGGCGGACGAACTCTCCCTCACCGGGCACGTTGACGATCATGCCCTCGCCCTTCAGGATCTCCAGCGCGCGGGCGGCTACCCGGTGCGAGACCTGGTGATGTTCGGCGATCGTGTGGACCGAGGGGATCCGGCCGGTCATGGTCCCCTGGGCAATCTCGTCTCGCAGCATCTTGGCGACTTGCTCATAGGGCGGTACCGCCGAGTCAGGGTTGATCACAGGGGCCAGCATTCCCGGTGACGGCGGCGTTGGCAAGATCAGGCCGGGGCGCTGCGGTCACGGCTCAGCCCGGCGTCCCGGGCCAGGGTGATTTACAGTGAGCTGGTGGACGCCGCACAACGTGAGCTGAGCGACCAGATCGACCAGGCCACGCAGCGCCTGCTCGACACCGCGCGGGTCATCACCGAACCGGACCTGCGGGCGCCGTCGCTGCTGCCCGGGTGGACGCGCGCGCACGTCCTCACGCACCTGGCCAGGAACGCCGACGCGATGCGGAACGTGCTGGCCGGCGTGCGGACCGGGCAGGATCGCCCGGCCTACGCCAGCGCCGAGGCGCGCGAGGACGGCATCGAGCAGGGCGCGGGCAGGCGAGCCAGCGAGCTCGCGGCCGACCTGGCCGACTCGGCGATGGCGCTGCGCACCGTGGCCAGGCAGCTGCCCGACGAGGGCTGGCGGGTCCCGGTGCGGATGCTGGACACCGGGGAGTCCTTTCCCGCCGCCGAGCTGCTGACCCGGCGGCTGGTCGAGGTCGAGCTGCATCACTGCGACCTCGGCACCGGGTACGGCCCGGCCGACTGGCCGGCCGCCTTCGCGGTCATGGAACTCGCCGAGCCGATGCGCTCCTGGCGTCAGGACAGACTCAGCCACCCGGCCCCGGACGAGGCGGCGGAGCTCCGTCCGGTCCGGCCGCCGGCCCCGTGGAGTCCGGGCCGCCCGCTGCCGGGGAGCTGGCTCGGAACAAGGTGAGGGTCATGGCCTGGTGCTTGTCCTCCATTTACTCCATTACGTACGCCGGCCGGCGTACGTTGGTTATCCGTGCGCTGCTGGCGAAATCTCGCGCTCGGCCTCGCCGTGACGGCCCTAGCCACGGCCGGGCTGGCCGGGTGCGGCGACGGCCGGGAACCGGTCGGCCCGCCGCCGCCCGCAGCCTGGGCCATGTTCCGGCACCTGCCCGGCGTGGTCGACCTGGCTGGGCCGCGAGCCGACGGATCGTTCCTGGTCGCGGCGGCCGGGCGGCTGTTCGTGCTGGAGCGCGGCGGCACGCTGCGCCCGTTCGCGCGGGGCGCGGGCGGCTACCAGACGGCGCAGGGCACTGAGCCCTACCTCACCGTGGCAGGCAGCCATCCGGGCGGCACGAACCCGTGCCCGTTCGGAATCAATACGGCCTTCGCCCTCGAGCCCGGGTCACGGCCCGGCGTGGTGATGATCGGCCCGGACGGCCGGGCCAGCCGCTTCGCCGACCTGCCCCCCGGCGAGTCCCCCTCGGGTATCGCGTTCGACGGGACCGGGCGGTTCGGGCACCGGCTGCTGGTCACGGCGGGGCACCAGGGCCGGACCACTGTGTACGCCATCGGGTGCGACGGCCGGCCGGTCGCGGTGGCGGCCGACGCGCCGCCGATGGAGGGCGGGATCGCGGTGGCGCCGGCCACGTTCGGCCGGTTCGGCGGCGACCTGGTCGCGCCGGACGAGGGGCACGGCCTGGTGTACGCCGTGGACCCGTCCGGCCGGGTGGTCACCCTGGCGCGTTCTGGCCGGCCGGCCGGCGGCGACATCGGCGTGGAGTCCGCCGGGTTCGTCCCGCAGCAATCCGCGACCGCCTACCTCGCGGACCGGTTCTCGGCGCGCAACAAGCATCCCGGTGACAACGCCATCTTGCGGCTGGCACCAGCGGACCTGGCCCGGGCCGGGATCAGGGCGGGCGACCTGCTGGTCGCCACCGAGGGCGGCGCCGAGACTATCGACGTGCGGTGCGCGGCGGCCTGCACCGTCCGGTATGTGGCGGCCGGGCCCGCGATCGCCCACGCCGAGGGTCACATCGTGTTCGCGTCCCCGTGAGCGTCAGCCGGGAAACCCACGGGGAACAGCTGGTCCTGGTGCCATGGCGTGCGCTGCCTGGTGCCGCCCTCCTTTACCAGCACGTGATCGTGGTAGAAGCGGACTCGCGGCGCGGCCATCAGGGCGGCGGCCAGGGCGGGCACCTGGGAGTGCCGGGCCAGCTGCTCGATCTCACCGATCTCCCGCCACCGGCAGAAGTCCTCGTGAACGCGCCGGGGTCGCCCGGCGAGCTGGCCACCTGAGCCAGCGGCCCGGGCCGGGCCAGTACCGCGTCGATCGCGGCGACCGCGGCCGCCACCTCGGCGGGGTCCAGGACCGAGCGCACGCAGGCCACGCCGTCCCGGGCGAAGGCCGCGGCCGCCTCGTCATCAAGGCGTCCGGGTTCCATAGCCGCACTGTAGCTCTGACTACACTTGTCCCCGAGGGGGGACCACCAGAGAGGCAGGCCCAGCGTGGCACGCGGCATCCAGGCCGGCGACAAGGCCCCCGACTTCACCCTCACGTCGCAATCCGGTGAGCAGGTCCGGCTGCAGGACCGGCTCGGCGACCGGGTAGTCGTCCTGTACTTCTACCCCAAGGACAACACCCCCGGCTGCACCGCCGAGGCGTGCGCGTTCCGTGACAGCCACGAGACGTTCACCGACGCCGGCGCCGAGGTGATCGGGGTCAGCTCCGACTCGGCGGATAGGCACGTCGCCTTCGCCGACCGGCACAAGCTGCCGTTCACGCTGCTGGCCGACCAGGGCGGCCGCGTCCGCAAGGCCTACGGGGTGCCGGCCGTGCTCGGCCTGCTCCCCGGCCGGGTCACCTACGTGATCGACCGCAGCGGCACGGTCCGGCACGTCTTCAACTCGATGACCAACATCGACGGGCACGTCAGCGAGGCGCTCGAGGTAGTCAGGCAGCTGCAGGCCGAGCAGCCCGCGTTAGGGCGGTGAAGCCCGTGCAGCGGGAGCCCGGCGCGCACCCGGGGATCGTCGTCGCCGAGTTCGGCACCGAAGTAGAGCCCCTCCTTCAGGTCGGGCTGGCCCGAGGTGAGTTCGGCGCCAACCGGGAAGTATCCCCGCCAGGCCGGGCCGCCGCGGGGCCATGGCGATCTCCATCTTGGCCGCCGGGGCTGGCCGACAGCAAGGGCGCCACGTCCACGACCGGAAGAGTGCCGAACGGGTCATCATCTGCCACCGCTCGATTCTGCCTGCCCTGGCCTGGCGGCGGTCGCCCGGCCCGCGAGCTGCAGCATGTACTCCTCGCGGTTGAGCGGGTCGGCCAGCGTCCGGCGCCGGGCCGGCGGCGGCCCGGTCACCGGGCGGTAGCCGCCGAAGCTGGTTTCCGCCACCCCCTCGCCGCCGGTCAGGCCGGGCAGCTGCCGCTGCAGGCCCTGAGCCCGGGCCGCGGGCAGCAGCGTCTCCACCGCAGCGAGGTCGGCACGCGGGACCGGCGTGCCCGCCGTCCCGCCGAGCCGGGCCACCGCGGCCAGCACCGAGCCGGTCGTCTCGGCCGGGATCTCCAGGCTGACCCGGATCATCGGCTCGCACACCGCCGTGCCGGCCTGGTCCAGCGCCGCCATCAGGACCAGCGGGGTGAGCTTGCGGAAGTGGGCCGCCGTGGTGGACGGGGAGATGTAGCCGGACTCGAACATCGTCACCGTGCAGTCGGTGACCTGCCAGCCGCGCAGGCCCTCGCGCAGCGCCTGCGTGACGTACCGCGTCATCATCGCGGCGAAGTTGCCGGCCGTCTTGTAGACGTACATCGGCACCGAGCGGATGTCCACCTCGAGCCTGAACGCGACACCAGAACCGGCCGGCGCCGGGTCCACCCGCAGCCCGAGCGCGGCCGGGAACGGGTTGCCCGGCGCGCCGATCAGCTCGGCGGCCTGGCCCGAGCCGACCGGGCGCTCGATGCAGATCGTGGTGGTCTCGCGGAACGTCACGTCGACGCCGAAGTCGCCGGCCAGCGTGGCCTGGATGACCTCCTTCTGCACCTCCCCGTAGAGCGACACGGAGATCTCGCCGGGCGACTGCCGGACGTTGATCAGCGGGTCCTGCTCGGCGAGCTGCCCCAGGGCGACACGCAGCGCGGCCCGGTCGGCGGGCCGCCGGGCCGCCACGACCGACTCCAGCGTCGGCGGGGCGAACTGCGGCTCGTTCATGGTCGGGCCCGGCCGGGGCTGCCCGACCTGATCGCCGATCTGGATCTCGTCCAGGCCGCGCAGCTTGGCGATCTGGCCCGCCGAGACGGACGCCCGGGATGTGGCGGTGCCGCGCTCGAACACGCTGATCGCGGTGACCTTGCCCTCGCGGTTACCGCCGGACCGCAGGCGGTCGCGGGTGCGGACGGTGCCGGAGAACATCCGGACGTAGGCGAGCTTCTCGCCGCCCTGGCCGCGCTCGATCTTGAAGACGCGGCCGGAGACCGGCCCGCCGGCGTCGCCCATTCCGGCCGGGAGCAGCTCGGCGAGGCCGGCCATCAGCGGCGGCACGCCCGCCCCGGTGACCGCGGAGCCGAAGAAGACCGGGTACACCTGCGCGCGCCGCGTCTGGGCCGCGAGCTCCCGGCGCAGCCTGGCGTACGGCAGGCCCAGCTCGTCGTCTACGTAGGCGGCGAGGATTCCCTCATCCCGTTCGGCCAATATCTCGGCCAGCCGGGCACGGGCGTCGGCGTCGGCCTCCCCCCAGGGTGTGAAGCCGGCCGTCCGGGTGCCGAGCCCGGAAGCCGAACCCATCGGGACGACGGCCGGCGACAGCCGGGCCGAAATCGCCCGCAGCACGCGCTCCTCCCCCGCCCCGGCCCGGTCGATCTTGTTCACGAACAGCAGCGTGGGGATGCGCAGCCGCCGCAGCGCCCGCATCAGGACCCGGGTCTGCGGCTGCACCCCCTCGACGGCCGAGATCACCAGGACGGCCCCGTCCAGGACGCTCAGCACCCGCTCCACCTCGGCGATGAAGTCGGGGTGGCCGGGGGTATCGATCAGGTTGACGGTGACGCCGCCGACGGCGAAGGACACCACGGCGGATTTGATGGTGATCCCTCGCTGGCGCTCGAGCGCCAGCGAATCGGTCTGCGTCGTGCCCGCGTCGACGCTGCCGATCTCGTCGATGACACCGGCGGCGTACAGAAGCCGCTCGGTGAGCGTGGTCTTACCGGCGTCGACATGCGCCAGGATGCCAAGGTTGAGCGTTCGTCGCGGCAAGCGTCATACCCCTCGAGGTCATGGAAACCTTCGTGATGGACATGAACGCC
>Ga0070697_100002966_pt1 | contig 13047 bp, 5 predicted proteins | sample KBSK1501metaG_FD_65475 | JGI IMG/M metagenome (GOLD analysis project Ga0070697, IMG submission 65475) | Corn, switchgrass and miscanthus rhizosphere microbial communities from Kellogg Biological Station, Michigan, USA - KBS K1-50-1 metaG | ecosystem: Host-associated > Plants > Roots >... | reverse complement strand
CCCTGGAGGGCAGTCATGTGCTGGTCGCGGTAGGCCGCACTCCGAATACCGAGGGGCTCGGACTGGAGCTGGCGGGTGTTGACCTGACCGACCGTGGATATATCAAGGTCAACGAGCGCCTGCAGACGACCGCGCCCGGCGTTTGGGCGATCGGCGAGGTTGCTGGCAGCCCGCAGTTCACACACATCAGCATTGACGATTTCCGTGTGGTGCATGACAACCTCAATGGCGTCAACCACGAGACCACCGGCAGACAAGTTCCATATTGTCTGTTTACGGACCCGGAATTGGCCCACGTTGGATTAACCGAGACGGATGCCAAAGCGCGGGGCATTCCGTACCGCTTGTTCAAAGTTCCAATGAAGGCAGTACTGCGGGCGCAAACGCTTGCGGAAACGCGCGGGTTTCTGAAGGCCCTGGTAGAGAGTGGAAGCGATCGCATTCTCGGCTTCACGGCTTTCGGCGCTGGCGCGGGAGAGGTGATGTCCGCCGTGGAAATTGCAATGATCGCAGGCCTGCCGTATACCGCGCTGCGCGACGCCGTGATAACACACCCCACACTAGTGGAGGGACTGATAGCGCTGTTCTCATCAGCGCCGTCGGCACAGGCTGCTATCGATGCGGGCTCAACCACTACAGCATCACAGCAGGTCGCTTAAATAGCGCCTAGAACACGGAGGAGTTATGGGATTGTCATGGCAACAAGGTCCGCTCGCACCTAAAGCAATTGGACGATTTCTCGTGCCCGAACCGCTGCCCAAGAGGCTGTTGTACGCTGAGCCCTTGCGCCGGCGGATGCGCGTGCGTTTCGGCGGCACCTGGATCGCCGATAGCGAGAACGTCCTTCTGCTGTTCGAACCGGGCCACTACCCGATGGCTTATTTTCCAGAGACCGACGTCTCTCCTAACACTCTACAACCCACCGAGCATACGACCCGGCACCCTGATCTTGGGCTCACGTCCTGGTATACCGTCCAGGCGGGCAAGCAGAGCGCGCCGCGAGGGGCATGGCGACACATCAACTTGCCGGCCTACGCGAGCGAGTTGGAGGCACGGGTTGCGTTCGCATGGCCGGCCATGGACGCCTTCTACGAAGAAGAGGAACGGATCGTGGGCCATGCCGCCGATAGCTACCACCGCATCGACATTCGGCAGACCTCCCGTCATCTCGTGGGCCGCCATGGTGACCGCATCATTGCCGATAGCAAGCGGCCGTTAGTTCTCTACGAGTCCGGCTTCGCGCCGCGCTGGTACGTTCCACGAGCAGACGTTGACGAGTCTGCACTCACTCCCGTGGAACGCCAGACCTTCTGCCCGTACAAGGGGCTATGCAGCTACTACAACATCGGTGACGCACATCTAGCGGTCTGGTCGTATCCTGAGGCCTATCCCGAGGTCGGCCGCATCTCCAACTTTTTGTCATTCGAGCCGGACATTGTTTCGGTGCAGCTCGATGGCAAACAACTTCATCTTGAGCCGGGTCAGACCGTGATTCCACACGGCCCCGATCGCGAGCTCACTGTCGCCGAGGTGCTCCCGCGCCGCAAATCGGCATGAGCGGTTCCATTGGATCCGGCTGTCGCTGAACTGGCTTTTGAGTGGAGACGAAAAACGCAGCAACTTGACCTTGAGCGACTGTAAGTCTTTGAAAACTGGCGGAGAGAGTGGGATTCGAACCCACGATACCCGTTAAGGTATACACGCTTTCCAAGCGTGCGCCTTCAGCCACTCGGCCATCTCTCCGCTGACAAGAATGTAAAAGATCTAAACCTGGATCTGTCGCTCTAATTTCCAGCTCCCTCGCGCCAAGCGCTCCGGGATTTCGGCTCGCGGCTCAAACGCCGCGAAAACGCCTCAACTTCAGCCACTCGGCCATCTCTCCAGCTCGGGAAGGTGTTAAAAGGCGGGCCGCGTTCATTCTAACGCACAAGGCTAGTCACAAAGTCTTAAGGCTCCTTACTTAACCCCGAACCTCGCACGCTTGCCCAGCCGCCTGTCGCATCCGCTGGTTTCCCGCGCCAAGTATGCAATCAATTGCAGCCGCTTAGCGTCTGCAAAATGTTTCATCTTGACATGTCCCATTCTGGGCCTGAGAATTCGCAACGCCCTCTCCTCAGAGTTATCCGCGGGCGTTCCCCTAAACGCCCCGGCGTACCGTCGCTCAGGGCTTTACACAATCCAAGCATCGTCAGGGGGCTCACATGCCTCATCGTCGTCTTGCAATTCTATTTTTTGTGCTGCCCTTCTGCTTCGCAGTTGTGTGCGCAGCCGCGGAGAATCCCGTGCCCGGGCAAAACATCAACATGGTCTCGGGTACCCAATATCCGGGAGGCGATCCGTATCTGCAACGGCAGAACGAGCCCAGCATGGCGGTTTCCACTCGTAACCCGCTGCACTTGCTCGCGGGCGCGAACGATTACCGCAGCGTGGATCTGCTGGTGAGTGACACGTTGCCCAACTTCGATCAAGTGGCGGGTGACGCCTGGCTGGGAATTTTCAAGTCGCTTGATGGGGGACAAACTTGGCGCAGCACACTGCACCCGGGCTTCATGCAAGACATTTCCTCCGTCGGCGCCACCTCGCCGCTGAAGGGACTGAAAGCGGCTTCTGACCCCGTGGTCCGTTCCGCCGCGGGCGGACTTTTCGCCTACGTCGGCATTGCCTTTAACCGCGACCAGAACAAAGGGGTTACCTTTCTGTCGCGCTTTTTGGACATGAACAACAAGGAGAACGGCGATCCCACGCAAAACACAGCCACTAGCTTCGGAACCGATCCCATCAGATTTGTTGATACTAAAGTTCTCGCGACCGGCAATGCGGGCCAATTTCTTGACAAGGAATGGGTGGCAACGTACTCGCCGGGAAGTGGCACCTGCACTGTTAATGTCCCCGGATTCGGCGCGCAGACCATACCCCTGAGCTATCTTTACTTCGTTTACACGGTCTTTGTCGGCAACACCGACCAGGTCATTCGCACCAAGATTTACTTCATGCGCTCCACCGATTGCGGCAACACCTGGGGCAATGCCACCAAGTTAAGCGAGGGAGTTCCGATAAATCAGGGAGCGCAAATAGGCGTGGACCCGAAAAATGGCGCTGTCTACGTGGTGTGGCGGCAGTTCGCCAGCAACAATCAGCCGGACGCGATCAACATTGTGAAGTCTACCGATTTCGGTCAAACGTTCACCAAAGCCCAGACCATCTGGACGCTGTCGCCGTATGTGGTGGGGCCCGCTCCGAGCACTGCCGCCTCATTCTTTGATCAGGGATCAACAGGGGGATCCATCCGCACCAATGCCTTTCCCTCCATCGCGGTTGGTGACAACAGCATGGTCTATCTGGCATGGGCGCAACGAGGCGCTCCGGGCAGCAATCACAAAGATAGTGCCCGCGTCGTGCTGATGTCCTCCGCCGATGGCATCATTTGGTCGGCCCCCACCGTAGTGGACGATGGACCCATCGCCGATCTCACAAATCCTGATTCTCTGTACGCGAATTTCGATCCTGGTTCTTTAAGCTACGATCGCGGTCACCAATTCATGCCAGCCCTAAGCATCAGCCAGGGCAAACTGATGCTGCTCTACTATGACCAGCGGCTCGACCACACGCTGGCGGAATACACGCCGCTGAGTCCCTTCGTCCCTGACGGCAAGGGCAAGTTCTATAACGAGAGACGACCGCAAAAAGGCGGCCATGTAGGTGGCCAGCTGCTCATGGATGATCAGTTGGATATTTTCAACTCCTTTTTGAGCGATTACACCTGGGGGTCGCTGTTCACCAATTCACCGCAGCTCATGAAACGGCGGCACACCGTCGAGGTGCGCCTGGCGCAAATTGATTTAGCCGCTGGAATAGGTATCGGCACACGTTTCGCCACCGTTTCGCAGTACAAGTTCGGATTGCGTAACGATGCCGACGACGTTTCTGGCGAGCTGCAGCAGTTGCAAACCAATCCAATTAACCTACCCATCTACAAGACAGGCCAGATTCCGTTCCTCGGCGACTACGTGGATCTCGCCGCAGCCCTCAACCCGGGCGGCACCTCAGCCCCGGTGTATGCCACTTGGACCACCAATCAGAACGTACTCCCGGGCGTAAACCCTCAAACCGGCGAGGTGAGTTACAAGTTTTATACGCCCCCGGGGACGGGTGCTGCGCAGAGCACGTTTGATCCTACCCAACCGCGGCCCGCTTGCGACCCAAGCACCCATTCGGAACGCAGCCGCAACCAGGACATTTACAGCAGTCGTATTACACAGGGTCTGGCGGTTTCATCGCCTCAAAACGTAAAACCCTTCACCAAGGATGCAGCGAACCTGCCATTGCAGCGCGCCTTTGTGATATTGGTGCAGAACCTCACCACCGCCGACCGCAGCTTCCGCCTGACCATCGCTAATCAACCCGCGAGCGGGTTTGCCTCATTTGTGCAGCGAGCGAATCCGCTAACCGCGATCCTCACGCCAGAGACACTGGCCGCCAACCTTAATGTTGACCTGACCGTGCCCGCGGGCTCCGGAGTTGCGCGCAGCGTCTTCGCCGCCTCCACTTCAACCAATGTGGCGAACCCGATAACCGTCAATGTCGTCGAAACCACCAGCATCGGCAGCCTGGGATTGAGTAGCTTTGTGCTGTTGAATTCCGACCCAACATCGCCTCAACTGATAAATCCCGACGGCGCTACGGATAACATCTCCAACACCGAAACCTATACCTCGATCGTGATTCCGAATCCGAATCCATTGAACCCGAACCCGCTCAACCCCAATCCACTGAATCCAAATCCGCTGAACGTCACCAATCCGAATCCGCTGAATCCCAATCCGCTCAACCCGAATCCCTTGAATCCGAATCCGCTCAACCCTAATCCGCTGAACCCCAACCCGCTCAATCCGGACATCGCGGATCCCAATCCGTTGAATCCCAACCCGCTCAACACCGATCCGACCAACACGGCGGTGCTGAACCCGAATCCTCTCAACCCCAACCCGCTGAACTCTAACATCAGCGAACAGCCGAATAGTGATGCCACCTATGCGGTTAGCAACAACGGGAATACAAACGCGGGATTCAAAGTGACGCTAGCCACTTCCGGCGGTACCAACACCCCGCCGCTGCAGGTGATCGTGTCGAAAACGTATATCACGCCGCAGTCGCAGAATTGCACGCTTTACGGCCAACAGGAAGCGGTTGTGCTCTCGAACGTCCCTACCGCCACGGTGACCGATATCAACAACCTGTCCAACCCCAATCCGCTGAACTCGACGCCGGATGACGGCACCTTTTCGCTCGCGCCGGGTGGGACAGCTTTGATCACTGTCCGTGGACAGAACGTCTATTGCCATCGCACGGGGCAAGGGACCGTGCGCGATACCGGCTGCCGTAACGCAATCGGCAACGTCAAGTTCATGGAAGACGTCATGAACAACGTCATCCCGGTGGTGATCTCGCAGGCGGCTAATACCAACATCAATACCGACGGCCAGCCGCCGACGCCGAGCTTTTCGACCCCGCTGTTTATTACCAATGCGAGTACCTTGCCCGACACCGAGGCACGCTCTGGCGAGACCTTCGACGGACCAACGTACTCGGTTACCTTGAACGCCATCGGCGGAAAACCACCTTACACATGGAGCCTCGCCTCCGGCTCACTCCCTCCGGGCGTAGGACTCAACACGGAAGGCTGCGGTGCGGGAGTTATCTGTGGTGTTCCGACGGCGGCGGGCGATTACAGCTTTGCAATTCAAGCCACCGATTCATCGAATCTGCCAATCTCCACCCGGAAGAATTTCACGCTACACGTCTTTCCGGTGCTAGCGATTACCACGACTGCGCTGCCGGATGTTCTTTTGGGGTTCCCGTACAGCGCCACGGTCGTGGCTACTGGTGGAAAACCGCCCTACACGTGGACGCTTGTCCCGGGTAACGTGCTACCGAGTGGTCTGTCCCTAGCTTCCGACACCGGAGTAATCTCCGGCACGGAGACCCAATTCGGCGGGGGTGTCGCGTTCATTAAGGTAACGGACGCTATGGGGGTTTCGAAGACCGCTCAGTTGCCCATCGCGGAAGCCGCAGTCACGTTCTCGGGCACAGCTACCGATCCGGTGGGCGATTCCAGCGCTGGAGGTGATTTGGCTTCGATCACGGTGAACTACTACAGCGCCGACGTGGTTGAAATGACGGTCCATTATGCGCCCGGGAGCTTCAATGCACAAACCTCTAGGGCGGACGTGTTGCTGGATACGGATGAGAACGCAAGCACCGGCAACCAGGGAATCAATGGTGACTGCACTCTCGATGTTGGTGTGATTGGACTCGAATACATCTTGAGCATTGAATCGGGCTTTGCCGGAAACCAGGCGGAGCTCCTGCGATGGACCGGAGGGTGCAATCACTACGTCACACAAAATGTGCTGCCTGCGCAGGTGCTGCCTGCCGGCGACGGTATGACCGTACGGTTCCAGCGCTCGTTGATCGACCCGAATGGCGTGCTGAAGAACAATTTCTTGATCAAATTCAAGGTAGAAAGCGATGTCTTCATTGGCCCCGGTTTCAGCGGCTTCCTCGACGTTATGCCCGATGCGGGACTGGCGCCCGGGCAAACCTTCTCGGTGGGGCCGATCCTGTGAAGAAAGCGGAGTGACGGAACACACAACGTGAAACACGAACACCGCTAGGGGCGGGTTACCCGCTTCTTGGCATCGGCGACGAGGAGGCCCTCGTCGCCTTTTTCTTTGATAGCGAGGAATGATTTGTAAGACTCAGCCGCGCCCGAGCTCTTCAGGCCTTCCTGGGCGCGGCCCCGGTAGTAGTAAACCGGCGGAAACAGATGGTAGCTGGGGTTCTCGTCCAGGTAAACGGCCGTGGCTTCGCCCCGGCGCTTGAGGCAGGTTTCGAACTCGGCGTCAGCTTCGGCGAAGGCTTCTGCTGCCAGGTAGGCACGGCCGAGATCGAAGTGCGCCAACCAAGCATCACTGGCGGCGAGCGCGGCCCGCAATTTCTCCACCGCAGCCCGCGCATTGTCATGTTTCAAGTCGGCATTTGCCTGGATGATGCGGGCATAGAGTTGCTGCTCGGGAGCAAGCGACTTCTCCATTTCCGCGGCGATGGCCAGCGCCTTCTTCTCCTCACCGGCCTCAATATAGGCGCGGGCCGCAGTGAGGCGCACACCCGGATCTTTGCTGATTTTGAGCGCATTATCTGCAGCCGCCGCCGCCTTCGCCGGCTGCCCGGCGGCCAGGTAGCTATCAACCAATAAGCCACTTTTCACCGCGGCGTTGTCCGTATTTTTCGCCGTCAAATCGGTGGCCAGTGCCGGTTCGAGCGTCGCCTGAGCTCCGGCGATGTCACCCGTGTAGAGTGCGAGATCGGCCAAGCCGGCTGCTGCGGTGGAGGCGCCATGCTCACCTAAACCTTTTAGCTTCTCCCAGGTAACTTTCGCGTCTTCGGGCTTACCTAGAGCTAACTGGGGTAGCGCTATGCCAACGTAAGCCAACACAAACTCCGGATTGAGTTCGAGAACGGCACGCTGTTCGCGAATTGCGGTTTCAAAATCTCCGGAGTACATGGCGTACAGTCCCAGGTTATTCCGGGCGGGGACATTCTTGGGATAGATATCCAGGAAGTGTTGCCCTTCTTGCTTGGCCTTTACCATATTGCGCTTGTAGAAGTAGGCAAGGCCGAGGTTGGAAATGGCAACACTATCGGCGGGAAAGTCCCGCACCAGCCCGCTGTATTCCTCAATAGCTTTATCGGGCTCGCGCGCCACCATCATGTAATATCCGCCCCGGGTACGGTACTTCTCGCGGTCGCTCATGCGATCAATGTGGCTAAGGGCGAGCTTGTAGTACTGCTCCATGTCTTCTTTTTTGCCGATGTTGTGGCTGGCGATAGCAAGTCCCGCATAGGCGCGCCCCATAGTGGGATCAAAGCGCAACGCATCGTTGTACTCGCGGATGGCATCTTCCCACTTGCCAGCCCCCTGAAAATCCTGACCGCGACTGTAGTGCTGCGCGGCTTCGAGCGAAGTGGCGCTGAAGGTCTCTGCCTGCGCCAACTGCTCCGATTCGGGTGTGGAGTCACCCAGAGCGCGGCGCACGCGCGCGGCCACTGTACTCACCCCGCGCAACACGGCCTCCTTGTTGCTGGCCTCCGCCTCGGAACGAACGATGATGTTGCCGGTCACCGAGTCCACCGCGCTGGCCGTGATCTTGTACCCGTCTCCCAACTGTGTCACGTCGCCGGCAACCACTACACTAATCCCCTCGCGGCGGGCCACTAAGCGGGCCAAAGCTTCATCGAGCTTGGTGCTTCCAGAGTTTATTTTGGCGCCGATTCTGCGCGCGCTGGCGCGGTTGTAGGCAGTAATGAACGAAGCGCCCTCCAGGGCCAGGCTGAAGGCCGGCTCCAAAGTGCCGTCAAAAACCGGATCGGACGTCCCATTGTTAAAATCAGCCACTAGCAGGGTCACCGGCTTCTGAGTTGCGGGCACGCGAGAAACGATCCATTGGCGCAATCCCACAGCTCCGAAGATGAGTGCGAGCGCTACCGCGACTGCGGTTATCCACTTCCAGACCGCGTTTGTGCTGCGTGACGTAGAAAAAGCTGCGGAGCTGCCGCCAACGCTGACACCTCGCCACAACCCCAAATCGGAGAGCACCTGTTCTACGTTGGCATAGCGGTCCTTGGGATCAATCTCCAGACACTTGACCACGATGTCGCTGAGCGGTTTTGGAATGCTGGGGTCAAGTTGGATGGGCGGAACCACTCTCTGCTGCGAGCGTTTGATGAGCGAGGCGACGGCGCTCTCCGAATCGAACGGCATCTTGCCGGTAAGCAGTTCGTAAAAAATGAGGCCGGCACTGTAAATATCGCAGCGAGCGTCTAGTTCCTTTCCCTGGGCCTGCTCCGGGGACATGTATTCCAGCGTGCCTACCATGCCTCCGCTGCGAGTTACGCTGGTCAACTCTGATGAACGTGCCAGCCCAAAATCCATCACCGAGACCTTGCCGTTGGGGTCGCGCATCACGTTCTGCGGCTTTAGGTCGCGATGAATGACGTTTTCGCTGTGGGCGGCTTCGAGAGCCCGGAAAACCTGATAAATAATGTCGGCAGCTTCGCCGGGCGCTAACTTGCCCTGACGGCGGAGAAGCGAGGCCAGGTTCTCGCCCTCCACGTACTCCATGGTGATGAACTTGATGCCATCGGCTTCGCCCAAGTCGAAGATGCGGATCACGTTCTTGTGCGTGACCTGCCTGGCGAGAATTAACTCGTGCTTGAATCGCTGCACCAGGTGTGGCTGGCCGGCGAGATCGGGACGAATGATTTTGAGCGCCACAAACCGCTCCAGAGAGCGGTCCTGCGCTTTATACACGGCTCCCATGCCGCCCTGGCCCAGGAGCTGCAATATTTCGTAGCGCCCACCGAGAACAGTGCCGGGCTGCAAATAAGCAAATGCAGACGAGGCTCTCGCCGGGGCCGCAGCGGCGTCTACAGTCGCGGCGTCGGGCGCAGGAGCTGCTTGCGTGGGACTATCGAAGACGGGGCCGGAGTTAGGCGGTTTGGGATTCAGGGGGTCCATAGTATGGGCACCCAGCAGCTTGCTAAATCATGCAGCTCTTTTTGCAGATGATTTCAGCCGCGAGTATACAACGCGGGCAGCCCGTGGAGAGCAACTTTCCCAGCATCGGAGAACGTTTTACGCCTGGTGGGTGTCGGACGTATTTTTGGCAGAAGACCTGTCTAGAACTTCGTGACTTCGGTGAAATTGAAATCACGAACTTTCATTGCCGGCACCACCATATCGAACGACTCTTCGCCGCTGGCGCGCACCGGCGTGCCCATGGCTTCCACCGACGAGAGCATGGAAATCAAGCTCTGGTTAAAGCGGAAGTTGCGGACGCCATGCTTCAGCTTGCCGTTCTCGATCAGGAAAGTGCCGTCACGCGTCATGCCGGTCAGAATTTTTTCGTAGGGGTCGACTTCGCGGATGTACCACATGCGGGTGACCAGCACTCCGCGTTCGGTGGAGGCGATCATCTCCTCGGTGCTCTTCTGCGAAGCCGCCGGACCTGCTTCAAAGACAAGGTTCAGCGGCGCCTCGCCGATTTCGTTAGGCAGCGGAAAGCCATGCCCGGTCGGCCGTACTTCGCCCACTTGCGAAGCCAATGGCGATTTCTTCATCTTCTCGGCAGTTGCACGCGCGTACACCAGGCCTTTGATCATGCCTTTATCCACCAGCAGCACTCGCTGTCGCTTGACTCCCTCGCCATCGAACGGAGCGCCTGATTGCAGCGGGTGAGTTACATCATCCCAGATGGTCACGTTTTCGCCGAACAGCTTGCTACCGATGCGGTTGTTGAGAAACGAACGCTGATCGAGCACGGCCAGACCGCTGAAGTCGTAAAACATGAAGCCTACCGTATCGAGCACGGCTGCCGGCTCCAGCACCACCGTGTATTTGCCGGGCGCGAGTTCTTGCGGACGGGCTGACGCTCGCGCCTTCTCGGCGGCGATTTGCGCCAGTTTGACACCATCCTGATTGCGGACATCGGGCGAGTTGGCTTTTTGCCATCCGGAGGAATCTTCTGCCAGCATAGTGATGGAAATCTCCGATGAGGTTTGGGTGTGGAAGGCCTCCAATCCTCGCGAGTTGAAAATGCCCTCAACCACTTCGCTGGTGGAGAAAATTCCCGCGGCGGTCAGTCTTTCGCGCTTTGCTACGGCGACCATTTTTTCGACAGCGCTGGCGCGCTCCGGCGGGCCTACTGCCGCAGTTTCTGCGAAGTGCCGTTTCGGAATCGCAGTCGGCGGCTGCGCTTCCACGGGCGATGCCATGGGCAGCAGATCAGGATCGTCGGGTTGCACCCGGGTTAACGCCTCGGCGGACTGAACCACCCGGCGCAGGCTCTCATCGTCGAACTTGTTGGTTCCGGCGCGAGCGGTGCGCTGCCCTATCTGGGTGCGGACCGAAACTGAATAACCTTCTTCTGCCACGTTCTGGTGGATAGTGTTGTTGGCGAAGCGAGTGAGCGCACTGCGTCCCCCGCCGATGATGACTTCGGTGGCGTCGGCGGAGGAGTGCTTCAGGATGCGGTGGAAGATCGAGGCGGCGTGCTCAGCAGTTAGCATTTGGCACTTAGCACCTGGAGGTTAGCGTTTGGGACTCTTAGACATTGTGCTACTGGCGCTCGGCAGCAACTTTGACAATCAGCGCTGTCAGCATTCGCCTTAGTTCCAAGAGCGACTGAAAGAGGCTCCGATAGTCTGTTGGCTTCAAGAAATGTAGGTCATTCGCGAGTAGGAGGTGGTAGTCGAGCTCGCTAGCAGAGCCGGCAGCAATCTGCAGAAAACGATGGAATTCGCCGTTACCGTGCCTTCCACAGCCTTCGGCAATGTTCGCCGCTACGGACGCACTACATCGGCGGATCTGGCTGGTAAGCCCGTAGCGTTCCTCTTTGGGGAAGTTCCCAGTGGTCTTGTACACGTTCAACGTAAGTTGATGTGCTCTGTCCCAAACCTTTAGATCACGAAAATCCTTCATGCATATCTCCTTTTTGTCTCCCGCTGCGGCCAAATGCCAATTGCTAAGTGCTAGGTGCTATGTTCCCTTATAAGCACTGCCGACACTTACATTCCTGAACCTCGCCGGCGCTGCGCCGTGGCCGGTTCCCATGGTCTGCATGGGCTGGCCCTTGCCGCAATTGGGCGTGCCCCACAACTGCCAGGCATCGCGCGAGCAGATGGCGTCCATTGAATTCCAGAATTCCGTGGTGATGCCGGAGTATGAAGGGTTCTTGAGCATACGGCCGAGCTTCCCGCCTTTGATTTCCCATGCGACCTCGCAGCCAAACTGGAAGTTGTAGCGCTTGTCGTCGATCGACCAGGAGCGGTTGGTTTGCATGAAGATGCCATCATCGGTATCAGATACAAGCTGCTCGAAGGTGAGCGGCTTCTTCCCCGGCAAGATGCTGACGTTGGTCATGCGAATCAGCGGCAGGCGGTTCCATCCTTCCGCGCGCATAGTGCCGCTGGAGCGTTGCTCACCAATTACGGGCGCAGTTTCGCGTGAAGAGAGATATCCGGTAAACAAACCGTCGGTGATGATGGGCGTGCACTGCGCGGCTACGCCTTCGTCATCGTAGGCAAAGGTCCCCAGGCCTGGCCCGTGCGCGGGCGTGGCATCCGCCACCACGTTCACCAGTTCGCTGCCGTAGCGCAGCTTTCGCAACTTGTCGAGGGTAAGGAACGAGGTTCCGGCGAAGTTAGCTTCCATGCCCAGCACGCGGTCGAGCTCAATGGGATGGCCGATGCTCTCGTGAATTTGCAGCCCAAGCTGCGCCGAATCGAGCACGATAGTAAATTTGCCCTCAGGACACTGCGGGGCTTTGTGCAGCGCCACAGCTTCTTCGCCGATGCGCCGCGCATTTTCGACGAGCTTCAATTCTTCGATAAGCTCGTATCCCTTATTTTGAAATTGCCCACCAAAGGAATTTGGGTAAGAGCGCTTCTGGATTTCAGTCCCCTGAAATGAATAAGCGGCGTATCCGGCACCGCTGATGAAGCGCAGTTGACGAATGCCGGCGCCCTCCGAGGAATAGAACCACTGCTCGTATCGCCGGAAGTTCAAGCTGGTCTCGGTAAGCGTGACGCCGGCGACCGAGTGCATTTCCGCATCGACCTTCAAAAGCAGCTCCAGGTTCTGCTCGACGGATGTGGTGAATGGATCGATTTTGTATTGGGCGGTCCAATTCGCCTGTACCGGCTTCTCGGGAGCAAGACGCAGCTCGCTTGTTTTCACGCGCGCCGAAGCGTGAGCAATTTCGACCGCCTTGGCTGCGGTGGCTTCGACGGACGCCCGCGAGAGCTCATCGATGGCCGCAAATCCCCACGCGCCATTAGCAATCACGCGGATGCCGATGCCCAGCGACTCGCTCTCCGAGGCGTGGCCGAGCTTGCCGTTCTTGGTGCTGAGCGCGCGCTGGCGCTCATCTACGATGCGTGCATCAACGTAGGTGGCGCCGCGCTGAGTTGCGGTATCGAGCGCCCACT
>Ga0070697_100002965_pt1 | contig 13054 bp, 15 predicted proteins | sample KBSK1501metaG_FD_65475 | JGI IMG/M metagenome (GOLD analysis project Ga0070697, IMG submission 65475) | Corn, switchgrass and miscanthus rhizosphere microbial communities from Kellogg Biological Station, Michigan, USA - KBS K1-50-1 metaG | ecosystem: Host-associated > Plants > Roots >... | reverse complement strand
GTTCAGGGCGATGCCGTGGTACGTCACGCCGCGCTCCACGCGGATGCCCAGCGCCCCGATCTTGCGGCGTTCCGGACTGGCCGCGTCGCACCAGCAGCCAGGGTGGCCGTCGAGCCGGTCCGCGGCGACGCCGAACGCGGCGCACGTCTCGACCATGGCCGCCTCGAGCGCCCTCACGAGCGGCCGCAAGAGGAGTCGCCGATCGGCGAGGGCGAGGATGGGATACGCCACGAGCTGCCCGGGTCCGTGCCAGGTGACCTCGCCGCCCCGCTCGACCCGGATGACCTCGATCCCCCGTCGCGCCAGCACGTCTGGCGTCGCGAGGATGTGGCTCTCCTCGGCGTGCCGGCCGAGGGTCAGGACCGACGGATGCTCGAGCAGCAGTAGCTGGTCAACGATGCGGCCATCGGCCCGCGCCGCGGCCAGCTCGTGCTGCAGGTCCCACGCCACGCGATAGGGAATTTGACCCAGCCAGGTCGCCTCGACGGGGGCCGCCGAGCCGTTGCGCAGGCGCACCGAAGCTGCGACGGCGGGGGCGCTGGAAGTCACTCGTGCACGATAGCAGGGGAGGGCTTGCTCGCCGTCCGCGAGCGGCGCCGCCCCGCGCGAGATCTGACGATTTCCTTGCCGCCGGAAGGGGTCCTCCCTGCGCGGGATCTGACGATTTCGGCGGACGATTTCGTCAGACGTCTGGCAGCGGCCCGGACCGCGGGGATCGGACGATTTCGTCAGACGTCGGGCAGCAGGGACAGCCGCGAGCCGCGCTAGAATGCGGGCCTCCCGAGCGGGAGTAACTCAGTTGGCAGAGTGCTTGCTTCCCAAGCAAGATGTCGCGGGTTCGAATCCCGTCTCCCGCTCCAATCAGCCGGGGAGGGTCCAATGGGCGACAGCACCGTCCTCGTCGTCGGCACCCGCAAGGGCGCGTTCATCCTCGAGTCGGACGCCAAGCGGGCGTCGTGGTCGGTCCGCGGACCGCTGTGCGAGGGCTGGCCGATCCACGCGATGGCCATCGATCCCGACTCGCGCACGATCCTCGCGGCCGGCGGCAGCGGCTGGTACGGCCCGGCCGTCTGGCGCAGCGACGACCTGGGCGAGACGTGGACCCACTCGAGCGCCGGCCTGACGTACGGCGACGACGGTCCCAAGATCGAGACGGTCTGGGGCATCGCCCGCAAGAACGGCACGGTCTACGCCGGCGTCGAGCCGGCCGGCCTGTTCCGCAGCGACGACGGCGGCGCCACGTGGAGCCACGTCGAGGGCCTGACGAACCACCCGACACGGAAGGACTGGCAGCCTGGCGGCGGCGGGCTCTGCCTCCACACGATCGTCCCCCACCCCACCGACAACAAGCGCGTCTGGGTCGCCATTTCGGCGGTCGGGACGTTCGAAACGACCGACGGCGGCAAGACCTGGGAGTCGCGCAACCGCGGTGTTCGGGCGGGCTTCCTGCCACCTGACGGGCAGTACCCCGAGATCGGCCAGTGTGTCCACAAGCTGGTCCTCGCGGCGGACGGCGGCGAGCGGCTCTTCCAGCAGAACCATTCGGGCGTCTTCCGCTCGACCGACGGCGGCAAGGAGTGGCAGGAGATCAGCGCCGGCCTGCCGTCCACGTTCGGCTTCCCGATGGTCGCCCACCCGCGCCAGCCGGAGACGATCTGGACCGTGCCGCTGAACGGCGACGATCGCGGCCGCTACATGCCCGACGGCAAGGCCGCGGTGTGGCGGTCGGACGACGCCGGCACGACCTGGAAACGGCACGCCAGGGGACTGCCGCAGGAAAACGCCTTCATGACGGTCCTGCGCGACTCGATGGCGGTCGATCCGCGCGATTCGGTCGGCGTGTATTTCGGGACGACCGGCGGCGAGCTGTACGGCAGCAGCGACGAAGGAAAGACGTGGCGCGAGATCGCCGCGCACCTGCCGCCGATCTGGTCGATCGAGGCAGCGGTCATCTGAACCAACAGATGGCCGTCGTCGTGCTGCCGCGGTCGCTCCTCGCGCTGTTTCCGGGCACGCCTCGGCGGCTCGACGCCTCCGGCTCGACGGTTCGCGAGGTGATCGCCGACCTCGACAAGCAGGTGCCCGGGATGTGGGACCGGCTGTGCGAGACGGGGCCCGCCATCCGAACCCACGTCAACGTGTTCGTCGCCGGCGAGCGGGCGAGCCTCGAGACGGCGGTCGCCGGCGACACGACCGTCCACGTCATCCCGGCGGTTTCGGGGGGCTGAGGGGCTCAGGCGGGAGCGAGGTCCCGCGGGATCGCGTCGAAGCCTTCACTTCGCTCGGCCACGGCATCGGCGCCGATGCGGACCCGCTCGCCGCCACCGGGCGCCTCTCCCAGGACCGAACGCCAGCCGACGTCCGCGAGGCGCTCGAGTGTCTGGATGGCCGCCGCGACCACGCCGCGGGCGTGCTCGAGCGCGACGCCGTCGAGGCCACGGGCGCCAAGCGCGCTCGCCAGCTCGGCACCCACCGTGACCGCGGCGCGGCTGCCCGCCACCGAGGCTCGCATCGATCCGGCGCCTGGCTTTCGCATGACAAGCGCGGTCGCGGCGCCGGGCGGGAGGACACCGGACAACACGAACGGCCACGTCTCGGCCGCTTCGTGCCCCTCCGGCTCCTCGAACGCCAACGGGTGATCGGCGAGGAGCGCCCGCCGCAGGGCAACTTCGGCCGCGGCTCGGGCGGCCGGATCCGGTTCGTCGGTGAGCCAGCGCGGCAGGACCCCGACGACGATCCGGTCCGCCGACAGGCCATCGCCGCGGGCCAGCGCGACGCCGAGGAGCTGCAGCGCCAGGGCCCGGCCCGAGCGCGTCGCGGCGTCGGATGGCACGCCGGAGGCGAGGTCCGGGGCGACGACGAGGGGCCCGGCGCCGACGAGGATGCTCGTCCCGGCCCGCCGCAGGAGCCGGTGGGCGAAGGCGTGGTCGGCGAGGGCGCGATCCGGGTCGACGCCGCCGGCCACGATCTCCGCCATGGGGTCCGCGTCGACGAGGTCGACCCGCTCGAAGGCGGCGACGACCGCCTGCTCCGGCGCGGCGAGGGGCGGCGCGGCCGTCGCGAGCCGGACGTAGCGGCGTCGGTTGGCGGCTTCCTCGTCGAGGAGGCTGCGCAGCTCGGCCAGGCCGCGCTGGCTACCGGCGGGGGTGGTGTCCGGGTCCTGGCGGCGGTCGTACGGGCCCGACTCGAGCCGGTGCCAATCGGACGTCTCGAGCCCGGCGTCGGCGAGGCTGGCGGCGAGCTCGCGACCCACCGGGACCTCGACGCGGAGAAGGTCGACGCCGTCCTCGATTCGGTCGGTCGCCTCCGTGAGCGCAGCGTCGATCACGGGCTCGACGAGCGTCGTGCCGATCCACGGCATGGGCGCGTCGCCGAGCAACCCGACGAGCTCCCGACGGGCGGTCCGGTTGGCGTCGACGCGCGCCAGGGCCGCGGCAGACAATCGAGCCGCCTCTGCCTCGGCGACCTGGCGGCGGTCGAGCTGGCGGAGCAGCTCGGCCTCGAGGGCGAGGTCGATCGCGCCGGAGGCGATGTCGAGCGCGAGCTGCTGCGGCCCGACGTCGTACTCGAGGAGCGCCATGGTGAACGGCAGCGCAATGCCCGAAGCGAGCCGCGACCGGTCGTGGCCGATGTAGCGGTCGGCAACCTCGCCCGCGAGCGGCCTGCCGGCGGCGTCGAGGCCATGGACGCCGAACAGCCGCAGGATCGCCCGCTCCTGGCCGACGGTCGTCGACGATCGGGCGCGCCCGCCCCATGCGCCGGCCAGCGTCTGGGCGAGTTCCGCGAGGCGATCGAGCGGCCCCCAGTCGGTGGTCGCCATCAGCGTGGTGGCACGCCGAGGTAGACCCTCATTTCGGGCCTTGCCGGGCTGGCTCGCCGATCCAGACGTGGCCGTCGGCGAACTGCTCGGCCTTCCAGATGGGCGCCCGCGCCTTCGTCTCGTCGATGGCGTAGCGGGCCGCCGCAAAGGCCGCGTCGCGATGTGGCGCCACCGCGACGATCGCCACGCTCGCCTCGCCGAGCGGCACCACGCCCGTTCGGTGCACGATCGCCAGCCCATCGACACCGAAGCGCGCCTCGACCTCGTCGGCGATCGTCGTGAGGACACGAAGGGCCATCTCGTCGTGGGCCTCGTAGGTCAGCGATTCCACCGATCGTCCCTTGTGGCGCGCGGCTTCCGCTTCCTGGCCGGGCGCCGGCGTGCCGGGCCAGATGCGGGTTCGACCGATAAATCCCACGACCGCCCCGTCGGCCGGGGAGGCCAGTCGATCCTCGAGCTCGGCGAGGATGGTCGCGCCCAGCGGCGTGTCGCGGATCTCGAGAATCCGACGTCCGGATGCGCCGCCGCTCACCGGCGGAATGAACGCCAGCTCGTCGCCGTCGCTGAGTCCGTCGCCGGGTTCGGCGTACGTCCCGTTGCGCGCGAAGCGGACGGACTGGCGTCCTGGCGCGAGCACCGGATGCAACTCCACGATCGCGCGCCAGGCGTCCTCGATCGTCGCGCCGTGCGGCAGTTCGAGCGCCAGTTCGCGCGTCCCCGCCAGCTCGCGCTGGACCGCGAACAGGCGAACCCGGATTCGCAAGGCGGACACAGCCGTCATCCGCGGTAGCCCGCAACGAGCAGGCCATCGCCGACCGGCAGGATCGTCGCCACGAATCGGTTGTCGCGGAGCAGCGCGCGGTCGAACGCCCGCAGGGCTTCGGTGTCAACGTCGTCGCGCTCCGAGGGCCGCGCGCCGCTGACGCGGCCGCTCCACAGCACGTTGTCTGCGATGAGCAATGCGCCTGGCGCGAGGCGCGGCACCAGCGCGTCCACGTACGCCTGGTACTCATCCTTCAGCGCGTCGACGAAGGCCATGTCGAAGGGCCCCTCGAGCGCCCGCTCGCCGGCCGCGAACGCATCCAAAGCCTTGGCGGTGACCTGGATGACCCGCTCGTCGATGACGCCGGCATCGCGCCACCACGCCCGCGCGCGTTCGGTGCGCGTCGTGTCCGGGTCGATCGTGACGATCGTGCCGCCGGGCGCCTGGCCCATGGCGAGCCACAACGTCGAGTAGCCGATCGCCGTTCCCACTTCGACGATCCGCCGGCGTCCCGCGGCGAGCGCCGCCAGGGCCCGGCCGCTCTCGCGATCGACGATGGGGATCGACTTGCGCGTCGCCACGGCCTCCATGTCGAGCAGCACCGGACCGAGCGGCGCGGCCGCCTCGTCGATCCACTGGAGATCGGTCGCCTCGGGGATCCAGCCGCGATCGCGCTTCACACCAGCAGCCCCGCGCCGAAGTACAGCCCCGCCGCCAGGATCGTCCCCGCGGCGATCGTGCCCACGCTGATGTAGAGCAACCCCGTCGCCGATTCCATCGATCGGCTACGCGCCGTCTGCGCCGCCGCCCACGAGACGATCAGCGGGAAGACGAGCCCCACGATCAGCCGAAGCCAGACGAACAGCGCCCAGGGCCCGGCCAGCACGGCAAACGGCGCGACGCCGCCCGGCCCGGCGCCGATGGCGACCCACACGACGAACAGTCCCACCTGCAGCGCGAGCACCGCGGTCAGCAGCCGCGCGAACAGGACCAGCGGTCGCTCGCTCAGCCTTGGTGTCACGAGGTACCAGTGGCCCAGGATCATCGCCGCGAAGACGCCGCCTGTCGCGGCGGTGAGAACGGCCAGCTGGACGAACAGCCCAGCCGAACCCCCGACGCCGCCGCCCCAGCCGAGGGCGGCGAACGCCAGGACGGCGAAGCCGGCCGCCAACGCCACGTACGACACCGCGACGGCCCGACGCCGCCGCGCGATCCCCACCACGACCGCACCGGCCAGCACGCAGAACAAGGCCAGCGCCACTCGCCGCGGCAGCTCCCAGGTCGCGTCGCCGGCGACCGGCGAGCCGCCAACCGTGGGCGGCAGCGCCGTATCGGACAGCAGCGCCAGGAGGCCGAAGCCGACCGCGCACGCCGCGGTGAAACCCGTGAAGCCGCGGGTGGCGTCGGTCCTCGTCCGGGCAAGCACGACCGCCCCGAACGCGCCGACGGCGAGCGCCGTCAGCACCGTCCAGTTGATGAACGCGAGGTTCTCCGCGATCCGTTCCGCAGGCACGCGACCGAGTGTAGCCGCGTCCCTCGCTACGATGGCCCGCACGGAGGTAGCGCATGGCAATCGATCGCGACACGACCTTCACGTGGCACGGCCACGCCTGCGTCGAGGTCAGGACGCCGGGCGGGCTGACCATCCTGTTCGACCCGTGGTTCGGCAACCCGAAGAGCGACCGTGCCGCCGGCGAGGTCCAGAGATGCGACGTCATGCTGGTGACCCACGGCCACTTCGACCACCTGGGTGGCCGCGATGACGGCCCGGTCGACGCCGTGTCGATCGCCGAGCGGACCCGCCCGGCGTGGCCGGCGATGCACGAGCTCAGCCTGTGGCTGGGCACCCAGCTGAAGGCCGCCGCCGACGGCGTCATCGGGATGAACCAGGGCGGCAGCGTCGACGCGCGGGGCCTCAAGGTCACGATGGTTCCGGCGATCCATTCGTCGGGCGACCTGCTGGGTCGCGACACGCCGATCTACCTGGGCTCGCCCGTGGGATTCGTCGTCGAGCTCGAGAACGGCTTCCGGATCTACCACGCCGGCGACACGACCGTCTTCGGCGACATGCGGCTCATCGGCGAGCTGTACGCGCCCGAACTCGCGATCCTGCCGATCGGCGGCCACTTCACCATGGGGCCGCGCGAGGCCGCCATGGCCGCCGAGCTGCTGGGCGTCCGCCACGTCATGCCCGTCCATTACGGAACGTTCCCGATCCTCGCCGGGACGCCGGACGCGCTGCGCGGCGAGCTCAAGGCACGCGGCGCCGGTCGGGTCGAGGTGCACGCACCCGAACCCGGCCAGGCGATCTCCTAGGAGGCGGCCGCCCGCCTCCGCCGGCGTACGGCGCGCGGCGCGGGCTGGCGCGCCTCGAGGTAGGCCTGCATCACCCGACGGACGTCGTCGTCGTCGAGCAGGCCATCGGCCCGCAGCGCGCGCTCGACCTCGCGGACGGGATCGAGGCTCTCGGCCGTCAGCGACCCGAAGAACCGGGTCGCGCTCGACTCGTCGGCCGACTCCCGCACGACCCGGGCCAGGCGGACCGCGGTGTGGAGCGTGGGACGCCGCTCGCCGCGGACGATCCGCGATACGGTGGAGACGTTGACGCCCGAGCGATTGGCCAGCTGGCGCAGCGACATCCGGCGCGCCCGAAGCTGGAGGGTCAGCCAGTCCCGGAACTGGACCTCGTTCGGATCGTTGACTGCGGGCAACACCAAACTCCTCGACGACGGCGCGTCAAGCGTCAGCCCAGAGCCGTTGCAGCCTGTCGTCAGGGATCGGCGGGCAGGTAGCGGGGGTGTGACAGGCCCGCCGCGAGATTCGGCGGCCGAGCTCAGGCGGTCGACGTCATCCCATCGCCCGGCGGCGACCCGGAGCCGGGATCAGTGGCCGGCTTGACGGATTCCGGTCGCAGTGCGGCGTACAGCGCGGAGGGGGCGTAGGGGCGGACGAGGACCTGGGCCCCGGTGGCCCGGAAGACCTCCCGTTGGCCGTCGAGCCGCTCGGGCAGGATGATGATCGCCGGCAGCGTGCTCTCGCCGAGGATCTCACGGATCGAATCGACTTCCTTGGGCGTCGTGTCCGTGCCCAAGTCGAGCACGATCGCGCGGGGCGCCTCGTCCCCGGCACGCGTGCGCAGCGCCTCGACGACGGACCGCCGCATCAGGGGCTCGAAGCCTCCGAGTCGGAGCGTCACCTCGAGGACGCGGAGCCATCGCTCGTCCGGCGAGACGACCAGAACGCGATCGGAAGTCAACGGGCCCGATGGTACACTAGGGCCCAGCTTGGACGAACTGGTCGAGACGCTCCTGCGCAAGGTTTCTGAGCGTCGCGCGTCGGACCTGATCATCGCGGCCGGCCGGCCTCCCACGATCCGCGTCGACGGCGCGCTCGTCCCGCTCTCCCCCACGGTCCTGTCGCCGGAGACGACGATGGACCTCGCCAGGTCCTTGGCCGGTCCGCGCTGGGACGAGCTCGTTGCGAGGCGCGAGCTCGAGCTCAGCATCACGGACGCCGACCGGGCTCGGGTCCGGGTCAACCTCTTCTACCAGCGCGACACCCTGGCCGGCGTCCTGCGGTTCGTGCCCTACCGCATCCCGACCCTCGAGCAGCTGGGCGCGCCGGCGATCTGCGGCGAGCTGGCCGATCAGCCGAACGGCCTGGTCCTCGTGACCGGGCCCAGCGGGTCCGGCAAGTCGACCACCCTGGCGGCGATGATCGACAAGATCAACCGCGAACGCGCGGCCTGCATCATCACCGTCGAGGACCCCATCGAGTACGTCCATACCCACCAGAAGTCGGTCGTCATGCAGCGCGAGATCGGCTCCGACGCCAAGGACTTCGCCGGGGCACTCCGGTCCGCCCTCCGGGAGAACCCTGACGTCGTCCTCGTCGGCGAGCTGCGGGACCTCGAGACGATGTCCGCGTCCCTGACGATGGCGGAAACCGGTCACTTGGTGTTCGCCACGCTCCACACCAACGATGCCAGCCAGTCCATCGACCGCCTGGTGGACGTCTTCCCGGCCGGTCAGCAGAACCAGATCCGGGTCCAGCTGGCCCAGACGTTGCTCGCCGTGATCCACCAGCAGCTCCTGCCGCGGGCGAACGGCCCCGGCCGGGTGGCGGCCTTCGAGATCATGATCGCGACGCCTGCCGTTCGGAACCTGATCAAGGAAGGCAAGACCAACCAGCTGCGGAACGTCATCCAGACGGGGGCTTCGGTGGGCATGCGGAGCCTCGAAACGGACTTGCGCCGGCTGGTCGCGGAGGGCGCGATCGCCCGGCAGGCGGCGGCGTTGCTGACGCTCCGACCGGGCGACACGGCGCCCGAAGCGGCCGCCCCGGCCGCCGCGGCCGCCGGAGGCCGCAAGAGCTAAAACGAAGGGGCGCCCCTCGCGAGAGGGGCGCCTCGTAATCGTTACGGAGTCGGGACGCCTAGCAGGAACCGGGCGCGCCCGCTGTTGCCGAGACGGCGCCTGCGGCCGTCCAGGTGTAGGCACCCTTGGTGGCCGGCTGGCGGATGTAGTTCGGCGAGAGGGCTTCGCCGGCCCCGACGACGATCGTCATGTCGGTGGTGGCGGCCGCCTGGGCTGTAACAGTGGTGATGCCGTTCTTGGCCATCAGGGCATCGAGAGCCGTCTGGACCGTCCGAAGCTCCTCCGCACAGGCGTTGGTCTTGGACGTTGCCGTCAGCCCGATCAGGCTCGTCGTCACGACGGCGGCGAGGATGCCGAGGATCGTCACGACGATGAGCAGCTCTATCAGGGTGAAGCCGCGCTCGTCACGCAGTCCCCGAAGTCTCCGCGCCATGTGCTCGCTCCAGTCGAGGGGTTGAGGACGTGCCCCCGGAGAAAAACGAGGCGCTCCTCGCGGGAGGAGCGCCTCGAGTGCTGATCGAATTCGGGCCGTCAGGCCCTCAGTCGAGAAGGCTTAGCAGGAGCCCGGTGCGCCCGCGACGGCGGACACGGCGCCGGCGGCCGTCCAGGTGTACGCACCCTTGGTCGTCGACTGGCGGATGTAGTTCGGCGAGAGGGCCTCACCACCACCGATGACACCGGTCATCGTGCTCGTCGCGGCGACCTGCGCCGTGACGACGGTGATGTTGTTCTTGGCCATCAGGGCGTCGACGGCCGTCTGGACGGTGCGGAGCTCTTCCGCACAGGCGTTGGTCTTGGCCGTGGCCGTGAGCCCGATGAGGCTCGTGGTCACGACGGCGGCGAGAATGCCGAGGATGGTCACGACGATGAGGAGCTCCACGAGCGTGAAGCCGCCCTCCTCGCGGTGCATCCGGCGCATCGTTCGGAACATCTTTTGCGGTTCTCCCTTTCCTTGTGGGACGTCGTCCCTGGTGTGACGGCCTGCTGGGGCCCCGGGCCGCGACACCTGTCGCTCAACTCCCGGAAGACGTCCCACGGCGGAGCCCTATCGTCGGGCAGACGTGGTAGGGGGGGCAGGGGCCTAATGGTCCCCCCGGAATCGGTACCCGCTGGTCAGCGGGGCCTTCCCACCGAAAGAGTTGCGTTCACGCGCCGGGACCCGATAGGCCGGAAGTCTGGTGCAGGTAACCCCCGGGCCCGAAGCCAGCCCAGGCGCGTCAGCCTCCGGGGGCCGGGGGATCGGTCCGGGCTACTTCGTGGTAGTCCAGGTGGAAAGGGTAGGCACCCCGGCTCCGGCGTCCGTGTAGCTCGTCGAGACCGTCGAGCTGCCACCCGTCCCGACGATCGTGATGGTCGCGGGCGCAGACACCACGGGCAGCCAGGCATATTCCATGACGATGGCGTCCAGGTACGGCACCGGGCTCACATCGGTCGAGAAACCGAAGCGCGCTGTCAGGCCGTTGATGATGGTCTGCGTCCACGGCCCCGTGCCCGGGGTCAGCGAGTTCTGGCTGGCGACTTTCTGGGCGTACTTGATCGTGGTCGAGGCGATGCTGCCGCTCCATATCGTGTAGCTGAACCCGTTCGCGACGCTGTTCACCGCCATGTTGTTCGCCTGCGTCGCGGTGGTGTGCACCGCGAAGAACAGCGACGCACCGCGCAGACACGTCTGCGTCGTGTCCTCGAAGCCGACCTCGATGTAGGTGCCGCCGCCCGCCGTAACCTGCTTGAGGTAGTCCGTGTTCGAAGTAGGTGGCATCGGGATGTCGTCAATGCGCTGCCACGACGTAGCGCTGATAGCCGAGTTGTCATCATTCTGGAAGTTCGCCGGGGTGTTATGCGTGCCCATGGCGTTGGGCTTTGCCCCGGAGACGCGGATGTCGCCCAGCGGGAAGTCGCCCGGCGTCGCGGACATGATGATGTCGTCCCAATAGCCGGTGTAGGTCGCGGTCGTCGAGGCAGAGATCTGCCCAAAATCCACAACCGTATTACTCGTCGTGCCCGCACTCGCCCACGAGAGCTGTGGCTGGGCGACGCCGTCGACATACCAGTCGATGACCAGCGGGTTCACGTACTCCTGGTACTTGACCTCAAAGGTATGCCACTGGCCCGCGACGGCAGTAACCGTGCCGTCCATGTCGATCCGGCTCGCCCAGGTGCCTGCACTGCCGCCACCCGCCATCGTGAACTTCCCGCTGCTCTGCTTGTAGTAGATGATGGCGTTCCGGTTGCCGTTCGCCCAGATCCCAAAAATGCTGGCGTCAGCAGTCGGAAGCGACGCGAACTGGAACGCGAAATGGACGACGTTTATCTGGCCGAACGGAACACCATCGGCCTCCCGCACCTGGAAGGTCCTGCTACCGCCGGCAGGAGCGACTTTCACAGAGTAGTTACCGGTTCTCACGACGCCCGTCTCGATGGGTGTCGCTCCAAAGCCGTTGCGTGCATTGCCTCCCGTGCCGGTGAAGTTTTCCGTGGAGCCAGCGCTCGGCAAATAACCTCCTTCGAAGCCCGTCATGAAGATGGGCTTCGGCTCGGCGGGACAGCTTCCACCGCCTCCGCCCGCCGACGTGATCGTCGTCGACGTGGTGATGCCGTTGATCGTCTGAGCCGGCGGGTTGCCGGCCTTGCCGTTGCGCTGCCACCAGATCCCGAGCTCCGTGGCGGCGTCGGCGGCGTAGAAGTCGTTGCCCTCGCCGACGCTCGTGCGCGTCGTGCGGAGGGCGACGGAGGCATGCACGGCGAGCGAGCTGCCCAGCAGGAAGAGGAGCGTGATCAGCGACAGGACGATGACCAGCGACTGGCCCCGCTCGTCGCGGTGGACGCGGAGCATGGCTCGACCTACCAGAGCCTGGGAAAGACCCGGAAAGTCTGCGTCGCGGTCTCGCCCGTGGTGCCGGTCATCGTCAGGTCGAGACGGATCATCCACTTCCCGCTCGCGTCCTGGACGGTCTGCCAGGTACAGGCGGAAATGTTCGTGGCGATCGTCTTCGTTCCGGCGCCGCTGACCCGCTGGAACACGTACGGCCCTGTGCTGCCGCCCTGCGCCACGGTCTTGAACTTGATCGAGGCGCCGCCTTCCTGGACGCCGAGATCCATGATCGTCGTGCAGGCGGTCGAGCTCGTCTGGCTCTTAGCCGACGCGCTGCCCAGCGCCATGCCGCCATCCCGGGTGAAGACCAGGGTAATGATCGAATAGGCACTGGCGATCGTGTTTCGGTCGTCCGCCCGGCGGCCCAGGTCGTTGGTCATGAAGACCGTGGAGACCACGGAGACCGAGATGAGGCCGCTGATCGTCACCCCAACGAGGATCTCCGGCAGGCTGAACCCGCGGTCGTTCGCTGCGAGGGCTGTCCGGAGACGCCGCCACGCCGCGGTCATCGATTGGCCTTGACGAACTCGATCGAGGCGAGCGTCCCGCCGTTCCAGGTGGCGGTCAGGATCAGCTTCTCGAGCCCAAGGGCGTTCTGGCTGCCGACCCAGGCGGACGTGCCGTCCCACCAGGTCACCGCCAAGGCGCGGGTCACGCCGGTCGGGAGCGCGTCGTAGTAGGCGCTGTAGTCGCCGTTTGCCTGATAGGGCGCGGCCTGGATCCGGCCCGCCTGCGAGCGCGCGAATGCCTGGCCGAGGGCGGCCTGCTCGGCCGTCCGGCTGGAGATCGCCATGGTCGAGTAGCTGCCCAGGAGGAAGACGAGGGCCACGCCGAGCAGCGTCGTCGCGACGAGGCTCTCGACGAGGGCCGCGCCGGCGTTGCTCTTGCCGAGGTTGCGAAGGAGGGACATGACGGGTGGCTCGCTAACAGCCGGGCGCAGCTCGCGTCCGACGATGGGCCCAATCGTGGCCGCGAAGGGCTAGCCGGTGAATAGGCTGTTGGTCCCGTCGGGCTGGTACTCGCCTCACGCCACCGAACAACGAGCCCTGCCGGGTCCTGCTCGACGGGCGCCCGAAAGTCCGGGGTCGCCCCGGGCGCGATCGATTGGCCGGCCCGGACCTAGTGGATCTGCTGGAGAATGCTGTACATCGGGGTGATGACCGACAGCGCGACGAAGCCCACGACGCCGGCCACCCCCAGGATCATCAGCGGCTCGATGATCG
>Ga0070697_100002964_pt1 | contig 13057 bp, 11 predicted proteins | sample KBSK1501metaG_FD_65475 | JGI IMG/M metagenome (GOLD analysis project Ga0070697, IMG submission 65475) | Corn, switchgrass and miscanthus rhizosphere microbial communities from Kellogg Biological Station, Michigan, USA - KBS K1-50-1 metaG | ecosystem: Host-associated > Plants > Roots >... | reverse complement strand
AACAGCCATCTCTTTGTCTTTGATCAAGTCGCGATAACTGACTGCCTGCGTCCAGCCGCCGGTTGTCATCGAAGCGCGAGCCGAAGCGTCTTTACCAAGCCGAAGCGCTTCGGCATCAAGTGGATTTATCTCGGTGATTTGGTTGTAAATTTCGACCTCCCGATCACTTTCCCCCAGTTCATGATGCAGGCGGCCGAGCTCGTGAAGCACTTTGACATCGCGCGGATTTTCTTCGAGCAGCGTCCGCAGCGCGAAGACGCCGATTTCCGGCCAGCCAGCCGCGACTGCCGCTTCCTTTAGAACGAGATTCGCCTGTCGGTTGTAAGGCTCTTTTTCCAAAATTTCTTCCAGCATTTCCACTGCACGCTTCGGATCTTTCTTGATTTCTCGCTGCGCTTTCATCACTGCGATTGGCGCGGTCGAGATATTGAAGAAACTCTTTTTTGCCGATTTGCTTTTCGTCACCTCGGTGCGCCGCAGCAACTGCCGGGCGGTTAGAAACTGCGGCTCCTGCTTGAGGATTCCCTGCAAAAGCGAAATCGCGTAACCAAAATTGCGCAGCTCGATCGCCGCCACGGCTTTCAGCCAATGACTGCGCTGAGTTTCGCTCAGTTCCTTCTCGGTTTTGATTGCCATGGTGAGCCGCCTAACAGAATTATAATTTCACCCGCGGTCTAGTCAGCGAAAAACTGTAGAGGTGGCCGTGCCGGCCGTACCCGTTTTTCAATTGCGGGCGGCACGCCGGTCCCCTAAAGCAGATCGAGCTGTGGCTTTTCCGTTTTCGTGTTGCTTGTCGATCTTCGCTTTCTCGTTTTCCCCGGCTGCGCCAGGGCGCCATTGGGCGCCTCAAGGTGTGATAAAATGTCTTTTGCTCGATCGAGAATTTCCTTCGGCAAACCTGCGAGGCGTGCCACTTGGATTCCATAACTCTTGTCCGCGCCACCCGGCACGATCTTGCGCAGAAAAATAATCTGATCGTTCCACTCACGCACTGCGACGTTGAAATTGCAGACACCACTGCGCTCCTCGGCGAGTTTGGTCAGCTCGTGATAGTGGGTTGCGAAAAGCGTGCGCGCTTTGATTTTGTCGTGGAGAAATTCCGCCACACTCCATGCGATGGACAGCCCATCGAAGGTCGATGTTCCTCGGCCGATCTCATCGAGAATGACGAGACTTCGCTCCGTGGCGTTGTTGACGATGTTCGAAGTTTCATTCATCTCGACCATGAAAGTGGACTGTCCGCGCGCAAGATCGTCATTCGCGCCGACGCGGGTGAAAATGCGATCGACCAGGCCGATCTCCGCGCTTTCCGCCGGAACGAAGCTGCCGATCTGCGCCATCAGCACAATTAGCGCGACCTGACGGATGTAAGTGGATTTTCCCGCCATGTTCGGTCCGGTGATGATGGCCAGCCGCATGTTTTCGCCCTCGAGCGTCGTGTCGTTCGGCACAAACTTTTCTTCCACCAGATTTTGATCGAGCACCGGATGTCGCCCGTCTTTAATTGCGAGCCGCAGCGTCTCAGTCAGCGCCGGCCGGCAATACCGGAAGAGTCGCGCCGTCTCCGCGAGCGCGCAGATAACATCGATAATCGCAATCGCAGCGGCTGTTTGCTGAATTGGTTCCAGCTCGCATAGAGTCTTGTCCCGCAACTTTTGGAAAAGTTGATATTCCAGTTGACGCGCGCGTTCGTCCGCCCCGAGAATTTTCGCCTCCATCTCCTTCAGTTCGGGCGTGATAAAGCGCTCCCCGCCTACCGTGGTCTGTTTGCGGGTGTAATGCGAGGGTACGTTTGCCAGGTTCGACTTCGTCACCTCGATGAAATAGCCGAACACCGAATTGTAGCGGACCTTGAGGGACTTGATGCCGGTGGCTGCGATTTCGCGTTCCTGTAATTGGCTGATCCAATCCTTGCCCTCACGCGAAGCCCGCCGCAACGCGTCAAGATCGACATCGTAGCCATCACGAAAAATTCCGCCTTCCTTCAGCGCTACCGGCGGATCATCGACCACCGCGCGAGTGAGCTTCTCTGCCAGCTCCGGCATTTCGCGCAAATCGTTCTGCAACCTTTGTGCCAGCAACTCGACATTCCCATTCTCGTTGATGCGTGTTGCGCCGAACGCGAGCCGATCGAGTAACCTCTGCAGCTCGCTTTTCAATTTTGGGATCTGTTCGAGAGAAATTTTGAGCGCGACAAGATCGCGCGCGTTGCCGGAGGCTTGGCTCAATCGCCCAGCCGCGCGCTCGATGTCGCGGATTAACTTGAGCGAAGCACGCAGTGACGCGAGCAGATCTGTTTCTTGCAACAAGTTCGCGATCATTTGCTGGCGGTGCTCCAGTTCCATCAGATTCCGCAGCGGCTGCAAAATCCACGCACGCAGTTTGCGGGCGCCCATTGACGTGATTGTACGGTCGAGCACTGCGAGCAAACTGGTGTCGCGACTATTTCGGGATTCAACCAACTCGAGATTGGTTTGGGTAGCAGCATCGAGCAGCACGTGATCGCTGGGGGCATCGCAACGCAGTGCCGTGACATGATCGATATTTCGCCGAAGCTGGTGCTTAAGGTAATGAACGATTGCGCCCGCAGCGGCGATCGCCTGCGGCATTTTGGCGCAACCGAAGCCGTCGAGCGATTTGACTTTAAAATGTTCGCATAAGGTGAAGGCCGCTTGTTCCGGCAGAAAGGCGTAAGTGTCATAGCCGAGCGCGCTGGCAACTTCGGCGAACTGCTGCTTCTGCTCCTCGCTGACGAGAAGTTCTGCCGGCGCAACACGGGCCAATTCGTCAAAGAGTGATTGTCGATTTTGCAGCTGCGTCAATCGAAACTCACCTGTGGAGAGATCTGCATAAGCGAAGCCGAAAACATTATCATCAACATAGACGGCGCCTAAATAATTCGCGCGTTTGGCTTGGAGCAAATCAAGATCGCTTACTGTGCCCGCGCTGATAATCTGGGTGATATCGCGAGAAACGATTTTGCCCGGCTGGGGTTCGCTCGTCTGATCGCAAATGGCGACGCGCCGGCCGGCCTTGATGAGCTTGGCAATATAGTTCTGCGCCGCATGATACGGAACGCCGCACATCGGCACGCCGTTGCGTTTAGTCAGCGCGACATTGAGCAGGTTCGCTGCCTCTTTTGCGTCTTCAAAGAACAGCTCGTAAAAATCACCCAGTCGGAACAACAAAAGCGTGTCGACAGGAATACTGCCTCGCAGCCGCCGATACTGCTGCATCATGGGAGTGAGGACGTCCGCCATCGCTTCAGTTTGCAATCGGTGAGAGGCAATTGCGAGTTTGTAATATTATTGCGAGAAATTTCTTGCCTGCTCGAAAGTCTGCGCGTGCAATTGGCGGGTGATGAATCTCAAGTCTCCCCCACCGACCACCCAGTATCTGCTGTCAGCTTTGCTTCTCACGTCCGCAGTGAGCTTCTCGGCCACGCTCGTGCAAAAGGCTCCACCAGTCCGGCCTGCCGACGCGGATTCGCCCGTGTTGATTTGGGACGTTGACCGAAAGCTGGCCGCCGCTTTGCCGCGCAACTTCCGCACGACTAACGATCCGATTAAAGCGAACAAGGGCCAAATCCCTTCGGGCACCGACTTGGCTGATCTTCATGCTTCTGGGAGCGGCGAGTTTACGGCTGATGGTCTAAAGCTCTTATTGGAGCGCACGCGCGCTCCTGTAACGGTTTTCGACTTGCGACAAGAGACGCACATATTTGTCAACGGGCTGCCCATTAGCTGGTTTGCTACGAATGACTGGGCCAACGTTGGCCGCACTCACAATGAGATCGAGGCAGACGAGGCCGCGCGCGTGAAATCGCTCAAGCCCGGCAGCGAAATCGCTGTTCATCCGGGAGCCGTCATCAAAAAACCGGGCGTCATCCCGAGCGCGCCGAAGAATGTGACGGTCGAGCACGCGAGTACGGAGCGTGACCTTGTTGAGGCTAATCGTGCGGCCTATGTGCGCCTGACGATTACGGATCACGCCCGTCCGCTCGACGAAGAGGTCGATCGATTTATCCTCGCAGTGCGCACGCTTCCGGAAAATGGCTGGGCGCATTTCCATTGCGAAGCTGGCAGGGGTCGGACGACCACCTTCATGGTGCTGTATGACATGTTGCGGAATGCGACTCGTGTCTCGCTGGAGGATATTGTGCGCCGTCAGCAGCTGATCGGTTATGATTACGATGTGTTGCGTCCTGCAGATCCGGGAAGCTGGAAGGCGCCATATACGGACGACCGGATTGCATTCGTCCGCGCCTTCTACGATTACGCGCGTGCCAATCCTGGCGGTGGCCCGCAGCTTTGGAGCGAGTGGTTGAAATCACGTGCGAACTGACTGCAGCGCGCAAAGTTTCGGGAATGGAGGCGAGGGGAGTTGAACCCCTGTCCTCGTCGCTATCCACACGAACATCTACATGTTTATCCGATGCTTGGTTTTAAGGAGCCAAACGATGCATCGGCACACTGCCGGCTCCCGAGCGTCCGCGAATTTCGATTCACAAACCGGCGCGGTCGCTCCGCCGATTCGCCAGCCTGCTGTCCACGTTTCCGACGCTAGCAGGCGTCGCTCCGGAAACGTCGCGGTCAATTAAGCCGCGAGAGCGAGATCTTCGTGATCTGCGTTTATTTGTTTTGGTCCGGTTTTTAACGAGGCCAACGAACCATCCTCGACATGCCGCCCGCGCTTCCAACGATGAGTCGAAGCCAGTGCGCCCCCTTTTTGTACTTGAACAAATACAGTCGATTGAGGTCTTATTCAAGCTTGGCTTAACGGTTTTCGTAACGTTTCGCCGTCTCACGAGGTTTTAATAGAGCAGTCCGAATGGCAATTGAAATAACATCCAGATCTTTGGCTGAAATGCCGGACAAAACCGCCTCTCACAAGGAGATGCAGCGGCTGCTGCCAGCCGCGACGGAGAAACGGATTTCTCGATCGTTACGACTGGCTCCGCGGTTAATGCGCCGAAATTTTAGCAGTCGCGCCCCCGAACTTTCCGGAGGCAACGCGATCATCCTTTCAGTTCCAAAAAGTGGACGCACCTGGATTCGCACGTTTCTTTACGCTTATTTTTGCAAACGCTATGGCCGCGAGTTCACGCTCGAGCCGGAACATTACGGCGAGCCGGGCATCCCCCGACTCATCTTTTCTCATGATTTATTCGAGCATCGGACGAAAGGCGATCTTTGGGACAGGATTCGCGGCAAGTATTTGGTCCCGAAGAAGGAGCTTCGTCGCGCAAAGATCGTTCTGCTCGTGCGCGATCCACGTGATTGTTTCGTTTCTCTTTATGTGCAGATGACGCGGCGCGATCCTGGAGCGCCCGCGGAGTTCAAGCGGAAAACGGTCAGTGATCTGCTGCGCGACAAAAAATTCGGAATCCGGGCGATCGTCAGAACGATGAACGCCTGGCTCAACGAGTTTTCCGGTCGCGACGATTTTACGATTATCCGTTATGAATCGCTGCGCGAAGCGCCTGCGGAGAGTTTTCGGGCTCTCCTTGGCGTTCTTGGCGAAACTATGCCTGACATGTCGATCTTTCAGGACGCGCTCGATTTTTCGCGGTTCGACAATATGCAAAAGTTGGAGGCAGCCGGCGCGTTTGATTCCAAAATTCTGCGGCCGGGCGATGTGCGCGATCCGGAGTCATTCAAAGTTCGCCGGGGAAAGATTGGCGGATATCGCGAATATCTTTCCACCGAAGATCAACTACATGCCGCTGGTGCTTTGACCAAGCTCGATTCTCGCTTCGGTTACGACCCGCGCCAGAACACGTCGCCACAATTCCCGATGTAGGCTTGCTGTCGGGTGGCCAAGCCGTTAGTCTGGGCCGCACGGCTCGATGCCATCGAAGAAGCGAAAAAAGAAACGAGAAGAGAACCAGGGCAGAGGGCGTAATCCAATCGAAGAACCGGAGGCGCTCAATCGCGCTCGCGCAATTCTCGATTCTGCGCTCGATTGTATCATCACCATGGACGCCACCGGTCGCGTCCGAGAATTCAATTCCGTGGCCGAGCGTGTCTTCGGTTTTAGGCGCGCGGAAGCAATCGGCGAAGAATTGGCTAAGCTCATTATTCCACCGCGTATGCGCGCGCAACATCGAAAAGGATTAGCGCGTTATTTGAAAACAGGTGAAGGGCCGCTGCTCGGAAAACGAGTCGAGATCGCCGGGATGCGCCGCGATGGTTCGGAAATTTTGGTCGAGCTTGCGATTAGTCCATTCAAAATCGACGGATCGACGCTTTTCACGGCGTATCTGCGCGACATCACCGAGCGCAAACGCAACGAAGAAGCCAGCCAGCGTTTGGCGGCAATCGTTGAATCTTCCCACGACGCGATCGTTAGCATAGGCCTCAATGGAAAGCTCACGAGTTGGAACCAAGGCGCGGAACAGCTCTTTGGTTATAAGGCCGACGAAGTGGTCGGTAAATTAACCACCATTCTCATCCCGCCGCACCGTCATAACGAGGAGCCGGCCATTCTCGCCCGGATCCGTTACGGGGAGCGTATCGATCAGTACGAGACCGTTCGTCGCCGTAAAGACGGAACCCTGCTTGATGTTTCACTGACATTTTCGCCAATCAAAGACGCGCGCGGCCGTGTCATCGGCACTTCGAAAATTGCCCGTGACATTACCGAGCGCGTTCGAAGCGATCGGAGACGTGCCGCGCAGTACACCATCACGGGGTTGCTGGCCGGCTCGCAGTCGCTCGCCGCCGCCGGGCCTCAGATCATCCAGGCGATTGCCGCGAGCGGGAATTGGGTTTTCGGTTCCATCTGGCTGTATCATGAGGAGGAGAAGATGCTGCGTTGTGAAACCACCTGGCGTACGGGCGCGCCCCGGCTCGCCAAGTTCGAAACAGTCACGCGCACCATTCCATTCCTGACCAAGATCGGTTTGCCCGGAAGAGTGTTCGCCTCGAAAAAGCCCGCTTGGATTGCTGATGTAACTCACGATACGAATTTCCCGCGAAAAGATGCAGCCGCAAAGGCGGGCATCTGGGGCGGTTTCGGCTTTCCGCTCTTCGCCGAAGGCTCAGTCAAAGGCGTGCTCGAGTTGTTCAGCCCGGCGATTGTTCAGCCCGACGACGACCTGGTCCAGTTGGCAGAAGCCCTTGGGAGTCAGATCGGCCTTTTTATTCATCGGCGCAAGATTGAGGCAGAGTTGCAGCGTCAGAAGGAGGCGGCCGATGCGGCGAACGTGGTCAAGGATCGATTTCTTGCCACGCTCAGCCACCAGCTGCGCACGCCGCTTACGCCGGTTCTGATCTGGGCTGGCGGCACCGTTAATCAGCCCGGTCTTAGTCCGGAGATTCAAGAAGGATTACGAATGGTCTGTCGCAATGTCGAATCCGAGGCATGGCTCCTCGACGACCTACTCGATCTCAGCCGCCTCTCGCGCGGCAAAATACAGCTTCAACTTCGCACAGCCGATGTGCACGAACTGCTTCAGCACGCCATCGAGATCGTGCGCACCGAAGTCAAAAATCGACATCTCAAGCTTGCCGTCTCTTTCGAGGCTTTTTTGCGCACTTTCCACGTTGACCCTCCACGCCTGCAGCAGGTTTTCTGGAACGTGCTTCGCAACGCCTGCAAATTCACGCCGGAACACGGCGCGGTTTCTGTACGCTCATACAACCGGACACCCGACGTAATCACCACCGAGATCAGTGACAGCGGCGTTGGGATCGAACCCGAATTTGTCGACAAGATCTTCGATGCCTTTGAGCAGCTCGATTCTCGCCACGAAGGCCTCGGACTTGGCCTCGCCATCAGTAAGGCGATTATTGAGATGCACGGAGGCACGATTTTCGCGCGCAGCAAGGGACTGGGGAAAGGCGCCACCTTCGTCCTCGAATTGCCGATCGGGCGCGATCTAGACTCGACGGGATGAAACGCCGGGCATAGATCGACACCGTCATTTTATTTGCCGAGACGGTTAAATTCCTACTTGCGCGGTAGGAATTTTCTGATTTCCTACTGGCCAAGTAGACATGAACTTGTCCAAACGTGGCGAATACGCCCTGCGCGCTCTTATCGATATCGGTATCGCCTCCGAGCTCGGGCGGCCCAGATTGCAAGTGAGCGAGCTGGCCGCAAAAGAGAAACTGCCGGTCAAGTTTCTCGAGCAAATCCTCACCCAATTAAAAGCCGCCGGTTATGTGAAAAGCAAACGCGGAAAATTCGGTGGCTATTCGCTAGGCAAGAGAATGGACCGAATCAGATTCGGCCCGGTCATTCGTTTGATCGACGGACCACTCGCGCCAATCCCGTGCGTGAGCCAAACATCCTACGTGCGCTGCACCTGTCCGGATGAAGTACATTGCGGTTTGAGAATGCTGATGCTCGATGTCCGCAACGCCATCGCAAAGATCCTCGATCGATACACGCTTGCCGAGATTGTTGAAATCACATTGCGCAAGCTGCGCCGTGACAAAGTAACGTCACTATTTCTTCAACCATCAAAGCCGCTCGTATCAATTTTGCCGTCACAGTTAACCGGCAGGGTCATGGCCGGCCGAAATTGAAGACTTAAGCAAGTATCCGGGAGACAGAGGAAATGAAAACTCAAAGGAATTGACCGAAGAAAACCAGTAGAAACGAGAAACACGACACGCCAAGGAGAATATCTAATGTTTATCAAGAAGTTCGTCTTACGGGCAGCGGGCGGGAGCCTGGCTGCAATTATTTTGCTGGGAGCGCCACGGCTTGTGGCGCAGACGCCTTCCGACTCGGAGCGGCTCCAGAAACTTGAGCGCGCAGTCGAGCAGTTGCAAAAACGCAACGCCGACTTGGAACAGGAAGTCAGCAGCTTGAAGAAACAGGCTGCGTCGCCGGCTGAGGTTGGCGCGAGAATGAAAACGAAAATCATGTCCGAGGGGAAATCGTATGTCGAAAAGGCCGTCGTGGAAGAAGAGAAACCGCCGATTTTTGTCGTTCCGCGCGCATCGGAATTCAAGCTGGTGCTTGGCGGATACATTCAGATCAACTTTGAAGACGGCGATGTCTCCGCGTTCGAAGGGAGCTTCGGTTTGAGGGCGCTGAAGGACCGATTCCGCCTTCGCCGGACGCGCATCAATTTAACCGGTGATTTCGCGGAGCAATTCGACTTCAAAGTCGAAGGCGACTTTGGCCAGGGCGATGGCCTGAACTCGAATCGCCTCGCCTTTTCGGGAACAGACATCTTTGTTAACTGGCATCAGTTTCCTGAAGCACAAGTTAAGATCGGACAATGGAAAGCGCCGTATGGCTTGGAGCAACTTACTCCAGACCCTTCCCTGATCATAATCGAGCGCAGTTTGCCTACTGGGGCTATCACGCCGGACCGACAAATCGGTGCTCAACTTTGGGGAAAGCCGTTCACGAACGTCTGGCCTGAGCAGAAAGATCTGTTGACCTATTACGCCGGCATCTTCAACGGGAACGGGCGCAACGTCAGCGTTAATGACAACAACAACTTCATGTACGTCGGCCGACTGGAGTCGACTCTGTTCAAAAGCAAAGTATGGGGTCAGGAATCGAGTCTCAAGCTTGGCGCCGATGTGCTCAACAGTCGCGACGATAAGGGAACAAATATCTCACAAACATTGAACCTGTTGGTAAACGCTGACGGGTCCCTCTCGCCGTTTGTCCTGCCGGGAGCGGATGAAAGAACGGCGTGGGGCGTGGACGCGTGGCTCAAACTGGGTCCACTCGATTTAATTGGTGAATATCTTGAGGAATACGTCAACGGCCGCACAGTGAACGGCGTCCCTCCAGGGTTCGTCGACTTCACAACAAGCGGGTACTATATAACGGCAGCCTATTTCCTGATCCCGAAGAAGCTTCAACTGGCGGTCAGGTGGGAAGACTTGAATCCTGGGCAAAAAGGCGACGACGGCATTCACTCCATTACTGGCGGCCTGAACTACTACATCCACGGAGACGATCTCAAGCTGATGGTCGATTACATCCACACTTGGTCGGATTTCCGGGAAGCGCATCCCGAGTTTGGCGAGGATCAATTCGACGAAGTGATCGGGCGCGTGCAACTAATGTTTTAGTTCGAACGAATTAAGGCGGGCTCGTATCTGAGCGAGGCTGGGCGAGGCGACGATGCTGACTTCACTTATCTCATGATGACATTCTCCTATTGAAAGCAAAACTATGAAGATAAAAACATTGGTAGCAGTTATCGGAGCGCTTGCGCTTTGTTCCTGCAAACCGTCGGCGCCGGAAAAGAAAACGGTGATTCGTTTCGGGCATTTCCCGAACATCACGCACGCGCAGGGCGTCATCGCGCATGCGCTCTCGCGGCAGCACAAAGGTTGGTTCGAAGAACGGCTCGGGCCGGGCGTCGAGGTTCAATGGTTCACTTACAATGCCGGCCCTTCAGCGATGGAGGCGATTTTTGCTGGCTCGCTCGACCTTACTTATGTCGGCCAGGGCCCGGCCCTCAACGCGCATTTCAAATCCAAGGGTGAAGAAATCCGAATCCTCGCGGGTGCCGCGAACGCTGGCGCCGCGCTCGTTATCAAGCCAGAGGCACCAATTAAAACTGGGGCGGATTTTCGCGGGAAAAGGATCGCTACGCCGCAACTTGGCAATACTCAGGATATTTCCTGCCGTGCCTGGTTGAAAGCGCAGGGATTTAAAGTTACGCAAATCGGTGGCGACGTCATCGTCCTGCCCACCGCAAACCCGGATCAACTTGGCTTGTTTCAGAGCGGCGGTGTCGACGCCGTTTGGACGGTTGAGCCATGGGTCACGCGACTGGAGCGCGAGGCAAACGGCAAAATCTTTCTGGAAGACACCAACGTCATTACGACGTGGCTGGCGTGCAGCGTGAAATTTCTGAGTGCGCACCGCGATCTCGCAGAAAAAATCGTCAGCGCAAATCAAGAACTTACTAGTTGGATCCAGGCACATCCGGATGAGGCGCAGAAGCTACTGATCGCGGAGCTGAAAGAAGAAACAAAGGCGGACTTTGCTCCGGAAGAAGTCGCGCACGCTTGGAAGCGCATTAAGTTTACGACGGACGTGTCTGCCGAGCTGATTACAAAGGCCGTGGAGGACGGGAAAGATGCCGGATTTCTTAAAGGCTCCACTGATACTTCGAAACTGCTAGAATCTCCCTGATGTTTCGCCACAGGACCGGCTCGGTCGTCGAGGAGCTACAGCTTGTCCCGCCGAGCAAGCTCGCCATAGAGAACGTTTCGAAGACTTTTCGGACGGCCACTGGGGAAGTTTTGGCCCTCGACCGCGTTAGCCTGCAAGTGAATGAAGCGGAATTTGTTTGTCTCGTCGGCCCAAGCGGCTGCGGGAAAACGACGCTGCTCAATATTATCGCTGGATTGGAAAAGCCGGATAGCGGCATGGTGCTTGCAGACGGAAAACCCGTTACGAGTCCGGGCCGCGACCGCCTCGTCATGTTCCAAGAACCGGCCCTTTTCCCGTGGCTCAATGTTCTTGGAAACGTTCTCTTTGGTTTGAAGTTGAAGCCAAACCTTACGAATAAAGATCGCCGTAATGTCGCGAGATATTATCTCGAGCTGGTTGGGCTAACGCGATTTGAACGTGCCAACATCCACGAACTTTCCGGTGGAATGAAGCAGCGCGTTTCGCTTGCTCGCGCACTCGCGCCGAATCCGCGCGTGCTTCTTATGGACGAACCATTCGCCGCCCTTGATGCGCTCACGCGCGAGCAACTTTACGGCGATATTCAGCAAATCTGGAAAGCGCGCCGCAAAACCATCGTCTTCGTCACGCATAACGTGCGGGAAGCCGCCTGTCTCGGTGATCGCGTGCTGCTTTTTTCGCCGCATCCCGGCCGCATTCAGGAAGAATTCGCGGTGGACTTACCGCGCCCGCGTGACATTAACAGCGTCGATCTTGCCGGCTATGCCACCAAAATCATGCGTGCTCTCAAAAGTTTTAGTCCAGAGCGCGCGGCCGCTGCCGTATGAGAAGATTTCTCTCCGCCGCCAGTTTCTTTGTTGTGCTCATTCTCATCTGGCAATGGGCTTTTCAGGCAAAAATCTGGTCGCCCGTATTGCTTCCGTCACCGATGCAGGTTGCCAGTTATTTGAAGAATGCCATCGAAGATGGCACGCTTGGGCACGCCACCGTCATCACGATGAGCCGGCTTCTTAGCGGCTATTTCTTCGGAATTATTGTTGGCCTGCCACTGGGACTCCTGACTGCGCGTTGGACTTTATTGCGTGACACGCTGGGAACGACGGCCCTCGGATTACAAACACTACCGAGCGTTTGCTGGGTTCCTCTCGCATTGCTTTGGTTTGGGCAGACCGAAGCGGCGATGCTTTTTGTCGTTGTGATGGGTACTTTATGGTCGGTTATTATTGCCACTGAAACCGGCGTGCGAAATGTGCCTCCAATTTATCGACGCGCCGCCCTCACCATGGGTTCGAAGCGTCTGCATATCTGGCTCAAGGTTATTTTTCCCGCGTCATTGCCATTCATTATTAGCGGCATGAAACAAGGCTGGGCATTCGCCTGGCGCTCGCTGATGGCTGCAGAGATTTTTGTCACGATCCTGACCGGCTTCGGACTGGGCCAGCTCCTGCACTATGGTCGCGAGCTGAGCGCAATGGACCAAGTGATCGCGATTATGGTTGTCATTGTTGTTATCGGGTTACTCGTGGATAAAATTTTATTCTCGCCGATCGAGAAATTCCTGCATCGCCGCTGGGGCACGAGTCAGGCATGAGATTTGGTGAAAAGCGCGCGCCGGTCTCGGCGAAACGAGAAGTGCACATTACAAACAAGCTGGGTTTGCATGCGCGGCCCGCTGCCGAGTTCGTTAAACGTGCAAATAGTTTCCGCTCGGAAATTTGGATCGTGAAAGACGGAAAACGCTATTCGGCTACCAGTCTCATCGATATCCTCCGGGCCAACCTCGATTGGGGCGCTACCGGTACGCTCGAAGCGCGCGGCGTCGATGCCGAAGAGGCCCTTGAGCGACTAGAGCAGTTGCTCGCGGAATTCCATGAGCGCGAAAAAGCCTAACGCAGCGGGCGTGCGACCAGGATTCCGCTGTCCGTCCGATAGC
>Ga0070697_100002963_pt1 | contig 13062 bp, 14 predicted proteins | sample KBSK1501metaG_FD_65475 | JGI IMG/M metagenome (GOLD analysis project Ga0070697, IMG submission 65475) | Corn, switchgrass and miscanthus rhizosphere microbial communities from Kellogg Biological Station, Michigan, USA - KBS K1-50-1 metaG | ecosystem: Host-associated > Plants > Roots >... | reverse complement strand
TGAACCCGACCGGACTCGTGCCGACCATCGAGGACGACGGCTTCGTGCTGTGGGAGTCGCACAGCATAGTGCGTTATCTCGCGGCCAAGCACGGTGCCGGCACGCTATGGCCGAACGACCTGCGCGCGCGCGCCGACGCCGAGCGCTGGATGGACTGGGCGTTCACCTTCCAGGCCTCGTTCCGCAACGTGTTCTGGGGGCTGGTGCGCACGCCGCCGGAGAAGCGGGACCTGAACGCGATCGAGGAGGCACGGAAGAAATGCGCCGAGCTGCTCGCCATTCCCGACGCCGCGCTGCGGGGACGCCAATACCTGGCCGGCAACTTCAGCATGGGCGACATTCCGCTCGGCTGCCATGTGCAGCTGTGGATGCGCCTGCCGATCGAGCGTCCGGCGCTGCCTGGCCTGAAGGCCTGGTTCGACCGGTTGTGCGGCCGTCCTGCGTTCCTGAAAATCGTCGATATTGCGCTTTCGTAGCGGCGAGCTCGCGCACCCGCAGGTAGAACGTCTCGAGACTGCCGCTTTCGGCGAGCAGCCGCTCGAACTCCGGCACGAGCTGCGTGTAGACCGAGATCGAAGCGAGGAACGCGTTGTTGGGCTCAGCCGGCACGATCGCGCCATACTCGGCGCGCAGCCGCGCGAACTCGCCGCGCTTGAGCTCCAGCATGCGCTCATTCGACAGGCCGCCGCTGTAGATCGACTTCAAGCGTTCGCGCGCCGCCTCCACGCCAGCGGCGAATTCGCGCCTTCTCGCCTGCGCGGCCCGGAACGCCGCCAGGTCCGCGGAGCGGCCCTCGGTCTCGAGCCAGCGCCGCACGCCTTCCTCCTCGACCGCCACGGCGAAAGACTCGTTGAACGTGCTGTCGCCGCTCGCGTAAGCCACCTGGTGCGCGAGCTCGTGGAAGATGAGGCGCGCAAGCTGAGCGTCGGAATACAGGATGAAGCTCGACAGCAGCGGATCGTCGAACCAGCCGAGCGTCGAGTAGGCCGGCACGCCGGCGACATGCACGTCGTAGCCGGCCTCGCGCAGCTGCGCGGCGTGACGGCGGGCTTCCTCCTCGGAGAAAAAGCCGCGATAGCTGACGCAGCCGGTGAACGGGAAGCACTCCTTCTTCGGCTCGACCGAGAACTCCGGGGCCGCAAAGACGTTCCACACCGCGAACCCCCGGCCGAGGTCGGCGTACGAAAGGTAGCTGCCGTTGTCGGGCAGGCCGAGCTCGCGCGACGCGTACTGCCGGATGCGGCGCGCGGTCTCGAGCCGCGCGCGCAGCGTGGCTGAAGTTGACGGGTCGGCAAGCCATGCGTCGATCGGCCGCGCGGAAGCCATGACGCTGAGGTGGCCCTCGATAGCCTGGCTGTAATAGCCGATCGACTCGCAGCCGCCGGCAAGCAGAAGCAGTGCAGCCGCGAGGCCGTGGCGCCAGCTCATTCGAAGCGCCCGGCGGCAAGAAAATGCCCGACCAGTCCCGCGACGCGCCGGGAGGCGATCAGCGCGCTGTGCGCGACCGGCACCGTAACCTGCTGCGCCATGCCCCCGACAAGCGTTTCTTCCACCCTCACCACGCCGTCGCTCCGTCCGGGTAGTCCGCCAGTCATCCATCCCAGTCCGATCGGCAGCGTGCCGGCGATGATGCCGAGCGGCTCGGGGCGCAGCCAGGTGGCGTCGCGCTCGCCCCAGCGCGGCGCCGTCGCGCCCAACATCCAGCGTCCGAGCCGCGAAACGGCCAGCCGGCGTCCGGCCAGGCAGCCGCGCACCGGCGCTCCGATCAGCACTGCCGTCGCCACATCGAGCTCGGGGTGACCGTTGAGCGCGTCGAACACCAGCACGCCGCCCAGACTATGGCCCACGAAGTGCAGCCTTCCATGAGCGCCTGCCTGGCGCACCAGCCGCTCGACATTGCCCTCGAGCGACTCGCGCCCGGAATAGTGAAACACGTGCGTCGAGTAGCCGTGCCGGCCAAGCCGGGCGCCGAGAAGCGCCATGGCCATGCCGGGCATCCACAGCCCGCCGGCCAGCACCACTGCGTTCATTTCGCCGCTTTTTGCATCGCATCGAGGAGCGCCTGCGCACGGTAAACGATGGGGTAGTCGATCATCTGGCCGTCGACCTGGATGGCAGCCTGTCCCTTGGCTTCCGCCTGCCTGAACGCGGCGACGATGCGCTCGGCGCGCGCCAGCTCCTCGGCTGAGGGCAGGTACGCGCTGTTCACCGGGCCGATCTGATCGGGGTGCACGCACAGCCGGCCCTGGAAGCCGCCGCGCCGGCTGCGCACGAGCGCCCGCTTGAAGGCTTCCGCTTCCTTGAAGTGAAACCACGGGCTGTCGATCGGGTTCTCCATGCCGGCGGCGCGCGAGGCGAGCACGAGGCGCGCGCGCGCGTCTGCAAGCTCGGCCTCGTCGAGGCCGGGCTCGAGTCCGACATCGTTGGCGTAGTCGCCGGCGCCAAAGGCGATGCGCTTGACGCGCCAGGGGCCCGGATAAGGCCGCAGGTTTCTCGCCTGGAGGATGCGATCGACGCGCTGCACGCCGGCGGCGGTCTCCACCAGCGGCATCAGGTCGATCGAGCCCTCGGCGATGCCGCGCTCGCGTTCCAGTGCGGCAACCAGCCAGTCGATGGCATGAAGGTCGGCGGCGCTTTCCACTTTAGGCAGCACCACGCCGTCGACGCGCTCGTGGATCGTCTCCACCAGGTCACGGTAGCAAAACGCGGTGGATGGAGCATTTACCCGCACGTAACCGCGCACGCGCCGCGGCTGCCGCAGGGCCTCGGCCACTTGCTTGCGCGTCGCCGGCTTGTCCGATGGGGCCACCGAATCCTCGAGATCGAGGATCACCGCGTCGGCCTCCAGGATCAGCGCCTTCTCCACGCGCCGCGCCACGTTGCCGGGCGCAAAAAGGAAAGAACGGTTCAACGCCATGTCATGCCTTTCCCCGCTATTGCAGCAGTCGCCGCTCGCGCCACTGCGGGTAGGGCAGCACCGGCTTCGCCGCCTGCAGCTCGGGCGGCCACACCGCGAGCGGTCTTCCTCTGTCGATCTGCACGACCGCGGCCTTGATCCCGATCTGCTCTCCCGTCTTCGGGTCGACCTTGTAGTGGCCGAGCACCGTGTCGAGCTCGAGCGCCGCGAGCGCCGCGCGCAGCTTCTCCTGGTCCGCGCTTCCCGCGCGGCGCAGCGCTTCGCCGAGCACCGTTCCCGCGGCATACCCTTGCGCGGCCGCCGCATTGGGCGGGCTCGACCATTTTTGCGAATACCGCTTCACGAACCTGTCATTTCCGTTCGTCTTCAGCCGCGGATGGTATTCGGCCGCGGCGAGGCTGAATTCCGCGTCCTGGCCGACCAGCTCGATGAACTTCGGATCCGCCGCCGCACGCGCGAAGAACAGCTTCGGCGCGAAGCCTACCCTTTTCAACGTCTTTACCATGTCCGCCGCGTCGCGCGGCTGGCCGAACGCGATCCACGCCTCGGCCTCCGCATTGATGGCCTTGACCACCTGGGGGACATAGTTGTCTACCTCGCCGCTGTAGGTCTCCACCGGGCCGACCGTGAACGCCTGCTTGAGCGCGCTCTCGCGCGTCGCTTCGGCCATTTCCTGCGACGCCATGTCATCGCGCGCGAGGATCAGCAGCGAGCGATAGCCTTGCTCCCCGGCGATCTGCAGCACGCCTGCGCCGAACGCGACATAAGGCACGGCGCTCTGGAACACGTAGCGCGGCAGCCGGCGATGGACGGCGACCGAAGAACCAGCTCCGTTTACCATGACGTGTCGCGTTTTCTCCGCCTCGGCTGCGGCCATGAGCGTAGCCGCGCTGCCGTAGGGGCCGATCAACGCGTCGGCCTTGTCGTCGCGAATCAGCTGCTGGTAGAGGGCCGAGTTGCGCGCCGCCTCGGAGCCATCGTCCAGCAGCCGCAGCTCCACGCTGCGGCCACCGACGCCGCCGGCGGCGTTCACTTCATCCTGCCACACGAGGAGCCCCTTGCGGTACCCGTCCGCGAGGTCGGCGAGCATCCCCGACTGCGAAACCACTGCTCCCACCACGATGGGGGGCTCGGCAGCGAACGCCGGCGCGAGAACGAACAGCGCGAAAAGCGCCCTGATAATCATCTATCCTTGCTCAAGGATGAAACTGCCTGATCTCCTGCGCGACATTGTAGGCGCTGCCAACGTCCTCACCGACCCGCAGGATACCGCCCCGTACTTTACCGACTGGCGCAAGCAGTACTCGGCGGCCGCCGAGTGCGTGGTGCGCCCGTCCAGCACGGCCGAAGTCGCCCGCGTGGTCGCGCTCTGTGCGCGCGAGAACGTCGCGCTCGTGCCGCAGGGCGGCAATACCGGCCTGTCCGGCGGCTCGGTGCCCAGCGGGTCCAGGCGCGAGATCGTGCTCTCGCTTTCGCGCATGAACCGGATCCGCAGCCTCGATGCCCTGAATGACACGGTGACCGTCGAGGCAGGCTGCGTGCTGGCCGCGGTGCAGAAAGCGGCCGATCGAGCGGGCCGGCTGTTCGCGCTTTCGCTCGCTGCCGAGGGCAGCTGCCAGATCGGCGGCAACCTCTCGACCAACGCCGGCGGCGTCAATGTGCTGCGTTACGGCACTGCGCGCGACCAGGTCCTCGGCCTGGAGGTCGTGCTGCCCGACGCTCGCGTCTGGAACGGGCTGCGCGGATTGCGCAAGGACAATACCGGTTACGACCTCAAGCAGCTGTTTCTCGGCGCGGAAGGAACGCTCGGCGTCATTACCGCCGCCGTGCTCCGGCTCCATCCCAGGCCGACCGCGACGGCGACGGCGTGGATCGCGCTCGACAGCCCGCGGCGCGCGGTCGAGCTGCTCGCGCTGCTGCGCGAGCGGCTCGGCGAGCGGCTGAGCGCCTTCGAGCTGGTTTCGCGCAACTGCCTGGAAGCCGTTCTTTTCCATTCAAAAGATCTGCAGGACCCGCTCGCTTCGCCGCATCCCTGGTACGTTCTCGCCGACCTCGCCGACAGCGGCGAGCCAGGGGTGTTGCACGAGCATCTCGAGCGGGCCCTGTTCGAATGCGCCGAGCGCGGTGCGCTGCGCGACGCGGTGCTCGCCCAGAGCGGCGAACAGGCGCGGGCGCTGTGGCGCCTGCGCGAAACCATTCCGGAGGCGCAATTTACCAACGTCAAGCACGACGTCTCGGTGCCGGTGTCGAAGACCCCGGAGCTGATCGAGCGCGCCGGAGCCGCCCTGGAAAGCGCCTTTCCCGGCGTGCGGCCGTACGTCTTCGGCCACCTGGGCGACGGCAACCTGCATTACAACGTCGGCCCCGAGGCGCTGATCGCGCAGCGTGAAGCGGTGAACCGGATCGTCTACGACGTGGTGGCGAGCCTCGGCGGCTCGATCTCGGCCGAGCACGGCCTCGGCCAGCTCAAGCGCGACGAAATCCGCCGCCACAAGGATCCCCTCGAGATCGAGCTCATGCGGGCGCTCAAGCAGACTCTGGATCCGCGCGGACTGATGAATCCCGGAAAGCTGCTTTAGCGCGCTCGCGTGAACACCAGCGGCACGTCGTTGAGCCTGCCTGCAATCTGGTTTTGTTCTACCCGGCCCCGAAAACTCCAGGCCTGGGTTTCCCATGCGATGTCGCGCCCGGTCAGCGTCGCGCGGCTGACCGCGATGGGTTTTCCGCTCTGCTGGCCCTCGACTTCAATCTCCTGGTAATTCTGGTGGATGCGCAGCCGCAGAGCGCCAGCCTGCCAAACGCCGCGCGCCTCGGCCGGCACGATCCAGAGGTAAAGCGTGCTCTCGTCGCCCTGCCCCGGATGAGGCTGCGTGACGCGCACGGTCTCCGCGCGGTCGGGCTTCCAGCCCGCCATGGCAAAAGCGTGCGAGACGATGCGCGTGCCGGGCCGCAGCTCGTCGACAAAGCGCGGCTGCAGCCGGTCGATGAGCGAAGGCAGCAGATAAACCGTCACCACGCTCGCCCTGGAAATATCGGAAACCAGCACGTCGCCTTGCTCGAAGGACACGCGGTCGGCCACTTTCGCGAGCCGCGCGTTGTGCCGCGACCTCTCGACCAGCTTCTCGTCGAGCTCGATGCCGAGCCCCCGCGCGCCGAATTTCTGCGCCGCCGCGATCACGATCCGGCCGTCGCCCGAGCCCAGATCGACCACCAGGTCCCCCGGCTGCGTGCCGGCAAGCTGCAGCATGCGCTCCACCACGTCACCCGGAGTGCTGATGAAAGGCGGCCGCCCTTCGTTCTCCTCGGCGTGAGCTTCAAAGAAAATAACAAAAGCTAAAACAGCAGCCGCGACTCGCAACATCACCGCATGACGCCTTGAATCGTCTTGCGCACCTCGTCGCCGGACCAGTCGAGCGCGCCGAGCGCGCTATAGCGGATGGCGCCGTCCGGACCGATGAGGTAGCTCGCGGGCAGCACGCGTGCGCGCCAGGCCTTCGCCGTCTGCGTGTCGCGGTCGAGGAGCCAGGTAAAGCGGGCCGGCATCGCGTCGGCGAAAGAGCGCGCGACGCGGCCGCTCTCGCCGACGTTGACGGCGAGCACGGCGAAGGGCTTGCCGTCCAGCGCGCGGCGCAGGCGCTCGATGCTCGGCATCTCTTCGCGGCAGGGGGCGCACCAGGTGGCCCAGAAATTGACCAGCACCGTCTTGCCACGGTAATCGGCGAGACGGTGCGCGGCGCCATCGAGATCCTGCAGCTCGAGCGGCGGCGTGGTGCCGCCGCTCCAGGCGCGCAGCGCCTGCGCTGGAGCAAGCGCCGCCCAGGCGAGCAGCAGCGCGGCCAGGAAACCCCGCCGCATCAGGTGATCTCGCGGGCACTGATCGTGTACTTGAACGCATCCGGGTCGAGCTGATCGAGCCTCTCGTTACCGGTCTCGCCGTTCGGGTACATGAGATACGGCAGCTTCGGACCCTTGGAATGCGGCAGCGCGATGTCGTGGCCCATGTTGTAGGCGAGCCAGTTCATCTCCCAGCTGCCGAACAGGCGCTTGCGCGCCGCCACGACCTTGGGATCGCTCACCGCGAGCTGGCCCGGCGGCTCCTCGAGCACCACTTTGCGCACGTCGGCGGGATCGACCGGCACCCAGCCCGCGTCCTGCGCGTAAAACTCGGCGCGGCAATGCTGCGCCTTGCTGATCATCGGCGTGCCCACGCCCAGGCTGCGGTAACCGTGCGCCGAGGCAGCAACGCGAATGCCGTAGACGTCGCGGGCAGGCACGCCCACCGAGCGGGCCAGCCCGACAAACAGCGCGTTCAGATCGCCGCATTTGCCACCGAGGTTGCCGGTCTCGAGCATCGTCTTGATGTCGCCCCAGCCGCAGCCGCGCACCTTCGGATCGCGGAACGTATTCTCGACGACCCACTCGTAGATCGCCCGCGCCTTTTCGACGTCGCTGCCCGCGCCCTTGACGATGCCGCGCGCGGTGTCCCGCACGATACCGTCGGTGGGGATCCACTCCGTCGGCGCGGTGTAGAAGGCGTACTGCGCGGGGCCCAGCGCTTTTGCATTCGCATCGGAACGGCCGACATCGACCGCCCGGTCGCGCGTGGAGAACTTGCTGGTGACCTCGATGCGCGGCGCAGCCTGACCCGCCGGCCATTCGGCATAAAGCATCGTCACGCCGTACTTGCCGTCGCGCACGATTTCGGCGCGCGTCGAGTTGCCCGACCACGCGCTGCCGAGGCTGCGGTGCCAGTCCGTGTCCTCGGCCAGGGGCAGCGGCAGCCAGACGCGCGACACGCCCTCGGCAAAATCGACTTCCGCTCGCGTGGTGACCTCGAACGTGCGCCACCCGGCCTGAGAGAAAGCCATTCGCCACGGCAGAACGGCGGCAGCAGCGCTGATCACGAAGGCTCTACGGTCCATAGTCGCTCCTTGGCGGGCTGAGATCTCTGGAACTACTGGAAGGGGGTAGGGCGGGGAGGGGGGGAGGAGGTGCGCGCGCAACGCGATCGACGGCCGACCGCGCGCCTCGCCCCGGCCCCGGCCTGAGCCCGATTGGGCGAAGCCGATCATCACCGCCAGCGAACGCGAGCTGCGGGAGACCAGCCGGTCCAGGATGAACATCGGAATACTCTACTCCAAAAAAAAGCCCGGCTGGAGCCGGGCTTTTCGGTCTGCGGAACGCTTACTTGCTGGCTTTGCCGCCGTCTTTCTTTTCGTCGGCCTTGGCTTTCGCCTTGCCCTTCGTGGACTTGGCCTTGGCTTTGCCCTTCTTGGCGGACTTGCTGTCCGCCTTCTTCTCCACCTGGGTTGTGGGCTTCACCGTTTCCTTCGGCGCCTGGGCATAGGCGCCCACCGCGAACGCAGCGGCGATCAACGTAACGAGCAGCTTCTTCAACATGACTTCTCCTGTATCGATAGATGATCCGTAGTGGACCTGGTGCGAAAAACGCGCCAGCGGCAGGCGCGTTGACGCGCGGTCAGCCGCGCACCGTGACAAAGATCCTCTGCACCGCGTTATTACCGAACCCGGACAGGTCCCACACCGGCTGCAGCGGCTGCACCCGGCCGGCGGCATCGGTGGCGCGGCAGGCAAGCTCGTGCTCGCCTGTCTTTGCCTTCCATTCCACTTGCCAGGATTGCCACGCGTGCGGCGCCTGGGGCTTTGCGACGACGGCATCGGTCCAGTCCCGATCGACGGCAAATTCGACGCGCTCCACGGCAGCGACCCCGGACCACGCCCGCCCGCTCATTTGCACGCTGCCCGCATTCACAATTCGCCGGCGCGTATAGAAATCCACGCTCCCGGGCGGCGCCATCAGCGAGTTCACGCGCATCAGGCTGCAGGGCTCGCCTTTTTCGCCCTGCACGCGGCGGAAGTGATAAGCCGCCGCTTGCTGAAAGCCGTCGAAGGGATGGTCGATCGCCTCGATGGCGCGCAGCCACTTGACGCTCGCCATGCCGTACCAGCGCGGCACCACGAGGCGCAGCGGCGCGCCGTGCTGCGGCGGCAGCGGAGCGCCGTTCATGGCGTGCGCAACCAGAACATCCTCGCGCAGCGCCTCGTGCAGCGGCAGGCTGCGCGCGAAGTCATGCTCGACGCCACGGTCGAAACCGCGATCGGCGCCATGGAAAACGATCTCCGTGACGGCGTCGCGCAGCCGGGCGCGCTCGAGCAGCCTGGCGAGCGGCACGCCGGTCCATTCGGCAGTCGAGACCCCTTCCTCGAGCCAGGGCACCGACGGGTAACGGGGGGAGATCTGGCCGCGGCCGTTGCCGGCGCACTCCAGGGTGACGCGAATGCTCAGGCTGTCTTGCGATGTCAGCTCGGCGAGAGACAGGGAAAAGGGCCGCTCCACCAAGCCGCCGATGCCGAGGCTCCAGCTCTCGTCGGACGGCGGGATATCAAAGTGGATCAGCAGGTAGTGCAGTCCGGCTGGCGTGACGTCGTAGCGCAGCGCCTCGAGCGGCATGCCATGATTGCGCGTAGCCAACTCGACTTCCTCGGCCGTATAGCGCCCGACGATGGGCGGGCGGGCGAACATCGCACCGATTCTATAATGGGGCGAACATGAAGACGTGGCTGGAAGTAGCCCTGAACGGGTCTTGGGGGAAGACGCTTCAGCCGGGCATTCCGGTGAGCGTTGCGGAAATCGTCGCGGAGGGCGTCGCCTGCGCTCGCGAGGGCGCCGCCATCGTTCACGTTCACGCGTACGACGAGGCGAGCGGCCGGCAGTGCGAAGAAGCGCACGTCTACCAGCGCATCATCGAGGGCATCCGCAGCCAGGTCGACTGCATCGTGTACCCCACGATTCCCCTTGCCGCCAACATGCCCGCCGTGGAGCGCTTTGCCGCGGTGGAGGCGCTGGCGCGCGGCGGCCTGATCGAATGGTCGGTGGTCGATCCGGGGTCGGTGAACATCGCAGGCTACATCTATATCAATCCGGAAGAGCATGTGCGGCACGGTCTGGCGCTCGCCGCGCGTTACGGCTTTCGTCCCGCTTACGCGATCTACGAGCCCGGCTTCGTGCGCCTGGGGGCCGCGCTGGCGCGCGCGGTGAACGGCGCGCCGCAACCGGCGTACCGCTTCATGTTCTCGGAAGGCTTCAGCTTCGGCTTCCCGCCGGCCGAATACGCGCTCGACGCGTATTTGCGGCTGCTGGCAAGCGAAGCGCCTGGCGCCTCATGGATGGTCGGCGGCCTCGCCGTGGACGTCCTGAAGATCGCTCCCGCGGCGATCGCTCGCGGCGGGCATGTGCGCGTCGGGCTGGAGGACGCGCCCCTCGGTTCACAACGCTCCAACCTCGAGTGGGTGCAGGCCGCGCGGCGCGTCATCGAGCGCACGGGCGCCACGCTGGCATCCGCCGACGACGTGCGTCAAGCGTCGAAGCGGCGGACATGAAGCTCGAGGAATTCCTCGCGCAACTGCCGCAAGGCGACCTGTGGGTCTTCGGCTACGGCTCGCTCATGTGGTCGCCCGGGTTCGGCTACAAGCAAAAGCGCCTGGCGCGGGCCTACGGCTATCACCGCGCGCTGTGCATCCTGTCGACGCGCTACCGCGGCACGCACCGCAGGCCGGGCCTGGTGGTCGGCCTGTGCCGCGGCGGCTCGTGCTGGGGCATGGCCTTCCTCATCGAGGCCGCCAATGTGCGCACGGCGCTCGCTCGCCTCTGGAACCGGGAAATGCCGCGCCGGGTCTACGAGCCGCGGCTGGTCCTCGTGCGCTTGCGCGGCGGGCGGCTGGTGCGCGCTCTGGCGTTCCTGGCCGACCCCGGGCATCCGTCCTATGTGCGCGAGCTCGACGTGCATGGCCGCGCGCGGCTCGTCGCGCAGGGCATCGGTATTCGCGGCCCCTGCGTGGACTATATCCAAAACACGCTCGCGCATATGCACCATGTCGGCGTGCGCGATCCTCATCTGGAGCGAGTACTGCACGCGGCACTTGCTCTGCGCGAGAATCAGACGGCATGAACCTGTGGCCCGCGAGACTTCACCACCTGCGGCGCGACAGCCCGCAGCCTGAGCGGCTGGCGAAGTTCTACGGCGAGCTGCTGGGCGACCGCGTCGAGCGGCTCGGCGAGGACGCGTGGCTGGTGGCCGGCCGTCACCGCCGGCTGCTGATCGGCCGCGGCAGCGCGGGCGCCGTCCCGTACTTCGCGCTGCAGATGCAGGACGCAACGCAACTGCGCGAGTACGCGCGCGAGCTCGAGCAGATCGGGGTACGTTGCGAGGCGTCGCCGACGCCGCTTTTCGGCGCCGGCGCCTTCGCGGCCAGGGATCCGGACGGACGCCGCATCGTCTTCGGACTGCCCGAAGAAAGGTGCGGCAAGAACGGCCTGCCTGCGCGGCTGCAGCATTTTGTTTGTGCCACTTCAAAGCTTTCAGAGCTCCTCGACTTTTACCGGGATCGCATTGGAATGCGCGAGTCCGATCGAGTGCTCGAAAATGACAGCCTGGCGGCGTGCTTCCTGCGCTCGGACCCGGAGCACCACAGCTTCGCCGCGTTCCGCGCCCCGGAGTCGCGCCCCGACCATCACTGCTACGAAACCAATGGCTGGCTCGACATCCGCGACTGGGGCGATCGGATGGGCCGGCTCGGCATCCCGCTGTGGTGGGGGCCCGGACGCCATGGCCCGGGCAACAACCTGTTCTTCATGATCGAGGATCCGGACGGCCACAAGGTGGAGTTTTCCGCCGAGCTCGAGCTGATGCCCAAGGAAAAGCCCTACCGCACCTGGCCGCACGAGCAGCGCACGCTCAACCTCTGGGGCTCGGCCTGGATGCGCTCCTGATGCGCTCGAGCGCCTGTTTCAGGCGCGCGCGCTGAGTCCCGAAGTTCAGCCGCACGAAGCGCGGATCGCCGAACTGCGTGCCCGGCGAGAGCGCCACGCCGTGCGCGAGGAAATGCGCGTACGGATCGCCGATGCCCAGCGATGAGCAATCGATCCACGCCAGGTAGGTCGCCTCGACGTGCGCCATTGGAAGATCAATTTCCTTTTCCAGAAAATCCCTGTTGGCGCGCAGGTAGTCGACTTGCGCCGCCAGCCACTCGTCACCGCCGACGTAGGCCGCCAGTGCGGCGACGTAGCCGAACACCGAAGGCGATGGCAGCGCGTGCGCCGTCACGTCGATGGAGAACGCGTGCCTCAGCGCCGCGTCCTCGATGATCGCCCAGGCGCACCCCGCGGCCGGAATGTTGAACGCCTTGCTGGGCGACATCAGCGTCACCGTGCGGCGCGAGATCCCGGGCGCGAGGCTCGCGATCGGCACGTGGCGCAAGCCTCGCTCGAGCACCAGCTCGCAGTGGATCTCATCGGACACGATGACCAGTCCGCGCGCCAGCTCCGCAATCCGCTCGAGCTCGGCGCGCGTGAACACCGTGCCGCCGGGGTTTTGCGGATTGCAAAGAAAAAATAGCTTTGTATCGCGTCGGATGGACTGCTGGATCGCATCTTCATCGAAAACCCAACGTCCATCCTGCAAAACCAGGTGCAATTCGGTGTAGGCGCGCGGCGCGAGCTCCACGGCGCGCTTGAAGTGCTGGTAGACCGGGGCCGGGATGAGCGCGTGGCCGCCGGGGGGCAATAGCTTGCGCGCCGCAAGATGCAGGCCGGGCACCACGCCCGGCAAGAAGACGATCCACGACGGGTCGACGCGCCAGCGATAGAGCCGCTCCAGGCGCTCGACGATCGCTCCGCGCAGCTCCTGCGGGGCGCTGGTGTAGCCGAAAACGCCGTGCTTGATCCTCTGCTCGAGAGCCTCAAGCACGCACGGTGGAGCGCGAAAGTCGCTGTCGGCGACCCACAGCGGAATCACGTCGCGGCCGGCATAGCGCTCCCAGCGGGTGCTCCAGGTGCCGGCGCGCTCGAGCGGCGCGTCGAAATCGAAGCTCACCCGCCGGTTATAGCAAAAAAAAGCCGGGCACGAGGCCCGGCTCGAGGTCGTGCGTCAGCTTATTTTTGCGTCTTCTCCTCCTCCTCTTCGTTCTGCTGCTGGATGCCCTTCAGCGGGTCTTCTTCCAGGCGATTCATGCTGTCGTCGACGTCCTGGGTTTCGATCGCCCGCTGCTCGGAACGCAAATGCTCGGGCAACTTCGTGGCGATGCCAGGGACGAACATGATGATGGCGATCGCAATGCACTGCAGC
>Ga0070697_100002962_pt1 | contig 13063 bp, 10 predicted proteins | sample KBSK1501metaG_FD_65475 | JGI IMG/M metagenome (GOLD analysis project Ga0070697, IMG submission 65475) | Corn, switchgrass and miscanthus rhizosphere microbial communities from Kellogg Biological Station, Michigan, USA - KBS K1-50-1 metaG | ecosystem: Host-associated > Plants > Roots >... | reverse complement strand
CATAACTTCTGTAACGTTTTCTCCCAATAACACACGTGCTACGCTCGTTCCATCAGTAGGAAAATCAGCAGTTTGCGAGGAAACCATGCGTTTTCGCAGGTGTTTCTTGCTGTTGGTTGTTTTGTGTTCGGCTGCAGCCTGGGCTCAGTCCCACGCAAGCGCCAGCTCCAGCCATAAGAGTGTTCCGGCGCGTATGCCGGTTACGACGTCGTCCATCAAGGCTCGGGGACACTTCGAAAAAGCCATGCAATGCCTGGAAGAAGTACGGTTGGCCGACTCAGTGGACCAGTTGCGTGCCGCCACTAGGGACGACGCCAAGTTCGCGCAAGCGTGGATTTTGCTCTCTTACCTCAGCCATGATCCGGAGGAGCAGGACTCAGCCCGCAACCGCGCCAAGCAATTAGCGCCGAGCGCAACCCGAGGCGAACATTTGCTGATTCAGTGGCTCAGCAATGCCGCGGAAGATAAATATGTCCCCGCCATCGCGGCCATGAATGATCTGGTCGCGTTGTATCCGAAAGACCAGCTTCTTCTTTATATCGCCGGTGGTTGGCTGAGCCGCCAAACCCGCTACACGCAGTCAATCGGCATTCTGGAGCGCGCAGTGGCGCTGGATCCGAACTACGCCGCAGCGCTGAATGAGCTTGCTTACGAGTATGCCTTTACCGGAGATTTCTCCAAAGCCTTTGCGCTGATGGAGCGCTATGTGGCGTTAGAACCCGATCAGCCGAATCCCCATGATTCCTACGCCGAGATTCTGCGAATGGCGGGAAAATTTGATGCCGCGCTGGAGCAGTATCGGCAAAGTATCCGCATCGATCCGCAATTCGGATCGGAGCTGGGAGTTGCCGACACCTACGCTTTGATGGGCAAAGAGGAAGAAGCTCGTGACGAATATACGCGGGCGGTTGTGTTCGCGCGCAGCGACGATGAACGCATCCAGTACGAACTAAACTCGGCCGTGACCTGGATTCGAGAGAACAATCGCAAGCAGGCGGAACGGGCTCTTCGCGAGGTCGCTCGCCACGCACATGTTGCCGGACTGGGACGTCTGGAGGCCGAAGCCCACCGCGTTCTGTCGATGTATGAGCCGGAATACAAGGCGGCCTGCAAAGAACTTGACTCCGCGCAGAAGGCGTTGGATGAACCTCATCAGCTTTCGCGCATCGAGCGCGACGAGGAACACGCGCGCATCCTCATGGTTCGTACCATCCGCGCCATGGAAGCACACGCCGACGAGACGGCCACGAGTGCATCCCAGGAGCTGCAGAAGATGGCACGGGAGAGCCGGAGTCAGGTTATCCAGCTTGCGTCTCACACCTCTGCCGGAGCGATGCTGATGGGCGCCAGCAAGAATGCGGAAGCGATTCCCGAGCTCGAGGAAGACTCGGATAATCCGCTTGCGTTGCGTTTGCTGTGGGAGGCTCATACAAGCGTCGGCAACACGACAAAGGCGGAAGCGATTGCCAACAAATTGGCGGCGATGAATGTACCGACGGCGGAACAGGCGCTGGTCGTACCGCAGTTCCGTTCTCACCTCATCAGCGAAGCCCAACGGCCCTAGCAATGCCCCGTATCCCCATCTTTCGGCTCGGACCGGCCGCGGGAGAAATGGATCCTCCGCGGCTTTCGAGTTACACGCCTTCGCTCGTGCTGCAAGGGCTGCTGGTCGGAATCGATAACCTGCGATTTGACGTTCACCTCAGCCCGAAATTTGTGGAGCAGGCGCGTCTGCAGATTTCGCGTCTGATCATACGGCACGGCGCGGTGGATGGACTCCTGGCGGCGGACTCTGCTGAAAAACAGCATGTCAGCCACTTCATCGGATCAGCTCCACTTCCCAAACAACAGGCAGCCGCCGGGCCCGCGGAATTGAAACCGCTGCTCGCCGAAATCCAGGTGGCGATGTTGAATCGCGCGAAAACCGCGCGGACGATTTCGGTGGACCTGGTCGGACGACTGGCCATTCTCAAATTCCTGCGCACCGAAATGCACTTGCAATTCGCGCAGGTGCTGGAACGCTGCCGCATGATGCTGAAAAGCTGTGAGGGCGTGCGCCAGCAGAAAGCGCTGGAATATCGCGAGCGGGTGGCGGGATTCCAGGTGGCGAAGAAAGTGATCTTGCGGAAAGTTGGGCAGGATCTGTTTCGAGTGCTGCGTGAAATTGAGAAGGAAACCCTGGCGCGGACCCGGCGTTCGTTGTTCGGGAACAAGACAGAAGCCGATTACAAGCTGTTTCTCAATCCGCTGATCTTCACCGAGGATGGCCGTGATATTTATCTCAACGCGGAACATTATGTCCTGTTCGGGAACTTTGATCGTGATTCTGACCGGTTTGCCAACGTCCGGCGGATTGCCTGTGAGTTTCTGAGATCCTTGTCGCTTCCAGACGCGGACGATGATGCCATTATCGACGGCTGGCTCTCCGTGCCGGAGAATGCGCAGGAATTGGTCGGTGCGGGCCGCCCGGATGATGCGAGCAGTGCAGCCAAGGCGCAGAAGGCGCGGCTGGCACTTTGGGCGGAGCTTCTGGAGAGCGAGGGAGTGCTGGAATGGGTGATCGCCTCCTATGAAGTGATCCCTCTGCTGGCCGAGTACTCGCCGCGCATCAATGCCCAACAACTTAAGAACGCGCTCGTCTCGCGCGAGGAGCGCAATCGGGTAGAGAAACTGATCGAGGAGCACGGCAGCCTTTCAAGCGAATCGCTGTACGCGGCGGTGGCGCGGGTGGCGAGTTGCCGCGGGTCTGAGCGCGTCAAGCTCGCAGGACGATTTCTGTACGACCTGCTGCGCTATCACCGTGATTTGCGGCGCCTGGAGGCGGTGAATGCGGCGCTCGACAGCGTGAACCTGATCGGCAATCCCAAGTTGCGCGACCTCTCGGCAATGAACGGCACACTTTACGAGTTCGTGCTGTCAGACGAACAGAAGCCTGCCGAAGAAAAGGTCCTGCGGCATGTGGTGGTCAAGGCCGATGTACGCGATTCGACGCGGCTCACGCGCTCTCTGCTGGAGCGAGGATTGAATCCGGCCTCCTATTTCAGCCTTAACTTCTATGATCCGGTGAACAAGCTGTTGCCCAAGTATGGCGCGACCAAGGTCTTTCTCGAGGGCGACGCAATCATTCTTGCCTTACTCGAACACGAAGGTGAACCGGGGCTGGCAGTCAGTCGAGCCTGCGTTCTGGCGCGCGAGATGATTGATATTGTGCAGGGTTATAACCAGTTGTTGGAGAGGTCCGGGCTGCCCGGGCTGGAAATCGGAGTCGGCGTTTCCTATCAGGACTCCGCGCCTTTGTATCTGATGGATGGCACCGACCGCATCATGATCTCCGATGCCTTGAACGAGAGCGACCGGCTGTCCTCGTGCAGCAAACGTCTGCGTAAGCCCATGGAGCGGATGGAGAGTCCATTTCGGGTGTACAGCTTTCAGACTTCCGAAGCCGCGGAGAATGCGGACGAACTGGTCTTGAATTACAACTTGAACGGCATCCGCATGAGCGAGGCGGCCTTTCAACGGCTGCAACAAGAGATTTCGCTCGAGGCGTGCGCTCTGGAATTGCCCGAGCTGTGGGGCAGCGAGAAATTTCGGCTCTACAGCGTCATGGTGCCTGTCGGAAAAAATATCTTCCGCCCCATCGTGTTGCGTGCCAGCCGGGTTCCGCAGATCGATCCCTCAAACTTCTCCCTGCAATCCTGGACGGAGCGGAAGTACTACGAGGTCTGCTCGAACCCCGCGATTTACGCGGCCCTGGAAGGCCAGGCGGCGGGAGCCTGAGCTTCAACCCTTAACACAGCTTTATGCAGCGGGATCGTTCTCTCCGGCGCTGGAGTCTGAGCTGGTCGCAACTTCCTCTTGCGGCTCCGCTTCGGTCGCCGCCACCGCCTCTTCTGCGGATTCACCTTCCTCAGCATTTGGTGTTGCGTTTGCAGCTTCCGAGGATGAAGCCGGCGGCACCTGCTCTCTCTCACTATCCAGCGGGAGCAGATCGCTCTGGAACGATTCCGCTACCAGCTTCTCGAACTCTTCCATGCTGGGCAGTTCGCTGACGTCTTTCAGGCCGAAGCGCAACAGGAATTCCTTTGTCGTCTTGTAAAGGATGGGCCTGCCGATTACAGCTTTACGCCCCGCCGTCGTGATCAGCTTGCGATCCAGCAGCGTGGCGATGACTCCGCTGCAATCCACCCCGCGGATATCCGTGATCTCGGGAACGGTAACGGGCTGCTTATAGGCGATCACGGCCAGGGTCTCGAGCGCGGGCAGCGATAGCCGGATCGGGGGCTTCAGGCTCTTGGCGAAGGCGCGCACGACATCGTGTTGCTCGGGCTTGGTCGACATGCGATATCCGCCGGCGAGCTGTCGGATTTCTACCCCATGGTCGGGCGAAGCGTAGTCAGCCGTGAGTTCCTCCAGCGCGGCACGAACCCGGGAGCGGACATCAGCGTCGCCGCTGGCGCCATTGTTGAGCTCCGATTCTCTGACCAGTTGGAAAAGTTGATCGAGCGTGATGGGCGTTTCCGCCGCGTAGATAATGGCTTCGAGTTTAGGTTTAAGACTCATGAGCTCCTGGCAACTCTCGGCTACCTCTAGCTACTGGCTTCTAGCTAGCAGCTAGTAGCTAATAGCTGATTGCTTTATCTCCAATCATCCCGCACTGCCGCCTGTTCCGACATTACGGCGTCGAATCCCACGTGCTTGCGGAGCAAAATCTCGCCGAACATGCGGTCCTGGCGCAATTGGATGGCCTGCAGGCGGACCATTTCCAGCAGCGCCAGAAACATGCAGACTAGCGCCGGCTGGGAATTCACGTTCCGCAAAAGCTGCTTCAGTCGAATCGGCCGGTGTTCGAGCGATAGCCGGCGCCGCAGGTAATCAATCATCTGCCCTACGGTGATGGTTTCTTCGTCCACCTGGATCATGGGACGAGTGCGGGCACGTTCCAAAATCTGCTGGAATGTCTTTACCAGGTCAATCACGTCAGCCGCCATCTCCGGCTCGGTGCCTTCCGCGTCAATAAATTCTTTCAAGGCCGGATTCGACAGCACGGCGTTTTCGATCTGCTGCTTTTGCAATAGCATCTGCGCTGCGGATTTGAATTTCTCGTGCTCGATCAGCCGGTTCACCAGCTCGGCGCGTGGGTCTTCGTCGGCGTCATCAGCGGCCAGCGGATCGCGCGGCAGCAGCATCTTCGATTTGATGTGGATCAGGACGGCCGCCATGTAGATGAATTCCGCGGCCACGTTAACGTCGAGTTCCCTTAGCCGCTCGACGTACGCGAGGTATTGCGCGGTAATGTTGGCGATTGGGATGTCGTAGATGTCGATGTCCTGCTTGCGGACAAGATCGAGCAGAAGGTCGAGCGGTCCCTCATAAATATCGCTCACACTGACGGCGAAGGGAAAGTCGCTGTCTTCGCTCTTCTTGTGCTCTGCGAGAGTTGGCCCGAGTGGGATAGCCGCGGCGCCCGAAGCGCCCTCGCCGCTCGCGATATTTTTCAAATTCTCCATCATCATGTACTCGCGATGCTACTTCGCTGGCGAATCCGGCCTTTCATAGTCCAGCGACATGTGCATGGATTTGCGGACTTCTTCCATGGTGCCCGACGCCACTTTGCGGGCCTTGGCCGAGCCGTCTTCAAGGATATCCCAGGCCAGGCGTGGATTCTCCTCGTATTTTCTGCGGCGCCCCTGCATAGGTTTCAAGATGTTCACTAGGGCGTCGGCGGCCCAGCTCTTGCATTCGATGCAGCCGATCGCGGCCGAACGGCAGCCCACATCCACTTTGGCGATGGTCTCACGGTCGCTGAAAATCTTGTGCAGATCGCCGACCGGACACACATCGGGATTGCCGGGATCGCTGCGGCGCACGCGGGCGGGGTCCGTGACCATTGTCTTCAGCTTCTGCCGCACCACCGGCTCGGGATCAGTAAGCAGGATCGTGTTGCCGTACGATTTCGACATCTTGCGACCGTCGGTGCCGGGCAACTTGGCGGCTGGAGTCAGCAGCGGCTGTGGCTCGGGGAACACGGGCGATCCTCGCAAGCTGTAAAACATGTTGAAACGTCGCGCGATCTCGCGGGTCAACTCCACGTGCGGCACCTGGTCTTCGCCCACGGGGACAAAGTCGCCTTTGTACATCAGAATGTCGGCAGCCTGCAGCACGGGATAACCGAGAAATCCGTAGGTATTGAGATCCTTTTCCGTGATGTTCTCGCGTTGCTCTTTGTAAGTGGGTACGCGCTCCAGCCACCCCAGGGGCGTAATCATGGAAAACAGCAGATGCAGTTCCGCGTGCTGCGGTACGTGCGACTGGATGAACATCGTGCAGTGGTCGGGATCGAGCCCGGCAGCCAGCCAGTCGAGCAGCACTTCCAGGGAGTTCTGTTTGATTTTCGCAGTGTCGGCGTAGTCGGTGGTAAGCGCGTGCCAGTCGGCGATAAAGAAGAAGCAGTCATACTCTGCCTGCATGCGCACCCAGTTGTCGAGCGCGCCCACATAGTTTCCCAGATGCAGTTTGCCGGTTGAGCGCATACCGCTGAGCACGCGTTTGCGATGATTCGAGCGAGAGGCCATCAGAATCTCAGGATAATGAAATCAAAAAAATTCTCGACCGGGAAGATCAGCATCCCCAGAAACCTGCCGCCAAAATAGACCAGCACTAGCAGACCCACCCATCCCATGGCATCGTAGGCGCGGCGGATTGTTTCGGGCATGAAATGACGAAGCACGTGACTTCCGTCCAGCGGCGGCACCGGAATCAGATTGAAAACCCCAAGCACCACGTTGATCATCACCAATTCATGCAACAGCAGAATCGCAGGCACCAGCTGCGAGTCGCTGAAGATTACTCGGTAAATAACTTCGCGGATGATCGGACGTCCGGCGGGAATCGCCAGAGCAATTCCACCCAGGAGCAGCGTCGCTGCCGTTGCCACGATGAAATTGCTGACCGGTCCGGCAACCGAGGTGAGGATGTCATCCCGCACGGGGTTTCTGAAGTTCCTCGGATCCACCGGCGTGGGCTTGGCCCAGCCGATGGTCGGAAATCCAGTAAACAACGCAATCGCCGGCATCAGAATGGTGCCGACCGGATCGATGTGGCGAATGGGATTTAGACTGACGCGACCCAGCATGCGCGCCGTGGGATCGCCGCAGCGATTCGCCATCCAGGCATGCGCCGATTCGTGAAAGCTGATCGCAAACAGAAACACGATCAACTGAAACAGCTTGTCGAGATGATCCAGGGTCATGCGCGGTTGGCTTCGATACTAACATGCGGGCTCGCGTGTTGAGGCCAGATCACGCGCCACGCCCCGGCTACCTGCCTTTGTCATTCCGAGCCAATGCCGCGTGAGCTTCGCGAGAAGGCGTGAGTCGAGGAATCTGTTTTTGCCTTTTCCTTTTTTTCGAGCCGCACGTCCTACGTTTTATCCAACGCCTTCCTAAACTCCTCGGGCGCGATCGGCTTCACCTTGATCGGCTTGGCTGGGACACCGGCCACCACGTGGTAGGGCTCCACATTTTTCGCGGCAACTCCGCCCGACCCCACCATTCCATGCTCTCCTATAGTTACTCCGCTCAGCACCGTCGCATGATAGGTAACGCGCGCCTTGGGACCGATTTCCGTCTTCTGATTGGTCACGATCATTCCATCGTTCAGATCGTGGGCATGGGAGTAGACGTTCGCATAATCCGAGATGGAAGAGCCCTCGTGAATGATGATCTCGCCGCGATCGTCCAGCAGCACGTATTTGTGGATAGTGCAGTTGTCTTCGACCGTCAAGTTGTAGCCGAAGGAAATCTCGACCCCGTGAAAGATCTTTACGTTCTTCCCGACGTGTTTGAACACATGGCGCGCGAGCATGGCTCGCATGCGGAATCCCAACCAATGATTCAGCCCAACGGGAGAGCGGTCGCACATCATCCAAAACCAGATTAGCGGCTTGCGCTCAGCATATTTCACCGGATCGACATCGCCGTAATACTCGGGTTCCAGCGTGGCATTTCGCGGATCGAACGAATGCACCAGCGCTTGCTCGGCGAGCGGAGCACTCGCATCTGTGGCCGCGTAGGGACGACCGAGATACAGTTCGTGCAAGTTATCGCGCACCACGTTGCTACGATGTTCGGGATCGCGATTCGTGAACTGACGGTCGAGCTGTTCGATCCATGCGAGGAAGTTCTTCTCCGCCGCCGGAGTCGGATTAAGGATGCGATATTCAAATCGGGGCATGGCCGCCTCGCTGATTTTCGGAGCTGATATTCGGAGCTAATGCTTAGGAGATGTAAACCATAGCATATCGGTCGCAGGCGCCACGGCTGACCAAAGTCCGGCGCTGGCGCAGCAACCATGCTTTATAATCGCGCCGCCTACTGGCACTCAGGCACAACGAACGCAGCGTTCGAAAATGAGAACTGAGAACAGAGAACTGAGAACCGCCCTCGAGCCCACTCTCGCCCGCAAACTCCGCCTCGTCGACTACTTCACCTTGGGATGGGGAACCATGGTGGGAGTCGGCTGGCTGGTAATAATGGACGACTGGCTGCTGCGCGGCGGTGTCTTGGGCGGCATCCTGGGATTCGCGCTGGGCGGCACTCTGCTTTTACCTATCGGGTATGTCTATGGCCGGCTGGTCATGGCCATGCCTGACGCCGCCGGCGAAGTCGCCTACACCGCCAAAGTTTTCCCGCAGCCGGTCAGCTTCGCAACTGGTTGGATGATGATGCTGGCCTACTTCATCGTGTGTCCCTGGGAAGCGGTGGCGATCGGCAGGATTGCCGGCTACATCTTCCCTGGCCTCGACTCGTTCGAACTCTACCGGATCGCGGGGCGGCCGGTGTACCTGCCGCACCTTGTCATCGGACTTACCTTGACCGGCCTGATCACGCTTCTGAACTACCGCGGCATCCGGCTGAGTGCGATCTTTCAGAATTGGACATCATTCGGCACGCTCGCGCTGTTTGCGATCTTCATCGGATTTGGCGTCACCAAAGGCTCGCCGCGCAACTTCCCACCTTTATTTACGCACTCGCCATTCGTTTCCATATTGCTGGTCATGCAGATCGTGCCTTATTTCATGACCGGCTTTGAGTCGGTGAGTAAATCGGCGGAGGAGGCGAATCCCGACTTTCGCGGGCGCGGCTACTTCAAGGCGATCTGGATGGCGATTGTGGTCGGGATCGTCTTCTACACCGTGGTGATCGCGGCCGTTGCCTATGTCGCTCCCTGGCGCACGTTGACTGGCGAGAAGTTCATGACCGCGGTGGCGTTCGAGCACGCCATGGGTTCACGTCGCATCGTGAGCGTAATTCTGGCGGCCGCGCTTCTCTCTCTCTTCAAGTGCTTCAATGGAAATTTTGTCGCTGCCAGCCGTCTGCTTTTTGCTATGGGACGCCGCGGCATGGTTGATGCCCGTGTGGCTTCCGTGCACCCGCAAAACCAGACGCCATCCGTGGCCGTGCTGTCGATCGGATGCGGCACCGCAGCTTGCATGTTTTTAGGCAGCGCGATTCTCGTGCCCATTACCGAAGTCGGCTCGGTGGCTTGCGCCATCGGCTGGCTGGCGACGTGTGCAGCGTATTACGCGATGGGCCCTGCGCGCCGGGAACGCATCATCGCCGCAGTGGGCGTGCTGGTTGGGCTGATGATGATCTCGATGAAGCTGGTTCCCGGCATTCCCGGACATTTCAGCGGATACGAGTGGCTGGCCCTAGCCATCTGGATATCGATCGGCACGGCGCTGGGATGGCGCGAGCGCATCTTCAAAACTAGTTTGTCACCCTGATCCTGTTTGGTTTGTCATCCTGAGCGAGCGAGGGATCTGCTTCTTAGCAAACCTCGCTTTCCTCATTTGCCTTGTCATCCTGAGCGCAGCAGGACGATTCGCTTTGCGAATCGGGCGCGGAGTCGAAGGACCTGCTTCTGCCTGACACGGCGGCCCAATGCTGCTTGATGTTAGACTTCTCTTCTTCTATGCTCCGCAGTCTCCTCGTCCTTGCAATCTTCGCGATGTGCTGCTCCCTCGCAGCATTTGCCGCGCCTCCCAACATTATTTTGATCACCATCGACACGACTCGCGCCGACCGCATGGGCTTCCTCGGCAACGGGCAAGGACTTACTCCCAACCTCGATTCATTGGCGCGTGACGGTGTGGTATTCACACACGCTTACTCGCAGGTTCCGCTGACCACCGCTTCGCATGCCACCATTCTGACCGGCGCCTACCCGCAATTCCATGGCGTGAACGATGCAGGAGTTCCTTTGCCGAAGGATGTACTCTACGCGCCGGCTATTCTGCGTGCTCAGGGCTACACCACGGCGGCATTTGTCGGCTCTGTCATTCTCGATCCCAAAGCGGGCGCTGCTCCGGGGTTTGATCGCGGATTCGCCTCCTATGATGCGGGCTTTCACAGCAAACATCCCGGCGAGGATCGCTATCACTCTCTGGAACGGCGCGGCGGCGATGTAGTCGACCACGCAACGGCTTGGCTAAGCAAGCATCGGAAGACGCCTTTCTTTTTGTGGGTTCATCTTTATGATCCGCACGCGCCTTACGATCCTCCCGAGCCGTTCCGCAGCAAGTACGCTTCCGATCCATACGACGGCGAGATCGCTTACTCGGACTCGGTGGTGGGCAAGCTGCTGCAGCAATTGCGCACTGCGCATCTCTACGACGATTCCGTCATTGCAATCATGTCGGATCATGGCGAAGCTTTGGGAGAACACGGAGAACGCGGCCATGGAATCTTTCTCTATGACCCCACAATTCACGTCCCGCTGCTGCTTAAGTTGCCGGCGCAGCGCTCTGCCGGAAAACGGATCGACTCGCGCGTCGAACTGGTGGACGTTCTGCCAACTTTGCTGCAGGCTGCGGGTTTCACGGCTCCCAAAACTGTGCAGGGAAAATCTCTGCTGCCGCTGATTTCAGAACAAGCTCAAGCTGCAACCGCGCCGAAGGAAAAACCCGCTAACGACCGTCCCGCTTACGCCGAGACCGATTATCCTCACAAGGAATTTGGCTGGAGCTCGCTGCGCTCGCTACGCAAGGGCAAGTACCTTTTCATCGCAGCGCCGCAGAAGGAACTTTACGATCAGAGCGCCGATCCCAGGGCGGAGCACAATCTCGCATCCAGTTCGATGGCTGTGACCACCACGTTTGCGGCCACGCTCGACAAATTCCGTCAGCAGACCACCGGCGCCATCCCAAGTCGCAAAATGCAGCTTGATCCACAACAGGCGCAGCGATTACGGGCGCTGGGATATCTCGCCTCCAGCGACGATTCAGCGGCGCCGTCCAGCTCCGTGGACGGTATCGACCCCAAGGACAAGATCGAAATCGCAAATGAAATGACGGATGCAAATCTCGCGACGGAGGAAGGCCAGTACCAACAGGCTGTGACCCTTCTTCAGAAAGTTATCGCGGCGGACGCGACCTTTGCTCCCGCATACGTGACCCTGGGAGAAATTTACTCCTCGCTGGGGGATTTGAATCACGCCATTCCCGCGCTGCGCAAAGCGGTGGAGTTGCGGCCGGAATCGGTCTCCGCACACTATGGACTCGGTATGGCGCTGTTTCAGGCGGGAGACCTTCAGGGTGCGGCGCCACAGTTCGAGGCGGCAGTGGCGCGGAATCCCAGCTCCGCCGAGATGGCCTACTCGCTCGCTTCCGTATATGTCCGCATCAATCGCATGGACGACGCGAGAAAGCAGCTGGAAAAATCCCTGGCCCTGAAGCCGGATTTCTTTGATTCTAACCTGATGCTCGGCCAGGTATTCGTGGTCCAGAAAAAGCCCACCGCAGCGCTTCCCTATCTGGCAAAAGCGACCCGCCTTCAGCCCAACAATCCTGAAGCACATCTCCAGCTCGCCAAAGCGTACGAGCAGCTCGGACAAAAGCACAAAGCCGACCGCGAACGCGCGCTAGCCCGATCTGCTGCCAGCCACCCTTGAGCAAACTTTCCTTCTCTAAATTTGATCATCCTGAGCGCAGTCGAAGGACCTGCTTTTTGATCTTGTCATTCCGAGCTCCCACCGTACCAATTTTCACTCAAATCTTCCCACGTAGGGTTGAGTGACTGGATTAACGCAATCTTCTTCCGCCGCAGCAAACCCTTAACGGTTTGCTCTCGTGCGATCGCGGTCCTCACGTACTTGAAAGTCTCAAAGTACACGAGCCGATGCACCCGGTAATGGCACGTGAACCCGGGATTGATATCATTCTTGTGCCCCCATGCGCGTCGCCGGATATTGTCAGTAATCCCGGTGTATAGCACACGCGACTTGCTGGCCATGATGTAAACGTAGAAACGGCGCATGCAGAAAGCAGGTCCTTCGCTTCGCTCAGGATGACAATCTTAATAGGAGATCACAGTCCGGTGGGCGAGTCTGTGCCGACTGTCACACATCATGTCACAAAGAGTGCCATCCGCCTCTTTGACTTGTCATCCTGAGCGCAGCAGGACGATTCGCTTTGCGAATCGGGTGCGCAGCGAAGGACCTGCTTTTAACATTGTCATCCCGAGCGCAGCGAGGAATCCGCTTTTAATATTGTCATCCTGAGCGAAGCGAAGGACCTGCTTTTAACATTGTCATCCTGAGCGCAGCGAAGGACCTGCTTTTAACATTGTCATCCTGAGCGAAGCGAAGGACCTGCTTTTAACATTGTCATTCTGAGCGAAGCGAAGGACCTGCTTTTAACATTGTCATCCTGAGCGAAGCGAAGGACCTGCTTTTAACATTGTCATCCGGAGCGAAGCGAAGGGACCTGCTTTTAACATTGTCATTCCGAGCGCAGCGAAGGACCTGCTTTTAACATTGTCATTCCGAGCGCAGCGAGGAATCTGCTCTTAACATTGTCATTCCGAGCGCAGCGAGGAATCTGCTCTTAACATTGTCATTCCGAGCGCAGCGAGGAATCTGCTCTTAGCATTGTCATTCCGAGCGAAGCGAAGGACCTGCTTTTAACATTGTCATCCTGAGCGCAGCGAAGGACCTGCTTTTAACATTGTCATCCTGAGCGCAGCGAAGGACCTGCTTTTAACATTGTCATCCTGAGCGCAGCGAA
>Ga0070697_100002960_pt1 | contig 13076 bp, 12 predicted proteins | sample KBSK1501metaG_FD_65475 | JGI IMG/M metagenome (GOLD analysis project Ga0070697, IMG submission 65475) | Corn, switchgrass and miscanthus rhizosphere microbial communities from Kellogg Biological Station, Michigan, USA - KBS K1-50-1 metaG | ecosystem: Host-associated > Plants > Roots >... | reverse complement strand
CGCTCGATGCCCACCGTCCGGAGGATCTTGCAAAGCCAGGCGAAGGCCGCGTCGGGATCCCGGAGCTGATCGAAGGCACCCCACGCGCGGATGTAGGTCTCCTGCACGAGATCCTCCGCCTCCTGCCCATCCGCCCAGCGGGAAGCCAGCGCGAGTAGCCGATCGAGGTGCGGCACTGCCGTCGATTGAAAACGGGCTCGCTTCAGCTCTGCCTTCACGTGTCCTCCCCGGATCCGGGTTCGATGAGCGAACCGGCCGGTGGGACAATCAGGAATCGGGATGGGACCTATCAGCGCTTTCTGGATCGGGGCACACGCCATTGAAGATGACGCGAACGGGCGGAACTATTCCCGCCGTACCGTCCACGGAGGCGTCGATCGGATCAGGACGGACGCCGCGCGGGCAACGTGAACTGGAAGATCGCGCCCCGAGGCGTGTTCGCCGTCGCCCAGAGCCGCCCGGCATGGGCCCCGGAATAGCACGATCGACACGCCTCCTGCTGTGGACCTCGGTCTTCGCGAGGGCCCGCCCGAGCGCTCCCTGCAACCGCTCTTGCTGTCGTGGGGGAGTACAGGTTGTCCAGCCGTCCGACACCATGAGTCCGGGTTGCGGGGGGTTACGGCCGATCGGGGTCCGGCACGCAACGTGAACGGCGCGGGAGAATGAATCAGCGAATCGGGTCGGTCGCGGTTAGCGCCGTGCTCGCGGGCGCTGCTTGCCACAAGGCCTCACCGTCCGGGGCGCCTCCTCCGCCTTCCGTCCAGGTCGCGGGCGTCGTCCAGAAGGACGTGGCGATCTATCGCGAATGGGTCGGAAGCCTGGACGGATTCGTCAATGCGGACATCAAGCCCCAGGTCGAGGGGTACGTCCGTAAGCAGGTCTACCGGGAGGGCGGGTACGTCAAGCAGGGGGACCTCATGTTCCTCATCGACCCGCGCAACTACAAGGCGGTCGCCGACCAGGCACGGTCGACCTTGGCCAGGAACAGGGCGGCGCTGGCGAAGGCGCGCTTGGACGTGAAGCGGGATCGGGAGCTGATCGCCGCGCAGGTGATTCCCCCCCAAAAGCTGGACGACGACCTCGCCGCTGAGGAGGAGGCCGCGGCAACGGTAGCGACGTCCCAGGCCGCCCTGGCGCAAGCGGAGCTCAACCGGGGCTGGACCCAGGTGACCTCTCCAATCGCCGGCATCGCGGGCATCGCCCTGTTGCAGGTGGGAACGCTGGTCAGCACCTCGAGCGTGATGACGACAGTGTCGCAGGTCGACCCGATCAAGGCCCAGTTCAACATCAGCGAGACCGAATACCTCCACTCCGTCAGCGGCAACCATTGGGCGGAGCCCGGCGCCGGCGCCGAACCTACGCTCGAGCTCGTCCTCGACGACGGCAGCGTGTACCCGCGCCGGGGCACAGTGGTGGTGACCAACCGGCAGGTCAACCCACAGACCGGTACCATCGCCCTCCAGGGCTCGTTCCCCAATCCTGGCAACCTGCTCCGCCCGGGTCAGTACGCGAAGGTCCGGGCCGCGGTGGACACGCGCAAGGACGCCCTGCTCGTGCCCCAGCGCGCGATCAACGAGCTTCAGGGAGCGTACCTGCTCGGCGTCGTCGCACCTGACGGCACGGTCGAGGTCCGCACGGTGCGGGCGGGCGAGTGGGTCGGCGACCTCTGGGTGATCGAGGAGGGTCTCCGGCCGGGCGAGCGGGTCATCGTCGAGGGTTTCGCGCGCGTGCGACCTGGCATGTTGGTGCAGGCAACGCCCGCCCCGGAGACTTCCACCGCCTCGGCCGGCGCCCCTGCCCCCGGCGCGCCGAAGGGAGATTAGGCCGTGTCCCGCTTCTTCGTCGGCCGTCCCATCGTGGCGATGGTGATCGCCATCCTCATGGTCATCGTCGGCGGCGTGGCGATGATCGGCCTTCCGGTATCGCAGTATCCGAACATCGTGCCGCCGCAGATCCAGGTGCGGACGAACTACACGGGAGCGGACGCCGTCACCGTCGAGCAATCGGTCGCGACGCCCATCGAGCAGCAGATGTCCAGCGTCAAGGACATGCTTTACATGCAGTCGACCAACGCCAACGACGGCTCGCTGCTGCTTCAAGTCACCTTCGACGTCGACAGCAACATCGACATCGACCAGGTGAACACCCAGAACAAGGTGGCGCAGGCGCAGCCGTTCCTGCCGGCCGACGTCTCGAGCTACGGGCTCACCTTCCAGCAGTCGGCCGGTCTTCCCCTGCTGGGGATCTCGCTCTACTCCCCGAACGGGAGCTTCGACACGCTGTTCCTCGGGAACTACGCCACCATCAACCTGGTCGACGCGCTCTATCGGATCCCCGGCGTGGGGCAGGTCATCAACTGGGGGACCTCCGACTACGCGATGCGGATCTGGGTCAAGCCGGACAAGCTGGCGAAGCTGGGCCTCACTGTGGGCGACCTGACCGCGGCCATCCAGGCGCAGAACAACGTCAACCCCGCTGGCCGCCTGGGCGCCGATCCGACTCCGAAGGGGCAGCAGTTCACTTACACGGTGCGGGCCCAGGGACGCCTGCTCAAACCCGAGGAGTTCGGCAACATCGTCGTCCGGCTCAATCCCGACGGCTCCACGGTCCGGCTCAGCGACCTCGCCCGCATCGAGCTCGGCGCCCTGACCTACAACCAGATCGGTCGCTACAACGGAAAGCCCTCGCTCGTGTTCGGGGTGTTCCAGACCCCGGGATCGAACGCCCTCGCCGTCGCCAACGGCGTCAAGGCGAAGATGGCCGAGCTGAAGAAGCGCTTCCCGGCCGACATCGACTACGCCATCTCGCTGGACACCACCTTGCCGGTGACCGAGGGGATCCGGGAGATCCTCATCACGCTGCTGGAGACCACCCTTCTCGTCGCCCTGGTGGTCTTCCTCTTCCTGCAGAGCTGGCGCGCGACCCTGATTCCGCTGATCGCGGTGCCGGTCTCCTTGGTCGGGACGTTCGCCTTGTTCCCGCTCTTGGGCTTCTCCATCAACACGCTCTCGCTGTTCGGCTTGGTGCTCGCGATCGGTCTGGTGGTGGACGACGCCATCGTGGTGGTGGAAGCCGTGGAGCGCCACATCGAGGAGGGCAAGCCGCCGCGAGAAGCGACGCTCGCGGCCATGAAGGAAGTCACCGCGCCGGTGGTCAGTGTGGCGGTGATCCTCGCCGCGGTCTTCATTCCCATGGCGTTCATGAGCGGCATCACCGGTTTGCTCAACAAGCAGTTCGCGCTCACCATCGCCGTCTCCGTGCTCATCTCCGCCTTCAACGCGCTGACGCTGTCGCCGGCCCTCTCCGCGATGCTCCTGCGCCCGCGGCGGGAGTCCACCGGACTCCTCGGCCGGTTCTTCGCCGGATTCAACCGCTGGTTCGGGCGGGCGAACAGCGGATATGTGCGGGCGTCGCGCTTCTTGGTGCGCAAGGCGGCCCTGGGGCTCGCGATCCTGGTCGGATTCACGGTCCTGGCCGGCGTTGGTGGCAAGAAGGTGGCCAGCGGCTTCATCCCCAGCGAAGACCAGGGCTACTTCTTCCTCAACGTCCAGCTCCCCGACGCGTCCTCGCTCGAGCGGACCGACGCCGTCTGCCGGAAGATCGACGCCATCCTGGCCGCCACTCCCGAGGTGCGGTCGTACAACACGATCGCGGGGTTCTCGCTGCTCAGCTTCAGCTCGGCGACCTACGGCGCCTTCTACTTCGTGTCCCTGAAGGACTGGTCGGAACGGCCCGGCGCGGAGCACACCGACGAGGCGGTGATCGGACGGCTGAACCGGCAGCTCTTCGGCCGGATCAATGAAGCCTTTGCCTTTGGCTTTCCCCCTCCGGCGATCCCCGGTCTGGGAAACTCTGGCGGCTTCTCGATGTGGATCCAGGATCGCAGCGGCGCCGACGTGCCGTTCTTGCAGAAGAACCTGGAGGCGTTCATGGCGGCCGCCAGGAAGCGGCCCGAAGTGGGATCGATCAACACCGTGTTCCGCGCCGCCGTGCCCCAGGTCTATGCCGAAGTGGACCGCGACAAGGTCCTCAAGCAAGGCATCAGCTTGAGCAGCGTCTACCAGACCATGCAGGCGTTCATGGGCAGCGCCTACATCAACCAGTTCAACCGCTTCGGGCGCCAGTGGAGGGTGTTCCTCCAGTCGGAAGGCGAGCAGCGGCAGGACATCAACGACATGTCGACCTACTACGTGCGCAACGGCAGGGGCGACATGGTCCCTCTCTCAGCGTTCGTGACGACCAAGCGCGTGTATGGTCCGGAATTCACGAATCGCTTCAACCTGTTCCGCGCCGCACAACTCATCGGCAATCCCGCGCCCGGCTACAGCTCGGATGACGTGATGCGCGCGCTCGAGCAAGTGGCGAACCAGGTGCTGCCGCGCGAGATGGGCTACGAGTGGGCGGACCTCTCGTACCAGCAGCAGAAGGCCGCCGGCACGGGCACGCAGACGTTCGTGCTCTCGCTGGTCTGCGTCTTCCTCATCCTCGCCGCCTTGTACGAGAGCTGGTCGCTACCCTTCAGCGTGCTGGCTTCCCTGCCCATCGCGGTGTTCGGCGCGCTCGCCGGCCTGCTCCTGCGAAAGTACGAGCTGGACGTCTACAGCCAGATCGGCCTGGTGATGCTGGTCGGGCTGGCGGCGAAGAACGCCATCCTCATCGTCGAGTTCGCCAAGGGAGAGATGGAGCAGGGCAAGCCGCTGATTGACGCCGCCCTGGAAGGCGCGAAGCTCCGGTTCCGCCCCGTGCTGATGACTTCGTTCGCTTTCATCTTCGGTCTCTTGCCGCTCTGGATCGCTTCCGGCGCGGGCGCCGTCTCGCGACGCATCATGGGCACGGCGGTCATCTCCGGCATGCTGGCCGCGACCGCCATCGCCATCTTCGTCATCCCGATGCTATTCGTGCTCGTGGAGCGGCTGCGGGGGGCTCGGGCAGGGACCGAAGCTCGCGCCACCGTTCCCGACTCGAGCCAAGCGGGCGACGACCACGCCGACGCCGCCTAGCGTTTCGGGGACACCTTACGGAACGTTACGTATGGTGTCCCCGAATCTCATCGGTGTCCCCGAATCTCAGGCTGCCAACGGGAGATTGAGCAGGCCGTAATGATCCTGGCCGAGGCCGCGCAGGCGGACGCGGCGGCCCGCCGCGAAGATGCGCGAGAACGCGGTGAGGGCTCCACCGTGGATCGGCGTGGCCTCGCTGAGATCGATCACTGCCGTCGACGACGCGGGCACCTGCTCGACGGAGCAAGCGAGCATCCGGGCCCCGAACTCGTCCAGCGTGCCCACGACGGCGAAGATCACGCGCCGGGAATGGGCCTGATGCCGCACGCGCAATCGCGCGTGCCTGGAAGCGTCGCGCCTTTCCATCCGGTTCTCCCGTCGCCAGCGTCGCGCCAGCCGTTCGATGCAGAGGACGAAGATCACCGCGGCCGCCGCCTTGAGCACGAAGTCGACCGACCGCTTCATACGCACCACACCAGCTCGAGGAACGTGGTACGCCGGCGGGTGAGGACCGCCTTGCAGCAGCTCAGCCATGTGCGCAGCCCGAAGTCCTGGACGATGGTCGGCCAGTTCAGCAGCACGTCCTTCGTCGTCACGACCCCAGCGATCACGGCCAGCCTCCTTGCACTCATGGCAAAGCAGGGCTCATGCCAATCCCGGATCGGCCGTGGAGGCTCGAAAACGGGCTCCCCCCGCCGAGATTCCGGTCAAAGCGCTGGCGACTCTTTGGACAGCCTGCTCAAGCCGTCACCATGCTGAAACGCCGTCTCCGCTCGCGCATCCAATCCGCGGGCGTGGGGTACGCAACCCAGAGCGGAGCTGACCAGCGCGTCCGGACCGGCGGCATGGGCCCGCTCATCGCCGAGCTGCTCCGGCCTTACCGCGGGTGGCTCGCGGTCATCCTGACCGCCACGGCCGTCGAGACGGCGATGAGCCTGGCCGCACCCTGGCCGCTCAAGATCGTCCTCGACAACGTCATCGAGGGCCGCCCGCCGCCAGGCTGGCTCGGCACGGCCGCGAGCTGGATCCCTGGTGACGGTGTCATCCGCATGGCGGCGGTGGCCGCCATCGCCACGGTTCTCATCGCGGCGCTGGGCGCGCTCGCCTCGTACTTCGACAACTACTTCACCGAGAGCGTCGGGCAATGGGTTGCGAACGACCTGCGCGTGCGCGTCTACCATCATCTCGAGCACCTCTCGCTCGCCTACTACGACACGCATCCGACCGGGGCGCTGCTCAGCACCATCTCGGACGACATCGACACCATCCAGGGCTTCGCCTCCTCCTCCACGCTGGGCATCGTCATCGACATCCTGGCGATCGCGGGGATGCTGGGCGTGATGTTCTGGCTCGACTGGGACTTCGCGCTGGTCGCCGTCGCGGTCGCCCCCTTCCTGCTGCTCTTCGTCGCCCGCTTCAGGCGGGCGGTGAAGAAGGCATCGCGAGAAGTGCGCCGGCGGCAGAGCGAGCTCTTGGAAGTGGTGCAGCAGGGCCTGGAGTCGATGCGGGTGGTGAACGCGTTCGGCCGGCAGGACCTGGAGGAGAAGCACCTCGCCGACGCCAGCCACGAGGCGGTCGAGGCCGCGCTCAAGGCGCGGCGGGTGAAGTCGCTCCTCTCGCCGGTGGTCGGCGTGGCCGTCTCGTGCTGCACCGCGTTCGTGCTCTGGCGCGGAGCGTCGCTGGTCCTCTCTTCGGCGATGACGGCTGGATCGCTCACCGTCTTCCTCGCCTACCTGGGGAAGTTCTTCAAGCCGGTGCAGGACCTGGCCAAGATGAGCGGCACCATCGCGCAGGCGGCGGTGGGCGTCGAGCGCGTCCGCGGCATCCTCGAGATCGACATGAGCATCCCCGAGCGTCCAGACGCCCGCCAGCCGGGGCGGCTCGCCGGGGCCGTGCAGTTCGACCGCGTGGCGTTCGCCTACGATCGCGCGGCCCCCGTGCTCGACGACTTGAGCTTCTCCATCGCCGCCGGCCAGTTCGTGGGGATCGTAGGCGCCACGGGCACAGGAAAATCGACGGTCGTCAGCTTGATCCCCCGGTTCTACGACGTGTCCTCCGGGAAGGTGACCATCGACGGGGTCGACGTCCGCGACTACAAGCTGCAGGGATTGCGCGAGCAGATCGGCTTCGTGCTGCAGGACACGGTCCTCTTCCGCGGCTCCGTGCGCGACAACATCGCCTACGGCAGGCCCGGCGCCAGCCAGGCCGAGATCGTGGAGGCGGCGAAGCTGGCCAACGCGCACGAGTTCATCAGCCGGATGCCGAAGGGGTACGATACACAGGTGGGGGAGAAGGGGCTCACCTTGTCCGGCGGCGAAAGGCAGCGCATCGGGATCGCCCGCGCGCTCATCCGCGACGCCTGCATCATCATCCTCGACGAGCCCACCGCGGCCCTGGACTCGGAATCCGAGAGGCTGGTGGTCGAAGGCCTGGAGCGCCTGATGAAGGGCCGCACGGTGATCACCATCGCCCACCGGCTGAGCACCATCCGCGACGCGGACACCATCCTCGTCCTCGAAGGGGGCCGGGTCGCCGAGCAGGGCAGGCACGACGAGTTGGTGGCTCTCGGCGGCATCTACGCCGAGCTGCACCGCATCCAGGCCGGCGAAGGCGACAGGCCCGGAACCCCTTGCATCCCACTGCAGCCGAGGAGGCGGAATGTCATCCCGGTCGCTGCTCGTCCTTCCTGACGATTCCGCCAAGCCGATCCTCGACGCCATCGGGACGGCGAAGAAATCGCTGCGGGTGAAGATGTTCGTCTTCTCGTCCCCGGCGCTCCTGCGGGCCGTCGTCGCCGCCCGCCGCCGGGGCGTCAAGGTGCGGGTCATGCTCAACCCGGCCCGCAAGAGCGGCGAGGAGGACAACGAGGAGACCCGCAAGAAGCTGCAGGACGCCGGCGTCGATGTGACCGACGCCAGTCCGGCGTTCAGCCTCACGCACGAGAAGTCGATGGTGGTGGACGATCACACCGCGTTCGTGAAGTCGCTCAATTGGGCAACGAAGAACCTGACCGCGACACGGGACTATGCGGTGGCGACCTCGCACGGTCGCGAGGTCCGTGAGGTGATCGACTGCTTCGAGTCGGACTGGAGCCGGAAGAGCTTCCACAGCGACGAAGAGGGCCACCTGATCTGGTGTCCCGGGGGCCGGGACCGGATCGCCCGGTTCATCGACGAGGCCCGGCACACGCTGTTCGTCCAGAACGAGCGGTACCAGGACGCGGTGGTGATCGAGCGGATGGTGCGGGCGGCGCGGCGCGGGGTGAAGCTCCACGTCATGGCGCGGGCGCCGCATACCCTGAAGAAGGACAAGCTGGTGGAAGGAGTCGGGGGGCTGCGGATCATGGACGACGTGGGGATCAAGATCCACAAGCTCAAACACCTCCGGCTGCACGGGAAGATGCTGCTCGCCGACGGCGTGGCGGCGATCGTCGGCTCGATGAACCTCACCCCCGGCAGCTTCGACGATCGGCGGGAGCTGGGGATCGAGGTTCGCGACGACGAGGTGGTGGAGCGGCTACACGAGGTCGCCGACCACGATTGGAAGCACTCCCACCCGCTCGATCTGTCCGACGAGGGGCTGCTCAGCGACCTGGAATCCCGGACAGAGGCGGCCGCGATGCTCGCGATCCCGGATACTCGGCCAAGCCGCAAGCGGAAGCGGGAAGGCTCCTGAGCGCGCCGGTAATGACGATCCCGGCGACGATCCCGAATCCGACCTGCGAAACGACGAACCAGAACCAGTCGATGCGCTGATCGAGCAGCGGGTTGACGATTCCGATGATGCTGTGGAGCAGAGCCGACCCGAGCAAGGGCGCGGCGAACCTGGCGACCCGCACGGCCCTCGGGGAAAGCGTCGAGAGGATGGCGACGTAGAGCAGCCCGACGACGACGGACGCGATCAGCTGGATGACGAGGGCTACGACGAGGGAGCCGGCCTGGAACCGGCTGAGCTCGGCCGGGGTCCCAGCGACGGCGCCAGGGAAGAAGGCCGCGGAAAGCAGATTGACCGGATACCAGACGCCCTGTCCGCTCAACCCGCCCTGCAGCATCCAGACGATCGCCATCGCCAATCCGCCGGCGAGGCCACCTTTGATCCCGGCGAACAGAGGACGGACCTCGTCGGGCGACAGTCCGGGCGGCTCGTCGCGAACGAGTCGGAGATGCGTCTGGCGGTGAGCGACGAGAGCCATGGTCGAGCCGCATTGCAGGGGCTGTGCCGGGCCCTGATGCTCACGCAAGCCGTGAGGAGATCGACTTCAGGCTGTGCGGAGAGCGAACAACCGATTCCGCGAATCCGACACCCCCTTCGTTGCATCCGTCGGTAGACCAGCAGGTTGGCGATCGTGCGCTTGGCACCGGCTTTGCTCCCAGATCCAAGCGCCAAAAGGCGCCAACCATTTCGAGGGTCAAAATGAGATTCGTCAGCTTTCTCGCCGTTCCCGTGGTCTCGCTCGTGGCCTGCTCTCACGCCCAACCCGCCCCCGCTCCAGCGGCGGAGGTCATCGCGCAACCGGCGCCACCCCCGGCGCAGCCCGTTGCCGCACCTGTGCCCCCGCCCCTGAAGCTTGCGGCTGCGAGCATCTACTTCGACTTCGACAGCGCTGAGCTCGCGGAGCCGACGCGCGCCGCCCTTCAGGCGTTCTTCGACCTGGCCCGACAGGGATACGATCAGGCCATCCGCATCGAGGGAAATTGCGACGAGCGCGGGTCGCGCGAGTACAACCTGGCGCTGGGGCAGCGTCGCGCCGACGCCGCGAGGAAGTACCTGACCGATCTCGGGCTTCCGGCAAACCGCATCACGACGATCAGCTTCGGCAAGGAGCGTCCGCGCGCCGCCGGGCACGACGAGGACGCCTGGCGGGAGAATCGCCGCGACGACCTGGTTCCAGTCGACGGCCAGACCTCCAACGCGGTCAGCCAGGCCTCGCGCTGATCGGACCGGGCCGGTTCACAGGAGCCGCGTCGAGATCTTGATCTCGGAGGTGAGCGTCCTGTGGACCGGACAGCGGTCCGCGATCTCGAGGAGGCGCGCCCGCTGCGCCTCGTCCAGGGCGCCCTGCAGCACGATCTCGCGGTCGATGTGATCGATCCGCCCTTCCTTGGTCTCGCAATCGGCGCAATCGCGAGCGTGGATCTTCGCGTGCCTCAAGCGCACCTCCACGCCGAGCAGCGGCCACCCTTTGTGCCGGGCGTACATCTGCAGCGTGATGGCCGTGCAGCTTCCCAGGGCGGCCACGAGGAGATCGTAGGGCGTCGGCCCCGCGTCGGTTCCACCGAGGTCGAGGGGCTCGTCGGAGACCAGGTGATGGCCTCCGGCTTCGATCTCTTGTCGTAGCCCGCCTGCGCGTCCCCGGACGACGACGCTCTCGCGTTTCGCTGGAGCATCCATCGGCCCAACATACCCCTACACCAATTCCTGTGGCCTGCCCCGATCGTCGCCACTATGTCCGCCCCCGTGCGCGCCGCACGTCCATGGCGCGCGAGGAGGGTGAAGATGCGGCGATTCGGAATGGTGGTGGTCCTGGCCGTGGCTCTCGCATCCTGCGCGACCCCCGGCGAGCGCACGGCGATCGGCGCCGGCGGCGGAGCGGCGGTCGGCGCGGGCGTGGGCGCGATCGCGGGTGGTTGGGAAGGCGCGGCCATCGGCGCGCTGGTGGGCGGCGTCGCCGGCGGCGCCATCGGCAACTATCTCGACAAGCAGGCGCAGGAGCTCAAGGCGGTCGCCGACGCGCGGCGGACCGAGACCGGCATCCTGGTCGATCTCAAGTCATCGCTGCTCTTCAGCAGCGACAGCGCCGTCCTCAAGCCGGCTGCGGTCGAGCAGATCGCCCAGCTCGGCGACATCCTCGCCAAGTACCCCGAGGATCGGATCCGCATCCAGGGCCACACCGACTCCAGCGGGACCTCTGCGTACAACGAGGAGCTCTCGCTGCGCCGGGCGGAGGCGGTGCGCGACGTGCTGGGGAGCCGGGGCGTCAGCTCGCGGCAGATGCTGGTCGAAGGAGTGGGCGCGGCTCAACCGGTCGCGGACAACTCGACTCCGGAGGGACGCGCGCAGAATCGGCGGGTCGAGATCCACATCGACGTTCCTCCGCAGCGGTCGTAGTACCCATCGCTCGATCCTCGCCATCGTCCCGACCTCGTTCTGGGGGCGGATTCGCGGTCGCGGGGCCCGGCCAGCAACTGGCCGGCGCTGGCCAATCCTTGGCCAGGCGAGCGGGCCACCTCCGTCACTGGGCTGACGCGGACCTGAGGTCACTCGGGAAGGGCGTCGTCCCTATCAGCTCCCACCCGCCATCCTGCTCCGCGAACGCATCGGCGGAGAGGTTCCTGCGCCTCGCCTGCGCCGCGGCGGCGAGAGCCGCGGATCGATCGACCGGTTTGCCGAGCGCCACCACATAGCGGCCCTTGAGCCTGGTCTTGTAGATGCTGACGGCGGGCATCATCCCCAGATCCTTGGCCACCCGCAGTTTGTCGTTCGCGACCGCCTCCGCGGCCTTCAGATCGTCTCCAGGAAGCGTCGCCAGGAGGACCAGCCAGGCGTCCTTGGGGCTCGAGGCCGCTACAGGCGCCGCGGTCCGCGGCTGGGTTTCACCCTGGGGAACGCTCTGCTCGCGAATCTTGTCCGCCATTCGCAAAAGGCCAGGGCGGCCCCTGGAGGAAAGAAGCTCCGCCGCCGCCGCCACGATCCTTTGCGACGTCGCGGCCTCCCGGCCGGATTCCCTGAGCTTCGAAAGGTGCGGCGACACGAGGGAGATGAGCTGGAGCTCGAGGTTGTCGTCCGCTCTCCTCGCTTCCGCGTCCCGCTGCGACTGGAGCAACGATCGCTGGAGCTCCTCTCGTTGCCGCTCGATCCTGGCGTCCTGTTCGTTCTGACGATTCGCCACGTTCCAATAGCAAAGCCCAAGCGCGAACGTGGCAACGACGGTGAACCCCGCGATGACCGCCTCGAACGAGCTGGGCTTCGATTCAGCCATACCGGATCGCGAAGCAGGCATCGTGCCAGCAGGGCGTACCCAGTGCCGGGGGCCATGTGCTTTGCACCGGCGGGCAGTCATGAAGAAGCAGGTGGTGATCTTCGGGGGCGGGTTTGGCGGTCTTCGCGCGGCGCCCGGGTTGAAGTCGGTGCCGGTCGACGTCACGCTCATCGATCGGCGCAACTATCACCTTTTCCAGCCGCTTTTGTACCAGGTCGCCACCGGCTCTCTCTCGCCCGGCGACATCGCCGCGCCCCTGCGCAGCGTCTTCAGCCGCCAGAAGAACGCACGCGTGCCGCTCGGGGAGGTCGTCGACGTCGATCCCGGATCGAGGCGGATCCTGCTCGCGGACGGTGTCGGATTTCCGTACGACGCGCTGATCGTCGCCGCCGGTTCACAGAGCTCGTACTACGGGCTCGACGACTGGCGGCAGTGGGCGCCCAGCTTGAAGAGCGTGGAAGAGGCGACCAGCATCCGGCACAAGATCCCGCCCTGGAAGAGGAAGTGCCAGGCTCGAACGACTACGCGCAGGCCAGGATCTTGCCGGCCGCGTTCTGGATCTCGACGCCGTTGCCGTCTTCCAAGACGATCACCGCGCGTGTCCATGGACCGATGGCCATTTGCGTCTCGGGGTGCGCTTCGAACGAACGAGAGACGAGCCGATGAGCCGCTCCGCAGTTGCCGGTGCTGCAAAGGCGCAATTCCTCCTGCGGAATCATCGGGACGGCCATGTTCAAACCGTGCGCCCAGACGATGAGGACGCTGACCGCAGCGGTGAACTCGGCGCGCCCGCAATGAGTGCAATCGCGCCATACCGGAATCTGCCGGATCATCTGAAGCTCCTGACGTTGCTGCTCCCGAAGGAGTGCACGTCAGGTGCCAGCCGTTTTCTCCGGTTCGAGGTCCGTGAACAGCAGCACCATCGAGCGCGGCTCCGCCCGATAGCTGGTGCCGGCGACCAGGGGAGCGCGTTCCCAGTCGACGATGTCGTCCGGGGACGCGAGGAAGGTGTCGATCCACCGGCGCCAGGGATGTCCAAGGCCGTCAGTGGCTCTGGGAAGCTCGAAGTCGAGCGGCTCCCAGAACGCGTTCAGGAT
>Ga0070697_100002958_pt1 | contig 13081 bp, 12 predicted proteins | sample KBSK1501metaG_FD_65475 | JGI IMG/M metagenome (GOLD analysis project Ga0070697, IMG submission 65475) | Corn, switchgrass and miscanthus rhizosphere microbial communities from Kellogg Biological Station, Michigan, USA - KBS K1-50-1 metaG | ecosystem: Host-associated > Plants > Roots >... | reverse complement strand
GCGCAGGAGCAGCGACGGTCCGGAGTGCCTCGGAATCAGAAGAAACAGGTTGTCGTAGTCGTCGCCTTCGATCTCGACTGTCTCTTTCGCCCCGAGAGCCGAGAGCAGCGGCGCGATCGTGTTGCTGTGCCCGACGACGAGCACGATGTCTCCGCTGTTTTCCGAGGCGAGGCGCCGGGCCAGAGGAGCGAGATCGACCTTTCCGTCCGAACCCGTCGCGGAGTAGAGGCGCGTCTCCAGGCGCAGGAGCTTCGCGAGAGGCGCGGCCGTCTCGCGCGTGCGGACAGTGTCGGTCGAGTAGATCGCGGAGACTCCGGCATCCCGCAGCAACGAGGCCAGACGCCGGGCTCGCTCGGAACCGGCCGCCGAGAGAGGTACCGGCGGATCGTTTGAGTCGCTCGCCTTCTCCGCGTGGCGGACAACGAAGACCGCGCGCTGGGCAAGGGCGGACGAGGGGAGAAGAAGCAGCAGCAGGATCGTGACGACTCGCGGATTCTGTAGAAGCCGCATCTCCCGACTCTACAATGGGGCGGCGGGGAGCAAACCTCGACCTGCTCCCGACGTAGGATCCAGCCATGAAGTCCCGCTCGATTACCGCTGCGGTCGGACTGGGAGTTTTCGTCTCGTGCGCGGCGTCTTCCAGCCGCAGGCCCGAGACCTCTCCGGAGTCCGGAGTTGCGGGAACGGGGTCCGTGGCTCTGACATCCGCGCCGTCGCACTTCACGATGCTCGACGGAAGGCGGGTGCATTACAAGAGCCTCGGCCGCGGGGGCTCCGCGCTGGTGTTCGTCCACGGGTGGACGTGCAATCTGGAATTCTGGAGCGACCAGGCGGGCGTCTTCGCGCGAAGCGCGCGCATCCTCGCGGTCGATCTTCCCGGCCACGGCGTGAGTGATCCGCCGGACTCCTACTCCATGGCCCTCTTCGCGCGGGCGGTCGAGGCGGCCATGCGGGATGCCGGTGTCGATCGCGCGGTTTTGATCGGCCACAGCATGGGAGCACTCGTCATTCGCCAGTTCTCGCGGCTCTTTCCGCAGAAGACGATTGCGCTCGTCGCGGTGGACGGTTCCTTCAAACCGTTCAGTGGGGGCGCCGCGGCGGCCGAAAAGTTTCTCGGCCCGTATCGCACCGAGGCGTACCGGGATCAACTCTCGAAGATGGCGGACTTCATGTTCTCGGCGGCGACTCCGGAAGACCGCCGCGAACAGATCCGCCGGCAAATGCTCGCGACCCCCCAAGCGGTGATCGTGGGAGCCGGCGCCGCGATGTTCGACCCGTCGCTCAATGGAGAGGATCCCATCCCGGTTCCGGTTCTGGTCGTTCTGGCGCCTTCGCCGATGTGGACCGCGGACTACGAGGCCTATGTCCGGCGGATCGCGCCCAGGCTGGAGTACCGGCGTGTGGAAGGCGCCGGACATTTCCTGATGATCGACAAAGCGGATGAGTTCAACGGGATCCTGGGCCGCTTCCTCCAGCCGCTGGGCTTCCGGCTCTCGACGTAACCCTCAGAGCCGGAGGCGTTTAGCTGTCTCGACTCGGATTCTCCCAACGAATCCCGCCCGCGCAGCGTCTCAAGGACGGAAGGAACGCCGTGAGGTGAAAATTGCAGCAGTCTCAGAGAATCGTCTCTTCTTTTTCGGACCCGCGAGGGGGGGAGATCTGGAAGGCGAAAGTCGCTCGCCGAGCGAGGACGCTGACGAAAAGGCGCTGCGCGAAAGGTGCGGCTCGGGAGACGTCTCGGCGTTCGAGGAGCTCTATCGGACGCACGGTGCGCGCATGAAGAGCCTCGCCGCCAATCTGCTCGGCAGCCGCACCGACGCCGAAGACGCCGTGCAGGAGACTTTTCTGAAGATCTATCGCGGCGCTTCCTCCTTCCGCGGCGCGGCGAAGCTCTCCACGTGGACCTACCGGATCCTCGTCAACACCTGTCTGGACCAGCGGCGCCGCAAGGGGCGGGCTCCGGATCTGACCGCGTCCGGCCAGGCCGACGAACCCGAAGCCGAGATTCGCGCGCCCGCGGCCGACCATCCTCTGCGGATGGATCTGGAAGCGTCCCTGGCGAGCCTCGAGCAGAAGCACCGCACCGTCTTTCTGCTCTTCGAGGTGGAAGGCTTCACGCACCGGGAAGTCGGCGAGATCCTCGGCGTGCCCGAGGGAAAGTCCCGCACGCTCCTCTTCGAGTCCAAACGCGAGCTTCAACGCCTTCTGCGCCGGCGCGGGATTTCCGGAGAGGTGCGCGCGTGAGCCGCTGCAGCCGGTTCGAGGAGGCCACGCGCCGCGAAGATCCCGGCGCCTGGCGAACCTTCCTCGCCCATGCCTCCGGGTGCGCCGATTGCCGCGAGGAGCTCGCTGCCTGGGAAGCGATCTCCGATGCCGCACCGTCGCTCAAGAAGGAGTGGGACAGCCCACGGCTGTGGCCCCGGATCGAGGCGGCCATCGCCGCGCAACCGAGCGACACCCCGGTCTCGTCTTTTCGGGAGCGCCGCCGATTGACCTGGGTTCCGCTTGCCGCCGCGGCCGCGCTGTTTGTCATCGCCGCGGTCGGGCTCCAGGTCCTTGGGCCAACCGTGACGACACCCTTGACCACCCGTTCGATGAAAGATCCGCTCCTGGAGGAAAGCGCGCTCTCCGAGGTGGAGAAATCCGAGAGGGCGTACGTCGACTCGATCGGACGGCTCTCCCGGCTGGCGGAGCCGCGGCTCTCCCAGAGCGACTCTCCGTTGTTCGTCAGCTATCGCGAAAAGATCACGCTGCTCGACAGCGCGATCGGAGACCTGCGCGCCCAGGTCGAGCAAAACCGTTACAACACGCATCTGCGTCGAGAGCTGCTGGCCGTCTACCGCGAAAAGCAGCACACGCTCGAGCAGGTCGTCAGAGAGGTCAAATCATGAGTGATCTCCGAGTCTTCCGCCGCCGGGCAATTTTTTGCGCCGCTCTTTTTCTCTCGCTCCTGACGGCCGCCGCCGCGGCCTCGGCCGAGGCGGGCCGCGAGGAGTTCACTCGAAGCTTCCAGAAGACGCTGCCGTTGAAGGCCGGCCAGAAGCTCTCGATCGAAAGCCGCAATGGCGACATCCGGGTTCGGACCCACTCGGAGCCGCAGGTGTCGATCGACGCGAAGATTCGGGTCTCCTCCTCCGACCGGGAAGGGGCGGAGAAGTTTTCCAACGAGATCCGGATCGAGGTCGAGACGGGAGGCGAAGGCGTTTCTGTCCGCACGGTGTTTCCCGAAAAGAAGTGGCACTTCGAGGGAAAGGGATTCATCTCCTATTCGGTCGACTACGAGATCACGATGCCCGAGGCCGCGCTGCTGACGGCCCGCAACCGTTTCGGAGACGTCGAGGTCACGGGGCTCAAAGCGGCCGGAGACGTCTTGAACGGCAACGGGAAGGTCGTTTTCCGCGACACCCGCGGGAGACAACGCATCGAGAACTCTTTCGGGGCCGTCGAGATGACAGGCAACGCCGGCGATGCAACGCTCATCAACCAGAACGGGACCGTGACCGCGACGGACATCCAGGGAGATCTGGAAGTGCGGGACCGCTTCGGACGGGTCTCCGTCACCAAGGTCTCGAGGCGCTGCCAGGTGACCAACGGGAACGGCGACGTGCTGCTCGCCGATGTCGTCGGCGAGGCCAACGTGACGAGCTCCTTCGGAAAGATCGACGTGCGCAACGTGGGAGGAACCCTCGGCGTGCAGAACACCAATGGTTCCGTGACGGTGGCCGGCGTCGCCGGACGGGCCGATCTCGCGACGAGCTTTGGCTCCCTGACCTTCTCCGAAATGAAGAAGGAGGTCAATGTCGTCGGGACGAACGCGACGGTTTCCGGTCGAAAGGTGGCGGGGGCAGTCGGCCTGCGCAATACCTATGGCCCGGTCGATCTCATCGACATCGGCGGCTCGATCGACGTGGAGAACACCAACGGCCGGATTCACGTCCGCGACGTCAAGGGAGCTGCCAAGATGACGACCCGCTTCGCGGAAATCGACGCGGCCGGGATCGGCGGCGACGCGACGGCGGCCGGCGGCAACGGCGCGATCACGCTTGCGAACGTCGACGGAGCGGCCGACGTTCGCGGATCCTTCGGAGACATCCAGGTCACGCGCGTCAAGAAAGGAGCGAAGATCGTTTCCGGCAACGGCCGCGTGACGATTGCCGACATCGGCGGCTCGAGCTTCGTCAAGACGAGCTTCGCGCTGGTCGAGGCGGCGCGGGTCTCCGGGGACCTCACGGTCGAGGACAGCAATTCGGCCGTGCGCGCCTCCGAGATCCCGGGCAGCATCTCGGTACGCACGTCCTTCGGCGCGGTGACGCTGGAGGGCGTGGGTGGCGCGATCGACGTCGACAACCAGAACGGCGCGGTCGACATTCGCCGTCTCGTGGGCAAGGCGTGTCAGAAGATCTCGGTCAAGACTTCCTTCGCGCCGATCCGGATCGCCCTGCCGGACAACGCGAGCTATGCCGTGACGGCCCGCACGTCCTTCGGGAAGATCCACAGCGACTTTTCGATCACGACGGCGGGCGCTCTCTCGGGAGAATCGCTCTCGGGGAAGATTGGAGATGGCCGCTGCGAGATGACTCTGTCCGACAGCAACGGCAACATCGAGATTTTGAAGAAGTGACGAGGGACGAGTGACAAGTGACGAGCATGGAGACGGTTGGATTCGAGTGGTACGCCGCTCGCATGGGGACTCTCGGAGGAGCCATGCGACGACACATCCGGTCACTTGCCGTTCTCTTGCCGGCCGGCCTCCTGCTCGCGGGGATTCTCCCGGCGCAGACCCGGCAGGCCGTCACGATCCCTTTTCCGCGCGGAGGCCGTGGTTCCGTCGGCCTGACGAACGGGCCGATGCTCATCCGCTCCGTGGAGCTCAAGGGGCGTCCCTCGGCGCGCGAGATCCGAAGAGCCCGCCGCGATCGCGACGACAAGACGACATTGCGGTGGATCTTTCGGGTCTCCAACGCCGGGCGGCGGGACTGGCACGCGAGGATCCGCGTGAGGGTTCTGGCGCCCGACGGCGAGGTCCTCGCCTCAAACGATCGCGAGGGAGAGGTGAACGCCCGCGACTGGCACGACCACATCACGGTCTGGACCCGGATCCGCACAATCGATTACGCCCGGGCCGACCGCGTGCTCATCGAGGCGGACTTCTATCCGGACTAGCCCGCGGACCCTTTTCTATTTCCTCTGAAAGTCCGGACTCGCGACCAGAGAGCCGGCGATCAAGGGGATCCGAGGGTCGAGACTCGCCTTCCCGCCCCCGGGATCGATCGGGAGCAGACACTCTTCCAGCGTCCGAAGGGTGCCCGCCGACACATCTCCGGCAAGAAGAAGGTCGGCCAGATCGTGGAATGCGCGCGTGGGATCTCGCCGGTCCTGCGTCGGAAGGAGTCGCGAGAGATCGACCTCGGTGCCCGGGATTTTGTTGGCCGACAGGTTCACGGCGAAGTTCCAGCGCGCCAGCAGCGCGCCGGTATTGACCCAGGCCGAAGAGTCGTTCGAATAACCGGTCGGAGGCGCGCACAGATAGAGCGGCTCGCCCTGCGTCGTGATCTGCCGCGCGAGACCGACGCCGTCGGTGTCGGCGCTCAGGGCCCGCACGGCCGAGACCGCGTATTCGAAGGGAGTCTTGACCTTCGCCCGGTAGAAGCGCGGCTCGAAGAACTCGCGGCTCGTGACAATGGCTCGCACGACTTCTCGCAGATCTCCGTCGGTTAACAGAAAGACATTCGCCACCCGTTCGACGAGATCTCTCGGCGGGTCATCCGCCACCAGACGCTGACAGAGTCGATAGGCGATGTGCCGGGCGGTCGAAGGATGCCGGGAGAGCTGATCGATGACCTCCTCTCCCTCCTGGAGGCCTCCGCCTTCCGAGATCGGGTGAGCGAGGACTTCCTTCGGCGCAACATCGTGGAGCCGGGCCTTGAAGAGAAAGCCGCCTCCTTCTTCGGGCGGCGCGACGGACCATCCCGTCAGCACACGCGCGAGCTCCGTTACATCCTTCTGCGTGTAGCCGCCGTCCACGCCGAGCGTGTGGAGCTCCAGCAACTCCCTCGCGTAGTTTTCGTTCAGCCCGGCCTGCGGCTTTCCGCTCGACGCGGCCGCGGCGATCATCTGGGGCGTGACTCCGGGCCGGTGGGCGAGCTCGGCGACAGACTGAGCATTGTCGAGGTAGACGAGCATTGCCGGCGACTTCGCGGTCGCCATCAGCAGATCGCGGAAGCAGCCCCAGACGTGCGGCCGGATGACGTCGCGTTCGAAGGAGGCGATCAGGATCCGGTCCGTGTCCTTGCCGGCGAAGACGTTGAAGTGGTTCATCCAGAAGTCGACCAGAATCTCGTTCAACTGGGCCTGCGAGTAGGCCGCCCGCATGACCCTCGCCGCCGTGAGCTCATCCAGAACCCGCTGCGGCCGGGCCGGCGCCGGAACGAGCTCGTCGACCATGCGTTCGATTGCCCTGGCCGCCTCTTCGTCCCCCTCGCCGGGCTTGCCGTACTCCTTTTCGGCAACCCGCCGGGCGTTTCGGAGAGGTTTTTCAAATGTCTCCATCAAGGCCGATTCCGGCATCCTCAAGGTCGGCAGCCTGTCGAGCTTTTCGGCGGCGACGGGGTCCGGGAGGGACTCGGCGTGGAGCTGCATCTCGATGAAGTTGCGGATCCCGACCTCGAGGACGCGGTCCACGTCTCCCGGGACCGGCCCGAAGCCGAGACGGTTGAGCACGTGGAGGGCCTTCTGGCAGTCGGAGAGGGCGGGGGCCCGGCCTCTCGGGTCGGGAGAAGTCCCGGGAACGGCCGCCGGTCCCAGGAGGATCAGAACGAGCACGGCAGTCTGACTTCGTCTCACGACCGTTAGACGGAACAAGCTCGCTCTGCGTTTACTGCCAGCGGTGGTAGGCCGGGTGTCCTTCGCGGACGGCCACGAAGGTCCCCCGGCAAGTCGCGGTCACTTTCCCGTCGGCCACGATCTCGGCTTCGACGACGGTGGTGTCCTCCGTGGATTCCACCACGTGGGCCCGCAGCCGCAGCGGTTTGTCCATCGGCGTAATGCGTTTCAACTTCACATGAAACTCTGACGTGACGGTCGAAGGAGGAATCTCCGCTCCCGTTTTCTTCATCAGGTGGTAGGCGGCGGTCCAGTTGCTGTGGCAGTCCAGGAGCGCACCGCAGATGCCGCCGTTCAGGATGCCGTCGAAGGCGAGATGATGGGGCTCCGGCCTCCATTCGCAGACGCACTCCTCCCCCCGCGCGAAGGTCCTTATGCGTAGCCCTTTTTCGTTGGCGGGACCGCATCCGAAGCAGCGGTTTGTCGGCGCGTAGGTTTCCTGGAGGCTTTTCTCCTCAGGCATCGGCCCGAACTCTATGTCAGCCGGACTCGCTGCGTCGGCCAGCGGGCTTTCAGTATTCTTGCCCCAGTGCCGGAAAAAAAGGACTGCACATTGAGACGAAGCTTTCACCGTTGCCTCCCGGCTCTTCTGTCGATCGGATGCGCGCTTGCCTGCTCCTCCCGGTCGCGACAACCACAAGCAGGCGTCGTATCCCGGCCGCCTCCGCGGACTTCGCCGGCGGCTCCCCGCGACTCGATCACCGATGGGTCTTCGCTCGAGAAAGCGATCCTCGTACCGCGCGACACGGAGAAGGAGGGGATCGCGTGGGAGTACGCCTGGATTCGGGAGCGCTTCGGCGCGTACCGGCGCAAAGGGCAGAGACTCCTGATGGGGGACGGAGGGCGGCGGTACGATCAAGTGACCGTTCAGCTGGCCGACGGAACCGAACGCACCCTCTACTTCGACATCACGCGATACTTCGGACGCGACTAGACGTGGACGAGCCGGGTCCTCCCTCGACGATTCCGGAAGCTTCCAACCGCAGCCGGGCGCTCGCGGTCTACGGTTGGATTCTCATCGCGGCCGGCGCGATCTGCGCGCTCGTGGCGCTGCTCTCGGCTGCGCTGCTCGTTCTCGCGCGCTCCTCTCCGGGCGGGCCGCCCATCGCGGCCGGTGGGGTCGTTTTCAACGTCGCCTTCTACCTCTGCCTGGGCGCCGCCTTCGTGGCCGTCGGCGTGGGCTCGATCCGGGCGCGCCGTTGGGCCCGCACGCTCGCTCTGATTCTGGCCTGGACCTGGCTCGCCGTCGGAGTTCTCGGGTTCTTCGCGATGGCTCTGCTTCTGCCCGGTCTGCTCTCGAGCCAGTCCGCCGGCGCGCCTCCCGGAATGCTGACGTGCGCGATGATCTTCACGCTGCTCTTGATCGCGGTCTTTCTCATCCTGCTTCCGTCCCTTCTGATTCTCTTCTACCGCCGGGAAGACGTGCGGCGGACCGTGGAGCTGCGAAACCCCAATCCGGACTGGACGGATCGCGTTCCGGTCTCGATCCTGGGGATCGTCGTGGCGCTGGCGGTCGGGGCCGTTGCCTGCGTTTTCTCACTGGCGACCGTGAGGGCCCTGCCGATCTTCGGCGTCGTCTTGACGGGTTGGGCCGCCGCGGTTGTGATGCTTCTGTTTGCGGCGGTCTCGGCGCTTCTCGCGGTGGCGACCTTCCGGCGAAGGAGGGCGGCGTGGTGGGGGCTGATCGCGTTTCAGGTCCTCGGCCTGGCGAACATTCTGACCTTCCGCAACCTGGACATGGAGAAGCTGATGAGACAGATGGGCTATTCGGCCGATCAGGCTCGGCTGTCGTCGGGATTGAATCTCATCGGGAGCTCCGCCTTCCTGGGATTGATGGCGGCGGCCTGGGTCGCGATGCTCGTCTTCCTTCTCGCGGTGCGAAAGCACTTTGGCCCGAACTCGGCCGCGGAGTCGACATCGGGTTGAGGTAAACGGATCAGGCTGCCGTTGCCCCTGCTCGTATAATCGATTCCTCGCCTGGGACCGGGAAGGAGTCTTGATGCCAGCCACAGAAGTCGAAAAGAAAGACACCGGCGTCGCCACCGCCGAAAAGAAGGACGCCCTGACGGTCATCGACCGGCGGACGGGCAAGTCCTACGACATCCCGATCTCGGACGGAACGATCCGCGCGATCGACCTTCGCCAGATCAAGACCGACCCGCAGGACTTCGGTCTGATGACCTACGATCCGGCATTCCTGAACACGGCAGCGTGCAAGAGCCGGATCACCTTCATCGACGGAGACAAGGGCATCCTGCGATACCGCGGCTATCCCATCGAGCAGCTCGCGGAGAAATCCAACTACCTCGAAGTAGCCTACCTGCTCCTCTACGGGGAGCTGCCGACCAAGGCCCAGACCGAAGAATGGGTCCACAACATCACGTTCCACACCATGCTCCACGAGTCGTTGAAGAAGTTCATGGACGGCTTCAACCACGATGCGCATCCGATGGGAATGCTGATCGCGACCGTGGCAGCGATGTCGACGTTCTATCCGGATGCGCGCCACATCCATGATCCTGTTTCCCGGCAGAAGCAAACCTGGCGCCTCATCGCCAAGATGCCGACGCTCGCCGCCATCGCCTATCGCCACAGCCTGGGAATGTCCTACGTGCATCCGAGCAATGACCTTTCCTACACCGAGAACTTCTTGAACATGCTCTTCAAGATCCCCTCGGCGAGCTGGCGGCCCAATCCGGTGCTCGTCAAGGCGCTGGATGTTCTCTTCATCCTTCACGCCGACCATGAGCAGAACTGCGGGACGCACGCGATGCGCGGAATCGGCTCGTCTCACACAGATCCCTACTCGGCCGTCGCGGGCGCCGCCGCCGCTCTCTATGGCCCGCTGCACGGCGGAGCGAACGAAGAAGTCCTGAAGATGCTGCAGGAGATCGGCTCGGCCTCGCAGATTCCGGCCTTCATCAAGGAGGTCAAGGAAGGGAAGGGCGAAAAACGACTGATGGGCTTCGGCCACAGGGTCTACAAGAACTACGACCCCAGGGCCAAGATCATCAAGAAGATCGCCGACGAGGTTTTCGAGGTGACCGGCCGCAATCCGCTGCTCGACGTCGCGCTGGAGCTCGAGCGCATCGCTCTGCAGGACGACTATTTCGTCAAGCGCAAGCTGTATCCCAACGTCGACTTCTACTCGGGCCTGATCTACCAGGCCATCGGCATTCCCACGGCGGCCTTCACCGTCCTCTTCGCGATTCCGCGGACGGCGGGATGGATCGCGCAGTGGCTGGAGATGCTGGCCGACCCGGAGCAGAAGATCGCGCGGCCCAGGCAGATCTATCTCGGACCCGCCGAGCGTGACTTCGTGCCGCTCGAAAAACGGGTCTAAAGTCTAAGGTCCAAGGTCTAAGGTCGGAGTGGGGACGATCGGGAACTTTAGACCTGAGACCTTAGACCTTAGACCTCGTCCCCTTCGCGCAGTCTTATTCGACTGGGATGGCACCCTGGTTGATTCGGCGGAGGTGAGCTTCCGCTGTTATGCCCAGGTCTTCGGTGCCTACGGGATCGCGTTCGATCGGGCGCGCTTCGCCGCGACCTATTCCCCGGACTGGTACCAGACGTACGAGGCGGTGGCGCTGCCGCGCGAGCACTGGAGCGCGGCAGACGCGCGATGGGTCGAGCTCTACGGAGAGGAGCGCGCCGAGCTCTTGCCCGGGGCGGGCGACGGGCTCGCTCGGCTGCGCGCGGCGGGCCTCGCGACGGCTCTGGTGACGAGCGGCAGCCGGCCGAGAATCGACCGCGAGCTCGCCGCTCTCGGGGCCGCGGGCTTGTTCGAATGCGTCGTCTGCTGCGAGGATGTCTCGAGCCGCAAGCCCGATCCCGCGCCCCTTCTTCTCGCGCTCGAGCGGATTGGAGTGGAGCCTGCCGCCGCGGCGTACGTCGGCGACAGCCCGGAGGACATCCTCATGGCGCGTGCGGCCGGCGCATTCGCGCTCGGAATCGAAGGGGGTTTTCCCAACCGCGAGGCGCTGCGTGCGTCGAAGCCCGATCTGCTCGCTGTGGATCTGGCAAGCGCGATCGACGGACTTCTTGTCGAGCAAATGCCGAAGCGGTCTCGCGGCGAATAGAATCGTCGCGCATGACTCCCGGCCAGATCGCCGCCCTCCTGGCTTCCTCGGCGGGAGGCGGGATCATGAACGCCATGGCTGGAGGCGGGACCATCCTGACCTACCCGACGCTGCTCTTTCTGGGCGAATCCCCGATCACGGCCAACGCGACCTCCACGGTGGCGCTCTGGCCCGGTGCCGCAGCCTCGCTGTACGGATACCGGAGAGAGGTGGCGGAGTACCGCGACTGGCTGCGCACTCTCCTCGTGCCGAGCCTCGCCGGCGGAGCCCTCGGCGCGGTGCTTCTCTTGCGTACGCCGCCCAACGTCTTCGCTCGGCTTGCGCCGTTTCTGATTCTGTTTGCGACGTTTCTCTTCGCGTTGCAGGGGGCCGTGGCCCGGTGGACGGGAACCGCCCACGCGGCGAACCGCACGCCGGCCCGGTTGATCACGGCGTGGCTCTACCAGTTCGGTGTGGGCGTCTACGGCGGCTACTTCGGCGCGGGGATCGGCATCCTGATGCTCGCCGTGCTCGGCTTTCTGGGACTCTCGGACATTCACGCGGCCAACGGAATCAAGAACTTCTTCGGCATGTGTATCAACGGCGTCGCGGCGGCCTACTTCATCGTTCGCGGCGCAGTGGACTGGCCGGCTGCCCTCATCATGATCGCCGGCGCTGTCGCGGGCGGTTATGGGGGCGCCCACTTCGCGCGGCGGATCGGCCGCGATAGGTCGCGAACGGCGGTCATCGTGATCGGTCTTCTCGTCGCGGGAATCCTGCTCTTTCAGCAATCCCGCCGGTAAAAGCTCGAGACGCTTCTCGCGGACCCGGCGCGGCTGCGCCGCAGGAAGGGCCATCCGCCGCGCGCAAGCCGCCGCGCGACCGAAGAAATCCAAAAGTAATCGAAGAATGAGGCGGGTCTCATTTTTTCCGCCTGCGCTTGTGGGCGCTACGCCGGCGGCGCGCACGCTCGATCTCCTCTCGAAATGTCTGAAAGCGCGCCGAGGCTCCCTGCCCCTCACTCCATTCGCGAATTCTTACCAGATCCACTTGGCTCCGGAGGGCGACCTGGACCGCCGCCTGTAGACCCGGCCGGTCATTCCAGTGAAAGTAAGCTGCTAAACGGTCTCGGCAGGAGTCCGTCGCCGACAGGCCAAGGACCGATCGGGCGCCGATTCGAATCTCGATCGGTTCGATCTTGTAATCACCCGCAATCGAGAGCGGCCCGGGAGGGAACTCCACATAGAACCGGGCTTCGGGATGGAAGTACTGGTTTCCTCTTCGAGTAAATCCGACGGATAGCATGGCATCGTCGATCTGCTGCGCAGACTCGTACTCCTGAAGGATGAAATCGAGGTCCACCGATTGATAGACGCCTCCCGAGTGAAGCGAAGCGCAGGCGCCTCCGGAAAGAACGGCACGCACGCCGGCTTTGGTTAGTGCCTCGGCAACGATTCCCGCAACGTCTTGGATCGAGGATCGTCGACTGACCTTCAAAGCTTCTTACCTGTTCGCCGCGGACGTCGGCGCACCGTGGCGATCCGTTCCCGCAGGTCGTCTTCGGTCTCCGTCAGCCTCAAGAGATAACGTTGGAGATCGTCATAGGCGAAATAGCGAGGATTGATTTGAAAGACCCGTGTGCGGCCCACGTTTCGGCCTGCCACCAGCCCATCGAGCTCCAGGCTTCGGAGGGCCTTCCAGACTCCGGAAGGCGGAGCCGGGAGGAGGCGAGCGAGCTCGGTCGGATAGCTCTCTTCGAGAATTCGAAGAGCCAAAAGAACGCGGGTTCGCGTCCAGCCGCCGAATGGGGAAGACTTACCTATCACAAAAAGCGATTATATATTAACTAAAAGTGAATATATATTCACTTAAAGCGAATAGAGTTTCCTCGAGGTTGGAGACATAACGGGACGCTATGCCTCTCGATAGATAGCGGCCCCGGCGAGCGTGGACACGATTCGCTCGACCAGGGCCACGGCTGCCACGATGGCCATGAACCGCGCCGGAAAGATGCCGAGCGTCACGGTCCCGATCGCGAAGGTCGCGTGCGCGAAGATCCAGACGGCGAAGGCGGCTCGCATCGCGGTGGCCGGGCCGGGCCCGTAGCGCGGCCGGATCGCGGCGTAGAGCCAGATCGC